>Ga0316585_10000130_pt1 | contig 14507 bp, 13 predicted proteins | sample S_170502SCrBrC_D_FD_204517 | JGI IMG/M metagenome (GOLD analysis project Ga0316585, IMG submission 204517) | Rhizosphere microbial communities from salt marsh grasses in Alabama, United States - S_170502SCrBrC | ecosystem: Host-associated > Plants > Roots > Rhizosphere | place: USA: Alabama...
ACAGCGTGCATTACAACGCGGAGAGGTCGGAAGGGGGGCCTCGTATCTTCCCAAAAAAAAGTTCTTGGCTGCCGGGCAACCATATTCCATTGCGCATTTCTCAAGGTGCTTTTCAAGCCGGTTGGCGGGCATTTGTTTTTGAATCTTGCTGATTCCCGCAGCAACATCTTCGGGTTTCATGAGGCGCAAGTCTTGCCGTCTTTCTCTATCCACGCGTATGACGGCAGATCTGAATTTCCCCTTGTGCCATCCGACGGCACCGTAAGAAAAAAGCGGGAGAATACCGAAGGTCTCATTTTCTTTATAGGCGCTCACAAGGGAGACGACATATCCGGGTGAATTAAAGGCTGCCAACGGAAAGATTGGTTCACCGGGACTGTATGGATTTTCCTTTAGAAGTTCAATTCGTTGACGGTGAATGTCATACACCAAAGGTTTCCTGTCCGGCATCAGCATTAATTCTCCACCAAAGGGCATATTCATCGTGTCATCCAACGTCAAAGGAATCAGAGAAGGGCCGGCCATACCCACGGCCGCATATCCATCAAGATCAAAAATTTCTCCGGCTTTATTGGATACCACCGCTGTAACAAATTGTTTTCTTTTTTGCGCTATCATAGTTGTTGGTATCTACTTTAGGTATTTCTCCAAATTAGTTGAATAAAAGGATTCGAGGGTTCAAGATGAAAAGTGATTTGTTTAAAGGTTATTCACTCGACTCCTTGAACCCTTAGCCGCTTATCAATCGACCAGTTCTTTGGGGGATGATTTTCACTTTAAAATTTACATTATCAAATTTGGCCGGTTGTGTACATCCGAACTTAAAATTATATACTGTTTGCAAAGGAAAATAGGATCGACTATTCTGAATTATATAAAACCTTAAACGATCGGAGGACAATCCTATGAAAACGTATCGAAAAGAATTGTGGTTTGAGGTGCCGACTCGGCGTGCGCTGATCAATATTACGCCTCAGGTAAATGCCTGTCTTAAAGAAAGCGGCATCAGAGAAGGGCTTGTGCTGGTTAACGCCATGCACATAACGGCCTCTGTATTCATAAATGACGATGAATCGGGTCTCCATCATGATTACGAAATCTGGCTTGAAAAACTGGCGCCCCATGAGCCGGTTTCACAGTACAGGCACAATGTTGGAGAGGACAATGCCGATGCACACATGAAAAGGCAGATCATGGGCCGTGAAGTGGTTGTGGCGATAACAGAAGGCCGGCTTGACTTTGGAACCTGGGAGCAGATATTTTACGGGGAGTTCGATGGAAGAAGACGCAAGAGGGTCCTAGTGAAGATCATAGGAGAATGATAAGTAGTTGTCTCAAAAAAGCCTTTTCTTCCAATCCGCCAGAGGCACAAGTCTCTGTGTTGGGCCTTCATTCCACCACCTCGACATACTTGAGTATGCGTGTCGAAGATCCGTCAGCTTTTTGAAATAGCTTATAGTTTTATGGAGTTATCCAATCTTATTCTAAGAACCCTTCTTTAATTGTGATGTCACTTTTGCTTTTGATTTGTGCCAACAGCGCATCAAACATGCTGGACTTTTTTTGCGCCAGCAGTCTATTCTTTATATCTTCTTTTTCTTTGGTAAAATTTTCAGGATCCGATATTTTTCTACCCTTGAATTGAATAACATAATACCCTTTTGAACCTTTTATAACATGTCCTGGAAATGGATTTTTGTCTGTGAGTTCAAAGGCAACGTCACCAATCTCTCGTTCAAAACCGATTTTGGGGATTGAGCCATTGCGTTTGAAAAATCCGGTGGTTTCCGGTTTAAGATTAAATTTTTTACTTTCAGTTTGTATGGTCTTACCGCTTTTTAATGCAGCTAATAATGTTTCTGAATCCGCTTTTGCTTTTTCATCCTGTGTTTCTTTAATTAGATCGAGTTTCACCTTTTCCTTGACCTTTTCCAATGCAGGTATTTTGGGTTGAATTTTATCAATAACCTGAAGAATATAATATCCGTTTTCATATTCATGGACATTGCTGATTTCTTCAACATCAAGATTGAAAGCAACCGAAGCAAATTCTGAGGGGTCACTTATCCCTTTAATCGGGCCTTTTCTTGAGAAGAAGTCTGTGGTTAAAATTTTCATCTTTCGCTCTTTTGCCGCGTTTATTAGGTCCTCTTTTTGGAAGAGGTTGTCAGAAACGGTCTCTGCGTCATCATACGCAAGGCTTTTGGCCATATCTTCGGATAGTTTTTTTCGTATGCCCTTTTCGGCATCATCAAAAGAAGTGGTAGATGCTTTATTTACCTTTTCGACTTTTATGATATGCCATCCGAATCGGGTACGAACCGGTTCGCTGATTTCGCCCGCTTTTAATGAAAAGGCCACGTCTGAAAAGGGTTTAACCATGGCCCCTTTTTTGAATGTGCCCAGATACCCTCCCTTGTCCCGGGTTGGCCCTTCTGAATATTTTTTGGCCAATTCAGCGAAATTTTTACCCTCTCTGGCCAATTTCATTATTTTAAGAGCCCTTTCCTTTGCTTTCTTGACCGTTTTCGGATCTGCGTTTTGATCGACTTTTATCAGAATATGTCTGGCTTCAACCGTTTTCGGTGTTTCAAAGGATTCTATATTTTCATCATAATACTCCCTGACCTCTTCGTCAGACAATTCCACTTTGGGCAGATACGCTTTAGCGTCGAATTTTAGATAACGGACTTTCACCATGGCATCTGTTTTATAGTTTTCTTTATGATTTTCAAAGAATGTTTTTATTTCTTCCTCAGAAGGATGGATATCTTTATAACGGCCGGGATCAAAAAGAACGAAATCAATATTGACTGAGGCATTGATCCAATCGTACCAATCTAACGCTTCCTGGTCGGAAACTTTTGCGCTGCTCGTAATGAGCGTTTTGAGTTTATCAATCAACATCGCATTTTTCTGGGCCTCCTCAAATGCTTCGGGCGTCATTCTTAGACGATCCAAAACACCTCTGTATAGTCTGCTGTCAAAAGTCCCGGCGCTTTGGAAAGCTGCAATATGCGAAATTGCATCGGCAAGTTCTTTCTTGGAAACTCGAAAGTTAAGCTTTTCGGCCTCCTGAACCAAAAGTTTATTGTCAATCAGCTGGTTTAAGGCCTGCCGTTTCACTTGAAGCTGTTTGATCATGGCATCATCGAGGTTGTTCCCGAGTCTTCTGCGAAGTCGTTCAATAAGATTGTTGTAGGCCTCCCTGTATTCGTCCAGTGTAATTTGATCACCATTGACAAGTGCCACCCTGCCGCCTCTTTGTGCTCGAAAGCTTCCTACACCCCAGAAGACAAATACTATAACAATGGCGCCCAAAAGTATCTTGATCAGCCAACTCCCAGCCTGTTTTCTCATTAACCTGAGCATATAATTCCTTTCTATTCGAAAAATTTCATGAGATATTCGGGCTATACAATAACCGATAACGGTTTTGTCTGTCTGTCGATCTTGGCGCCGACAGACTCTGAACAAATTGCGCACAAATATTCATATTTGTCCCCATCCGGTAGAACAAGCAAAAGACGTTTGCGAACCGGAACAGGGCGTTTGCACCTTGGGCAATACAGCTCTGTAGCATCAAACTCCTTGAACATTCCATTGTTTTTGGATTGTTGAGTATATGCACCCATAGCCCCTGTAAAGTTTTTTGGATTCATTGTTTTACCTTATTATAATCCCTTAAAAAATTTTCCAGGCCTGTTACGCAATATCAGCACTGCTGAAGATTAATCATGTAAGACGTTAATTATAAGTTATAGATAATATTTATTATGTATTTTTTTGTCAATACTTTCACGGCACAATTTGTCCGAAATATTTATTGACATCTTAAACGGCTTTTGATTAGTTAGAAACTTGTTTAAATACACCATTCGGGGCTGTAGCTCAGCTGGGAGAGCGCATGACTGGCAGTCATGAGGTCGACGGTTCGATCCCGTTCAGCTCCACCAATAGGAAAGAAGAGGTTGGCTTTTGCGGCTAACCTCTTTTTGTTATGGGCTCATTTTTATAAAACGCAGATTTTTCTTCTTGTCTTGACATCATCATCATATTGGCTTAAAAAATTTTCATTTCGTTAAAAATAGACGGTTAAGTCATCATGAAAAAGCAAAATATATGCAATGTATCTTTTTTCATCATTGCCGCGATTGTTATATGCGTTGCTTTCTTGAATAGGCCCGAAGTCTCTTCGGGTATGGATAAAGTTGAGCAAAACACGGGAATTACAGAAGCTGAACATTCAAAGAAATCCATTGTCCATTTATATTTTTCAGATAAAGACAATTCGTTTCTCAAAGCTGAAACAAGGGATCTATTTTATACAGACAATTCAGACGAATTTGGCAAAAACATTGTCCAAGCCTTGATAGAAGGCCCAAGGACCGGACTTATGCGGACAATCCCTGCAAATACAACACTTAAAGCATTTTATATTACCCGGGATGGTACAGCGTATGTCGATCTATCCAAAGCAATTAGAGATGGTCATCCAGGCGGGGTTAAATCGGAGCTTTTTACGATATATTCGATAGTCAATTCGCTGACATTGAATATTCCCGAAATTGATGCGGTAAAGATCCTGGTCGGTGGAAAAGAAACGATGACCTTAAACGGTCATATAGATGCTCGTTTTCCGTTAAAACCCAATATGCTTTTAATACGATGAAAAAAAAGGATAATATTAAAAAGATAAGAAATATCGGTATTATTGCTCATATCGATGCCGGAAAGACTACGGTAACCGAGCGGATCCTTTACTATACCGGTCGTTCTCACAAAATCGGTGAAGTTCATGACGGAGAAGCGATTATGGACTGGATGCCCGATGAACAAGAACGGGGAATTACCATTACCTCCGCTGTTACCACTTGCCACTGGAAAGGAAGTGATGTTCAGATCATAGACACACCGGGACACGTCGACTTTACCATCGAGGTTGAACGTTCTTTAAGGGTTCTTGACGGGGCCGTTGGTGTATTTTGTGCAGTTGGCGGTGTGGAACCTCAGTCGGAAACGGTATGGCGGCAGGCTGACAAGTATCATGTTCCGAAGATGGCTTTTATCAACAAACTTGATCGGATCGGTGCCGATTTCTTTGGTACAATCGAAATGATGAAAAAGAGATTGAATGCCAATCCGCTGATTTTGCAGCTGCCGGTGGGTTCGGAAGATGATTTTTCGGGAATTATTGATCTTATCGACATGAAGCAGGTCATTTGGGAAGCTGAGACCCTGGGAGCAACTTTTAGAGAAGAAGATGTTCCTTCGAGCCTGCTCGACAGCGCAAAGGAATATCGTGAAAAACTGATCGAAACCGTTGCTGAGGTTGATGATGATATCATGGAGGACTATTTATCCGAGACACCTGTTACTCCGGAAAAATTGATCGCTGCTATCAGAAAGGCGACCATAGATCTGAAACTGGTTCCGATCCTTTGCGGCAGTGCTTTGAGAAATAAAGGCATACAACCGCTTCTTGACGCCATTGTAGAATATTTACCAAGCCCTTTGGATATACCCCCAATTAAAGGCGTACACCCTAAAACCGGGGAAATTGTCGAATGCAGGGCCAATAGTAATGATCCTCTTGCAGCCCTCATATTTAAAGTGTCGATGATAGAGGGTCGTAAATTATCTTATATTAGAATCTACAGCGGAACCATGAATGCCAAATCTGACATTTACAATTCGTCTCGAGAAATAAATGAAAAGCTTTCACGCATATTAAAAATGCACGCCAACAAGAGAGAGCGCATCGACTCCGCCAATGCCGGCAGCCTGGTCGGGGTTATCGGATTAAAGGAGTCTTCAACGGGAGAGACGCTTTGTTCCATAGATCATCCTGTTTTATTAGAGAGAATAGAATTTTACGAGCCTGTCATATCTGTGGCTATAGAGCCTAAAACCCATTCTGATCAAGAAAAGCTTGATCAAGTCCTCGAAAAATTTATAGCTGAGGATCCGACACTTAGACTTCAACAGGATGAAGACACAGGACAGACAATCTTGTCCGGTATGGGAGAACTTCATCTCGAAGTCATCATCAGTCGTATGCAGCGAGAATTCAAAACCAATGTCAATGTGGGAAAACCACAGGTTATGTACAGGGAGACCATTGAAAAAGAAGGTCATGCATCTGCGGTATTTGATAAGGAAGTGGCGGGACAAAAACATTTTGCCAAGGTCACGTTAAAACTGATACCTTTAGAACGGGGTACTGAAAACAGATTCAAGTCTGAAATTACTAACGAAACAATACCTGATATATTCATCCCTGCTATCAAAAAAGGTGTTATGGAATCCTTGGAAAGCGGAGCGTTAATGGGATATCCTGTTGTCGATGTTGAGGCCGTTCTTACCGGAGGGGTATATAAAGAATCATTGAGCACTGAACTGGCCTACACCGTCAGTGCATCTATGGCTTGCAAAGCAGCGCTGGCGGATGGTGGATCGTTCCTCCTTGATCCGATTATGAATGTGGAAATTTTTGTTCCAGAGACGTTTATGGGAGAGGTGATAGGGGATCTCAATTCTCGGAGCGGAAAAATTGAATCTATCGAACACAAAATGGACGTACAGGTGATAAAGGTCGTGGTTCCGCTGGCGCGCATGTTTGGATATTCAACATCTTTGCGATCGGCAACACAGGGAAGAGGAACATTCACCATGCATTTTTCTCACTTTGACCGTATCTAATGCATATCTTCAAATCTTAACTAGTGCCCATCCATAAATGGTCTTTTTGCCCAATCCGCCGGAGGCGGACAAGTCTCTGCGCTTGCCTTGTGAAATGCGGAGCCTATTTCTCTGGGGTTATGCTCAAAAAATAATCCTCCTGAGGCGGATAAATCCTCGGAATATTACACATATGCCTGCGGTTATTTTTTTCACATGCCTTGACATTGAATAAAAATTCTAATTTATGGATGGACACTAACTACCGATTTTTCTCTGTTTTATCGCGTTCATCCCGTTCTGCTTTACTCTTTTTTCCTCTCATTTCCTTCAACAATTCCTCAACTTTGGCTTTTTTATACGGGTCGTCGATGTTCTCTAAAGCTTTTTCTAGATGGAAAACGGCATTTTTGAAATCGTTGTTATTTTTATAATGAAGTCCCAGACAATAATGCGCATCTCCTTGCTTACCAAGCTTCCAATACGTCTCCCCAAGGGCATAATACAAACGAGGGTAATTTTGTTGTTTTGAGGCAAGTTTTTCAAACGTTTCGACTGCATCCGTGAGATGGCCGAGTTCTACCTGGGTACGGCCAAGGTAAAAAAGAATATCAGGATCATTCGAGTTAATACTGGCAGCGCCATCCAGTATGGTGAAAGCTTGCTGGTAATTTCCATCGAGAAAATATAAGCGGCCAAGATCTTTTAAGATATAGGGATCAAAAGCCCTTTTTTCCAGTGCCGCTTTGAGGTATTTTTCTGCAGCTTTGTGGTCGCCTTTTCTTTCCAGGGTCAGGGCGTATCCATAATTTGCCAAGGGGTCGTCGGGATGGTGATCTATTTCTGATTTAAACTGTCTTAATGCAACACCTTCATCTCCGTACATGGCAACGAGCCGTGTGTGTGCCCTATTAAAATAGTAATCATCGATATTTGCCTTGATTTTTTGTTTGTGCTTTTCAAGCCAGGTGTCGATATACCCCATCCGTTCCTCCGACCCCGGATGGGTTTTCAAATAGGTTGGGATTTGAGTTGAACCGAAAAATTCTTGGCTTCGCATTTTTTTAAGTGTAGAGATTAGGCCTTTGCCGTTATAACCGGCTTTTCTCAGCAAGTTAAGTCCGATTTGATCGGCCTGTCTTTCATCTTCACGGCTGTATGCCAGAGCATAGGCTTGACCGGCGGCGACAGATCCAACCGTCAATGCATTGCCGGCTGCCGAGGCTCCGGCGGTTCCAAGAAGCACGCCGGCAACAACCCCGGCAATTGTGGCGATGTTTGCTTTTTCAGACCTTTCTATTTTCTGAGAAATGTGCCGACACAGGACATGCGAAATTTCATGGCCGAATATACAGGCCAGCTCTTCCTCGCTATCCAGGGCCTGGAGCAGCCCGCTGTAAATAAAAATATGACCCGCCGGTGTTGCAAAAGCATTATAGGTATCATCCTTTATGACATAGAAATGGTAAGAGAACGGTTGTGGGCCAAGGGTGGCAACGAGCTTTTGCCCGACATCATTGACATAATTAACGATAACCGGGTCTTTGATAAACTCGTAGTGTGCCATAATCAGTTTCATAAAATCGCGAGATAGGTCTTCTTCCTGCTGTATTGTAATTCCCGATACATCTTTAGGAAAGATGATGCCACACGCAACAATAAAAACAGCACATAACACAATACATTGTTTAACAATTTTCATGAAAACCTCTATAAAGAAGGTGCCGGTAAGAGAAACCGAAACCATATGGTTTTGCTGCATGCCTATAATTTATTACTCATCTGGTTAATAGTCAAATCATATCCTTATATACTTTTCAAACATCATGTTTTATGGTAAAGTTTGTCACCATGACTCATATCATATGCATAGCCAACCAGAAGGGGGGTGTTGGAAAGACGACGACAGCCGTAAACCTGTCGGCTGCCATGGCAGTTTCGGAAAAGAGCATTCTCCTTGTGGATTGTGATCCCCAGGGAAATGCAACCACCGGTTTGGGAATAGATAAAAATCGTATTGAAAAATCCTTATACCATGGCATGATCGGCTCTGCAGATGCCGAAAATCTTATTTTGGATAGTGACATAAAGACGTTGAAAATCATCCCCTCAAGGGTCGAACTGATTGGTTTTGAAGTGGAAATGATGTCAAAACCCGAGCGTGAAACAGCCCTGAAAACGCTTTTATCCCAAATTAAAAATTCATTTGAATACATCATCATCGACTGTCCGCCCTCATTGAGCCTTTTAACGGTTAATGCGCTGACTGCAGCCGATGTTATGCTGATCCCGCTTCAGTGTGAATTTTATGCATTGGAAGGCCTTGGACAGCTGCTTCAAACCATGAAGCGTATCAAGTATAATTTGAACCCTAAGCTTAAGATTGCCGGTATTCTTCTCACCATGTTTGATAAAAGAACAAATCTGTCTCATCAGGTTGCCCAGGATGCCGAAAGATATTTCAAGCAACTGGTATTCAAGACCATGATTCCCAGAAATGTCAGATTGGGCGAAGCGCCGAGTTTCGGAAAGCCGATCCTATTGTACGATGCAACCTCGCAAGGTGCTATCAGTTACTTTAAGCTGGCAAAAGAGATCATGAACAATAAGTCTTTTTGAATAAATTCGTCGTATAATAAATATTAACGAACACAACGCCATCACAATGAAAAAAGAAATGAAAAATAAAAAAACCGAATCAGGTTTTAAAAAATCCAGAAAACTGGTCCTGGGAAGAGGCCTTGATGCTTTATTGCCCGACATTGAACCCATGGAAGATATTTCAAAAGAATATTTTGCGTGTGATATCGGGATGATTCAGCCCAATCGTTACCAGCCGCGTTTGAGGTTTTCCGACAATGAACTGGAGGATATGGTCAATTCAATTCGTCAGCAGGGCATCATACAACCCCTTTTGGTGAGAAAAGACAGCAAGGGATATGAACTTATAACCGGTGAACGACGATTGCGTGCCGCTAAAAAAGCAGGGCTGAAACAGGTGCCGGTTATTGTCAAATCCATCACTGATACAGAATTACTGGAAATATCCATAGTTGAAAATGTACAGCGGTCAGATTTAAATCCCATTGAAGAGGCTGAAGCCTATCATCGGCTCATCACAGAGTTCGGTCTTACGCAGGATCAGGCTGCGGATCGTGTTGGGAAAAGCAGATCTGCTGTTGCCAATTTTTTAAGACTTCGTCAGTTGCCTGAGCAAATAAAAGGCAGCATTATGGATGGAAATCTGAGCATGGGCCATGCACGAGCCTTGCTGGGTACTGTAACTTCGGCCCAACAAAACTCGGTATTCCGGACGATAATTGCTAAAGGACTTTCGGTCAGGGAAACAGAACGTCTGGTCAAACGTTTGAAAGCAGAAAAAGAAAAATCCAAAAAACCTATATTGAGTTCTGAACAAAGATACTTATCAGATGTGGCCGATTCTCTTTCCGGTCGTTTCGGAACCAAGGTTCAGATCAAACGGCGGGGACAAAGGGGGAGACTGGAAATCGAATTTTACAGCGATGACGATCTTGACCGTCTTCTAAACTTGTTAAAGCAGATATAACCTGGATTTTGCGTGAAAATTGATAAGGTTATTTATTTTGCCCTGAAAAACCTGGTCCTTCGGGCCAGGTCAGAGTTCTTCGGCTTTGCTTAGAGAATCGCAGGAAGAGTTTGAAATGAACTAAAGTTTAAAGTGAGCTAAGGTTAAGGAATTCTATTAATTAAATAAGATCAGCGGAGCGAAGCGACTCCACAACTTTTAGGCATTTTAGATCACTTTAGGCACTTTCAACTTGTACGGTTTTGAGTAAAACAGCCCCTTCCAGGGGTAACTCAAAGCCTGACCCTCTGGGCCAGGATTCTTTATAAAAAAACATGTATAATGTCGATTCATATCATCATCGATGGCTACAATTTAATCCGACAGTCCAATTCATTCGGCGACCTTGACCGTCAGGACATTCAACTGGGCCGAGAGGCTCTTCTTGAAGCGCTTGCTGCTTATCGGAAAATAAAACATCATAAGATAACCGTTGTTTTTGACGGCACCAACGCGCCTCCCTTTTCCCAGCACGAAGTTCGAATCAAAGGAATTAAGGTCAGATTTTCTCGCAAAGGTGAGTTGGCTGATTCTGTTATTAAACGAATGGTAAATCGGGAAAGGGAAAAAGCATTGGTTGTAAGTTCTGATCTGGATATTGTCAATTTTGCAATTGCCAAGGGAGCTGCGACAATCAGTTCTTTAAATTTCGAAGAAAAGATCGCTATGGCGATTTATACGGATATAAAAGGGATCGAAGCGACAGACAACGGTGGATGGGTCCCCACTACAAAAAAGAAGGGCCCGAGCAAACGACTTTCCAAAAAAAAACGTCGAAATAGGATCAAAATAAGAAAACTGTAAAATTAACAAAGCATGAATATAATGAAACAAAAAGACAGATCGCTGTTTTTATTGACGTTTATTCTGATATCTGATAGCAAATACATTTCTGATTAATTGTCAACAAACAAAACGTTATGAGTCACTCAAATAAAAAGACGGATTTGCAGCGGATATGTGTCATCGACGGGCAGGGTGGAGGTATTGGAAGCGCGGTTATTAAGAAGCTAAAGGAATTTTTTGGAGAGACCGTTGAAATTATTGCTCTCGGGACCAATGCCATTGCAACGGCTCAGATGCTGAAAGCCAAAGCCAACAGGGGTGCATCTGGAGAAAATGCCATTGTTCAGACGACAGGAAAGGTTGACATTATTATCGGAACCGTTGGAATTATAGTGGCCAATGCCATGATGGGAGAAGTTACACCCAAAATGGCGGAAGCCGTGGCCAACAGTCCGGCGAAAAAACTTCTTATACCGCTCACCCAAGAAAATGTTGAAATTATAGGTTTACCGCCTGCTCCGCTCCCGCATCTTATTGAGGCTCTTTTACAGGAAAATTTAAAAAATTATAAAGGAAAATACGATGTGTGAAGCAAATGCATACTTAATTGAAGGAGATGAAAAAATACTGGTAATGGAAGCCGTTGATACTGTCGAACCCGAAGATGACGGCATACGATTGGTCAGTATTTTTGGAGAACAAAAATTTATAGATGCTCACATTCATTCTTTGGCCCTCGTAGACCACTATATTTTTTTAAAAAAATAAAACCCAACGGCTGAGTAATCCCGCCTGGGCGGGACTGCTTTGCGCTTCATTTCGTGTTCACTGCGGCGTACATAGGTACCGCCTCATTCCACCAAATTTGCGACGTCTTTTTATCTCGTGGATTTTATCGGTGGGACTTCAACTTTTTACTTTGCCGTTTCAATTTTGACTTGCTACGAAACTTTTAACCCTTAATTGAGGTTGAATTTTCCATTCAATTTGTTTGATATGGTTTGATTGTGTAAAAAGGTAAGGGCAGCACGAAAGCTGCATGGTTAAGATGAAAATATTAATTGCTAAGAACGCCGGTTTTTGTATGGGGGTACGAAGAGCAGTTGAGATGGTTCTGGATGCTCCGAATAAACACGAAAATCCGATCTGTACGTTTGGACCCCTTATCCACAATCCGCAGGTCTTAGATCTGTTAAGAGAAAAAGAAATATCAATATTAGAACATATACCGGAACAGGCAACAGGCACTGTTTTAATTCGTGCTCACGGCGTTCCTCCACAAACCAAACAGAATCTTAAAAAAGCGGGCTACAGGATTATTGATGCCACTTGTCCCCGGGTTATTAAAGTTCAGACCATTATTCGGACACATGCAAAAAAAGGTTATGCATCTATAATTATCGGAGACAAAGATCATCCTGAAGTTATCGGGCTTTTAGGATATGCAGAGGGAAAGGGGTTTGTCGTTGATAATTTAGATGATCTTGATACCCTACCACCCTTTGAAAAAGCGATTATTGTTGCCCAAACCACTCAAAACACACTTTTTTTTGAGGAAATAAAAACATGGGCAAAAAACAAATTCCCCCACTATAAAATCTTTGACACGATTTGTGATTCTACGGCAAAGCGTCAGGCCGAGGTCCAAAACCTGGCAGATTCGGTAGATGCCGTTATTGTTGTTGGCGGACAGAACAGCGGAAATACAAAGCGGCTCGCTGAAATTTCACAAAAGACAGGAAAACCAACATATCACATTGAAACTGAATCGGAAATTGATGTCAACGCTCTTTCTGAAGCCAACTGTATCGGGATTACAGCAGGCGCTTCTACCCCGAACTGGGTTATTAAAAAAATTTACAGAACACTTGAGGCCCTGCCTTATAAAAAGAAACAAGGATTACAACGGATTATTTTTCCCATTCAACGCGTGCTGCTTCTCACCAACATCTATGTGTCCATCGGTGCCGGCTGTCTGTGCTACGCCTGTATAAAAATTCAGGGGATTAAAAATAATTTGCAGTATGTACTTATATCGATGCTTTATGTTCTATCCATGCACATTCTCAACAATCTCATAGGTACAAAGGCAGACCGATATAACGATCCGGACAGATCCTCCTTTTATGATAAAAATAGGACATTGCTTGGTTTTCTTGCGCTTACTGCCGGCGGCATTGGTTTGATGATTGCGTATTCAGCCGGCTGGATTCCTTTTTTGATCCTTTTCGGTATGAGCCTAATGGGCCTTTCTTACAATGTAAGAATTATCCCTAAACGTTTGGCGTACGATAAATATTTGCGGCTTAGGGATATTCCCGGATCAAAAACGGTTCTGATCGCAATGGCATGGGGAATCGTGACGTCTGTTCTGCCTCAATTGGGTGAATCTGGAAATATTCATCTGGATACAGCTATCATATTCTTATGGTCACTTAGCCTGGTCTTTGTCAGAACAGCATTTTTCGATATTCTCGACATGCAGGGTGACCGCATTGTGGGCAAAGAAACGATTCCCATACTGGTAGGAGAAAAGCGAGCCCTTCGCCACTTAAAAGTGATATTAGCTATTAATTTCGGAATCTTATTCGTTTCAAGCGCGTTTCAACTCATACCAGGTTTAGGGTTTTTACTTTTGATCTGTCCGGCGTTTGTTTTCATTATGCTATCAGCGCATGAGCGAGGCTATATGCTTCCCGGCATACGTCTGGAATTTCTGGTCGAAAGCAATTTTGCTATGGCCGGCATTATGACATTGGTCTGGTCGCTGTTTTAATCTGATATATCCTCATTTTTCCAAATAGCAGGTTCCTTGCCTGCAATAAGCCTTTTGATGTTATCCACATGACGAAAATAGATGAATAGGGTTGTTACAACGGCACATCCAAGCATGACTTTCGAGCCGGTTGCTTTCCAGATTGCGACGGGCAAGACAGCCGCGGCAGCAAGAGAGGCGAGCGAAACACGGTTCGACCAGCAAACAAACAGGATAAAAACCAGAATCAGAATTACCAGTGCAATAGGTGAAATGACGCCAAAACACCCTGCTGCAGTTGCAACCCCTTTTCCTCCATTTTTGAATTTCATATAGACAGGGTAAAGGTGTCCCATAAAAGCTGCAAAAGCCACCAGAGCAATATAGAGATCACCCCATGCTTCATTGGGTGTTGCCATTGATACAGCCAGCCAGACCGGAAAGGCTCCTTTTAGGATATCACCGGCAAGGGTCAGGATGCCGAGTCCTGGTCCTGCCATGCGAGCTACATTCGTTGCACCGATATTTCCGCTTCCCACCTGTCTGATGTTGATAGGCGTAAATAGACGGGTAAAAATAATTCCCCAGGGAATGGATCCCAAAAGATAACTGAAGATAGGTAGCACGAGGTACTTGATCATTTAATATCCATTTTGCTATTGAGTGTTGAATATTCTG
>Ga0316585_10000135_pt1 | contig 14374 bp, 11 predicted proteins | sample S_170502SCrBrC_D_FD_204517 | JGI IMG/M metagenome (GOLD analysis project Ga0316585, IMG submission 204517) | Rhizosphere microbial communities from salt marsh grasses in Alabama, United States - S_170502SCrBrC | ecosystem: Host-associated > Plants > Roots > Rhizosphere | place: USA: Alabama...
CGGGGCGGGCAAGTCGACGCTGGTCAAGATCCTGGCCGGCGAGCTGGATCCCTCGGGCGGCCACCGGGAGACCGCCCAGGAGCTGCGCGTCGGCTACTTCGCCCAACACCAGCTGGACCAGCTGCGCCCGGACGAGAGTCCCCTGCGCCACCTGCAGCGGGTGGACGCCGGGACCACCGAGCAGGCCCTGCGAGACTACCTGGGCGGCTTCGGGTTTGATGGGGATCGGGCCCTGGGGCCGGTTGCGCCCCTCTCCGGAGGAGAGAAGGCCCGGCTGGTGCTCGCCCTGCTGATCCGACAAAGGCCGAACCTGCTCCTGCTGGACGAGCCCACCAACCACCTGGACCTGGAGATGCGGCACGCCCTGGCCGAGGCCCTCCAGGGGTTCGAGGGGGCCATGATCCTGGTCTCCCACGACCGCCATCTGCTGCGGGTGACCGTGGACACCCTGCTCCTCGTGGACGGGGGCTCGGTCGCGCCCTTCGACGGCGAGCTGGACGACTACCCCGCCTGGCTGGCGGCCCGCGACCCCGATGCCGGCCCCAGCGAGCCCGGCGACCGCCAGGGAGGTCAACGCAAGCAGCAACGGCGTGACAAGGCCGAGCAGCGCAAGGCCATGCAGCCCCTGCGCAACCGCCTCAAGGTACTGGAGCAACAGCTGGAGCGCCTGGAGCGTCGCCGCCGGGAGCTGGATCAGTGCCTCGTGGACTCCGGACTCTACACCCCCGAGTCCAAGCCGCGTCTGCTCACCCTCCTGGAGGAGCAGCGCCAGGTGGGGACGGCCCTCGGCGAGGCCGAGGGCGAGTGGCTCGCCCTGGGCGAGGAGCTGGAACGTCTGCAGGCGGAGCTGGCGTGAGGCTGGGTCTCCCCTTCGCCCGCCGGCCTGTGGACACCATCGGCGAGCGGCGACTGCCGATCTCGCAGCTCCTGATCCCGACCGTCGTCCTGCTGGCCTATCTGGCCTGGCCCTATGTCACCCTCTGGCGCCTCGATCGCGCCCTGACCCGGAATGACCCCGTGGCCCTTGCCCACCTGGTCGACCTCGATGCCGTGCGCGAGGAGATCCGTCGCAAGCTGAACAAGGAGGAGGCGAGCAGCATCGGCCCGGTGTCGGACGACTTCATCCACTGGATCGAGCACGCGATTCGGCGCAACGGCACCGGGGCCATCGAGCATCAGGTCAGCCTCGACTGGGTGCAGCGGCGCCTGCTGAGCCACTCGCCCCCGGGCGAGGGCTTCGCGGGGGCCCTGAGCCGCGCCTTCTTCGATGATCCCATCCACTTCTCGCTCCGTATCGGTGCGCCCGCCGAATCCCCTGTCTTCGCTCGCTTGTCCCTTCAGGGGACCGGATGGAAGATGACGGCCGTGTACTTCTGACCCCGAGTCCGCAACCAGGCGCTCGATGACCCGCCCGGATCCAAAAGTGCCAACATCGGGCTCGGCAATTGCTTGTAGAATCCCCTGAGCCCAATGCCCTCGAGCCCGGGACAGGGCAACACGGTTGCCTGACCCCAAGGGAGACGCTGATCTATCGCGTTTCCCCTCCGGGCGAGGGATCGCCTGGCATTTTCGGTGGCGATAAGCCACAGAGAATGCAGCGCTTCCCCGAACGAGCATTTCGGGTCCAGAGACCCATCGATCACAAGAATTCCAAGGACTTGCCATGTCGCCCTTCGTCAACCTGGTTCGCAGCGAACCCAACACCAAGTTCTTCGAGCCCGCAGCCCTCGCGATGGACGCCGAGGGAATCGCCGAGGACTTTCAGCGCTACTACGCCCACACCCTGGGCCGGGATCGGGACTGCCGATCGGCCTACTACCCCTACAAGGCGCTCGCCATCACCCTGCGGGACCGCCTCATGGAGCGCTGGAAGCGCACGCGTCACGCCCACGACGCGGCCGACTGCAAGCGCACTTACTATCTCTCCCTGGAATTCCTCATGGGGCGGGCCCTGTGCAACGCCATGCTGAACCTCGGGATCGGCAACCAGGTGGAGCAGGGCCTCTATCAGATGGGGGTGCTGCTTGAGGAGATATCGGAGCCCGAGCCGGACGCCGGGCTGGGCAACGGGGGCCTGGGCCGGCTCGCCGCCTGCTTCCTCGATTCCTGCGCCACCCTGCAGCTCCCGGTGAAGGGCTATGGGCTGCGGTACGAGTACGGCATGTTTCGCCAGCTCGTCGAGAACGGCTACCAGGTGGAGGAACCGGACCACTGGCTGCGGGACGGCAATCCCTGGGAGCTGGAGCGCCCGGAGTACACCCAGCGAATCTCTTTCGGGGGCCGCACCGAGTTCTACCGGGACCACGCGGGCCATATGGCCGTTCGCTGGGTGGACACCCACGACGTACTCGCCGTCCCCTACGACATCCCCATCCCGGGCTACAAGAACGACACCATCAACACCCTGCGCCTCTGGAAGGCCGCCGCCACCGACGAGTTCGACCTGGACGAGTTCAATTCCGGCAGCTATCCGGAGTCGGTCGCCCAGAAGAACGACGCGGAGCACATCACCATGGTGCTCTACCCCAACGACGCCAACGAGAACGGAAAGGAGCTGCGGCTGCGCCAGCAGTTCTTCCTGGCCAGTGCCAGCATCAAGGACGTGATTCGCGAGTGGATCCGGCTCAACGGTCGGGACTTCAGCCGCTTCGCGGACAAGAACTGCTTTCAGCTCAACGACACCCACCCCGCCATCTCGGTGGCGGAGCTCATGCGCCAGCTGGTCGACGAGCAGCACCTGGAATGGGACGAGGCCTGGTCGATCACCACCCGCACCATGGCGTATACCAATCACACCCTGCTGCCGGAGGCCCTGGAGCGCTGGTCCGTGCGGCTGTTCGAGCAGCTCCTGCCGCGGCCCCTGCAGATCATCTACGAGATCAACGCGCGCTTCCTGGCCCAGGTGGCGAGCCGCTGGCCCGGCGACAACGAGCGCCTGCAGCGCATGTCGCTGATCGAGGAGGGGCATGTGCCCCAGGTGCGGATGGCCTATCTGGCGATCGTGGGCAGCTACTCGGTCAACGGGGTGGCCGCGCTCCACTCCAAGCTCCTGGTGGAGGGGCTCTTCCGGGACTTCTACGAGCTCTGGCCCCGCAAGTTCAACAACAAGACCAATGGGGTCACTCCGCGGCGCTGGCTCGCCATGTGCAACGCCGGACTGCGCGAGCTCCTCAACGAGTCCATCGGCAGTGGCTGGGTGCGGGATCTGGCCCAGTTGGAACGTCTCGCGCCCTTTGCCGAGGACCCGACCTTCCGGGAGCGCTGGCACGAGATCAAGCAGGACAACAAGCGCCGACTCGCGGAGACGGTCTCCCGTCTCTGCCACGTGGATTTCCCCACTGAGGCCCTGTTCGACGTCCAGGTCAAACGCATCCACGAGTACAAGCGACAGCTGCTCAACATCCTGCACGTGATCCACCTCTACGGCCGGATCAAGCGCGGCGACACCCACGAGTGGACCCCGCGCTGCGTGCTGATCGGGGGCAAGGCCGCCCCGGGCTATGCGATGGCCAAGCAGATCATCAAGCTGGTCAATAACGTGGCGCGCGTGGTGAACAGCGACCCCGAGACCGAGGGGCTGCTGCGGGTGGCCTTCTTGCCCGACTACCGGGTCTCTCTCATGGAAACCATCGCGCCGGGCACCGACCTCTCGGAGCAGATCTCCACCGCCGGCAAGGAGGCCTCGGGGACCGGCAACATGAAGTTCATGATGAACGGGGCCGTGACCATCGGAACCCTGGACGGGGCCAACATCGAGATCCGGGAGCAGGTCGGGGACGAGAACTTCTTCCTGTTCGGACTCACCGCCGCCGAGGTGGAGCAGCGCCGGGGCCACTATGACCCCAACGGGATCATCGCCTCCGACTCCTCCCTGCTCCAGGTCATGGGGCTCCTGGAGTCCGGTCATTTCAACCAGTTCGAGGGCGGCATCTTCGACTCGGTGATCTTCTCCATCCGCAACCCGCACGATCCCTGGATGACGGCGGCGGATTTCCGAGGCTACATCGAGGCCCAGGAGCGTGCGGCAGCCGCCTATCGCGACCGGGACCGCTGGCTGCGCATGAGCATCCTCAACGCCGCCCATAGCGGTCGCTTCTCATCCGACCGCACCATCGCCCAGTACAACGAGGAAATCTGGCGGCTGGAGCCGGTGCCGCCCCAACCCTGATCGACTCAAGGGTGAACGGCCAGGCTCGACGGCCCCACCCGAGGGTCGCCTGGCAGCGCGACAGGGACGGACCTCACTGCCCGCCGGGCACCAGGGGGACGAGCTGATAGGGGGCGCCGGGCAGGTCCGGTCGATGGATCGGAACCATCTGATAGGGGCCGTACCAGGGAGGGCCGGAAGGCACCGCGGGGCCCGGTCTCCGTGCTGCCCGCTCCCCCATGGGCACCGCGGCCTGGGAAGGACTGGAACGGACAGCCTGACTCTCGCCGGGCGGGATCGTGACGGCTGGCCCGGAGACCGTATCGGTGACCCTGGGCTCGCCCTTGGCCGGACGCTCCCCCGTCGAGGCCTCGGCATCCGAATCGGCGGCGGGGGCATCGACGCCAGCCAACCCGCCCGCGGACGGCGTGTCGGCCGCCGGAGGAGGGGCGACGATCTTCTCGACGGCCTCGATGTCAGCGGATTCGCGGGCAATCGGCCCCTGAGCGGACGGGGACCCGACACTCGAAGGGACCGACCCTTCACCACCCCCCGTGGCCGGGGGAATATCGGGCGGGGGGGCATCCGCCCCGCCGGCCCCCGTGTCGCTCCCAGGCTCCGCCGCCGATACGGCCGATTCGGTGGCCTTGGGCGGCGACTCGACGAGCGTCAGACGCCCCAATGGGGCAGTCCGCGCGGCGATCTCGGCCGGGGTACCGGGGTCGGGGACCCGGTGATCACCGAGCCAAAGGGAAAGCGCGCCGCCCACCGTCAAGGCCCCAACGAGCCACACCAACATATTGCCGACCACGCTGCCGCGAACGCGGCCCGGGACCGAGTAGCTCTGATACATTTCGCCTCCTCATGACGATGACAGCGTGGGCTCAGGACCAGGGGGAGCACTGGACCTCGCCGACATCGGGAATGATGATGTCCGAGTCCGGAATTTCCAGACGTCTTGGCGCCTTCGGAGTACCCCCGGCGCCCGTCGCGGGTGACTGATGCGAATGCCGAAGGATGCTGATCGGATCACGCCAGCTCTGGGCCCAGTCCCGCCCCCAGGGAGACACCCCATGATAACCAACCCGAACAGCCCCGACGGGGCACCGCCGAGCCGCGACCTCCCCCGTGGACCCGCCGCCGCGGAGCTCGACCCCGAGCGCATCATCGCAGAACAGTTCCGACGGGCCCGCGCCCACCTGGGGCACATCGCCCAGGGACTGGTGGACTTTCTTCGTCTGCCCCGCCAGGCCATCAGCGTCAATCTGCCCATCGAGATGGACGACGGCACCATCCAGAGCTTTGTTGGCCATCGGGTCCTGCACAGTCGCGTGCTGGGTCCGGGCAAGGGCGGCATTCGCTATCACCCGGAGGTGGACCTGCCCGAGGTCACGGCGCTGGCCGCCCTCATGAGCTGGAAGGCTGCCCTTCTCCGTCTGCCCTTCGGCGGGGCCAAGGGGGGCGTAACCTGCGATCCCAAGCAGCTGAGCCAGGGGGAGCTTCGGCGCATCACCCGACGCTTCATTGCCGAGCTTGGGGACAACATCGGACCCTTCACCGACGTTCCCGCACCGGACCTCTACACCGATGCCCAGACCATGGCCTGGATCTATGACACCTATGACCGGCTGCACCCGGGGGAGAACAACCTGCCGGTGGTCACCGGCAAGCCCCTGGAACTCGGGGGCTCCGAGGGCCGCAGCGAGGCGACCGGGCGCGGCTGTGTCTATTGTGTCGAGCGCTTCCTGGCCCTCGGCGGACTGCCGGGACGCGACGAGCTCGCCGGGGCGCGCGTCGCGATCCAGGGTTTCGGTGAGGTAGGCGGGGTCGCGGCCCGGCTCCTGCAGGAGAAGGGTGCCCGCATCATCGCCATCAGCGACTCCCGGGGCGGCATCCTCGCCGAGAACGGGGACAACCTCGACCTCGCCGCCACGGCGGCCCATCGCTCCGAGGCCGGGACCGTGGTCGGACTGCCGGGCAGCCGCAGCATCACCAACGCGGACCTTCTGGCACTCTCTTGCGACATCCTCCTGCCGGCCGCCCTGGGTGGTCAGATTCACAGCGGCAACGCGCACCAGGTGCAGGCCCGGCTCATCGTGGAGGGGGCCAATCGACCCATCACCCCGGAAGCAGACGACATCCTGAGCGACCAGGGGGTCCTGATTGTACCCGACATCCTCGTCAACGCGGGGGGGGTCACCGTGAGCTACTACGAGTGGGTCCAGAACATCGAGCACCACAGCTGGCCGCTGGACGAGATCAACGGTCGCCTGCGGGCACGCCTATTCAGCGCGACCGACCGGGTGGTGGGCCGCTGGCGGTCCCTGCCGGAGGCATGCGAGGAGGGCAGCCTGTGCACGGACCTGCGAACCGCCGCCCTGGTGGAGGCCCTGGACCGATTGGCCAAGGTTACCCTGCAACGGGGGATCTGGCCGTAATCGTCTGATTTGGGCTACCGCGCGCCCGGGGCTGCGCCCGGCCCGATCCCGAGCGCCTGGCTCTTAGCTACGTTCGAGCCCCGCGTCGGGGACCTGGATCAGCACCTGCTGCAAATCGATGGAGCCAGAGTCGAAGCCGGCCTCGCAATAGGCCAGATAGTAGTCCCACATGCGCCTGAATCGGGCATCGTAGCCCAGCCGCTCCACCTCCCGCTCGGCGGCGTGGAATGTTCGGCGCCAGCGCCGAAGAGTCTCCGCGTAGTCAGCGCCGCGCCGCTGGTCCTCGCGCAGCTGCAGCCCCGCCGCCCGGATCTCCACGTCCAACCGCTCCGGGGAAGGGAGCATGCCACCCGGGAAGATGTAGAGCTGGATGAAGTCCGCGGCACATCGGTAGCGCGGGAAATCGTCCTCGTGCATGGTAATCACCTGAATGGCGATGCGCCCGCCCGGGCGCACCAGCCGGCCCAGGGCCTGGAAGTAGGTCGGCCAGTAGGCCTCCCCCACCGCCTCGAGCATTTCGATGGAGACCGCATGGTCGAAACGACCCTGGATATCCCGGTAGTCCTGGAGGCGCAGCTCCACTCGATCCGATAGCCCAGCCGCGGCGATGCGCGCCCGGGCGTAAGCGAGCTGCTCCTGGGACAGGGTGACCCCGGTGACCCGCAGTCCGCGCCGGGCGGCCGCCTCCGCGAATCCGCCCCAGCCGCAGCCGATCTCCAGGACCGATTCCCCCGGCCGCGCATCGATCCAATCGAGCAGCAGATCGTACTTGCGCGCCTGTGCGCGCTCCAGGGGCTCCACGGCAGGGTCCCCGAAGACACCCGAGGAGTAGGTCATGCCCGGGTCCAGCCACAGCCGGTAGAAGTCGTTCCCGAGGTCGTAATGTCTGGCGATGTTGCGCCGGCTGTTGCGGCGGTGGTTGCTCCGCAATCGGTGGACGAGACGGGCGAGCCACCTCGACCACAGGGTCCCTTCCACCGCGCCCGACAGATGCTCCGCGTTGAGATTCAGCAAATCCAGGAGCGTCGGCAGATCCGGGGTGGACCAGTCCCCCTCCATGTACGACTCGGCGAACCCAATCTCCCCCCGCGCGACCAGCCGGACCAGCAGTCGCAGGGGCCGATGGATGCGTATCTCCGCGGTTGCACCGGCAAAGGGTCCCCGGCAGATCCGGCCACCGTCCTCGCCAAACCGCAGCAGCAAGGTACCGAAGGCCAGACTCTCACAGAAGCGGCCAAAGGCCCAGGACCACAGGGCGACCCGGCGCGAGCGGGTCTGCAAGGGCAAGTCGAGGGGCTCTTCCGCGGACATCAGGAAATCTCCTCCCGGGGCGGCGTCGGCTTGGGGAAATAGGTTGCGCCCCGCATCCAGATCTTGAGGGCCTGCCAATGGATCATGGCGACCACCTTGAGGGTGAGGAACGGGTAGGTCAGGGCCACGCGCATCAGATTGGCGTCGCTCAACTCACGGGCCTCGCCCCGCTGAACCGCCACGAGCATGAGGCGGTCGTCCTGATACTCGTGGATCACGGTGCTGGACTCCTCCCCAGCCCGGGCGAAGCGAAAACGGTAGTCCGCCTGCATCCCGATGAATGGAGAGACGTGGAAGCCCTTGGCGTGAGCGTGGCGCACCGGCCACGCCATAGCCTCCCCGTCCTGGTGCAGCAGGTAGCTATGGCGCTCGCCGAAGGTGTTGTGGACCTCGCACAGCACCGCCACAAGCGCATCTCCCCGCCCGAAACAGAACCACACGCTCAGAGGGTTGAAACAATGCCCCAGGATGCGGGGAAAGCACTGGATCTCGATGCGCCGGATTGGAAGATCCAGACCCTTCGCCGCGAGCTGACGCAGCAGCCACTCCTTGGGCGGCGAGCCATCTCCGGCCCCATGGTCCCGGTCATAAAAGGCGAAGAGGTTGAAGGCGTTGTGGGAGAACAACCGGCAACGGCGGGCGACGTCGTCCAAGCGGTCGAGGTCCAGCAGGAGACTGAAGACACGGTACACAAACCGGTATTGCACCGGGAAGAAGCGGCGGTGCATCACCTGACCCAGGATGAGTTGACCAGCCGCCGCGGTCACGGTCTCAGGGCCTCGGGCTGAAGATCGGGGCGGACGCCCGCAACGGTGGGTCTGGCCGCGTCGCGCGCGATCCAGGGCGCCTGCACCCCGAGCGCCCCGGCCACCTCCAGGGCGGCGCGTAGACCGTCCTCGTGGAACCCGTTACCGAGATACGCGCCGGCGAACCAGAGCCGGTCGCGCCCCTGGATCCTGTGCATCTGCCGCTGGGCGGCGATCGCACGGGCGTCGAAGACCGGATGGTTGTAGTCGAACCGGGCGATGACCAATTCCGGCCGAGGCGGCCGCACCGGGTTCAGGCTGACGAAGATGTCCCTCTCGGTCGGAAGCCGCTGGAGTCGGTTCATCCAATAGGTCACGGTCACCGGACCATTGGGGTCCTCGCCCGCCCCCCGAAGGTAGTTCCAGGAAGACCAGACCCGGCGGCGCCGAGGCATCAGGTCCGCATCCGAGTGCACGTAGACCCGATTCGGCTGGTAGCGAAAGGCCCCGAGCAGCTCCCGCTCGAGGTCCGTCGGCCCCTCGATCAGGGCCAGTGCCTCGTCCCCGTGGCAGCCGAACACCACGGCATCGAAGCGCAGGCGCTCCCCGCCCTCCACCTCCACCTCGACCTCATCCTGGAGCCGGCGTACCCGTTGGACCCGGCAGCGGGTACGCACCTCCGCCCCCATGCCGGCCAGCATGCGCTCCACATAGCTCCGAGCGCCGCCGACCACGGTTCGCCATTGGGGGCGGTCGCGCAGATCCAGAAGGCCGTGATTGTTGAAGAAGCGGGCGAAGGAGAGGAACGGGAAGGCACGCATCTGCTCCGTGGGGCAGGACCAGATGGCGGCCGCCATGGGCAGCAGATAGTGCCGCACGAAGGACTCCGAGTAGCGCCCGCGCTCCAGGAACTCCCCGAGGGTCAAATCGTTACCCGAAGCACGGGCCTGAAATGCCTTGGCGGCGACATTGAAGCGCAGGATGTCCGCCAGCATGCGCAGGAAGGCCGGCCTGAGCAGGTTGGTCCGCTGTCCGAAGAGGCCGTTGAGGTCCGTCCCCGCGTACTCCAACCGCCCCCCCTCCAGACTCGCCGAGAAGGACATGCAGGTGGGATAGGAGGACACGTCCAGGTGTTGGAACAACTTGCACAGGTTGGGGTAGTTGCGCTCGTTGAACACCATGAAGCCGGTGTCGACGGGGAACGACCCGCGGGAATGCTCCACCATGAGGGTGTTGGTGTGACCGCCCAAGGTGCGGTTTCGCTCCAGCAGGGTGACCCGATAGCGCCGATCCAAGAGCCAGGCGGCCCCCCCACCCCCCCATACCGCCCCCCACCACCCCGATGTGCTGCATAGGAACCCACCCGCCCCCGTCGTTCGTGTCAGCGTCGAGGCCCGACTGGCTTCGACCGGCGACTTGTCCAAGTTGTGTCCAATATTGAAACCGATCGACGGTCATACAAGGGGCCTCTCGCCTGATCAACGGCGGCGGGCGGATCTCGTGTCCATGAACGGCAGACCCTCCGCGGGGCCCGCTTCAGGTGACCGAGTGCCCGCGACGGCCCCGTTGGTCGGCGGAGCCCCCCCGCTCATGCTCCCCACTTGTGGACTAGGTTAATTGCGGTCTACTCTTTGTCTCGTTGGCGAGCCAACCGAGCCTGGCACCAGCAGAGAGGGCTCGAGCGGGTGCTCACCCTCGGGATCCTTCCAGGAATGGGCAGGGCCCCGGGACCCCCAACGGACGCTCGGCTCGCCGGCGCCGGCTTCTGGATCTGGAGTATCGGATGAGCGCGATAGACCTCGATGGACTCCTGCGGCCTGTCGCCGAGGACGCCCCCGCCGGGCCCGACCTGGAGTACGACCCCGCCTACCTGGCCGCCTTCCGCGCCGCCCTCGGGGCCCCCGAGCGCAGGATGGGCGACACCGTGGTTGCGGCCGAGGAGCCCGACTGGCGCCAGGTTCGAACGCTTTGCGAAGCCTTGATGACGCGGTCGAAGGACCTGCGGGTCGGGGTTCTACTCACGCGGGCGCTCGCCCATCTCCAAGGGTTCCCGGGACTGGCGGATGGACTCGGACTCATCCAGGGGTTGCTGGAGCGCTACTGGGACGACCTCTACCCCCTGCTCGATCCCGAGGACGATAACGACCCCACCGCACGGATCAACGCGCTGGTCGAGCTCTGCGACCGCGAGCATCTGCTGGATTTCCTGCGAACCGCCACCCTGGTTCGCTCCCCGGTCTTCGGCCCCCTCACCTATCGGGACATCGAGGTCGCGGAGGGGCATGTCAGCGCACCACAGGACGCCAAGACACTCGACGCCACGGCGGTCAATGCCGTCTTTCAGGACTGCGACATCGCACAGCTCGAGGAATCGACGAACGCCGTCTCCCTGACCCAGGAGCGGCTGCGATCCGTCGTCGATGTCCTCTGGCAGCGGATCAGAACCGATCAAATGCCGGATCTGGACCCTTTGACCGAGCTCCTCTCCGCGGTGGAGAAGGTGCTCAAGGGTCACTTGGAGCAGCGACTCCCCCCGACATCCGACACCTCAGAGGCGGAGGCCGCGCAGGCCCAGGAGGCCCCACTGGATCAGAATGCTGCCAAGGGCCCGGGGCTCGCGGCCGCGCCCGCCCAGATCGCCTCTCGGGATGACGTCGTTCGCACCATCGATCGTATCTGCGACTACTATTCCCGCTACGAACCCTCGAGCCCCGTCCCCTTGCTGCTCAAGCGGGCCCGGCGGCTCGCAACTGGAAGCTTCGTGGACATCGTCCGCGACCTCGCCCCCGAGGCACTGACCGAGATCGAAAAGGTGTGCGGTCTGGGCGAGGGGTCTGAATAGTCACGCGGCGTCGGCCTCTGCGCGTCGGCGCCGTCTCGCACCCTAACAATCAATCGGAGGAGCTCCGTGGCCAAAGAAAGTAGTCAGAAGTTCATCGCGCGCAATCGTGCGCCGCGGGTCCAGATCGAGTACGACGTCGAGCTCTACGGGGCCGAGAAGAAGGTCCAGCTCCCGTTCGTCATGGGTGTCATGGCGGACCTCTCCGGCAAGCCGGCGGAGCCGCTGCCCCAGGTCGCGGATCGCAAGATGCTGGAGATCGACGTCGACAACTTCGACGACCGCCTCAAGTCCATGAAGCCGCGGGTCGCCTTCCAGGTGCCGAACACCCTGACCGGCGAGGGCAACCTCAACGTCGAGCTGACCTTCGAGAGCATGGACGACTTCTCCCCCGCCGCCGTGGCGCGCAAGGTCGATTCACTGAACAAGCTGCTGCAGGCGCGCACCCAGCTCTCCAATCTGCTGTCCTACATGGATGGCAAGAGTGGGGCCGAGGAGCTGATCGCCAATGCGCTGAAGGACCCGACGCTGCTGCAGGCCCTCGCGGCGGCACCCAAGCCGACAGAGGAGTCCGAGGGGACTCAGGCGGAGGAGAAGTAACATGGCCGAGACCGATACCCAGGCGGCCCCAGCGGCTGAAGCCCAGACCACGACCCTCGAGCCCGGCGGCTTCGCCGCGCTGCTCCAGCAGGAGTTCAAGCCCAGGACCGATCGCGCCCGCGAGGCGGTCGAGTCCGCCGTCGCCACCCTGGCATCCCAGGCGCTGGAGCAGACGGCCCTGATCTCGGACGACGCGGTCCGCACCATCGAGTCCATGATCGCCGAGATCGACCGCAAGCTCACCGAGCAGGTCAACAAGATCCTGCACCACGAGGACTTCCAGAAGCTCGAGGGGGCCTGGCGGGGGCTCCATTACCTGGTCAACAACACCGAAACCGACGAGATGCTCAAGATCCGGGTCCTGAACATCTCGAAGAAGGATCTGCACAAGACCCTCAAGAAGTTCAAGGGGACCGCCTGGGACCAGAGCCCCATCTTCAAGAAGCTCTACGAGGAGGAGTACGGTCAGTTCGGCGGCGAGCCACTCGGGTGCGTCGTCGGCGATTACTACTTCGATCACAGCCCGCCGGACGTGGAGCTGCTCGGAGAGATGTCGAAGGTCTGCGCGGCCATCCACGCCCCCTTCATCTCCGCGGCCGGACCGACCGTGATGCGGATGGAGAGCTGGCAGGAGCTCGCGAACCCACGCGACCTGACCAAGATCTTCCAGACCCCCGAGTACGCCGCGTGGAAGTCGCTGCGCGAATCCGAGGACGCGCGCTACATCGGGCTGGCCATGCCGCGCTTCCTGTCGCGCCTCCCTTATGGTGCGAAGACCAATCCCGTGGACGAGTTCGACTTCGAAGAAGACACCGAAGGGGCCAGGCACGACAAATACACGTGGGCGAACTCGGCCTATGCCATGGCGGCGAACATCAACCGCTCCTTCAAGCTCTACGGCTGGTGCTCGCGCATTCGCGGCGTGGAGTCCGGCGGCGACGTGCAGGAGCTTCCCGCCCACACCTTCCCCACCGACGACGGCGGCGTGGACATGAAGTGTCCCACGGAGATCGCCATCAGCGATCGCCGCGAGGCGGAGCTCGCGAAGAACGGCTTCATGCCGCTGATTCACAAGAAGAACACCGACTTCGCGGCATTCATCGGCGCCCAGTCGCTGCAGAAGCCCTTCGAGTACGACGACCCGGACGCCACCGCGAACGCCAACCTGGCGGCCCGCCTGCCCTATCTCTTCGCCACCTGCCGGTTCGCGCACTATCTCAAGTGCATCGTGCGCGACAAGATCGGCTCCTTCAAGGAGCGCGAGGACATGGAGCGCTGGCTCAACAAATGGATCCTGAACTATGTGGACGGGGACCCCGCCCACTCCAGCGAGACCACCAAGGCGCGGCTCCCCCTGGCGGCGGCCGAGGTGGTGGTCGAGGAGGTAGAGGGCAACCCGGGTTACTACAACTCCAGGTTCTACCTACGTCCGCATTACCAGCTCGAGGGCCTGACGGTGTCCCTGCGGCTGGTGTCGAAGCTGCCGTCCGCCAAGGGTGGGTGACGCGACCCGCCAGATCGCTGCTTTGAATCGAATCTTGGTCGGACACCGGACTGTCGAGTTATCGCCGGACTTCGCCGATGCGCCCTGTCCGGCTCGCCTGCCCGGGCGGATCGAGGCCCGGCGGGCGCCACAACTTCAGGGGCCGGGGCACCTGAGTAGAGGGACGACCGAGCGGCTCGGCAGCTTCCGAGCGCGGGCGTTATGCGAGGCAATCACGTAACTCAACGAGGAGAGATAACGATGGCCGTTGACATGTTCTTGAAGCTCGACGGGGTCAAGGGAGAGGCCCAGGACGACAAGCACAAGGAGGAGATGGACGTGCTCGCGTGGTCCTGGGGCATGAGCCAGTCCGGCACCATGCACACGGGCGGCGGCGGCGGCGGCGGCAAGGTCGCCATTCAGGATGTCTCGATCACCAAATGGATCGACAAGGCCTCCCCCGTCCTCATGAAGTACTGCTCCTCCGGTGAGCAGTTCAAGGAGGGCGTCCTCACGGTGCGCAAGGCCGGCGGCAAGGAGCCCCTCGAGTACCTGGTGATCACCATGAAGGACATAATCGTGACCTCCATCAGCACCGGCGGCTCGGGTGGGGAGGACCGCCTCACCGAGAACGTCTCCCTCAACTTCGCGGAGGTCAAGACCGAGTACCAACCCCAGAAACCCGACGGTACCGCGGACGGCGGCAAGATCCCCTGGGCCATGGACATCGCCGCCAACAAGCAGCTGTAACGGGCGCAAGGCGTCGGCGGCTCGGCGGCGCCCGCACGGTCGCCGCCGGGCGCCGCCCTG
>Ga0316585_10000136_pt1 | contig 14365 bp, 12 predicted proteins | sample S_170502SCrBrC_D_FD_204517 | JGI IMG/M metagenome (GOLD analysis project Ga0316585, IMG submission 204517) | Rhizosphere microbial communities from salt marsh grasses in Alabama, United States - S_170502SCrBrC | ecosystem: Host-associated > Plants > Roots > Rhizosphere | place: USA: Alabama...
GGCGCGCCAGGGGTGGTCGCCGGTCGAGGGGCTCTGTCCCCTGGTCCCGGATGGTCCCGCCCTGAGGTCGGCCCTGGGTGGACTGCCCCTGGCGGGCCTGGGCCTGGGCCTGGGCCTGGGCCGCCGGGAGTTGGAGGACCTGACCCGCCTGGGGCTGCGCCGCGTCCAGGACCTGCTGCGGCTGCCCCGCCAGGGGCTGCGGGAGCGCCTGGGGCCCCAGCGGGTGAACTGGCTGGAGCGCCTGCTCGGGGAGTCGCCCGACCCGCGCCCCTGGTACGCGCCCCCCCCCGTCTACCGGGGGCGCATCGAGCTGCCGGGTGAGATCGAGCTCGCCGAGTCCCTGCTCTTCCCCGGCAGGCGACTGCTGCTGGAGCTCGCCGGCCTTCTCATGGGACGCCGGGCGGGGACCCGCCGCCTGGACTGGCGGCTCGTCCATGGGGACCACACGGAGACCCCCTTCAGCCTGGGCGCGGCCCGTCCCCAGTGGGCCCCGGACCTCTGGCTCGGGCTCCTGCGGGAGCGTCTCGGTCGCCTGGCGCTCGAGGCCCCTGTGCGGGAGGTGCGGCTCGCCGTCACGGAGATCGACAGCCTGGACCTGGGGTCCCCCGAGGTCTCGCCGGACCTCTTCCCCCGGCTCGCCGGGGCCGGGCGGGCCCCGGATCCGGCCCTACTCGACCGGCTGCGCGCCCGCCTGGGGGCCGAGTCGGTGCGGGGGCTCGCCCTGATTGCGGACCATCGGCCCGAGCGTGCCTGGCGCTGGTGCGAGCCGGGGGAATCGGGCGCCGGCATCCCCCGCGCCGACCGGCCCCTGTGGCTGCTGCCCCGGCCCCAACCCCTGGAGGAGCGCCAGGGCCGGCCCTGGCTCGGCGGCCCCCTGGACCTGGGGCAGGAGCGGGAGCGCATCGACACCGGCTGGTGGGACGGCCAGGAGGTGGCGCGGGACTATTTCGTCGCCACCGGCACCCGTGGAGCGCGACTCTGGATCTATCGAGACCTCAAGGGCCCGCGGGGGTGGTACCTGCACGGCCTGTTCGGCTGAGAGGTCGTGAAGCGATCCCCAAGCATCCCTTGTAGGTCGGGCCGAGAACGAAGCCCGACGATGACTTTGAGGTACCCGATTGATTGTCTGGCCTCCTGCGTCGGCCCGACCTACATGGACGGAGATCTGCCGTCATGGCGCGGGACTCCGGCTCAGGAAGCCCCTGCTGGTTCCCGCATCAACCGCGGTATGTCGCGGCTGCCCCGCAGAATACGCCAAACGTCGACGTGGTCATCGCGTTCGACGTAGAAGGTCAGGTACGGATAGCCCTTGAGCATCCAGGCGCGCAAGCCAGGCAACTCCAGCTCATAGGAATGGCGAAGCGAGCCGACCCCGGGTGCTCAGAGATTCGGGCGTAGGCTGACTCCGAGGCGTCGACGAAGCCCCGGGGCAATCGCCTCTGGGCTGGTATCGAGGTAACAGTCGACGATCTCCTCGACGTCGAGCATCGCCCGGCGCCGCGGAATGACCGGCTTCGCGGTCAAACGCTCTTGCCCTTACGGACGCGCGCGCGCAGTTGATCGAAATAGGCCGCATCCGCGGGCACCCCTGGGTCCGAGTTGGCACCTTCCAGCAGCAGCGCGCGCAGCGTCTGCCGATCCTGATCCCGGCGAATCAGGTCGCGCATGTACTCGCCACTGGTGCCGAAACCGCGATCAGCCACCTGCTCATTGACTCCAGGTTGTTGGGTTACTGACTCTTTGGCCCGCGAAGGACCAGAAGCGCGGCCGCGAGCGCGACCAGGGCCAGGCGCAGCAGCTCCGCGCCGAAATAGAGCCCATGCAGGCGCTGGAAGGGCTCTACCTGGGGCGGTGGCGGGGTGCGGGGGGCGAAGTCGAGCTCCCGCCCGAGCGCGACGACCTGGGGCTCGATCCCGAAGTGGACCAAGGCGACCAGCAAAAGGGCCAAGAAGAGCAGGGCCGGCACCAGCCGTCCCGAGTGGCTCAAGAGGGCCAGGACCAAGGCGAGAGCCCCGAGGATCAGCTGGGTGCGGTTCCATGCCTCGAAGAAGACCCGGTTGAGCTCGGAGGCGTGGACCCAGAGCAGGCTGGTCTTCTTGGCCTCCGTATCGGCCGGGTCGAAGCCCGCCTGGGCGGTGAGTGCGGGATTGCGCTCGAAGAGGTCCGCGAAGCCGGCGAAGTTGTAGGAGGTCACGGCCCCCACCACCAGGGAGCCGCCCAGCCAGAGGCCGAGGACCAGGATCAACAGGGCCCGGGCCCGCATCCTCAGGTGCCCGCGATCCGGTCGTAGTAGCGGGCCCGGTAGAGGAGCCGCGGGGCCGGGCCGTCGGTGAATCCCGTTCGGGTGTGGAGCACGTTGTTGGAGATGAGCCCCCAGCCCGATTCCAACCGGCCCTGGAAGTGCCAGGGGGAGGGCTCCCGCAGCACCGACTTGAGACAGGCCACCGCCGCCGCGGTCAGGGGGTCGTCCCGCCAGCGGATGCTGCGGCTTCGGTCCGTGTAGCGCATGTGCAGCCGGCCATCCGCCCGGACGGAGAAGACGGGGCCCGGGCGGTCCGGGCGGGGCGTGCCCTCGTCCTGATTGGCGGGGATGGTCATGCACTCGGGGTGCATCAGGGCCCGGATGAAGTCCGGGCTCTGGTCGCGCACCAGGATATAGGCGATCTCCGGATCGAGCAGGGCATTCTCGCCCCCCTGCTCGGCGGGCCGGACGCAGTGCAGCAGCAGCCCGTGGATCTGGTGGTCGGGGTCGTTGTAGTAGCCGTCCGTGTGCCAGGCGATGGGCCGGGTGGTGTAGGGGATGTAGCCGGCGTGGCGGGCGTCGTCCTGGACCTGGAGCGAGGTGATGGCGTCCTCGTCCGCGCCCCGGTTGTGATCGAGCCGATGGAGTCCGAACCGGGCGCCGAGCAGGGTGGGGATGGACTTTTCCGGGTCGTCCGCCGTGGTGCCCACGTAGATGGCCATGTTGGCGCGGCGGCACCGCGCCAGGATGGCCTGGTGCTCCGCGTCGCTCAGGTGGCGCGGGTCGCCGATCTCGACGACGAGGTCCTCCAGGGTCCGCGGGGCCTCGGCAAGCTTGACCTCGCGCCAGGTTTGGTAGCTTGCCGGGTCCTCCAGGTCGAAGGGGGAGCCGGCGGGGAGCGAAGGGGTACGGACGGGGTCGTTGGGGGTCATCGGGGCAGACGTGCACTCGCCATTGGGTTCGCGATCAGGCCGGCGAGATCTCGAGCAGGACCTCGTCTGGGTTGACCGAGTCCCCCTTGATGACGTAGACACCCGTCACGGTGCCGGCGATGGGGGCCTGGAGCTCGGTCTCCATCTTCATGGCCTCTGTGACCAGGACCGGCTGGCCGGCCTCCACCCGATCCCCCTCCTTGACCAGCACGTCCACGATGTTGCCTGGCATGGAGGTGGCCACGTGACCCGGGGCGCTGGGTCTGGGCCGCTTGCCGGCGATCGCCTTCTTGACGGCCCCCTCGGTGCCGCCGGTCAGGACGATCTCGTCCAAGGTCTCCACCACCACTTCCTCCGGCACCCCGTCGATGGCCAGGTAGAAGTGACGGTTGGCCTGCCCCTTGTGGCCGGCACCGGTGACCTTGACGTGGTAGGTCTCCCCGTGGATGGCGATGTTGAACTCCGTGGGGGCGTTCTTGGGGCCGTTCAGGTTGGGGGGCGGCTCCAGGGGCTCCGGGACCAGGGTCCCGGCGGCCCGGTGCTCCAGGAAGGAGCGGCCGATCTCCGGGAACATGGCGAAGGTGAGGACATCCTCCTCCGACTGGGCCAGGGTGCCGATGTCGTGGGTCAGGCGCTCCATCTCGGGCTTCAGCAGGTCCGCGGGCCGGCACTCGACCGGCTCCTCGTTGCCGATGGCCTGCTGCTGCAGGGTCGGGTTGACCGGGGCCGGGGCGCGCCCGTAGCGACCCTGCAGATAGAGCTTCACCTCGTTGGTGATGGTCTGGTAGCGCTTGTCGGTCAGCACGTTGATGACCGCCTGGGTGCCGACGATCTGGGAGGTCGGCGTCACCAGTGGGGGATAGCCCAGGTCCTTGCGCACCCGGGGTATCTCCTCCAGCACCTCGGGCATGCGGTCCAGGGCGTTCTGCTCCTTCAGCTGGTTCGCCAGGTTGGAGATCATGCCCCCCGGCACCTGATTGACCTGGACCCGGGTGTCGACCCCGGTGAAGGCGCTCTCGAACTGGTGATAGCGCTTGCGGACCTCGTAGAAGTACATGCCGATCTCTTGCAGCGCCTCGAGATCCAGCCCCGTGTCGAACGGGGTGCCCCGCAGGGCCGCCACCAGGGACTCCGTCGGCGGATGGGAGGTGCCCCCCGCCATGGACGAGATCGCGGTGTCCACGGTGTCGCAGCCGTTCTCGATGGCCTTGAGGTGGCACATGTCCGAAAGCCCCGAGGTGGCGTGGGAGTGCAGGTGCAGGGGCAGGTCCACCGCGTCCTTCAATGCCTTCACCAGATCGGCGGTGACGAAGGGGGTGAGGAGCCCCGCCATGTCCTTGATGGCGATGGAGTCGCACCCCATCGCGGCCAGCTCCCTGCCCATCTCCACGAATCCCTCCACCGAATGCACCGGGCTCTGGGTGTAGCAGATGGTCCCCTGGGCGTGCTTCCCGGCGGCCTTGGTGGCCTCGATGGCGGTCTTGAGGTTCCTCAGGTCGTTCAGGGCGTCGAAGATGCGGAAGACGTCCATGCCATTGGCGGCCGCCCGCGCCACGAAGGCGCGCACGACGTCGTCCGAGTAGTGCCGGTAGCCGAGCAGGTTCTGACCGCGCAGCAGCATCTGGAGCCGGGTCCTGGGCAGGGCCTCCCGGAGCTTGCGCAGGCGCTCCCAGGGGTCCTCCTTGAGGAAGCGCACGCAGGCGTCGAAGGTCGCGCCGCCCCAGCACTCCAGGGACCAGTAGCCCACGGCGTCGAGCTTGGGACAGATCGGCAGCATGTCCTCCAGGCGCATGCGCGTGGCGATGAGCGACTGGTGCGCGTCGCGCAGGACCAGCTCGGTGACGTTGATCTTCTGCATGATGTCGATCCAGAATCAGAAAGTTATCCGCGAAAAACGCGAATGAACGCGAAATAGAGATCGGCTGGAAGCAGCCGCCACCAGCGATCCGAGCCAATCCGCAAGACACGAGAGTCCGCGTCCGAGAGATGGCGGACCGATCGACCGCGGTGAATCGGGGCCCGTATTCATTCGCGTTCTTCGCGGACCAATTCTCTCTTCACGATACACGCCGCGGATTACAGGCCCGCATGGGCCGCGATGGCGGCGGCCAGGGCGGCGGCGATGTCCTCCTTGCGGCGCTTCTCGGAGTACTCGAGGAGCTCCGGGTGACTGTCCAGGAAGCTCGTGTTGAAGCGCCCGGAACGGAACTCGGGATGCTGCAGGATCTCCTGGTAGAAGGGCATGGTGGTCTTGATGCCGAAGACCCCCATGTCCCGCAGGGCGCGGCACCCGCGGTTGACCACGTCATCCCAGGAAAGGGCCCAGACGATCACCTTGGCCAGCATCGAATCATAGTGGGGTGGCACCGCGTAGCCGGTGTAGATGCAGGTGTCCGTGCGCACCCCGGGACCCCCGGGCGCGTAGTACCGGGAGATGCGCCCGAAGCTCGGCAGAAAGTTGTTCTTCGGGTCCTCCGCGTTGATGCGGAACTGCATCGCGAAGCCGCGCCGCTCGATCTCGTGCTGCTTGAAGCGCAGGGGCAGCCCGGCGGCGACCCGGATCTGCTCCTCCACCAGATCCACGCCGGTGATGGTCTCCGTGATGGTGTGCTCCACCTGGATGCGGGTGTTCATCTCCATGAAGTAGAAGCGCCCGTCCGAGTCCTGGAGGAATTCCACCGTTCCGGCGTTGGTGTATCCCACCGCCCGGGCGGCCAGCACCGCCAGTCCCCCCACGTATTGGCGCTCCGCCTCGTCGAGCTGGGGGGAGGGGGCGATCTCGATCAGCTTCTGGTTGCGCCGCTGGATGGAGCAGTCCCGCTCGAACAGGTGGATACAGTTGCCGTGGTGGTCGCCGAGGACCTGGACCTCGATGTGGCGGGGGTTGACCACGCAGCGCTCGAGGAAGACCTCGGCCCGACCGAAGGCCTTGGTCGCCTCCGAAATCACCCGCTCGTAGTTGTTGCGAAGGGCCTTGGGATCGTCGCAGCGACGGATGCCGCGCCCGCCGCCGCCGGAGGTGGCCTTGAGCATCACCGGGTAGCCGATCTCGTCGGCGACGTGCAGCGCGGCCTCCAGGCTCTCCAGGTTGCCCGCGCTGCCCGGGGTCACCGGTACCCCCGCCTTCTGCATGGCGAAGCGGGCCTCCGTCTTGTCCCCCATCCGCTGGATCACCTCGGCGCTGGGGCCGATGAAGGTGATCCCCCGGCGCGCGCAGGCCAGGGCCAGCTCCGGATTCTCCGAGAGGAAGCCGTAGCCCGGGTGGATGGCGTCGCAGCCGGTGGCCCGGGCGAGGGTGACGATGTTGTGGACGTTGAGATAGCCGGCCAGGGGATCGTCCCCGAGGCTGTAGGCCTCGTCGGCCTTCTTGACGTGCAGCGAGTGCCGGTCCGCCTCCGAATAGACCGCGGCCGAGCGGATGCCCATCTCCGCGCACGCGCGAATCACCCGCACCGCGATCTCGCCGCGGTTGGCGATCAGGATCTTACGAAGCATCGACTGGCCTCTTGCCGGCTGAGGGCTGGCTCCGGTCCCGTGCCTGATCGCGAGTCCCGGCCCGGAACCTTTTGCTGCTTTGCAGCAATATACCCGAGACGAAAGATTCCGCAAGCCTACACGAAAGGACCGCCGATGGTCCGACGGATGCCCGCCGAGGCGCCCCGCGCGCCATATACTCTGAGCAGGTGCATTGACCGTCAGGAGCCCAGCGATGGAGAACAAGATCTACAGCCATCTCCTTGTAGCCGTGGACTTCGAGCCCGAAAGCGAGCCGGTCGTGGCGCGGGCGCGGGCCCTGCGGGACCTCTTCGGGGCCCGACTCAGTCTGCTGCACGTGGTCGAGCACGTGCCTCCCGCGGTCGAGTACATGCCGCTCGGCTTCGCCGGGGAGGTCTCGAGCCCCGATGATCTGGCCCTGGAGGAGGAGCTGATGGCGCTCGCGCGGCGCCAGCTCGACGCCCTGGGGGAACAACTGGGCGTCCCAGTGGCGGATCGGCTCATCCGGGTGGGCCCGACCGGCCATACCATCGATGAGGTCGCCGGGGAGATCGCCGCCGATCTGATCCTGATCGGGAGGCGAGGGCGTCACGGCCTGCTGGGGCTGTTTGGATCCACGGCCAAGACCGTGCTGCGCAGCCAAGCCTGCGACGTCCTGTGCGTGCGCCTCGGGGCGGAGGATTGAGTCGTCAGACGCTGGCAGGAACGGGCCGCTCTGTCCGTCGATCCCCGCCTGGGCGGGGGGAGTGAACGCAAAGGCCCGCCGGGTGGCGGGCCTCGCGTTTGCCGTACGGGCCCGTAGCCCGGGATGTCGCGATCAGGCGAGCTCGTCAGCCCCGATCTGCTGCATCAGGCCGAAGCTCTTGACGAAGGGGTTGGCCATGCGGGGATCCTTGATCATGGCCTTGTAGTCACCGACCTTGAACTTGAGCTTCCCGGTGGTGAAGGCCATGCCCATGCCGGCCATGCCGATGCCCTTCTCGACCCACTTGAGCCAGTCCTTGAGATCGGCGCGCATGTCCCAGTTGGCGGGCGGATCGCTGGGCGACCAGGCGCCGGCGCGCACACAGTTGCCGTTCTCCACGACGAACACGCCGCGCGGGTTGTCCTCGTTCTTGAAGCCGCAATAGATCACGGAGTTGAAGCCGATCTCGGCCAGCTTCTGGCAGACCTCCGGCTCGTTGTTCCACGCGTCCTTCAGGGCATTCATCCAATCGGCGGAAAAGAGTTGGGCCATGGTTATTGAGTCCTCCAGGTTGGTGTCGACGGGTCCAGGCCGTCGCGATTGGTTCGCTGCTGTTTCGGTTGAGACCCGGGGGTCGAGACAGGCTCGACGGACGCCGCCGTCCGCGAGGCTCCCGATTCTATCAGGAAGGTGGGAAAAGACACGTCCACGGTGGCAGGTGGGGCGCCTCAGCCAGCGGACCGCGCGGCGGGTGATGTTGTCGGGGCCGGGGTCTCCCAGGGACGTGGGCGCAGACTGCGCTCCACCCGACCCCCACAGTCGCTGAAGCACTCCTCATACTGGCGCTGGCAGATGCTCATGTCCGCGCCGAGGCAGGACTCGGGCGGGGGGCAGGGATCGGATCCGCTGCCCGCGCAGGACGCCCTGTCCGCCTCGCTGGCGGCGACGCGATCGGCGCACTCCTGCTCACGTACCGTCTGACGGGCCTCGCACTCCTCCTGAAGGCGGGTGCAGCGCTCCAGGCAGGATTGGCTGCCCGACCCCTCGGGCTCGATCAACCGCTGCTCGTAGAGCCGTTCGGCGCAGCCGATCATCAAGCCGACCGCCAAGATGGCCGCCACTCGTGGGGCGAGTCGCAAGGGCATGGGACCACTCCTGTTGAGATTCTGGTCTGGGCCGGCACCACCAGCGGACAGACCCGTGGGCGCCGTGGCACCACCGCGCGCGGACTTTAACACACCCCGGTCCAGGCTCATGGCGCGCGCGGAAAGACCACCAGATGGTCCGCCTCGAGCCGGATGCCGATCTCGTCGCCGATGGCGTGCTGATGGTGGCTCGGCACCAGGCACAGGACCCGGGTGCCGCTCGCGAGCCTCAGGGTGTAGAGATACTCGGCACCCCGGAAGGCGCGCTCGACGACCACGGCCCGGCGGGGGCTCGATTCGTCATAGAGCAGGTCGTCCGGGCGGATCAGGACCTCCGCGGGACTTCCCGGCGCCAGTCCGTGGGGGTGCGCACCGGCGATGCGGCCGAGCTCGGTCTTGACCCGGGTCTCGTCGACGACGCTCGCCGGGAGGATCACGCCCTGGCCGATGAAGTCCGCCACGAAGCGGTTTCGGGGCTCGTGATAGAGCCCAAAGCCGGTCCCCCACTGATGGATCTCACCCTGCCCCAGGACGCCGATCTGATCGGCCATGGCGAAGGCCTCCAGCTGGTCGTGGGTGACGAGGATCGCGGTGACCCCCTCGCGCCGCAGCACACGCCGCACCTCCCGGGCGAGCTGCTCGCGCAGGGTCGCGTCCATGCTGGAGAAGGGCTCGTCCAGGAGCAGTATCTCCGGTCTCGGGGCCATGGCCCGGGCCAGGGCGACCCGTTGCTGCATGCCACCGGAGAGCTGGTGGGGATAGTGGCGGGCGTAGGGGGCGAGGCCCACCAGCTTCAGAAGCTCCGAGACCCGGGCCTGGCGCCCCCGGCGGCCGAGGCCCCTGAGCCCGAAGGCCACGTTGCCTTCCACCGAGAGGTGCGGAAAGAGGGCGAAGTCCTGAAAGACCATCCCGACCCGGCGTGCCTCCGGGGCCAGGGTCCGGTCCGGGGCCGAGACCCGCCGGCCGCGGATCAGGATCTCGCCCTTGCAGACCGGCTCGAAGCCGGCGATCGCGCGCAGGAGGGTGGTCTTGCCGCACCCGCTGGGGCCCAGGAGACAGCCGATGATGCCCGACTCCAGCACGAAGTTGGCGTCGCGCACCACCCGGTGGTCACCGTAGGCCACGCTGACGTCTCGGACCTCAAGCTGGATCGGCATGGCGGGACCGCGTGATGGAACGGCTGAGCAGGATAACCGGGCCGAGCCCTGCGAGCACGATGGTCAGGGCCGCCGGGGCGGAGTCCGCCAGGCGCTCGTCGGAGGCGAGCTCGAAGGCCCGCACGGCCAGGGTGTTGAAGTTGAACGGCCGCAGGATCAGGGTGGCAGGCAGCTCCTTGAGCACATCCACGAAGACCAGGAGCAGGGCCGTCAGCAGGCTGCCCTTGAGCATGGGCAGGTGGACGCGCGAGAGTACCTTCCCGGGGGCGAGCCCCAGGGAGCGGCCAGCCTCGTCCATGGAGGGCTTCACCTTCGCGAGCCCGCTCTCCACGGTCTGCAGGGACGCCGCCAGGAAGCGCACCAGATAGGCGAAGAGCAGGGCCGCCAGGGTGCCGCTCAGGATGAGCCCCGTGGAGATGCCGAAGCGGGCGCGCATCCAGGCGTCGAGGCTGTTGTCGAGCCACGCGAAGGGGATGATGACCCCGATGGCGATCACCGTCCCCGGGACCGCATAGCCCAGGCCCGCCAGCCGCACGGCCCCCGTCACGGGCCGCGTGGGGTGAAGCCGCTTGCCGTAGGCGAGGAGCAGGGCGAGCACGAGGGCGAGGAGTGCGGCGAGGGCCGCGAGCTCGAGGCTGTTCAGCACCAGGCCCAGGAAGTCCCGATCGATGGCGGTCCGTCCGATGGTCAGCGCCCAGAACGCGAGCTGCCCCGCCGGGATCAGAAACCCGAGCAGCAGGGGGACGAGACAGAAGGTCACCGCCCCGGCGGCCCACCAGCCCCGCAGCCGGTGACGCCGAATGGCCTGATGGCGCTGGCTCGTGTGATGGTACCGGGCGTGGCGGCGTGAGCTGCGCTCCAGCGCGATCAGGACCAGAACGAAGCCCAGGAGCAGGGCCGAGAGCTGGGCCGCCCCGGCGGGGCTGTTGAGTCCGTACCAGGTACGAAAGATACCCGTGGTGAAGGTCGAGACCCCGAAGTACTGCACCGTCCCGTAGTCCGCCAGGGTTTCCATCATGGCGAGCGACAGTCCCGCGACGATGGCGGGTCGCGCGAGGGGCAGGGCCACCCGCAGGAAGGTCCGCCAGGGGCCGTTCCCCAGGGTTCGGCTCACCTCCAGGACACACAGGGATTGGCTCAGGAAGGCGGCCCGGGTCAGGAGGTAGACGTAGGGGAAGAGCACCAGGGAGAGCATCAGGGCCGCCCCGGCCAGGGAACGGATCTCCGGAAACCAGTACTCCCCATAGCCCCAGCCGGTGAGGGCCCGGAGACCGGCCTGCACCGGCCCCGCGAAATCCAGCATCCCCGTGTAGGTAAAGGCGATGATGTAGGCGGGCATCGCCATCGGGAGCAGCAGGGCCCACTCGAAGAAACCACGCCCGGGGAACTGGCACATGGTGGTGAGCCAGGCGGTGCCCACCCCCCCGATCAGCGTGCCCAGGGCGACGCCGAGCATCAGGAGGAGCGAGTTGGTCACATAGTCCGGCAGGACCGTGGCTGCAAGGTGCTGCCAGGTGCCCTCGGCGGGCACCAGGACGAAGCCCAGGATCACCAGCACAGGCAGGGCGATCAGCAGGGCCACGGCGACGCTCGCCACGGACCACAGGCGGGCGGAGGGGTTGAGGTTCAATCTGTCTCGGTCGTCCTTGGGTTTGTTGGCGCCTCGGCGCACCCGGAAGCGAGGTCGGAATTGCTCCGGGTGACGGTCGCGACGACGTCAGTGGTTACTTCCAGCCGGCCCGGTCCATGAGGCGCACCGCCTCGGCATTGAGCTCTCCCAGCCGCTCGAGGTTGAGCGAGTCGGCCTTGAAGGTGCCCCAGGAGGCCAGCAGCGGGCTCATCTCCACCCCTTCGCGCACCGGATACTCTCCATTGACGTCGGCATACCATTGCTGGGACTCGGGGCTTGCCAGGAACTCGATGAGGCGGATCGCCGAATCCCGGTTCCTCGCGCTGGCGGTGACCGCCGCACCGCTCACATTCACGTGGGCACCGCGCCCGTCCTGGTTCGGCCAGAAGACCCCCATGGCCTCGCCCGCGGCCCGCTCCGCCCCGTCCTTGGAGGTCAGCATCCCGGCCAGGTAATAGGTGTTGGCCACCGCGATATCGCATTCGCCCGCCGCGGCGGCCTTGACCTGATCCCGGTCGCCGCCCTTGGGCGGGCGGGCCAGGTTGGCGACCAGGCCCTTGGCCCAGGTCTCGGTGGCCTCCACGCCGTTCGCCGCGATCATGGACGCCACCAGGGATTGGTTGTAGATGTTATCCGAGGAGCGGATGCAGATCTCCCCCTTGAACGCGGGCTCGGCGAGGGCCTCGTAGGTCGAGAGCGAGGCGGGGTCGAACTTGCCCTTGGCATAGAGGATGGGTCGCGCCCGCAATGTGAGGCCGTACCAGTGACCTTCCGGGTCCCGATAGGCCGCCGGGATGGCCTCGCTTAGGACCTCCGAGCTGACCGCCTGGGTGGAGCCGGCCGCCTTGGCCCGGTGCAGACGACCCGCGTCCGCGGTCAGCAGGAGATCGGCGGGGGAGTTTCGACCCTCGCTCTGGAGGCGCTGGAGCAGGGCATCGTCCTTGCCGGTGACCAGATTGACCTTGATCCCGGTCTGCTCGGTGAAGCGGTCCAGGAGGGGCTTGATCAGGTTCTCCTGGCGGGAGGAGTAGAGGTTGACCTCGTCCTCCGCCAGACCCGGCATCGGCATGGCCATGAGCAGGGTCGCGATGCCGGCGGCGACGGCCAGGGGAAAAAGGTAGGGTGCGCGCTTAAGCTGTGCGGTCAAGGGGTAAGGCCCTCCACGGGGTCGAACGGGTCGATCGGTACGGTGGCGGTCATCCCGCCTCCAAGGCTTCGCACATGATAATGCGAACGCTTCGCAATAACAACTCCGGCATCCAATCCACCGAAAGTACGCGGTTAAGAATATAATTTTGTAATAAATCCGAAGCATCCGGTTGGACCCCCGCGAATGGCGGTGCCAGCCGGCGCAAAGAGGCGGGAGGCTCCCTCGTCCTCTCTGTCGGGAGTCCGGCGCTGGACGCGCCGGCGTGTTTCTCGACCCGGTCGCTCTATTGAAAACCTAGTGAATCGCTCAGATACTGCGGAGCCATAAGAGCACGCTTAGACAACGGAGGCAGGCGCGATGAGCGCAACCCAAGCCGTCGAGGCAATCGTCAAGTCAGAGTACGAGCACGGATTCGTCACCGAGATCGAGTCCGAAACCCTCCCTCCAGGCCTCGATGAGGGCGTGGTCCGGGCCATTTCCGCCCGCAAGGGGGAGCCCGAGTTCATGCTCGAATACCGACTCAAGGCCTTCCGTCACTGGCAGACCATGGCGACCCCGCGCTGGGCCCACGTGCACTACCCGGAGATCGATTTTCAGTCCATCTCCTATTTCTCGGCGCCGAAGCAGAAGGAGGGTCCCAAGAGCCTGGACGAGATCGACCCGGCCCTGCGGGAGACCTACAACAAGCTGGGGATCCCCATCGAGGAGCAGATGGCCCTGGCCGGCATCGCCGTCGACGCGGTGTTCGACAGCGTCTCGGTGGCGACCACCTTCCGGGAGAAGCTCGCCGAGGCCGGGGTCATCTTCTGCTCCATCTCCGAGGCCGTTCACGATTACCCGGATCTGGTCAAGCAGTACCTCGGCTCCGTGGTTCCCCATACGGACAATTTCTACGCGGCGCTGAACGCGGCGGTGTTCAGCGACGGGACCTTCGTCTACGTGCCCAAGGGCACCCGCTGCCCCATGGAGCTCAGCACCTACTTCCGCATCAACGCCCGCAACACGGGCCAGTTCGAGCGCACCTTGATCATCGCGGACGAGGGGAGCTACGTCAGCTATCTGGAGGGATGCACCGCCCCCATGCGCGACGAGAACCAGCTGCACGCGGCGGTGGTGGAACTCGTCGCCATGGACGACGCCCAGATCAAGTACTCGACCGTCCAGAACTGGTACCCGGGCGATGCCGAGGGCCGAGGGGGCATCTACAACTTCGTGACCAAGCGCGGCGACTGCCGCGGGGCCCGCTCCAAGATCTCCTGGACCCAGGTGGAGACCGGGTCGGCCATCACCTGGAAGTACCCGAGCTGCCTCCTGCGCGGGGATGACTCCGTCGGCGAGTTCTACTCGGTGGCCGTCACCAAGGGCCGCCAGCAGGCGGACACCGGGACCAAGATGATCCATCTTGGGAAGAATACGAGCTCGACGATTGTTTCAAAAGGCATCTCGGCGGGCCACGGCCAGCAGACCTACCGGGGGCTGGTACGCATCGCCGCCAAGGCCCAGGGGGCGCGCAACCACACCCAGTGCGACTCGCTCCTGATCGGGGACCGCTGCGGGGCCCACACCTTCCCCTACATCGAGGTCAAGAACCCCTCGGCCCAGATGGAGCACGAGGCGACCACCTCGAAGATCAGCGACGACCAGCTCTTCTACTGCCGCTCCCGCGGGCTCACGGAAGAAGACGCGGTGTCCATGATCGTCAACGGCTTCTGCAAGGAGGTCTTCAACGAGCTCCCGATGGAGTTCGCGGTCGAGGCCCAGAAGCTCTTGAGCATCAGCCTGGAAGGTGCTGTCGGGTAAGCAAGTTTTGCCAACGAATTCGCGGAGATTTCAGATGTTGTCAGTCAAGGGCCTGAAGGCCAACGTGGGAGACAAGGAGATCCTGAAGGGGCTCGACCTGGAGGTCGGGCCGGGCGAAGTCCACGCCAT
>Ga0316585_10000139_pt1 | contig 14087 bp, 11 predicted proteins | sample S_170502SCrBrC_D_FD_204517 | JGI IMG/M metagenome (GOLD analysis project Ga0316585, IMG submission 204517) | Rhizosphere microbial communities from salt marsh grasses in Alabama, United States - S_170502SCrBrC | ecosystem: Host-associated > Plants > Roots > Rhizosphere | place: USA: Alabama...
CGCGGGCAGGTTCGCGCCTGTTGCAACCGGCAGTTCAACCCGACCGATGGGCCACTGATTTGGGTCCGATTCGGCGGGCTTGCCCACCAAAGCGTCACGGATCGGGTCGTAGGCGAAAAAAAATGCCGCGGTGACATCAAAGAGAAGTTTGAAAGCCTGCAGCAGTTTCTTTTGCGTTGCTACCACCCCGTTTTCAGCGTGTGTGTGCTCGAAGGCGAGATGCTGGACGGACAGTTTTCGGAATTCTCCGAAAATGCTGTAAACGGCGGCGTCCCGTTCCTTATGGGAAGGGGGCGGATCTTTTGCCAGCGCTTCTGCGGTCAGATCCACATCTTCCAGAATCGTGTCGGTTTGTTCTTTCGCTTCCGCGAGGATGCGGTCGAGTCGGTCGGGCGGTAGACTGACTCGCAGGGTTTGCATCAGATCGATGTGATCGTCACCTTTTCCCTGGTAGCAAACGGTATTTGCGATGAAAATGATTTTTACGAGAGGCAGTGCGTCTGCGACAGCTTTGGGGGTGAAGTGATGATACAAAACCGCATCGGCCACGAAAGGATTGGTTTTCAGGCTTCGAACGACGTTCCATCCGGCTTCGCAGTGGTTGGTGCCGATGCTGTCGTTTTCGGCCGGAAGCGCGCTGTCGGTCTGAACCGACTTCATGAAAAGCGGTTCATAGTCCTTTTTAAAATTGGACCAGAGCAGCAGTTTGCCGACATCGTGGAGCAAGCCGGCGATGTAGGCATCATCCGCAAGTTCCGGAGCCAGTTGCTCGCTGAGTAATCGGGCCATAACCGCGCAACGCAGCGAATGGAACCAGAACTGATTGAAATTGGCATCGGTCTTCCACAACAAGGGATTCGACAACGGATTGCTCAGACAGAAAAGGGCCACATTTTTGATGGTTTCCGGACCCAGTTGAGACACGACCTGCTCGATAGCATCCAAACTGGAGGTCTTCGGGTCTCCGCCGCTATGCAATCGCATGATTTTTATCGTCAGGGCAGGGTCCATTGTCGCCAATCGGGTTATATCCCGGGAGGCCGCGGTGCTGCTGTCACAAAGGCGGTTGAGCTTGATTAATACCTTGGGATGGCACGGCAGCGGAATGGCTGTGTTGATTTTGCTGAATATCTTGGGTGGATTCTTCACTTATTCAAGTTGTTCTACAGCTGACGGTAAAGTGTTTCCCAAATACACTATCCCAATTTCCACAGGGGTATGGCACTTCACGCCACACCTCAACTACTGTAAAAGACCGACAAACGGCGGAAAATAAGGACCCTCTGAAAGGCTTCTCCATTTCCATGGATTTCTGTAACGTACTGTCGTTAAGGCTTTCAGCCGGTTAACCCTGCACTGCCCCGCCCTTGGGCGACCTTTTCCAAGGGCCCGACCGCGTTGCACTTTATCGTGCGGACGCGATCTAAATAGTAATGTATTATACACGTAAACAAATTGTTGTGCAAAATCATGCAATAACATTGCCAATACGAAACGCGTGAGCGGGAGCGGTGTCCCGCTGAAAGGTTTCCCGCCTGGTTTCGCCGGACATCGAACGGCTGTTTGCTGGGCGATATTCGCAGGTCTTTTCGCGGGCACAAATAAATTCCGGGGTGGTTTTTATGGCGTTATCCGGAATTGATTGAATGCGGGATGGCCCCGAAAATATATGTTTTTTCAGCATTGCTTCTGTGGTATGCGGGGTCACGGATCGGAGGATTTAGCCGTATCGACCTTCGGGACGACAGGTTGAAAGAGACCACGGAGGCATAACCGGTATCTTGTATTCGGCACGTCATATGCCAGTTACGCGAGATGAACATTGAATCGGTATTTTGGGCAATAGCCCTGACGCTTTTTTTAGGTGGGCTCGGGCTGCCGCTGCCCGAGAATCCCATTTTGATGGGTGGCGGGTATGCCATCTTCAAACGGGTCACACCGCCGGCCTTCAGCCTCATCGTGTGGTATCTCGCGATTGTCGCCGGGGATGCCCTCCTTTTTGCTGTTTCTCACTGGTTCTTCACCCGCCCAACAGTTGCGGCCTTTCTCAAGCGGGTCGGCGGTGTCCATCGTTTAGAGGCCTACCGGAAGGCCTTTGCCGTTCGTGGCGGGTGGACGCTTTTTTTAGCCCGCTTTACCTTCGGTTTCCGCGCCGTGGCCTACATCGCCGCCGGGGCGGCCCACTATCCCTGGAAACGGTTTCTGTTCGTCGATGGGCTTTCCGTTGCCCTGCAGGTGATCCTGTTTGTCGGGGTCGGCTATTTTGCGGGCGAAAAAATCGACTGGGCCGAGCATGCTTCCCATAAAATCATTTTATTTCTGGGTATTTTGGCGGCAATCAGCCTTCTGATCACCTGGCTGGCGTCTTATCTGGTACGTTTGGTGACAGACCGTAACCGGCTTCAGGACCAGTCCGGCGCATCGAAAACAGATTCACCACAACGAGCGCAGAGGACGGACGATAAACAAGAAGGCCGTCGATAAAGATGACGGGAGGCCGTATTGACTTCCGCGCGATACCGGCGCTCTGTTGGAAGGGAACCCTAACCGTCTGCCGACGGTTACTTGAACTTACGGTCGGGTATCTCGCGGTCCTCGTGCGGGGCGGTGGTGTCGGCCGGAATCTCTTCGTCGGTCCTGCAGGTCGAAATCCCCAACACGGCACTGATAGGGCACCAACCGACAATAGCCGTCAGCAGGATGACCGTGCCCAGAATGGCCCAGTAACCGCCCCACAGAATCGAGGCGCCTATTAAAGCCAGGCCGGCTGATAGCCGAATCAATCGTTCACTTTTCCCAACGTTGCACTTCATGGATTTTAACTCCATCTTTCATTTTGTTGACGCACGATCCGCTCGGTGTACCGGGTCTGACTGATTCCCGGCAGCAACTGCCTGTCGATCGACTGTTCAGTTGTAACGCTATAAAAAAGCAAGAGGTGTACCAGATCAGGCCGAGGTTTTTTTATGATTTAATATCAATATATTAAAATAAATGCGAATAAACCTTTTTACCCCGTACTGTCGATGCGCTTTACAGATTGTTAAAAAATTGGATGCCGTACCCGAACCCATCAAACCGATTGGCATCCGTTTGTGGAGCGTTCGATGATAAGGGTGCCCAACAGAGAGAGTGACCGTCACTTGCATTTGGTCGAGAACTTAAGGTATACCCAATTCCAGGAATTTGAGCGGAGGCCAATCTCAATTTTGCGTGGATGCCCGCTGAACCGGCTTTTTTCGTGCTGTGAAAAAACGCGATTCAACCAAAGGCTATAAAACGTGGTTATCGACAGGACCTTTCTAAATGGTCGACCGCGGTCACCTTTTTCCAGCAAACCCAATCAGAGGAGAGACTATGAAAACGTTACCCATTACCGATTCATTGAGCACACTGCGGGGAAAGGTCATGGCAAGAGGGTTTGCGAGTGCTACCGGCTGTTATGTCGACAAAGCCAGCGGCGCCATGATCTATGATGTGGAGGGAAGGGAATACATCGATTTTACCGGCGGCATCGCCGTCATGAACGTCGGTCATTCGCATCCCATAGTGGTGGCGGCAATCAAAGAGCAGGCGGAAAAATTCACGCACACCTGCTTCATGGTACTGCCATATGAACCGGCGGTGCGGCTGGCACAGAGGCTTTGTGAAATCGTTCCCGGCGCTTTCGAGAAATCGGTCATGCTGGCCAACAGCGGTGCCGAGGCCGTTGAAAACGCCGTGAAGATCGCACGGTACCATACCGGGCGTCAGGCGATCATCGCATTTGAAAATGCCTTTCACGGGCGCACTTACCTGGGAATGACGCTGACGAGCAAAGTCAAGCCCTACAAGTACGGCTTCGGACCGTTTGTGCCGGAAATCTACCGCATGCCTTTTGCCTATTGCTACCGCTGCCCGTTCAACCTGACCTATCCAGGCTGTGCGGTTGCCTGTGCAGACCACCTCAAGGATTTTTTCATTTCCCATGTAGCCCCCGAAGTTACCGCGGCCGTCATTGTCGAACCGATACAGGGCGAGGGGGGCTTTATCACTCCCCCACCGGAATATTTCCCCAAATTGAAAAAGATCTGCGAGGATAACGGCGTCTTGTTTATCGCTGATGAAATTCAGACCGGCATCGGCCGCACCGGCGCCATGTTTGCCATGGAACACTGGGGCGTAGAAGCCGATATCACCACGGTGGCCAAAAGTTTGGCGGCGGGTATGCCTCTGAGCGCCGTTGTCGGCCGGAAAGAGGTCATGGATGCTGTTCATGCCGGCGGTATCGGCGGGACATACGGCGGCAACCCGGTCTGTTGCAGCGCCGCTTTGGCAGTGCTGGACGTTTTCGAAACCGAACACCTCCTGCAAAAATCCCGGGAACTCGGACTCAAACTCCGCAACCGTTTGGACGAATTTGGGGACCGTTACGAGCTCATAGGAGACATTCGAGGCATCGGGCCCATGCTGGCCATGGAACTGGTCAAAGACCGTGAATCAAAACTGCCGGCTGCCGATGAGGCCAAGGCCTTGGTTGGCGCTTGCCGTGACAAAGGGTTGCTGCTGCTCTCCTGCGGCAGTTACGGCAACGTTGTTCGACTGCTGATGCCGCTTGTGATTACCGATGAACAGCTTGAGCGAGGACTTGCTATCCTGGAAGACGGACTGGCCGGCCTGTCGAAATGACTGGCTGACCGGGTGGGCGAGCTAAAAATTCTCCACCCTTATGGCATTGATTGGCGATTGAGAAATTGAGCCAATCGGCTCCTGCTCTGAACGCGTTTCAGCCAGCCGGGCTCCGGCGAGGGAATCACTTTAACACGAATATAGAATTTTCATGCACCGTGGCGGCCCGCAGGGCCATGAACGTTTAACACCGCTTGATCCAACAACAAAAAAGGAGGCCTACCCATGAAAAGAAGCATGAGCGTGTTACCTACCGTAAGACTGTGCCTGGTGGTGGCGGTTGCCGTTTTTTTACTCGGTACCGGCAACGGCTTGCAGGCTGCGGAAGAGGTGGTCCGGATCGGCAACATCATTCCTCTTTCCGGTCCCTCGGCATCGGTTGGGGAGCAGGGGCGGAATGCCCGTGAAATGGCAGTCGAAGAGATCAATGCCGCCGGCGGCATCAAATCCCTCGGAGGGGCCAAGCTGGAAATGCTCTACGCGGATTCCGAATCCAAACCGGAAAAAGGGGTATCGGAGGCCGAGCGCATGATCAACACCGAGAAGGTGCACATTTTGACCGGCTGCTGGAATTCCGCCGTCACCTATCCGACCACCGCCGTGGCCGAGCGCTACGGCATTCCGTTTGTGGTGCCGGTGTCGGTGGCCGACAAGATCACCGAACAGGGCTTCAAGACCGTCTTCCGGATTGCCGCCAAGGACAGCTGGTGGACGCGGGACCAGTTTGCTTTCATGAAAGACATGCAGGAGGAGTTCAAGACCGAGATCAAAACGCTGGCATTCGTTTACGAGAACGGAGACTGGGGCAAAGGGTTTGCCGGCCAGTGGCGGGCGTTGGCCGAGAAAAACGGTTACAAGATCGTGCTCGATGAGCCCTATCCGTCAACAACCACGGATCTGAGTCCGGTGGTGCAGAAGATCCGCCGCGCCCGGCCCGACGTGCTGATGCTGGTATCCAACGCAGCCGATGCCATCCTGCTCACCAACACCCTGGCCGACTACAAGGTCAAACTCAAGGCGATCATTGCCAGCGGCGGCGGGCATGCCGATCCGTCCTTTCTGAAGGCCACCGGCAGCAACGCCCGTTATCTCTTCGACATCGTCGAGTGGGAGACAGACGTCAACAAGCCCGGTGTCAAGGAGATCAACGAAAAATTCAAAGCCCGCTACGGTTACAACCTGGCCGGTGAGTCGGTGGACGCCTACATCGCCATGTACGTGATCAAGGATGCCTTGGAGCGCGCCGGTTCCACCGATCCGGTGAAGATCCGCGAAGCCCTGGCTAAGACCAACTTGCGCAGCGGTCCGGCCATGATCGCCTCCTATGATGCGATCGAGTTCGACGCCACCGGCCAGAACAAACATGCGGCCCTGTCGATTGTTCAGATCAACGACCTGGGCAATGGGTTGGAACGCATCACGGTGTGGCCCAAAGGGGCCCGGCGCGCCGGATACACGCCGGTATTTCCCGTGCCTTAACTCGATAGGGAGGTGCGCGTCAATTCCATGCGCTGTGTGACGGCCCATCGGGTCATACGTGTTTAACAGGCGATCGGGAGGCGGACGTTAATACGCTTTTACGCCTTCCGGTCGAATTTACCCTCAGGGCAGGAGACCCTCATGATGTATATATTGGAAGATGCCATCAACGGCATTCTGATGGGGTCCATTTACGGGTTGACCGCTTTGGGTCTGACCGTCATTTTCGGGGTGCTTAAAGTCATCAACTTTGCGCACGGGTCGCTGTTGATGGTCGGAATGTACGTGGCCTATTGGGCGATCGTACTGAGCGGTTTGCATCCCTACCTGGCGCTGGTGTTCGTCATTCCCGTCATGTTTCTGTTCGGTTACTATCTGCAGGACATCCTCATCAAACCGATCTTCAAGGCTGAAAAGAACGTTCGGGAGCCGATTACGGTCATCATCGTTACCACCGGTCTGTGGTACGTGTTGGACAACTTGACCCTGCTGATTTTCGGTCCCCAGTACCGCAGCATACACAGCAATCCGCTGCAGGGCAAAATGCTGGAGATCGGTCAGATGCTGATCTCCGTGCCGAAGCTGTGGGGTTTCGTGACCGCCCTCCTCACGGCCTCCATCATCTACCTGTTTTTTCAAAAGACCCGCATGGGGCGGGCAATCCGGGCGACCAGCCTGGACAGAGAAGCGGCCAGTCTGATGGGTATCAACCAGTACAAGGTCTACAATGTGGCTTTCGGAATCGGAACGGCCACGGCGGGCATCGCCGCCGTCACTCTGGTACCGTTTTACAATATTTTTCCCACTGTCGGTGTGCTTTTCGACATCAAGGGGTTCATCATCGTGGTCCTGGGCGGTTTGGGCAGCATCGGCGGCGCTATCCTGGGCGGCATCATCATCGGACTGATCGAGTCGGTCGCACCCCAGTTCATGACGGCCACCTGGACCGAGGCCATCGTTTACGGACTGTTCCTGGTGTTCCTGTTCGTGAAGCCATCCGGGTTGTTCGGAATGAAATACGACTGGTAAACCGATATTTCAAGAAAAAGGCGCACGGCATGACGAGAGAAAAATTCAACACCATCGCCCTGGCAGGAGTTGCGATCGTCGCTTTCGGCCTGCCGTTGGTGGTTCACAGTGCCACCTATCTGCACATCCTGATCTTGCTCTGGTTGTATGCCTATCTTACCACAAGCTGGAACCTGGTGGGCGGTTTCGCCGGCGTTCTGCCTCTGGGGCATGCCGCCTTCATCGGTATCGGCGCTTACACCTCGACCGTCCTTTGGTTGCAGTACGGCATCAGTCCCTGGATCGGCATGCTCGTCGGTGGAGTGCTGGCCACGATCGTCGGCGTCATCATCGGATTGCCGACCTTGAAAATGCGCGGGGCCTACTTTGCCCTGGCGACCATCGCCTTTGCCGAAGGCTTGCGCGTGATGGTGGAAAACATCGATCGCCTGGGCCCGTTTGTGCTGAACGGTCCCCGCGGGCTGCAGATTCCACCGCTCGAGACCGGCCTCTTCAATTTCATGTTCATCAGCAAGGTGCCCTACTACTACATCATTCTGGTCATGCTGTCGGGGGTGCTGGCGTTTACATGGTTCATTTCACGCTCCAAGCTCGGTTACCTGCTCAATGCCGGAGGAGAGGAACCGGAAGCCGCCATGGCCCTGGGCGTCAATGTGGCCCGCGCCAAACTCGTCGCCATGGCGATGAGTTCCTTTCTCACGGCCTTGGCCGGTACCTTTTACGCTCAATTCACCCTCTATATCCACCCCAAGAGCATCATCTCGCTGGACCTATCCTTCGAAATTGCATTTATTGCTCTGATCGGCGGGCGCGGATCGATTGCCGGTCCGGTGCTCGGTGCCCTCTTGTTGCGACCGGTGAGCGATTTTTCACGGATTTACTTCGGTGATACCTTGCCCGGGATGCACTTGATCATATTCGGGGTTGTGCTGATCCTGGTGATGCTTTTTCAGCCGCGGGGACTTCAGGAACCGTTGAGCCGGGTGTATAACAGGTTGCAGGCACGGCTTTTCACATCAAAAGCCATGGAGGCGTAACTGATGAAGATTCTCGAAGTGCAGCACCTGACCAAGGACTTCGGCGGGTTGCGCGCCGTCGACAGCCTGGACCTCGGTATCGAAGAAGGTGAGATCCTGGGGTTGATCGGTCCAAATGGTGCCGGAAAATCGACGGTGTTCAACTGCGTTGCGGGTGTCTACCCGCCGACCCGGGGCCACATCTATTTTCGCAGCGAGGAGATCAGCGGACGCAAGCCGTGGGACCTCTGCAAGTACGGGATGGCCCGGACTTTTCAGATCGTTAAACCTTTCGCCTCCAAGAGTGTTCTCTACAACGTGATGGTGGGGGCTTTCGCAATCACCGATAAAACGAATGAGGCCCGCGAAAAGGCTCTGTGGGTGTTGGAATTTCTGAATTTCGAGGACCGCAAGGATATGCGGGCCGGCAACTTGACCATTGCCGACCGCAAACGGCTGGAAATTGCCCGGGCTCTGGCGACCGAACCCAAGCTGCTGCTGCTCGACGAGGTGATGGCCGGCCTGCGGCCGGCCGAAGTGGACGAAATGGTGGCGATCATTCGACGGTTGCGCGATCAGGGCGTCACTATCTTTGTCATCGAACACATCATGCGCGCCATTATGGCCCTTTCCGACCGGATCGTCGTCATTCAATTCGGCCAGAAGATCGCCGAAGGAGTGCCGCAGCAGGTCGCGGCCGATGAGAACGTGATAAAGGCCTATCTGGGAGAAGAATATGCCGTTTCTTGAGCTGAAGAACATCGACGTCTTTTATGGCGATGTGCAGGTGGTTTTCGGCCTGTCCCTCAAAGTCGAGGAAGGCGAGGTGGTCAGCATCATCGGCAGCAACGGCGCCGGCAAATCGACCCTGCTCAAAACCATATCCGGCTTGATGGCGCCGGCCCGTGGGGAGATTTTTTTCGAAGGGTTTCCCACCCACGACCAGCCGCCTGAAAAGATCGTCGAGCGCGGCATCGTGCAGGTGCCCGAGGGACGCCGGCTTTTTACGCTCATGACCGTCAAGGACAACCTGATCGTGGGTGCATACAACAGCCGCGCCGACCGGCAAAAGGAAAAAACCCTCCAAGAGGTTTTGGGCCTGCTGCCCCGGCTCAAAGAGAGGGAGTCACAGTTGGCCATGACCCTTTCGGGTGGAGAGCAGCAGATGGTCGCCATCGGCAGGGGGCTGATGGCCCGGCCCAAACTGTTGATGCTCGACGAGCCGTCACTCGGCCTGGCGCCGATCCTGATCAGGAATATATTTGAAACCGTTCGCAAGATTGCGGATCAGGGAACAACGGTGCTGCTGGTGGAACAGGACGTGAAAAATTCTCTCAGTTTGAGCGATCGTGGATATGTGCTGGAACACGGACGGATTGCCATGGAAGGAAAAGCCAAGGAGCTGTTGCAGGACCCGCACATTAAGACTGCTTATCTGGGAATCTAGAGATATGTGCTGGCTTATCCGCCAGTCGGTGTGCCGGGGGAGGATGGACGATTCCACGAACGGTTGCCCCGCCGCCATCCACCTGGCCGGTTCCCGGTAGCGCAGTCGGCCTTGGTGGTGAATGCGAAGGTTCTTTGCACGAAAGTAGAATGTAATACGGAAAAAGGTGGTCACCTCCGCCCGGATGAACGATTTCGAAAGACGGCTGAAACTCGCAGCCAACGGGCTCTAAGACCGGACCAGGCCCGTCTTCAAAAAAGAGTGTGGGTTGTCCTTAAAGGTTGTTCCTTTCATGCAGCTTTGGCATTGGGTCCGGCCTAAGACCCCATAGGCGACTCAGACAGTCAGCCGCTATTCGCAACCGCTCATCCGGACTCCGGCGCATCGTTTTCATGCACCGTGGTGGTCCATAAGGCCGCTGTGGTTTAGATCAGAAAAAGGGTATCAACCATGAAGGGATTTTACAATCGACTTCTTTTTATAGACGTCGGTGAAAAGACATTTACCGTTCAGCCAATCGAAGACGACCTGCTGAAAAAGTGTTTAGGGGGAAAGGGCTTGGCGAGTTTTCTGCTGCTGGCCCACAATCCTGCTCGGGTTGATCCACTGGGACCCGACAACCGGCTCATTTTCGCGACCGGACCGGTGAACGGCAGTTCGGTGTGGGGTTCCTGCCGGCACGGTGTCTACACCAAGTCTCCGCAGACCGGTTTCTTTTCTGAGTCTTATGCCGGCGGTACCGTCGCTGAACACATGGCCGCCACCGGATATGATGCGGTGATTATTTACGGGGCGGCTGAGCATCCTGTCTGGCTGGAAATCACTGCGGAAACGGTCGAATTTCATTCGGCCGTCGACCTGTGGGGTCGGGACACGTTTGCCACCGAAGACGCCGTTAAACAACACCTCCGGGAAATGCGTCCGGAGGTCAAAAAATGTGGTGTCGTGACCATCGGGCCGGCCGGCGAAAATCGGGTCTCTTTTGCTGTCATTGAAAACGATTACTGGCGCAGCGCCGGCCGCACCGGCGTGGGCGCTGTGATGGGCTCCAAAATGATAAAGGCGGTGGCTTTTCACGGCGACCGTAAAAAAGAATGGGCCGATGGGAATCAACTGGTCGATTTCTGCCGTGAATTCGCCCGGCGCAACAAAGACAACCCCGGTGTAACAGCCTATAAAACCAAGGGCACCCCCATGCTGGTGGACATCATGAACGAAGTCGGCGGTTTTCCCACACGATATTGGCACAAGGGCAGATCCGAGAACCGGCAAGGCTTCAACGCGAATGCCCTGCATGAGCGTTGCGAGGTAAAGCCGCATGCGTGTTTGAAATGTTTCATGGCCTGCGGTCGACTGTCCGTTGTCAAAGCCGGCCGCCACAAAGGCCTCAAAGTCGAGGGGCCGGAGTATGAGACCATTTATGCATTTGGCGGGTTGTGCGAGGTTGGCGACATCGAGGAGATCGCGTTTTTAAACGACGTTTGCGACCGTCTCGGGATGGACACGATCACGGCGGGAAACCTGGCGGCATTCACCATTGAAGCGGTGTACCAAAAACGGCTGACCTACAATATCGACTATGGCCAAGTGGACGGGATCGCGCAGCTTTTGGAGGATATCGCTTACCGCCGGGGGGTCGGTGATATTTTGGCACAGGGCATCCGATTCGCGGCAAGAGAATGGCGTATGGAAGAACAGGCCATCCATGTCAAGGGATTGGAGCCGGCCGGTTATGACCCCCGGATCCTCAAGGGTATGGGCCTGGCCTACGGTTCATCGGACCGGGGGGCCTGCCACCTGAGGGCCACTTTTTACAAACCGGAACTTTCTGGACTCGTCGACCCGGATCAGATCGATGGCAAGGCTGAAATCTTTACCGAGTGGGAAGACCGCCTGACGATCTTCGACACGTTGATCCTGTGCCGGTTCTACCGAGACCTTTACCAGTGGGAAGAGCTGTCAACGATCCTCGAGGCGACCACCGGTCTGAGGCTCGATACGGCGGCAATGCGGCGCGTTGCCGCCGATGTGACCGATGCCGCGCGGTGCTTCAACATCCGCGAAGGACTGCAGCCCTCCGACGACCGGATACCCGCGCGCTTCCACAGTGAGCCTTTGCCCGAAACCGGCAAGGTGATCACATCCGAAGAGATGGAACAGCTTCTCGGAGACTACTACAAAGCCCGCGGCTGGAATGCGAAAGGCGAACCGCCGCCGGAGCAATGAACGCTTCTCTTTTCAGTTGCCGGTAAAACGGATATGCGTACGATAGGGTCCGCCGTCGGTTCGGCCTCACTGCCCTTCGATACTGAAGGCAAGACCCTTTGCATGTTCTTTCACGATCGATTCGATAGCCGTGCGGGCATCATCTTCAGGAGCTTCAACAATGATATCCATCCAGCCCATCCCAGTTCCAGTCCGGAGGATGATGCCTCTGCCGCTTTCGGCGATTTTGCGTGCAATCTCATCCCTGGCGGCCAACTGGTTTTGAGACGCAAAATCATCTCCGGCCCATCGCACGACGATCCGCAACTGACCGCTGTCGAACCGGCCGGTGCTCTGACGGTCTTCATCACTTGTGCAGCCTATCACCACAAACCCAATCAACACCACTATCACGGATATTCTCATCTTTCATTTTTAACAGATTTGTGGGAAAATAGCACCCTTCGTCGAGATTTGCCGGGGCAACGCTGAAAGGTTGGGATGCAGAAACATGAAATTCAATGGAATCATGGGTGTTTTTTCGAGTGATTTTGCCGTGGATCTGGGTACCGCCAACACACGCATCTACGTCAAGGGAAAGGGGATCGTATTAAACGAACCGTCGATCGTTGCCGTTCGAACAATCAGCGAGTCAAGAAGCAAAGCGATCGCGTTTGGTTTGGAAGCCAAAGACATGCAGGGCAAGACACCGGCCGATATCACCCTTATACGCCCCATTCGAGACGGCGTCATCGCCGACTTCGAAGCCATCGCCGCCTTGCTTAAGTTTTTTATTCGCAAAGTCCACAGCCGGTATAAATTCGTCAAACCGAGAATTGTCTTTGCCGTGCCGCACGCCATCACCGAGGTCGAAAAGCGAGCCATCAGGGAAACCGCCGAAATGGTGGGCGCCCGGGAAGCTCCTCTTGTCAGTGGCCCTATCGCTACCGCCATCGGCGCCGGGATGCCGGTCACGGACGCTACCTGCAGCATGATCGTCGATATCGGGGCTGGGAAGACAGAAGCGGCGGCCATATCGCTGTTAGGGATCGTCCAATGCCAGTCGGCCCAATCCTCGGGCGATCAGATGGATTTTACCATCAGCCAACACCTCAAAAATTCTTACGATCTGCTGGTGGGCGAACACACGGCCGAGAATATAAAGGCGCAGATCAGCTGCTTTAGCGATTCGGATCAACGCGATGAGGAGATAGAAATAAGGGGTCGCGACCCGCACACGGGAATCCCCAAAATCTTGACCATCCCGACACAGGAAATTTGGCGGTCAATGTCCGGCCAGATCGACTCCGTCGCCCGCCAGATAAAAACCGTGTTGGAAAATATCCCACCCGAGCTATCGGCGGATGTCATCGACAGGGGCATCACTTTAACCGGTGGGGTGGCCATGCTCAGAAATCTCGGTCGCTACTTGGGGACACAACTCTGCCTCAATGTGAAAATCGCCGCGGATCCTCTTTCGACAGCGGTTCTTGGTGCCGGACGGCTTCTCGAAGAAGATAAGCTGCTGGAAAGGGCATCGATCGATTAACTTTTTTTTATATCTCTTGCACATTATTCCCCTCATCTTTTTATCATATATTTCCAATTATTCGTCGCGGCCCTAAGTAAGGACGACTGCCTGCCCGTTGCGGATGCGGCTTAAGAACTTGACGTTACCGCAAAAAACCTCATTATTAGCATGGATTTTATTTCAAATCCTGATACCTGTTGGCTATCGGATCTATCTGTCCCCAATTTCATTTCCATCGGCAGCGCACCCAGCGGAGGCGTGATGGACTTTTCGATTCCCGCAGAGCTCGCGGAAGAGTTGAAAGATTTCGACGGTTTTCTCAAAAGAGAGGTATCGCCGAGCCTACCGATATGGAACCGGGAGGGGGTTGTCCCACGAAGCTTTTTCCAGATGATGGGGAGCGCTGGATGGTATGGTTATCGCTGGCAAGACAAACGTCTGGTCAAACGATCCGGGTTGCGTGAGACCTTGATCCTCGAGCGGATTGCAAAACTGTCGCCAGGGGTTGCGGTTGCCGTATTGATCGTCTCTGACCTCGGATTGACGGCATTCAATCTATTCGGTACCGACGGGCAGATAGACCGTTTCGGGGCGGCAGCCGTCAGGGGCGAAAACCTGATCTGCTTCGGCAATACCGAGAATCTGGCCGGCAGCGATGCGGCCGGCATCGCCATGTCCGCCGAAAAGACAAAGGGCGGATGGGTCTTGAACG
>Ga0316585_10000140_pt1 | contig 14074 bp, 13 predicted proteins | sample S_170502SCrBrC_D_FD_204517 | JGI IMG/M metagenome (GOLD analysis project Ga0316585, IMG submission 204517) | Rhizosphere microbial communities from salt marsh grasses in Alabama, United States - S_170502SCrBrC | ecosystem: Host-associated > Plants > Roots > Rhizosphere | place: USA: Alabama...
TCGAAAGGTTTGTGCTTATGCTTTACTGCCGTTGAGAAGCGGTCTTAGGTACTGCCCTGTGTAAGAGCTCGCCACATCGGCCACGATCTCCGGAGTGCCTTCGGCGACGATCTCGCCGCCGCGGTCACCCCCTTCCGGGCCAAGATCAATAATGTGATCGGCGACTTTGATGATATCCAGGTTATGCTCGATAATGACCACCGTGTTGCCTTTATCAACCAGGCGGTTCAGGGCCTGTATCAATTTGGCCACATCGTGCGAGTGCAGGCCGACCGAGGGTTCATCAAGAATATAGATCGTGCGGCCGGTAGCGATCTTAGATAATTCGCGGCTCAGTTTCACGCGCTGCGCCTCCCCACCACTGAGCGTCGGCGCCGGCTGGCCGAGGTGAATATATCCCAATCCAACATCAGCCATGGTCTTGAGCTTGCGACGAATTCGCGGCACATTGGCAAAAAACTCCAGGGCCTCATCGATTGTCAGGTCCAGCACTTCGGCGATATTAAGACCTTTGTAGGTGATCTGCAGCGTCTCACGGTTGTAGCGCGCGCCGCCGCAAACATCGCAGGGCACATAGATATCCGGCAGGAACTGCATCTCAATGCGATTCTGCCCCTGCCCTTGGCAGGCCTCGCAGCGCCCACCCTTGACGTTGAAGCTGAAACGGCCCGGCTTGTAGCCGCGCACCTTGCTTTCGGGCATACTGGCGAACAGTTCCCGGATGGGATTAAAGAGGTTGGTATAAGTGGCCGGATTGGAGCGCGGCGTACGGCCGATAGGGCTTTGATCGATCTCGATGACCTTGTCCAGATGCTCCAACCCCTCAATGTCATCATGTTTGCCCGGGAGAACCTTGGAGCCATAGAAATGCTGGTTAAGGCGCTTGCTCAAGATTTCAATTAGAAACGAACTCTTGCCGCTGCCGCTGACGCCGGTGATGCAAACAAATTTCCCAAGTGGGATATGTAGATCGAGTAACTTCAAGTTATTCTCTTGTGCGCCGCGGATGACAAGCTCCTCGCCTGTCCCTTTGCGTCTCTTCTTTGGTATGGGGATGCGCATCCGGCCGCTTAAGTAGCCGCCGGTCAGCGAGTTCCTGTCATTGGATATCTTTTCCGGCGGGCCCTCAGCTACCAACTGCCCTCCGTGTTTACCGGCGCCCGGTCCCAGGTCAATAATCCAGTCGGCCGCGCGCATCGTGTCTTCATCATGCTCGACCACCAGCACTGTATTGCCCAGGTCGCGCATGCCTTTCAATGTATCGATGAGACGGCCGTTGTCACGCTGGTGCAGCCCGATGCTTGGTTCGTCGAGTACATACAGGACGCCCATTAATTGGCTGCCAATCTGCGTTGCCAGGCGTATGCGCTGCGCTTCGCCGCCGCTGAGCGATCCCGCCGAACGATCGAGGGTCAGGTAATCGAGGCCGACATTGATCATGAAGGAGAGACGTTCACGGATCTCCTTCAAAATAGGCCGGGCGATCATTTGCTGGCGCCTGGTGAGCGGCGTTCGCGTCTCGTCTTTAAGATTCTCGACCCAGAGCAGGCTATTGCTAACTGGCTGCCGCGTGATCTCGGAGATGTTGCAGTCGCCGATTGTCACGGCCAGGGCAACGGGCTGCAAACGGCTGCCGCCACAGGCGCTGCACGGCCGGTCGACCATGTAACCTTCGAGCTTATCGCGTACGTAGTCCGAGGTTGATTCATTATAGCGCCGCCATAGATTAGGTATCACACCTTCATAGCGCGTATTGTAATGACGCTTGTGCCCTTCGCGGTTTATGTAGGTTACTACCACCTGTTCCTGCCCGCTGCCATAGAGCAGAATGCGCGTTTGGGCCGGCGAAAGCTCGCCAAATGGGACGTTGACAGGGATATGGAAATGATCGGCCGTGGCTTTTAGAAGCTGCCAGTAATAACCCGACTTATCTTCCGTCGGCCAGCCAATAATCGCGCCGTCGGCCAGCGACAATTCCTTGTTAGGCACGATGAGTTCGGGATCCAGCTCCTTTTTTGTTCCCAGACCCTGGCATTCGATGCAGGCGCCATGCGGGCTGTTGAAGCTAAATGTTCGCGGCTCGATCGGTGGGATGCTCGTGCCGTCATAAGGGCAGTAGAGGTGTTCCGAGTACAGGTGGTCGGAAGGGTTTTCAGCATCGCTGATATCATTAACAATGACGATGCCCCCGCCAAGCCGCAGTGCCGTTTCGATCGAATCGGTCAGCCGTGAGCGGTCCGCCGCGGCGTCCTCGCTCGTATCATGCGGATCATGGCGGATGATCCAACGATCGACGACGGCTTCGATGTTGTGGTTTTTGTAACGGTCGAGCTCAATCTGATCATCTACACTATAGACTTCGCCATTGACGCGCACGCGAACAAAGCCTGCCTTGCGTACATCGTCGATGACACCTTGATGATGTCCCTTACGGCCCTGCACCAGCGGCGCCAGTATCTGGATGCGGCTGTCCTGCGGCATATGAAGCACGTCGGAAACGATCTGTTCGGCCGATTGTGGCATAACCGGACGCCCGCATTTCGGGCAGTGCGGCACGCCCGCGCGGGCAAACAAGAGGCGCAGGTAATCGTAAATCTCCGTCACCGTGCCCACTGTAGAGCGGGGATTGTGGCTGACGCCCTTTTGATCGATAGAAACCGCCGGGCTGAGGCCTTCAATCTGATCGACGTCTGGTTTTTCCATTTGCCCCAGGAACTGCCGCGCGTAGGCTGATAAGGATTCCACATAGCGGCGCTGCCCTTCTGCGAATATCGTATCGAAAGCCAGCGAGGATTTGCCGGAACCGGAGAGCCCGGTGATCACGACCATCTTATCGCGGGGGATCTCTACATCAATATTTTTTAGGTTGTGTTCGCGCGCGCCGCGCACAACTATTTTGTTGAGAGACATACCTGGAAACCTGCTTTGCCCGTGGCCTTAATATACCCCAATCAGATTGGCGTTCCGTAACGCTTGAAGATTAGCTCATTTGTCCTATAAAGACCCTTTATTCTACCACGTTCACAACATGTCATCCATAATCTGGATTGTCGATTTGGTCGATTCTCATATGCTGAATGCCGAAAGAAGGCGGGAAAAACTTATCCCAAACTTATCCCAAATCAAATTTGGGATAAACTTGGGAAATATGGTAAAGCGAGCCGGAGCGAGGCTGACCATTTTGGTTGCGGCGCTCCTCATGATAACAACTGCATGCAGCAGCGTTGCGGATATCATTCGGGTAGAGACGAGCCCGACGGCGACGGCCGTGCGTAACGTGCTGGCCACGCGCATCATACCCTCTGCGACGGCGATTTCGCCGGTTGTGAGCACTCCCATGCCCTCCGCCGTCCCGATGTCAACGGGCGTGCCAATCTACACCGCGCCCGCGCCTCTGCCTACGGCCGTCGAGCCGGCCACAGAACCGGCCAATGGCTTCTGCTGCCTGCGATTCGCTGGCGGTCCATTTGCCGAGGACAGCGACACCTTTTCTGCCGGCACGGAAATCATCTACGCGATCTGGGATTACGCCGGCATGGCGCCGGACGACCAGATCAGGCGAATCTGGATCCGTGACGATTTGATCTGGCTGCCACGTGAAGAGAAGTGGGATTGGGAAAAATACGGCGCCGACGGCACGGTGCGCGATCTATCCATCTTTGACTTTGAAGGGGAGGGACTGCAGTCGGGCAGCTATCGCCTTCAGCTCTACCTGAACGATACGCTGCAAGAAGAAGCTGCCTTTGTTATCCTGCCACCGTAAGATCCTCGTTAACGCAAAAGCGGCCTCTGATGAGGCCGCCCCGCAAACATGAATTGAGGTTTTCGACTTATTCGTATGTATTGACGACGCTGTTTGTGTCACCGAACTCGTTGGGCCAATAAGCATCGGCGGCGTCGTCATTTGCCCAGTAGCTGCCATCTACATAGTAACGGAACTGGTATTCGCCATCTTTGGGCATGCGTACCTTGGCTTTGAATGGGCTGCCGGCCTTCTTGGCCTTTGACATCGGCACCGGTTCCCAACCGTTGAAATCGCCGGCGACGGAAACCTCGGATGCGCTCTCGTTATCGTAGACAAATGTTACTTCACAGTCATCAACCGTTTTAAAAAATCTCTTTGTGATCATTTTCTATACTCCTAAATATTCGTGTTTTCAGGTAAGGCTAGAACCTGATAGATTGTATTTTTTAAGCTTTTCAATGATGTCCCAGGCGTCACCAGACAAGCCCAAACCCGGACGAACTGGAACAGTGACTAAACCAATCCTCGATTATATCGGCAGGTCACTGTTCGCTGAAACGCGATCATCTCTTATTCAGGTTTGTAGAAGGGGTTGGCCGCGCCGTCGAAACGAGCAACCGTCTGCCCATGGAAACATCGTACGTCGTAGACGTTGACCAGAGCACGAATCTGGTGCAAGATACGCACAGCCTGGCGAGGCTGCAGCACTTCCAGGCTCATGATGATGCGCATTTCACCGGCCCGATTTGGCGGCGGCGTATAAATAAAGGGTATGTTGATCTGCTCATCTTGTAGAGGACGGGTGATATCAAACAACAGCCCGGCGCGATCATAAACGTCTACCTGGACATTAATCAGGCGGGCTTTGCGCTGCGTTGCCTGCCCCCAACCCAATTTGAGCAAACGGCCGGATGAGCGGTTGGCTCTCAGATTGTGGCAGCCTTCCTTGTGCACCGTCACTTCACCGTTCTTACGCAGATAGCCGACAATGGTATCACGCGGCTGTGGATCACAGGCAGCGCAGAGTCGCAGTGTACGGCCGTCGGCATGGGTGATGATATATTTCTCACCGCTTTGACCGGTGACCATATTATCCAGGCTGCGGGTCGGTTCATCTGCCCATTTGGCGTCAAGCACGCTTGTCGCCACGACTGTCGGCAGTATCTCGGCCCGACCCAGAGCGTAGTAGAGATCCTCTTTCGATTGATAGTCGAGCAGGTCGGCGGCGCTGGTGTGATCGAAGTGAGAAAAGCCAAGCATGCGCAGCTCAGCCTGGAGCAGCTTCTTACCTTGAGTGACAGCTATATCGCGCGGCAAACGGCGGAACCAACGCCGGGCATGTGAGCGCGCATAGTTGGTCCCCAGGTAACCCAAATCTTCATCAAACCATTCGCGCTGAGGTTCAGCACGGTATCCTTTTATGATGCGAACCATGTCACCGTCTCGCAGTTCGCGGTTGAGTGGGCTGAGCATTTCGTTGATGTAGGCTGCCTGGCATTGATCTCCCAGGCCGGTATGAATGGCGTAGGCAAAATCGATCGGCGTCGAGCCTTTAGCCAGCAAGATCGTATCACCGCGCGGCGTGTAGACGCGTATTTGGGCGCTGAACAGGTCTTCAATTACACTGCGAACCGTCGCGCTGGCATCCTGGTAATCGGCCGAAACCGTCTCGCGGATGTTTTCGGAAAGCGCGTCAATTTTCTCGGCGATCCCCTTTTCCCAGAGCGTTGTACCGTCAAATTTCCAGCGCGCCAGCACCCCGATCTGCGACACTTTATCCATTGCTTCGGTCCGTAGCCGGATCTTTATCTGCTGACCGCTATCTGTAATAACGGTCGTATGCAGCGACCGGTACAGATTATCCCGTGGGACGGAAATATAATCGTCAAAGCGGTCGGGGACAGCCTGCCAGAGATGGTGGAGGTGACCGAGCGCGGTGTAGCAGGACATCCAGTCGTCCAACAAGACCACCATCCGCAGAGTCCGGTCGATGTCATAAAACGAGGCGTGCTGCGACATCAGATCGCTGTAAACCGTATAAACGTTTTCGGGCGCCAGGGCAACTTTACGCACATCAAGATTTGCCGCCAGGAGATGATCCATTATCTGACCGCTGATAAGTTGGAACGTTTCCTGCTGATCGTCATGCAGTTCCTCCAGACCCTGGCTGATAATCTGGTAGGCCCGGTTATCGAGGACCTCAAGTGAAAGCGATTCCAATTCACTCTTCAAGGACCAGATGCCCAACCGGTTGGCCAAAGGCGCGAACACGTACAGGGTTTCGCGCGCCTTTCGCTCCTGTCCCTCAAGCGACATGTGCTTGATCGTGCGCATATTATGAAGGCGATCAAAAAGCTTTATGATAACGACACGCACATCGCTGCTCATTTCGCGAAACAGCTTTTGTGTGCTCAGATCTTGAATTTCTTGCTTGGTTAAATGACGGCCCTTGGCGACGCCTTCGGAAACATCTTTGAGCTTGGTGACCCCATCTACCAGATACGCCACCTCAGAACCAAAGAGTGCATCGATCTCAGAAATGGGAACGCTCACATCTTCGGCAACATCGTGCAGAAGCGCCGCCACGATAGCATTGGCATCCAGTCGGAACTGGGCCAGGTAGAAGGCAACAGTTAATGGATGGGTGAAAAACGGCTCGCCAGATTTGCGGACCTGATCACCATGCTTCTGGTTGGCATAATCACAAGCCTCTTCCACACGCTGGATTTCAGAAGGGTCGAGGTAGGTCTGGATACACGCAAAGAACTGCTTGCGAGTAGCCGCTACAACGGGAGTCATGGTTGCTGCTTCTTAAAATCCGCAAAGCGGTAGCCCACCCCTCTTTCGGTCAGAATATATTTGGGATTAGCCGGATCCTCTTCTATCTTCTTACGCAGGTAATTAATATAGAGGCGCAAATAATGTGTTTCATCCCGGTATTCATATCCCCAAACCTTGGCCAGCAAAGTTTCGTGCGGTACAACCCAGCCCGCGTTTTGCAGAAGGACATAAAGCAGGCGGTACTCCGTCGGCCGTAAATCAATCCGTTCGCCCTCGACAATCACCTGATGCCTGTTGAAATCAACGGATAGGCGATCGTCAATTTTGAGTACGGTTCTTGGTGGTGCCGACGGCCAACTGGCACGGCGAAGAACGGCCGCTACGCGACTGTTTAGCTCGCGCGGGCTGAAAGGCTTGGTGATGTAATCATCGGCTCCCAGATTCAAACCACGCGTGATATCTTCTTCATCACTGCGCACGGTCAGCAGGATAACAGGGACGGTTGAAATCTCCCGCAGCATTTCCAGCGTTTCAAAGCCATCCATTTCAGGCATCATCACATCCATAATAACCAGATCCGGTGTGTACTTTCTGATCTGATCCAACGCCTGGATGCCGTTTTCAGCTTCTACCACCTGGTAACCTTCCAGCTCCAGATTCATGCGTATGAAGCGGCGCATACGCGCTTCGTCGTCGACAATCAGGATTATCTGGGGCGCCGTCGATTCAAATGACTCAGGGATTTTTTCAACCATAATTATTCACGTACGAAGCTTATCGGCATATCGCTCCCAGTACCCGGCAAAAGCTGTATATAGACGATCTGGTGCCAGGACACAAAAATGGTATTTACGCCTTCCTCCAAAAACAGTGGTCGTTTGCCATCCGGTTGTACAGGATTATGGAGGATGATAAACCGATCAGCCTGATTGGGCAATGACTCCACCTCTCCCATAATGATCTCCTGATCTACCAGATGGATGGCTATGTGCTGCCGCATAATACCTCACTCCAGAACAATGTGAACATCTATCTTGCCAAAACGCACACGGCTTGAAAATGGCAGCGGATAGGCTTTGTCCGGCTCAAGTCTGACATTATCGATCCAGCTGCCATTGGCGCTGCCACAATCGATAAGTTGGACCTGGCCGTTCGCAGCCCGGAGAATCGCATGCTGCCGGGAGACACCTTTTTCGAGTCCACCGTCGTCACTGAAATCGAGCTGCGGCCAATGATCCGCATCGGGGTCCGCACGCCCAATCAAAATGGGCTCTGCCTCGGACAGGGGAACTCTTTGTTTACGGCCGTTTTCCAGGATCAGAAAATGGGCATATTGATGCGGATTAGCGGCCTCTTTTGGGCTCGTTCTGAAAAGTGGCGCACCGCATTCCATACAGAACAAGGTTCCCAGAACAAAGGCGGCCCCGCATGTCTCACACTCAGCCATCCCACTCTAATTGTATCGCCTTTCGCGTCAATGCGCGCGTTCCGTAGCGGAGGCTCTTGCGTCCTGCTGCTGAGAGGGATCCTGTTTGAAGCAATCGCCGGGCTTCCAGATCCGCCTCATAAGCCAGATGGGGTTCGCCCGCTTCCAGCAGACGGGTGGAAAGGCGGTGCATGCGCTGCGCAGCCTGATCGATGCGCCCTGATTCAGCCTCTTGCCAGGCGCGCTCATGCAAGCGGTAGAGGGCAAGCAGGCGCGCAGCATGAATGATGTCTGGAGCCGGGTGAACCGCCGGCGGAGCGGCAGCCAGCGTCAATTGAATTTGCGCGGCGAAGGTTTGAACGCCTTTACCCGGCAGTTCGGCCGAAAATTGCAGAGGGATACGAATGCGTGTGGCAATGGGCTGGGGGCCGATGACCAACGCCAAGACGAAGGACAGTGCCATTCCCCCTTCAATATCACCCAAGATGATTTGACCGTCAGCGACTCGAAGCGGCTGCGCATAGGGGATCAACCTAAAACCATCGAAGAACTCGACACCGCGAGGCCAGTTCGCCTCCAGGTGAACCTGCCGTGCATATGTCTGACCAAGCTGCTGCAGCCGCTGCCGTAAAGCTGAGACCAGTTTTTGCGGTGAATCAATATATTCAACCAAACCACCTGACTGCGATACGACCACGTCTAAAAAGTCCTCATCCCAGTCGCTTCCGATGCCAAATGCGTGCATAGTGATGCCCAATGCACTGGCTTCTTCGGCCAATTTGAGGCAGTTCGCCGCATCGCCATATGTACGGCCGTCGGTCAAAAGAATGAGCTGGTTATTGTAGTCGCTCAAAGGAACCTTTCGAAGCTGCCTCACGCCGCTCGACAGGCCGTGATATAACTCTGTTGCACCGGAGGCTTCAATGCTGTCGATCCAGTCCAGCGACTTTCTAAGTTCTTCAACCGTTTTGGGTGACTGCAAAACTTCCGCGCGATCGCTGAAGGTAACAACAGATAGCATATCGCCGGATGAAACTTCCGAGAGCAGCAATCGCAGCGCCTCTTTGACTCGCTGCAAGCGATCGCCGCGCATGGAGGTACTGCGATCGATCACCAGGCAAAGGTTCAAGGGCAAAACCTTTTGTTTTCCCACGTCCGGGGGCTGAAGTTTAGCCAGTAAATAAACTAACTGCGGCTCATCAACGAGCGGCAGCTCTTCACGGCTTACCCGTACGTCAACGGCAACCGGTTTCTGGACCTCTGCCAACAACGCATCATATAGTTTACGGCGTGCTGGATCGCTCAGCACCTCATAAGCATGGCGAAAATATTCGAAATCGGCACCTTCGAATTGGGTGGGACCTGAGCGTCGCACCCGAAACGCCGTTTCTATTTCGCTTTTAGATGCGTCCGGCTCAACGCCCAGAACCTCGTAGTAGTTTAATTCGTCTAGAGTCATTAATAAGGAGGGCTTGGACTGATTTACAATGAAGGGGCTCTCGTCTTCGGGCCGCGGTGTCAGCCGGAGGAAGCGGTTTCCCGGCTCTCAAATTCAACTACGATGGCCGATATATTGTCCACTCCCCCTGCATCCAGAGCAGCCATGAGCAGGCGATCTGCAATTTCTCCCGGTGATTGGTCACCGTCCATCATTCGCCTGATATCAACATCTGAAACCTGGCCGCAAAGACCGTCACTGCACAGCAGGAGCTTACCCTGCGCGGGCAGGTCATATTTGAAAACATCTACTTCCAGGTCCTCTTCCTGGCCCAGCGCCCGCAGCAAAATATTGCGATACTGAAAGTTCTCCGCCTCTTCCAGGGTCAGCTTGCCCTCATCTTGCAGCCGTTGAACCAATGAATGGTCTCTTGTAAGCGCCCGGAGGTCCCCATCCACCAGACAGTACGCGCGAGAGTCTCCCACATGGGCCACAAAAAGCTGTTGGCCCAGTGCGAGGGCAATCGTCAACGTCGTTCCGCCATTGCCGGAAAAGCCAGGAGGACGCACTGCTTCATGTGCAGACAGCACAGAGCGGCGCATCACCTCTTCGATATGCGGCGAGTTGGGGTGGATCTGATCGTTGAGCAGGGGCAAATAGACCTGCTGCAGTAAGTAATGAGCAGCGGTGTGGGCAGCGATCTTGCTCGCTCGGTCGCCACCCTCATAACCGCCCATTCCGTCGGCGACGATGTAGAGCCCAAATGGTAGAAGAAGCGCATGGCCTCCGGAATCAAACTGATAGAGAAGGCATGAATCTTCATTGCGCTGGCGAACTACCCCGACGTGACTGCGCAGCGCACCATTAAGATGCATCCGATCGTCCGGCAGCATCTCAATTTCTACTTCAAAGTCCTCCTGGTCAGCAGCAGGTTTTTTCATCTTATCCAATCAAACTTGACGAAGCTGAGGACGTGGTCTCACTAACGCACGCTTAAACGGGCAAAGCAAAAAGCTGACCGCCCATAGTGCCAATGTACATCACCCCATCCAATATCAGAGGTGAAGCAACAACCGGGCTGTTTGTGTCAAATCGCCATTGTAAATCGCCGCGCTCGAGCGTTAATCCATAAATCGCGCCTTCGACCGATCCGAAATAAACGGCATCATTCCAAATCGCAGGAGAGGATGCAATTTGACCGCCTGTCTGGTACGTCCACAGGCTCGAACCGGAATCGATATCAATGGCATGCAGGTACCCGTTTGCAGATCCGATATAGACGATGCCGTTATGCACCGCTGGAGAAGAGACAACGCCACCGTGCGTCCGGTAACGCCAGATGCGCCATCCTGAACTGGCATCGAGGGCATAAACAGCACCATCGAGCGAGCCGACTATGACGATATCCTCAACCAGAGTTGGTGAAGAGATAACGGCGTTTCCGGTCTGAACCTGCCACTGGGTTTTGCCATTAACCAAATCCTTGTTGTATATCTCACCGGCGTCCGTTCCAAAAATCACACCTTCATCTGATACAAGGGGTGTTGAACGAACAGCGGCGTAGGCATTGGCTCGCCAGGACATCGTGCCTCGCATCGCATTGACTGCATAGACATAGCCGTCATCCGCGCCAAAGAAAATATTGTCAAAACGCCCCGAAGGAGAGGAGTAAATCGGGCCTTGCGCGGTGAATCGCCAGTTCTCACGGCCGTTTCGCAGCTGTAAGGAGTAGAGATTGCTGTCTGCCGATCCGATGAACACAGCATCCTCATATACGTAAGGTGAAGCGCCGATACTATTTCCCGTGGGAAATTTCCAAAGAAATTCGCCGCGATCGGCGGAAATAGCGTAGACATTATTGTCATAGGCAGCAGCAAAAACAATTCCCTTCGCCGCGGCCGCCCTGGAGCGAATCTCATCCTCGCAGCGGAACAGCCACAGCGGTTGGACCTGGCTGGTGCCCACCAGGATTGCTGGAAAGGATCCACCCTCTTGTCTGGCAAACTGATCCGGTGCTTCTTCTGAATCAGCGGCCGTGATCGTCAGGAGCTCTTCCTGCAGCACCATCGCATCAGGAAAGCGATCTTTGGCATCATAGGCCAGGCAGCGCATAATGATGTTGTTGAAGGCCACGGACACCGTTGGATTAACGGCGCGAATCGGCCGTTCCTTGAACGTGAACGGGGTTTCCTGCCGGGGGTCCTGCCTTGTCAACAGATGGTGCAACGTGGCGCCAAAAGCGTAAATGTCGGCAGCCGGCGTCGCTTCTCCGCGATATTGTTCGGGAGGCGTATATCCCTCCGTACCGATCATGGTGCCGCGAACCTGGTCGGCCTCAAATAGTTTCGCGATACCGAAATCGATCAGTCGCACGCGTTTGTCGTTATCCAGCATAATGTTGGACGGTTTCAAATCGCGGAAAATGACTGGCTGCGGCTTCTGGCTGTGCAAGTGTACCAGGGCTTCACAGATTTGTAGGGACCAACCCAAGGCATGCTGCTGGTCCAGCGGCTCATTTGTACGGTCGAGCCACTGTTCGAGGTTCATCCCCTCGACCAGTTCTAAAACCAGGTAGCTGCGGTCCCCTTCCGTGAAGTAATCAGAAACCACAGGTATGGCGGGATGGTTGAGAACGGCCAGCATACTCGCTTCTTGCTCGAAAGATTGGATGGTCTGCGCACGGAGTTGGGGATCGGCCGTAAAGATCACCATCTCCTTAATGGCGCACAATTTATCTACCGTGGGAAAACGCAAGTCACGCGCCTTGTAGACAGTGCTGAACCCGCCGATCCCAAGCGTTGATATAATACGATATCTTTTTTGCAGAACCGTACCGGGGTGGAGAGTGCCCGTTCGCAAGTCGCGCTCCTGCTTACCATCATCAACCGGAAGGTGTTGTGTCGTCAATTGTGTCATCTTTAATAACGTAGTTCTTTATGGATGACAATTATAGAGGGTCAACACCGGAATAATCAAGCGCGAGCAAATAAGCACAGGAGCCTCAAAGTTTATGCACCAGGAATCATTGATGGCGACCGGCTTGATGACGTGAAATTAAACCCGGCGCCAGAGCCGCTCTCCACCGGCAGCGTTGCTGTATTGGCGAACCGCCTGCTCCATTTCAGCCAGATCGCGATAAAAGGTGCTCAACTGTGATTCATATGCGGCAATGGCTTTGACTTTTGCGCCAAGCGCGGCTTCTGACAGCGGTACCGTGAATACTTCCCAGGAACTGTTCTCTACCCTGGCGGTCGCTGTGACTGCCCCCGGTTCGCTTGCATACGGGTAATCTTCATAAAAAAGCAATCTCTGAGCATTTGTTTGTTCAGCGGCCAGACGCGTTAGCTGGTGATCCACATGATTGCCAACTCCAAGCGGCGCGATTAAGCGTTCGTGCGGGGGCAGATCCTGTATATAACCTGCTATCATTTCGACCAGGCCCATTTCTGTCACGTGTATGTCGCCAAAAAGTTCTTCGTCCGAGTTGTAAAGGGACTGATTACCCTGCGGAAGAGTTCGGTAAATACAATCAGGAATTCCCCAGTGGATATAGTCCGCGCCAAGAATGCGGCAGGCTCTGGCATCTTCAGCCCGGCGCATGGCCGCGGCGTCCATCTGAAATTGCCAACGGTCGTGCAGCGACCGCGCATAATCAGAGGGTAAGAGATGTGGCGGATCGCCGGCCATCACTGTAACAATGAGGACAGGTCTTTCAGCCTCTGCTAACAGAAAAACTTGCCCGCCGCAGGACAGCGCGACGTCATCGAGATGTGGCGCAAGATAGATAGTATCGTAGGCGGGTTTCATCGCTGTTCGCAGCCCTTTGCAAGCCCTTTTTTATGTTCCGTTGCTTCAATCAGCTATTGCTTACTATAATACCACGTACATGGATAAACAATTGACACATATAGACGATGCTGGCCGCGTCAAAATGGTAGACGTGGGGCACAAGCCACCAACCGAACGTGTGGCCACCGCTCGCGGCGCGGTCATCATGGCCCCGACCACGCTAGGATTGATCATCGAAGGCGAAATGAAGAAAGGCGATGTCCTGACCGTCGCCGAGCTGGCGGGCATTATGGCCGCGAAACGCACGAGCGATCTGATACCGCTCTGCCATCCACTGCAGTTGTCGAAGGTGGATGTAACCTGCGCTCCAAATGAAGCAGGTTCACGGGTGGATATTGAAGCGACGGTAAAGACAGTGGGCCAGACAGGCGTGGAAATGGAAGCTCTGACGGCCGTTTCTGTCGCCGCGCTGACGATCTACGACATGGCCAAAGCCGTCGATCGTGCCATGCGCCTGAGCGATATCCGCGTTGTTTACAAGACAGGCGGGCAAAGCGGCACATATCAGGTAGAGTAATTCATCCAACCCTGCGTCTTGCTACACGACCTGACCTGATAGGAATCACATGAATCTGGAAATCAAGCTCTTTGCGACGCTGCGCGACCAAGTCGGGCGCAGTTTAGTAAAGATAGACCTGGAAGAGCCTGCATCTGTGCAGGACCTGATCAATGAATTATCGGCCACCTATGGCGGATTGGCTGAGGCCTTGCCAACGGCGCTTGTCGCGGTCAACAAAGAATTCGCCTTTCCGGAGACGCCGATAGCAGCCGGCGATGAAATTGCCATCTTTCCACCCGTCAGTGGGGGAGAGATGGCCCACCCGACTTATTTCGC
>Ga0316585_10000142_pt1 | contig 14032 bp, 10 predicted proteins | sample S_170502SCrBrC_D_FD_204517 | JGI IMG/M metagenome (GOLD analysis project Ga0316585, IMG submission 204517) | Rhizosphere microbial communities from salt marsh grasses in Alabama, United States - S_170502SCrBrC | ecosystem: Host-associated > Plants > Roots > Rhizosphere | place: USA: Alabama...
CGCCAGCATGTCGAGCACCACCCGGTCCACCGACCCTGCCTCGTGGTCGGTCTGCAGCCGCTCGGCGAGGTCTCCCACGGTGAGCGTCCACCCCGGCGGGTGCTGCCCGGCGAAGGCCGTCACGTTGCGCTCGGCGACAGCGGCGAAGTCGGTCCGGCGCTCGTAGGAGTGGAGGGCCCCGTCGGGACCGACCGCGCGCAGCAGCCACATGGTGAGGGCACCGGAGCCTGCGCCTGCCTCGACCACGACGTCCCCGGGCGCGATGTCGGCGACCCCCACGATGGCGGCCGCGTCCTTCGGGTACACCACGGTCGCCCCGCGGGGCATCGCCAGCGTGACGTCGGAGAGCAGCGGCCGCAGGGCCAGGTAGGCGGCTCCGCTGCTCGAGGACACCACGCTGCCCTCGGGGCGGCCGATGAGGTCGTCGTGGGCGATCTGGCCGTGGTGGGTGTGGAACACCCGCCCGGGCTCCAGCCACAGCGTGTGCAGCCGTCCCTTCCGGTCCCTCAGCTGCACCCGGTCGCCCTCGGCCAGGGGCCCACGACGACGCGACACGGCAGCCACGCGCGCAGCGTAAGGGGTTGTGTCGGGGGGCTCACCTAGGGTCGGTGAGCATGGACGTCGTGACGGCCCCGGCCACGCAGCAGCCCGTGGAGCGCCCACCGCTCGGCGCCCTGTCCCCGTCGCGGGTGTCGGACTTCAAGACGTGCCCGCTGCTGTTCCGGTTCCGGGCCGTGGACCGGCTGCCCGAGCCGCCGAGCCCGGAGGCGACCCGCGGCACCCTCGTCCACACCGTGCTCGAGCAGCTGTACGACCTGCCAGCCGAGCAGCGCACCCCCCCGGCGGCGCACCGTCTTGCCGTCGCCGCCTGGGAGGCCATCGTCGCCGCCGACCCCTCCCTGGGCGCGATGGTCGGGCCCGACGACGCCGAGGAGTGGCTGAGGTCGGTCCGCGACCTTCTCGACACCTACTTCACGCTCGAGGACCCGCGCCGGCTCGAGCCCGCCGACCGCGAGCTGCTGGTGGAGGTCGAGCTCGACGACGGGCTGCGGCTCAAGGGGGTGCTCGACCGGCTCGACGCGTCACCCGCCGGCGAGCTGCGCGTCGTCGACTACAAGACCGGACGGTCCCCCCATCCGCTGTTCGAGCAGCGCGCGCTGTTCCAGCTCCGCTTCTACGCGCTGCTTCTCTGGCGGGCGCGGGGCCACGTGCCCCGGCTGCTCCAGCTGATCTACCTCGCGGACGGCCAGGTGGTGCGCCTCGAGCCGCACGAGGCCGACCTGCGTGCCCTGGAGCGGACGCTGCGCGCGGTGGCCGCCGCGATCGAGCGGGCCTTCCAGACCCACGACTTCCGCGCCCGACGCTCGGCGCTGTGCGGGTGGTGCCCCCACCAGGCGCTCTGCCCGGAGTTCGGCGGTACGCCTCCCCCGCTGCCGACGGGGAGCGGTGCCGACGAGCCGGAGGCCACGACCTAGGGTCGTCGCCATGAGCAGCCCCCCAGCCGTGGCCGAGGCGATCGACCTGGTCAAGGTCTACGGCGAGGGCAGCACAGAGGTCCGCGCCCTCGACGGGGTGTCGGTGGCGTTCCCGGCCGAGCACTACACCGCGATCATGGGACCGTCGGGGTCCGGCAAGTCCACGCTCATGCACTGCATGGCGGGGCTCGACTCCGCGACGTCCGGCACCGTGCTGCTCGGCCAGGTGGACCTGACCACCCTGTCCGACGACCGGCTCACCCGCCTACGGCGCGACCGGGTGGGCTTCGTGTTCCAGGCGTTCAACCTCGTGCCCACCCTCGATGCGCGGGAGAACATCACGCTCCCGGTGGACATCGCCGGACGGGCCGTGGACGAGGAGTGGCTGGCGACGGTGGTCGACGCCGTCAGGCTGGCCGACCGCCTCGACCACCGCCCCAGCCAGCTCTCCGGCGGTCAGCAGCAGCGGGTGGCCTGCGCTCGCGCCCTCATGACCAGGCCAGACATCGTCTTCGCCGACGAGCCGACGGGCAACCTCGACTCCCGCTCGGGGGCGGAGGTGCTGGGCTTCCTGCGCCACTCCGTGGACGCCTTCGGCCAGACCGTGGTGATGGTGACCCACGACGCCACGGCCGCGTCCTACGCCGACCGGGTGCTGTTCCTCGCCGACGGGGCCATCGTCGACGAGCTCACCGGCCCGACGCCGGAACGGGTGCACGAGCACATGGTGCGCCTCGAGACGCCCCACGGCGGCTGACGTGCTGCGGGCGACGCTGCGCACGGCGCTGGCGCACAAGGGCCGGCTGCTGCTCTCGGCGCTGTCCGTGGTGCTCGGTGTCGCGTTCGTCGCCGGGACCTACGTCTTCACCGACACGCTCCAGCGCACCTTCGGTGACCTGTTCGGCCAGGTGCAGCCCGACATCCTGGTCTCCCCCGCCGCCGAGGCGCCGAGCACCGGGGTGGACACCCTGCCCGGGTCGGCGTTGCAGGTGCTCGCCGGGGTGGACGGCGTGGCCGCCGCCGACGGGCTCGTGCAGGTGTTCGGCGTCACCCTCGTCGCGGCGGACGGCGAGGCCGTGGGCACCGGTGGAGCCCCGACGTTCGGGGTGAGCTGGAGCGACGAGCAGGACCTCTCCCCGCTGCGGCTGGTCGAGGGCCGTGGACCGGCCGGGCCGGACGAGGTGGCCGTCGACGTGCAGGCCCTGGAGTCCAGCGGCTACGCCGTCGGCGACCAGGTGCGGGTGCTCACCCCCGGGCAGAGCGTCCAGGCGCGTCTGGTCGGCGCGTTCCGGTTCGGCGCGAGCAGCACCCTCGCCGGCGCCACTTTCACCGCGTTCACCCCCCAGCGGGCTCAGGACCTGCTGCTCGGCGGGGACCGGTGGACGCAGCTGCGGGCCTCGGCGGTCGACGGGGTGAGCCAGCGGACGCTCGCCGACCGCGTCCAGGCGGCACTGGCCGGCGACCCGGTCGAGGTGCAGACCGGCGAGGAGGCCGCCGACGAGGCCACCGAGGCGCTCACCCAAGGGCTGACGTTCGTCACGACGTTCCTGCTGGTGTTCGCCGGCGTCGCCCTCGTCGTGGGTGCGTTCATCATCGTCAACACCTTCAGCGTGCTCATCGCCCGGCGCACGCGGGAGCTGGCGCTGCTGCGCGCGGTGGGTGCCAGCCGGCGGCAGATCACCGGGTCCGTGCTGGTCGAGGCGCTCGTCGTCGGGCTCGTCGGTGGCGTCCTCGGGCTCGCCCTCGGGGTCGTGCTGGCTGTCGGGCTACGGGGCCTGTTCAGCGTCCTGGGGCTCGACATCCCCGCCGGCGGCCTGGTGGTGCTGCCCCGCACGGCGGTCGTGGCCGTCGGCGTCGGTGTCGGCCTGACCGTCGCGGCGGCCTGGTTCCCGGCCCGGCGTGCCGGCCGGGTCCCACCCATGGCGGCGCTGCGCGACGACGTCGTCGTTCCCACGCGGTCGCTGCACCTGCGGGCCGCCGTCGGGGCCACGCTCGGAGTGGTCGGCACGGCCTTGCTGCTCGTGGGCCTGTTCGCGGCCGTCCCAAGGGGCATCACCCTGGTCGGGGCCGGAGCCCTGCTGCTGTTCCTCTCGGTGGCGCTGCTGGCCGCCGTCGTCGGCGGTGGGGCCCTCGCGGCGCTCGGCACGCCGTGGCGGCGCACGGCGGTGGGGCGGATGGCCGTGCGCAACGCCCAGCGTGACCGCCGGCGCACCGCCGCGACGGCCGGGGCCCTCATGGTGGGGCTCGCGCTGGTGACGATGATCGGCGTCCTGGGCTCCTCGGCCAGTCGCTCCATCGAGGCCACGATCACCGACGTCATCCGCGCCGACTACGTGGTGACGAGCACGTCGTTCCAGCCGTTCCCCACCGAGGTCGTCAGTGCCGTCGAGGCGGTGGACGGGGTGGGCCTGGTGGCCAGGGTGGGGACGGTGCCGATCAGGCTCGCCGACGACACCGAGCAGGCAGCCTTCGGCCCCGGCGGCGGGCTCGCGACCGTGGTCGACCCGGCCACGATCAGCGATCTGGTCGTCGTCGAGGTGACGGCCGGCTCTCTGAGCAGCCTCGCCGACGGGGCCGTCGCACTGGACTCCGACACCGCGCAGGAGCAGCAGGTGGGCGTCGGGGACCGGGTACCGATCACCTGGGGATCGGGCGAGGGCGACGCCCGGCTGGGCGCGATCGTCGAGCCCACCGGGCAGATCGGCGGGCTGGTCGTCGCCCGCTCGTTCGCCGAGGACCTCGGCCTGGCCGTGCAGGAGCAGCAGCTGTTCGTCGCAGCGGCCGACGACGTCGACGCGGCCGAGCTCCGGACACCGCTGGAAGAGGCGCTCGAGCCGTACCCGGTGGTGCGGCTGCAGGACCAGACCCAGTTCGCCGACCAGATCCGGGGACAGGTCAACCAGCTGCTCAGCCTTGTGTACGCGCTGCTCGGGCTGGCGGTCGTCATCGCCGTCCTCGGCATCGTGAACACGCTGGTGCTGTCGGTGCTCGAGCGCACCCGCGAGATCGGCCTGCTGCGCGCCGTCGGCACCTCGCGCCGGCAGGTGCGCCGCATGGTGCGGGTCGAGGCGGTGCTCATCGCCGTCTACGGGGCGGTGCTGGGCATCGGGCTCGGGCTGCTCTTCGGCGTGGCCGTCCAGCGGTCGCTGGCGGACGAGGGGATCGACCGGCTGGCGGTCCCATGGACGCTGCTCGGGGCCGTGCTGCTCGTGTCAGCCGGGGTCGGGGTGCTGGCCGCGATCCTCCCCGCGCGCCGCGCCGCCAGGCTCGACGTGCTGGGCGCCATCGCTGCCGAGTAGTCCCCGCAGCCAGCCAGGCGTGACCTCGGTGAGGGAGCCGACCTCGACCCACGGGTGCCCGGCGGGAAGGGCCGCCCGGTCGGGGACGACGACGACGCGGCAGCCGGCCGCCTCGCCGGAGCGGGCGCCCGTCGGGGAGTCCTCGACGACGACCGTCCTCGACGGGTCCACGCCGAGCAGCCCACACGCCGTCAGGTAGGGCTCGGGGTGCGGCTTGCCGCGCGCGACCTCGTCCCCAGCCACGGTGGCAGCGAAGCTGCCCGGCGGCAGGCCGGCCACCACCACGTCGACGAGCCGACGGTGCGAGGAGGACACCAGGGCGACCGGGACGCCCTCGCGCGCCAGCCTCGCCAGCAGGTCACCCGCTCCCGGCTTGAGGGGCACGCCGGAGCGGAGCCGGGTCGCCATGGCCGCGACCAGCCACTCCACCACCTGCCCGGGGTCCCCCCCCGACCCGGAACGTTCGACGATCATCCGCGCGGAGACCTCCAGCGCGTTCCCGACGAGGTCGTCGGCGTCGGCCAGCGTCCACCTCCGGCTCGCCCCCAGCCGCGCGAACACCTCGCTCTCCACCGCGAACCACTCCGGTTCGCTGTCGACGAGGGTGCCGTCCATGTCGACGAGCACAGCCAGGTCCATCGCGGTCAGCCGGCGTTGAAGTAGACAGCCTCGGGGTGGTGGACGACGATCGCGTCGGTCGACTGCTCCGGGTGCAGCTGCAGCTCCTCCGACAGCTCGACCCCGATCCGGTCTGCCCGGAGCAGGCCCACCATGTCCCGCCGGTGCTCGAGGTCGGGGCACGCCGGGTAGCCGAAGGAGTACCGCGCACCCCGGTACCCCAGGTCGAGCAGGGCACGCAGGTCGGGGGCGTCGTCCTCGGAGATCCCGAGCTCGCCGCGCACCCGCGCGTGCCACATCTCGGCGAGCGCCTCGGCGAGCTGGACGGACAGCCCGTGCAGCTCGAGGTAGTCCCGGTAGGCGTTCTGCTCGAAGAGCTCCGCGGTGGCCCGGCTGATCCGCTCCCCCACCGTGACCAGCTGCAGCGCCACCACGTCGAGCTCCCCGGACTCCTGTGGGCGGAAGTAGTCGGCCAGACACAGGTGCCGGCCCCGCCGCTGCCGGGGGAAGGCGAACCGGGCCACCTCGTCGCGGGTGTCGGGGTCGAGGAGCACCAGGCTCTGACCCTCGGCGTAGCAGGGCCAGTAGCCGTAGCTGACCGCCGCCTCCACCAGCCCCTCCGCCTGGACCCGGTCGAGCCATGCCCGCAGCCGAGGGCGCCCCTCGGACTCCACCAGCTCGTCGTAGCCGGGCCCGCCCCGGGTGGGCTTGAGGCCCCACTGCCCGAGGAAGAGAGCCCGTTCGTCGAGGTACGAGGCGTACTCGGCGAGGGCGATCCCCCTCACGACCCGCGGCCCCCAGAAGGGCGGCTGAGGGACGTCGACGTCGGTGGCGACGTCCGAGCGGATGACCTCGAGGGTGGGGACGTCCGGACGGTCGCGCCGGGCGACCCGACGGCCGCGCCTCTCCGGCAGCGCCTCGGACAGGTCGGGGGTCCCCGCCCGGCGGGCCGCGACGATGGCGTCCATCAGGCGTAGCCCCTCGAACGCGTCGCGGGCGTAGCGCACCTCCCCCTCGTACAGGGACGCCAGGTCGTCGTCGACGTAGGCGCGGGTGAGCGCGGCCCCTCCGAGGATGACCGGCCAGCGGGTGGCGACGCCGCGCTGGTTCATCTCCTCGAGGTTCTCCTTCATCACCAGCGTGCTCTTGACGAGCAGGCCGGACATGCCGATGACGTCGGCGTCGTGCTCGGCGGCGGCATCGAGGATGGCGCTCACCGGCTGCTTGATGCCGAGGTTGACGACCCGGAAGCCGTTGTTCGACAGGATGATGTCGACGAGGTTCTTGCCGATGTCGTGCACGTCGCCCTTGACCGTGGCCAGCACGATGGTGCCCTTGCCGTCGGCGTCGTCCACCCGCTCCATGTGCGGCTCCAGGTGGGCCACCGCGGCCTTCATCACCTCCGCGGACTGCAGCACGAACGGCAGCTGCATCTGGCCGGACCCGAACAGCTCCCCGACGGTGCGCATCCCGGCGAGCAGGGTGTCGTTGACGATGTCCAGGGCCGGGCGCAGCTCGAGGGCGGCGTCCAGATCGGCCTCCAGGCCCTTCCCGAGGCCGTCGACGATGCGGCGCTCGAGGCGGGCGAACACGCCGAGCCCGGCCAGCTCCTCCTCGGGGTTGGGGGCGCGCAGGGTCCCGGCCTCGCCGGCGAAGAGCTCGAGGAACGTCGCGAGCGGGTCGTAGCCCTCGTGGCGACGGTCGTAGACGAGGTCGAGCGCGGCCTGCACCTGCTCCTCCGGTATCCGGGCGAGCGGCAGGATGCGGGCGGGGTTGACGATGGCGGCGTCCAGACCGGCCTTCACGCACTCGTGCAGGAACACCGACGTGAGCGCCACCCGGGCGGCCGGCGCGAGCCCGAACGACACGTTCGACACCCCCAGCAGGGTCCGTACGCCCGGGTGACGTTCCTTGATCGTTCGGATGGCCTCGATCGTCTCCACGCCGTCGCGCCGGGTCTCCTCCTGGCCGGTGGCGATCGGGAAGGTCAGCGGGTCGATGAGGATGTCGCTCGGCGAGAGCCCCCAGGTACCGGTGAGGTCGGCGACGAGGCGGTCGGCGATGCGGGTCTTCCACTCGGCGGTGCGGGCCTGACCCTCCTCGTCGATGGTGAGCCCCACGACGGCCGCACCGTGCTCGACGACCAGCGGCATGATCCGGGCGAACCGGGAGCCGGGGGCGTCCCCGTCCTCGTAGTTCACCGAGTTCACCACGGCCCGCCCACCGAGGCACTCCAGCCCCGCCGCCAGCACGTCCGGCTCGGTCGAGTCGAGCATGATCGGCAGGGTGCTCGCCGTGGCGAGCCGTCCGGCGACCTCCCGCATGTCGGCGACGCCGTCGCGCCCCACGTAGTCCACGCACAGGTCGACCAGGTGGGCACCCTCGCGGGTCATGCTCCGGGCGATGTCGACGCAGGAGTCCCACGACTCGGCGAGCAGCGCTTCCCGGAAGGCCTTGGACCCGTTGGCGTTCGTCCGCTCCCCGACCGCGAGGTAGCTGACGTCCTGGCTGAAGGGGACGTGGGCGTACAGGCTCGCCGCGCCCGGCTCCGGCCGGGGCCGCCTCGTCGGCGCCCCCCGCCCGCCGACGCGTTCCACGACCTGCCGCAGGTGCTCGGGGGTGGTGCCGCAGCAGCCGCCCACGAGGCCGACGCCGTACTCGGTGACGAAGCGCTCGTGGGCGTCGGCGAGCTGCGTCGGGGTGAGCGGGTATTCCGCACCGTCCCGGCCCAGCAGCGGCAGACCCGCGTTGGGCATGCAGGACAGTCCGACGCGGGCGTGCCGGGACAGGTGACGCAGATGCTCGCTCATCTCGTCCGGGCCGGTGGCGCAGTTGAGCCCGATCAGGTCGATCCCGAGAGGCTCGAGGCTGGTCAGGGCGGCCCCGATCTCCGACCCCAGCAGCATGGTGCCCGTGGTCTCCACCGTGACCTGGGCGATCAGCAGCACGTCACGACCCTCCCGGGACATGGCCCGCCGGGCCCCCGCCAGGGCCGCCTTGGCCTGGAGCAGGTCCTGGGCCGTCTCGACGAGCACGCCGTCCACGCCGCCGTCGAGCATGGCCGCCACCTGCTCCTCGTAGGCGTCGCGCAGCACCTCGTAGCGGACGTGCCCGAGGGACGGCAGCTTGGTGCCAGGACCCACCGAGCCGAGCACGTAGCGCTGGTGGTCGGGGGTCGACGCTGCGTCCGCGGCCTCCCGGGCGAGCCGGGCCCCGGCCAGCGCCAGCTCACCGATGCGGTCGGCGATCCCGTACTCACCGAGGTTGGCCAGGTTCGCCCCGAACGTGTTGGTCTCCACGCAGTCCACGCCGACGGCGAGGTAGGCGTCGTGGACGGAGCGCACCAGGTCGGGGCGGGTGACGTTGAGGACCTCGTTGCAGCCCTCGTACCCCTCGAAGTCCTCGAGGCTGGGGTTGCCGGCCTGCAGCATGGTGCCCATGGCCCCGTCGGCCACCAGCACCCGGTGCGCCAGGGCCTCTCGCAACGACTCCGCCACCCGCCCAGGGTAGGTCGTGCCCCCCTGGCCGCGACCGTAGGCTGCTGCCGGTGGAGCTGAGGCTGAGCCTGGACCGCCCGGTCGTCGTCGCCGCGTTCGAGGGATGGAACGACGCCGGGGAGGCCGCCTCGTCCGCCGTGGCCCACCTGGCCGACCTCGTCGACGCCCGCCCGGTCGCCGCGCTGGACCCGGAGGACTACTACGACTTCCAGGTCAACCGCCCGACGATCGCCCTGGACGAGAAGGGGGTGCGCCGGCTGGAGTGGCCCACCACCCGCGTCCTGGCGGGCAGCCTGGGACCCGAGGGCCCCGACCTCGTGCTGGTGCGCGGTATCGAGCCCAGCATCCGCTGGCGCACGTTCACCGACGAGGTGGTGCAGGCGTGCCGGTCGGTGGACGCCTCCGCGGTCGTGCTGCTCGGGGCGTTGCTCGCCGACAGCCCGCACCGGCGGCCGGTCCCCGTGACCGGGGTCAGCTCGTCGGTCCCCCTGGCCGAGCGCCTGGCTCTCGAGCCGGCGTCGTACACCGGACCGACCGGCATCGTCGGGGTGCTGGCCGATGCCCTGGCTCGGGCGGACCTGCCGGTGGTCTCGTACTGGGCCTCGGTGCCCTACTACGTCGCGCAGCCGCCGAGCCCGAAGGCGGCCCTGGCGCTGCTGCGTCGGGTGGAGGACGTGCTCGACCGGCACCTCGACACCGGCGACCTGCCGGAGGAGGCCGAGGCCTGGGAGGCGGCCGTGGACGAGATGGTGGTGGAGGACGAGGAGCTTGCGGGCCTGGTGCAGCAGCTGGAGGAGCACGCCGAGCGCGAGGGCCTGGAGAACGCCTCCGGGGACGCTATCGCCGCGGAGGTCGAGCGTTACCTGCGGCGGCGCCGTCCCGACCGGCCCTGAGGTCCACCCCGAGCAACGCGTCGCACAGGTCGGCCACCAGCCCCGGCGCCTTCGGGTCGGCGCCGGCGCCACGCTCGACCTGAGCCGCCCAGCGGTCGACGACGGCCAGCGCGCGCGGTGCATCGAGGTCGTCGGCCAGCGCCGCCCGGACATCGGCGAGCACGCTCGTCGCCGGGGGGCCGTGAGGCGCGGAGACCGCCCGGGCCCAGGAGCGCAGCCGCGCCTGCGCCCGGTCGAGGTCCCCCGGCCCCCAGTCCCAGTCCTGCCGGTAGTGGTGGGCGTGCAGGGCCAGCCGGACGGCGGCTGCCGGGGCGCCCTGCTGCAGCAGCCGCGAGACGAACACGAGGTTGCCCCGCGACTTGGACATCTTCTCCCCGTCGAGCCCCACCATGCCCGTGTGCACGTACCTCCGGGCGAACGGCCACTCCCCGGTGGCGACGTGGCCGAGGGACGCGCACATCTCGTGGTGGGGGAACGCCAGGTCCCGACCCCCGCCCTGGACGTCGAAGGCCGTCCCGAGCAGGTGCTGGGCGATGGCCGTGCACTCCACGTGCCATCCGGGGCGGCCGTGCCCGAGCGGGGTGTCCCAGGCGGGTTCGTCGGCCCGGGCTGCCTGCCACAGCAGCGGGTCGAGGGGGTGCCGCTTTCCGGGACGTTGCGGGTCGCCGCCCCGCTCGGCGCACAGCTGCTCCATGACCTCGCCGCCGAGCGACGCCACCGCACCGAACCGAGGGTCGCTGGCCACCGAGAAGTACAGGTCCTGCTCCACCCGGTAGGCGGCGCCGGCCTTGACGAGCCGGTCGACGGTGCTCACGACGAGGTCCATCGACTCCACCGCACCGAGGTAGTGGGTGGGCGGCAGCACCCGCAGGGCGTGCATGTCGGCGGCGAACAGCGCCGTCTCGCGGGCGGCGAGCTGCTGCCAGTCCTGACCGGTGGCGACGGCACGCTCGAGCAGGGGGTCGTCGATGTCGGTGACGTTCTGGACGTAGGTGACCTCGCGACCCGCGTCCAGCCAGACCCGGTGCAGCAGGTCGAAGGTGCTGTAGGTGAAGGCGTGACCGAGGTGGGTGGCGTCGTACGGGGTGATGCCGCAGACGTAGAGCCGGGCGGGGCCACCAGGCGACACGGGCTGCACCCGGTCGGTGGCGGTGTCGTGGATGCGGACGGGCGGGGCCTGGCCCGGCAGCGCCGGGCGGGGGACGGCGGGCCAGGACTGCACGGTCGGCGAGCCTAGGTCACATCGCCGGCCATGGGACGGCCGGTCGGGTGCGGCTGGGGAACGGCATCCGCCCCGACTCCAGCAGGTCCTGGACGCGCTGGCGAGTGGCGTCCACCTCGGCTCCGGTGAGCAGTCTCGGCAGCGTCTCGTCGTGGCCCAGGTCACCCAGCACCCGCTCCAGCGCGGTGCGCTCGTCGGGGCCCAGCACCTGCCCGGCCCAGCCCCACAGGACGGTGCGCAGCTTGGGCTCGACGTGGAAGCACAGCCCGTGGTCGACGCCGACCAGCGTGCCCTGCGCGGTTCGCAGCACGTGCCCGCCCTTGCGGTCGGCGTTGTTGAGCACGGCGTCGAGCAGGGCCAGCCGGCGCAGGTCGGCGTCGTCCCGGTGGACGAGTCGCACCGGCCGCCCGCTGCCGTCCTGCCCCTCGAGGACGCTGATCCATCCGGCGCCGGGATCTGCGACCACGACGTCCACGAGCGGGTCAGCCTCCTCGGTGACGACCCACTGCTGGCACATGCCGGGCCCGAGCGGCCCGTCCCGCAGCACCGTGGGGGGCACCAGGTCCCACCCCGCGAGCCGCGCGAGCTCGTAGGACGCCACCTCCCGGGCCGCCAGCGTGCCGTCGGGGAAGTCCCAGAGCGGACGCTCCCCCGACATCGGCTTGTACACGCACGGCATCGCGTCCTCGCCGGTGTCGACCCGGGCGTAGAGGGTCAGGTTGGACGCGGCGAGCACGCGGCCCTCGACGGTGAGCTCACCGTGGGCCAGCACCCGCAGCGCCCTCTCGTGGTCGGTCACGATCGGCGGTGGAAGCCGTTCTGCCGAGGGCAGAGGTGCCCGGATGGGTCGAGCGGCTGGGCGCAGAACGGGCACGGTGGACGCCCGGCGGCGACGACGGCCCGGGCCCGGGCGGCGAACGACCGGGCCTGAGCGCCCGACAGGCGCACGGCGAAGGTGTCCCGCTCGTCCTCGTCGGCGTCGGAGGGGTCGGCCGCTTCCCCAGCCCGAGCGACGAGCTCCACCTGTGCGTCGTCGCCGAGCCAGGTCAGGCTGAGCTCGCCGACGCGGAACTCCTCCTCCAGCGGAAGGTCCAGCGGTGCGAGGTCCTCCACGGCGGTGGGGGCGGCTGCCGGGACGTCGGCGAGCCCGCCACTGCGCCGCACGACCTCGTCGAGCATCCCGTCCAGCTGGTCGGCCAGGGCCGCGACCTGGGTCTTCTCCAGCACGACGCTGGTGACCACCGACCCCGTCCGAGCCTGCAGGTAGAAGGTGCGCTGCCCCGGCTCGCCCACGGTGCCGACCACGCACCGGTCGGGCTGGTCGTGGCGGAAGGACCGAACGGGCACGTCGACCAGCCTAGGCCCCCGCCTCGGCTCCTCCGCCGACGACGGCGTCGCCGCGTCGCCCGCGGCGGCGTCGTCGGCGCGGGCGCAGATGGCCCAGCGACCCTCCGGTGTCGTTGGTGCGCAGCACGAACGGGCGCCGGTCGGTGTAGCGCACGACCGACACCGACCCCGGGTCGACGACGATCCGCTGGAACGCGTCCAGGTGCATCCCGAGGGCGTCGGCGAGCACGGCCTTGACGACGTCGCCGTGGGTGACGGCCACCCAGACCCCGTCCGGGCCCGCCACCTCCTCGACCGCGCGGTCGTGCTCGCGGACGGCGTCCACCGCACGCGCCGCCATCGCGGCCAGGGACTCCCCGTCCGGCCCTGGGAAGACCACCGCAGACGGATGGTCCTGCACGACGCGCCACAGCGCGGTGCGGGACAGCTGGCTCAGCGGTCGACCGGTCCAGTCGCCGTAGTGCACCTCCCCGAGCCGGTCGTCGAGCCTCAGCTCGACTTCCCGGCGGGCCAGCAGCGCCTCGGCGGTGGCCCGGCAGCGCTCCAGCGGGCTGGCGACGACACGCACGAGGGGGACCTCGGCCAGCCTCGCCGCCAGCTCGTCGGCCTGGGCCCGTCCCGTCTCGTCGAGGGCGACCCCGGGGGTCCAGCCGGCCAGGACTCCGGCGGCGTTGGCGTCGGTGCGGCCGTGGCGCACGAGCGCAAGGACGGCCACCAGGCGATGGTAGGCCGACACCGGGTCGCCAAAGGTCGGTCATCCCTAGCCAAATCGGTCCCGAGGAGGTACAAACGTGGTGATCACGAGGAGGCTGGATGGACACCGCGGGGGGCCGACGCCTGCTTGGCGCGGTTCTCGCCGCCTTCGTCCTGCTCACCGGGGTGGTGACGCCGGCCGTCGGAACCAGCACGCCGTCTCCGGACCCCACTGCCACCTGCACACCTGGTGTCGACCCCGAGACCGGGGAGCCGGTCCCCTGCCCGACGACCAGTCCGTCCCCCACCACCAGCCCAGAGCCGACGACCAGTCCGTCCCCCACCACCAGCCCAGAGCCGACGACCAGTCCGTCCCCCTCCACCAGCCCAGCGCCGACGACCAGTCCGTCCCCCAGCACCAGCCCCCAGCCGACGACCGACCCCGACGCCGTCGCGGAGGGGCTGTCCCCGCCGACGGACGCTGCCCTGGACCTGACCGACCCGACCGTCGAGCAGTCGCCCGTCGAGGGCCAGTCCTCCGACGAGCTGGTGAGCCGCCTGAGCAGCGGGGTGCGGATCGTGGCCCAGCCGGGCGCCGACTCGGCCGCCGAGGAGCTGGCGGAGGCGGCGGCTGCCCTCGTCGCCGCCCAGGAGGCCCTGGACAGTGCCGAGACCCAGCTGGAGGCGGCTCAGACCCAGCTGGAGCAGGCGGAGAACGCCCGCGACGCTGCCCAGACGGTCCGCGACGACGCGGTCCGTGAGGCGGCCGCCGCCCGGGTCGCCCAGCAGCAGGCAGAGCGTGACCTCACCAGCCAGGTCGCCGCCCTCGAGGGACAGCAGCTCGTCCTGGGCGCGCTGGCCCGGCAGGCCTACCAGACCGGGGGTCAGCTCTCCTCGCTCTCGGTCGTGCTGGAGTCCACGACGCCCCAGGAGTTCGCCTCGAACCTGCGTGCGGTCGAGGCGGTGATCCGGTCCGAGGACGTGGTGA
>Ga0316585_10000143_pt1 | contig 14028 bp, 14 predicted proteins | sample S_170502SCrBrC_D_FD_204517 | JGI IMG/M metagenome (GOLD analysis project Ga0316585, IMG submission 204517) | Rhizosphere microbial communities from salt marsh grasses in Alabama, United States - S_170502SCrBrC | ecosystem: Host-associated > Plants > Roots > Rhizosphere | place: USA: Alabama...
TTAATTAATAATGTGGTCAGAAGGAAAGGTTTAATTGCTATTAATATTAATATATAGATTAATGTGGGTAATAATTTCTTATTCAGCGCTATTTTTTGATAAAAGTGGGGTAATAGCATGTAGAATACTCTTAAATAAGTTCTTGTTGTGGGTTTCTTCGTTTGCCAGCAGTGTTTTCATATGCGCCCGCTCGGTGGGATGGGCAAAACAGGCCGGGCAGGAGTCGGGCACCACCGGCAGATTCGCGGTCCGGGCGTAGGCGGCGGTCTGCCGTTCGCGTACGTAGATCATCGGCCGGATGATGCGCACATCGCCGTCACGATTGGTGTAGTTGGCCTTCATGGTGCGCAGCTGACCGCCGTGGAACGCTGACATGAGAAAGCTCTCGGCCAGATCGTCCAGATGCTGGGCCAGCACCAGCACGTTGTAGCCTTCGCGCCGGCAGGTGGTGTACATGATGCCGCGCTTCATGCGTGAGCAGAACGCGCAAAACGAATCCTTCTTCATTTGTTCCCGGGCCTGTGCCTCGATGGCCTGACTCACATAGAAATAGGGAATACCGAGCCCGGCCATGTAGGACTTCAGGCCGGAAGGGTCGAAACCCTCCACCTGGGGGTCCACGGTCATGGTGCCTAGCGTGAATTCAACCGGCGCGTGGCGCTGGAAATGGCGCAGACAGTGCAACAGGGTGAGTGAATCCTTGCCGCCAGATATGCCCAGCAGCAGCCGGTCTCCCTCATGGATCATGGCATGCTCTACCAGTGCCCGGCCAATGGGACGTAGCAGAGCCTTTGGAACCTTACCCTCATCGTTCATGATGGCAGAGTGTAACGGTGGCCCCGGTAGGGCGCCAGTCGCGCGTCGCCGTGCTAAACTGCGCTGCTTGATTCGGTGGACATGTAACGCAGTGACTATGGGCAAACTCGAACAACTTCTCAAAGAGCGGATCCTGATTCTGGACGGGGCCATGGGAACCATGATCCAGAGTTACAAGCTGGACGAGTCAGGTTATCGGGGTGAGCGCTTCGCCGACTGGCCGTCGGATCTGAAAGGCAACAATGATCTGCTGGTGCTCAGCCAACCGAAGATCATCAGGGATATCCACCGCGCCTATCTGGATGCCGGGGCGGACATACTCGAGACCAATACTTTCAACGCTAACAGCGTGTCGATGGCCGATTACGGTATGGAAGAGCTGGCCTACGAGATCAATGTGGCTGCTGCAAGGCTGGCCCGCGAGGTCTGCGATGAGGCGGAACAAAACGATCCGGCCCGACCCCGTTTTGTGGCCGGCGTGCTCGGCCCTACTAACCGCACTGCCAGCATCTCGCCGGATGTGAACAACCCCGGCTATCGTAATATCTCCTTCGATGCGTTGCGGGTGGCCTACGATGAAGCGGTGCGCGGACTGGTGGAGGGCGGCGCCGACATCATCCTGGTGGAAACTATTTTCGATACCCTCAATGCCAAGGCAGCGCTGTTTGCCATCGACGCGTTCTTCGAGGCATCCGGACAGCGGCTGCCGGTGATGATTTCCGGCACCATTACCGACGCTTCCGGGCGTACCCTGTCGGGCCAGACCGCCGAGGCATTCTGGAATTCATTGCGCCACATCAACCCCATCAGTTTCGGTTTCAATTGTGCACTGGGTGCGAAGGAGCTACGCCAGTATGTGGAGGAAATCGCCGGACTGGCTAACTGCCACGTCAATACACACCCTAATGCGGGGCTGCCCAACGAGTTTGGTGAATACGATGAGTCACCCGAGGACATGGCTGCCGAGATAGGCGAGTGGGCGAAGAACGGCTACCTGAATATCATCGGTGGTTGTTGTGGTACCACGCCGGCCCATATCCGGGCTATTGCCGAGACAGTGAGCAAGTACCCGCCTCGCAGGATCCCGGCGGTGCCTGTCAAAACACGTTTGAGTGGGCTGGAACCCTGCAACATCAGCGAGGAATCGCTGTTCGTGAATGTGGGTGAGCGTACCAACGTCACCGGTTCGGCCAAGTTCAAGCGCCTGATTCTGGAAGAGCAGTTCGACGAGGCGCTGGATGTAGCGCGCGAGCAGGTGGAAAGCGGTGCTCAAATCATTGATGTAAACATGGACGAGGGTATGCTCGATGGCGAGCAGGCCATGGTGGACTTTCTCAATCTGATTTCCAGTGAGCCCGATATTGCGCGGGTGCCGGTGATGATTGATTCGTCCAAGTGGCCAATCATTGAAGGCGGGCTGAAGTGCATCCAGGGTAAGGGTGTCGTGAATTCGATCTCCCTCAAGGAAGGTGAGCAGAACTTTATTGAACAGGCGCGCCTGTGCCGGCGTTATGGTGCTGCGATCATTGTTATGGCCTTCGACGAGGAAGGCCAGGCGGATACCCGGCAACGCAAGTTGGAAATCTGTACGCGTGCGTACCGGATCCTTACCGAACAGGTCAACTTCCCGCCGGAAGATATTATTTTCGATCCCAATATCTTCGCGGTGGCCACCGGTATCGAGGAACATAATAATTACGGTGTTGATTTCATCGAGGCCACGCGAGAAATCAAAAGCAGTTTGCCGCAAGCCCTGATTAGCGGCGGTGTTTCCAATGTCTCGTTTTCGTTCCGTGGTAATAACCCGGTTCGTGAAGCTATTCATTCGGTATTTCTGTATCACGCCATTCAGGCCGGCATGGACATGGGCATTGTGAACGCCGGTCAACTGGCGGTGTACGATGAGCTACCAGCCGAGTTACGCGAACGTGTCGAAGATGTGGTCCTGAACCGCAGGCCTGATGCCACCGAACGCTTGCTGGAGATTGCCGACCAGTACAAGGGTGATGGCAGCGCTGCAAAAAAGGAGGAAGACCTTGAGTGGCGCAACTGGCCAGTCGCCAAGCGCATCGAGCACGCGCTGGTAAAAGGTATCGATGCCTGGGTGATCGAGGATACCGAAGCAGCTCGGCAACAGTTCGACCGGCCCATCGAGGTCATCGAAGGCCCGTTGATGGATGGCATGAACGTGGTGGGTGATTTGTTTGGTGCCGGTAAGATGTTCCTGCCGCAGGTGGTCAAATCGGCACGGGTGATGAAGAAGGCAGTGGCGCATTTGCTCCCTTATATCGAAGCGGAGAAGGACACCAGTTCGCAAAGCAACGGCAAGGTGCTGATGGCGACCGTCAAAGGTGATGTGCATGATATCGGCAAGAACATCGTTGGCGTCGTATTGCAATGCAACAACTTCGAGATCATCGATCTGGGGGTTATGGTACCGGCCAACCAGATCCTGGAGACCGCCCGCAAGGAGAAGGTAAACCTCATTGGCCTGTCGGGTCTGATTACACCATCGCTGGACGAGATGGTGCACGTGGCCCGGGAAATGGAGCGGCTTGGGTTTGATATACCGTTAATGATCGGTGGAGCGACAACCTCCAAGGCGCATACCGCGGTGAAAATCGAGCAGCATTATCACGCCCCAACGGTATGGGTAAAAGATGCTTCGCGTGCGGTTGGGGTGGCGCAGAATCTGATCAGCGAGGAATACTACGACAGCTTTGTGCAAAAATTGCGCGATGAGTACGTCAGTGTGCGTGAGGCTCATGCTGGGCGGCGGTCAAAAACCAAATGGCTGACACTGGCACAGGCGCGTGACAATAGGTGTGGCATCAACTGGTCTGATTACACGCCACCAGTTCCGCTACTGCCGGGAGTGGAACGGTTTGATGACATGCCGCTCGAGTTTCTGGTGCCCTATATCGACTGGACGCCGTTTTTCCATACCTGGGAATTGAAAGGTTCATATCCGAAAATATTTGATGATGCGGAAAAAGGTGAACATGCGCGCCAGCTCTATGCGGATGCACAGCAGATGTTGCAGCAGATCATCGAAAAAAAATGGCTCAGGGCACGCGGCGTGGTTGGCTTCTTCCCGGCCAATACGGTGGATGACGATGATATTGAGGTATATACCGATGATTCACGCCAGACTGTGCTGACTACCCTGCATCAACTGCGCCAGCAGACCGAACGGCCGCCGGGCAAGCCGAACAGGTGTCTGGCCGACTTTATTGCACCGCGCGAAACCGGCCTGCAGGATTACATCGGCGCCTTCGTGGTCACGGCCGGGCTGGGGATCGACGAGCACGTGAAGCGGTTTGAAGCGGAACATGACGATTACCGCGCCATCATGCTAAAGGCGCTTGCAGATCGGCTGGCCGAGGCTTTTGCTGAACATATGCACGACCGGGTACGGCACATAAACTGGGGTTTTGAGCCGGGTGACTGGTCGCCCGACTACGGGTTGAAGAGTGATAACTTTAACGGCGATAAACTGATCCGGGAAGACTATGCCGGGATTCGTCCTGCCCCGGGTTATCCTGCGTGCCCGGACCACACAGAAAAATCGCTGTTATGGCAATTACTGGATGCCGAGTCCAATTGCGAGGTCAAACTTACTGAAAGCTATGCCATGTGGCCCGCCGCTTCGGTCAGTGGCTGGTATTTCAGCCATCCGGAGTCCTCCTATTTCGGTGTTGGCAAGATCAACCGTGATCAGGTTGAGGATTATGCCAGGCGCAAGAACATGAGCGTGGCAGAAATTGAACGATGGCTGGCACCGATTCTGGGCTATGAGCCTGATTAATCGCGAATTGGTGTACTACTTTAGGTGCCATTGCTACTGCACATCAAATTCTAACCCAGCATAGGAGGTGCAACATGTTGATGATGGTAACCAGTCGTCGTGTCAGCGACGGTGAATATGGTGATGAAGAACAGAGTCGCTACGGCTATGACTATCTGTACCAGTACACGAACGGAGCACAGGGCGGTGATGGTTTTGACAAGCGAGGCAAGCGCGGTTTTGAAATGGCCCTGCTCTCTGAACTCAATCGTCTCAAGCAGGAAGAAGGCGTCGGCACGCCAAAGGTGGGAATTTATCTGCATGGCTACAACAACCACTACCAGGACAGCATTGATGAGCTGGTGGATTTACATCAGGCACTGAGTGAAGTGGTAGGTTATGCGCCGGTACTGGTCGGATTCTCCTGGCCTTCTTCTGGCGCCACCATAGACTACCTCGCTGATCGTGAAGAAGTGCGAGATTCGGTTCCTGCCTTTGTCCGGTTTTTGCTGGATATCAATACCTTTTTGGTACGTAACGAGCGCAAGTGTTTTTCGACCAGTTACTGTATTGCCCACTCCATGGGTAACTATCTGCTGCGCAAGGGTATGGAGTACCTGTCTGATTACCTGGGTAGTCCGGAAGGTCGCATGATGTTCAGCGAGACCGTGATGCTGGCGCCGGATATTGCCTCCAAGGATATCGAGATAGATGGCAAGGGCCAGTACATCGCGGATTTTTCACGGCGTGTACACGTTTACTACTCAAAATATGATCGGGCCTTGAAAGCCTCCAGCGCCAAGCGTTTCGGTGCAAACCGGCTCGGGCGGCACGGTGCTGAAGACTATACCAACCTAGCCGATAACGTGGTGGTCGTGGATGCGTCCAACTTTGCCAATCCCGACGGGGTCGAGGGACTGAAGGCACGCGGTGATGAGGATGTGTCCGTACACAGCGCGTCCCGTTACCACCCAAGGATCCTGAAAGATATCGAGCAGGTCCTGAGTAGTTATGACCGGGGGCTGATCCCGCGTCGGGAAGAAATTGTACCCGAAACAGAACACTGGTATCGGCGCAATCACTACCGATTGGTTTGATCGGCTGATGAAGAACAATCAGACGGTCATATCCTGAAATCACATGCCACGCTGCAATTAGAAATTTCATGAAAACTATAGGCTATTTGTTAGTGGCTGTGGTTGTGGTGGCCGGCATTTATCTTGTACTCCTATCAGTACAGTCCCGTCGAATACCACCAACAGTGGGTCTCAGCGGGGGTCACCTGAGACCCTGTCCAGCAACGCCAAATTGCGTATCCAGCCAGACACAGAACGAATCTGCACATGTCCGGCCATTGGAGTATTCCGGTTCACCAGAAGTTGCGTGGCGCAAGCTGCAACACACGGTGCAGCACCTGGGTGGGCGGGTCGTGACGCTGCAGAAAAATTATCTGCATGCCACTTTTGTGACGTCGTTGTTCCGGTTTGTGGATGATGTGGAATTCCTGCTTGATGAACAGGCGGGTGTTATCCAGGTGAAATCGTCATCTCGCGTCGGTCGTTCAGATCTCGGCACAAACAGAAAACGGATCGAAACAATCCGTACCAGTTATAATGGTGTCACCGAGCAAAAGGAGTAAGGCTTGGTCAGAAGTGATAGACACCCGATATGGACCAGAAAGTTGCCGAACCGTCACCCACGTTGGCGCCTTCGTACTCCAGCTGGGCAGACCACATGTTCGAGAAATTATAGGCAGCCCCGAGTCCCCAGCCCAGATCAGTGCCGCTACTTGATGTTGTCTGGGAAGGAAGGCCAAACGAAGTCGTTGTTTTATCGAGCGACCAATTGACAATTCCCACCTTGGCAAATAAATCAAACTTTTTACTGACCGGTAGTATGCCTTTCGCCCATCCATTGAGTTGCGAGCCGGTGTATTCAGTTTGGAGCCCAAAAAAGTCCTCTGTAGGATAGCCAATATCCACGTATGATGCCTCAAGCGCAAAATACTGATTCAGATTCGCACCCCCAAAGATCTTGAACCCGTTACCGGTTTCACCAAAAATAGGTTGGTCTATATAGGACTGGCCGATACCTAACCCGATGTACCAGTCTGCGGCAAACGAGGTGGAAGGAACAGCGATACAAATAACAAGTCCGATACGTTTGAGTATTTTCATTGGTTTCCTCAAAGTTGATGCTGAATGAAGGGCTAGTTATAAATTGTAAAGTGCTCGCGTGGATAGATGATAGATAGAGCCCATTTATGCACAACCATCCAGTGACCTTATAGGCCTGCTTTTCCCTGGACACTATGATCCAGAACAAATCTGGCCGAAATTGATACTAGAATGAAGAATTCTAGTATGCCTGCATAGCTTGGTACAGGAAACTACCCTGGGCACTATATTAGTCCGAGACACGAAAAGGAATCAGGTGCATGGTCGATTGTTGATGGAGCATCAGGATACGGACATATTCTCGCAGAATGGAAATTATCGCCGTTGAAACACTGCATTATTGCATTGTGGCGTTGGAGTCGCTACTCTTTGATTCATGCGGATCTTTAACTTAACCTTTCCTCGATGAACAACCACGCATAGGCGCACAGGGTAGTTACCATGACTGAATATATTAAAGACAGCATTTCCAAGGGTGATGAGGCTGAATCGGCAGCAAATGCAGCATTGTCCCGCTCGGCATCGAATTACCCATTGGGTAAGGAGCTAAAACATGGTGCGTGGATTATAAAAGCGCGCTCTGATTTAAAACTCAAACGGTTCAGCACCCCAGTATTTACCTTGTTAGTGGTTTTTATTCTCCTTTTTGTCGGTTCCCAGTATTTATTTGAAAATATGGATATCGTAAGTGGCCCCCTGTATGCAGCGAAAATTTCAATCGGTAGCTTGTTTGCGATAAGTCTCGGCTTTATTTTGTCAGTCTGGTGGTCTTCCGCAGCCCGTTTTCAGTACAAGCTGGATGAGGCGGAAAGAATTGACCGTGAATACCGAGAGCTACTAATAAGTTTCTCGGATAGTTTGTTTGATATCATTAATGCACTTAATACACTGGCTTCCAAACCACCACGTCCCTTTGTTATCGCAACCGAATTCATGTTGGGTGAGTACGTCCATCTTCTGCAGAGCCAATTGCAACGCTATGGTGATTATATTGCAGGGTTGGGGCTTGATGCCTCAGATTTTCTCGATGAGAAAATCAGGATATTTGAAGGTATTCGCGAGCGTGCCAGCCTGTCGATCAAGGGGATGCCCAAGGAACTTGAATCACTTCTTATTAACAATTTAAATTTAGACACTGAGAAGTTCAGTGATTTTTCTGCCCAACATCAGGCAAACATGAGGGAAAAACTCAAGGGGCTTACTGAAGAAGGGACTGACTAAACAACAGCCTAGTTCGGTTAACCGGTTTTCACGAATGTGTAATTAATACGTTAACTGTATTTTTCTGAATCTACCGGTAATTAATATTTATATTCCCCGGCAAGGGTTACCGTTGTTCCCGCGCCTGACAAAGAAGTCGTACTGTGGTTAATTTTAAGCACGTAATATTTTTCATAGTTCATGACAGCCAATACTGTCCCCGAAGCCGCATTTCTAGCAGTGGGTAAAACAATAGATTCAGCCCCCTTGGTATCGTTTAGTTTCGCATTTAGCTGATCCCGGGAAGAGATAGCGTCATAGTCAGTATTTGTTAGCGGAGCAAGCTCAGCGGCACCATTTCTAGTTTTTGTAATCTTAATGGCAACATTTATATCATCCACCGTAATCCAGGTAATTCCGAACTCATCCGCCCCTTCGACATTTCCTTTTCCAGTGCGTTGCAATTTGAACTTAGCCTGGTTTAGAGGGGTCGGCTTATCATCTGGAACAGCTGGTAGTTCAATAACAGCTTGTTTTTTAATCTTTTCTCTCGCAAGAATAATAAGCTTGGTTGAGGTAGGTTTTCCCTCATTGTCAATAACTTGAATATCAAAAACGTATTTTCCGGCACTGGATATTTTCTGATTGATATATTCTTTGAAGTTTAAAGTGATGTCTTTACGTAATTCAATTCTCTTGCTAATCCCGAAAAGTGGAAAATACGATCTCTCAGGAGTAGTTGCCAGGTCAGCCTCGAATGACCGCTCCTTGATTATCAGGGATTTAATTTTTCCTGGCACTTCGAAACGCACCCTGATATCACCGAAGTTACCAATCGTCCCTTGCTGAACCTCTTCAAGTTCAAATCCCTGTCCGGTGATCCGGGTTGCGGGTTTAGGTTTGCTTTGATCTGAGCAGGAAAACCCGATAGCGGCAAAAAGCAGAGTTATAATGTATACGTTGATCTTTTTCATAGGGCAGAAACCAGTTTTCGGGTGAGGATTAAAGATTAAACGTAAATTAAATGAAATAGAAGAGCTTAGCCTATACAGGCTGGGTATTTTTGATGAAAGTTGCTAGTGGGAATACTATTCGGGTCAAAATTTAGTCTGCGGACCTGTTATTTGATATATTGATCGCGAGGCATAATTGTAGGCAGGTTGTCGCGCTCCTAACCGAAAATTGAATTTGCCCTGCAGGACAATCTTGCCGCTATGCATGGCCTCGTTTCGGTAGAGGGTCTAGCAAATACTGCCGATTGAATTTGCGCAGTAAATCTTCTGCATCATTTGAATAAGCTGGAGAATCCGTTTGTCGCCAATTCGGTAATATACCCGATTTGCATCGTTGCGGGACTGCAGAATGCCCTTGTTACGCATTTGGCCCAGGTGTTGGGATACATTGCTTTGAGATGAGCCGGCATGTTCGACTATTTGCTGGACGGTTAGTTCATGATCCGCCAGGCTACACAGAATTTTAAGACGCTGAGGATTGGACAGTACCTTGAGCGTATCCGCGGTACAGTCGATAGTGGTTTTTATAGTGGGTGACAGCGCGTCTGATTCAGTCATTAACTTATGATATGGTCCCTGTTGGATTTTTAAAGCAAAAAGGCCCGGTTAAACCCGGGCCTTTTTTGCTACAGCGAGAACATCTTACTTTTTGCTTTCGCTTTGCGGAGCAGCAGCCGGGGCCTGTCCATAGGGGGCATAGCCATACGGAGCAGGTGGCGGTGCATAACCATAGCCGGGGCCATAGCCATACGGCGCGTAACCGTAGCCAGGGCCATAGCCGTAGCCAGGACCATAGCCATACGGGCCATAACCGTAGTAATCACGGCCATAGCCGTAACCACGACCGGAACCCCGGCCACTCATGTTGAATGACATATCGCCATCACCCCAACCGTCACCCCAGCCATTCCATGGGCCGCCGCCCCACCAGGCGTTAGCGGTCAAAGGCAGCGCAGCTGCGCCAGAAATCGCGATAACAGCGATAGCAGTTTTTACCTTGCTCATATCGAATCTCCTTAGTTATTTGGTTAATTGGTTATTCAAATTTAAATGATCTTTTATATCTACTGCAAGAAAAGTATATAAGAAGAAACTAATATTAGCAATCACTAATTTTTCGTATTTTTATCTTTCTGTGGCCTGTGCATTATCCCGTCAGCCTTTCGAGTAGACCAGTTGGAGTGTGCTTTCGTATTGAAATCAGACAGACAAGCAAAGCGATAGAAGGGGCTCATTGCGTGTTTCGCCGGGTACAAAATGAGTGTGGGTTTTCTTTGGATACAAGGCAGTATCTGTCAACGGTTGATTGAAAGCTGTTGCAAGAGGCGGTCGCAAGCCCGGGTGACTTGTTCACGAATGGCTGAAACTACCGTATCGTCCGCCTGGCCAGCAAGTGGCTCGAGGGATTCCAGGCAGGCGCTGCGAAACTGCTCAAAGGCGCGCTGCAACTCGTCCAGGTCCAGTGCTGACGCTGACGATAACGCGGTGGAGGCCTCTGGCTGATGACGTGGTGATATATCGGCATAGCGTGGAATGAGCTTGCGCTCACCGGATTCGGTCTGGTTCGCCACCAGTGGTGAGACCTTGGTATAGCAAAGACCCTGATAGGTGAATTTCTGACCTACTGCCAGGTGCTGGAATTTCACGATTACTGCCTGTTGAAATTAATGCCACACACGCGTTTACGCATGTACCCGATATAGCGTAACGAGTCTGGATCTACCCAGAAGGGCTCCATGACAATCAGCTCGCCTTCCTGTACTTCGAGCTGGGTCTTGACGATAGTGGCAAACCCATTCTTGCGCTCGCAACTGGCCTTGACCAGATAGGTGCCGGCTGGAAGATCCACGCTCTTGGTAAACAAGCCGACCGAGTCCTGGTTAAACACCACGTGTTTGTCTTTATCCAGAATGGTTTCTACCCGGGCTTCAAGCTCGTCTCCGTCCTCTGTTTTCTCGGTATAAATATCCAGACGAGCGATGCCTGAATCATCGGACGGCTTGGATACAGAAAACAGGCAGCCATTCAGGAGCAAGGGGGCGCAAATGAGAATTAACCGAAAATTCTTCATGTGAGTATTATGCCAGACCATGGGGACGTGGATATGGCGGAATTCATGTTACCGGATTGTATTTATCGCCAGTTTTTATTAGCCAGCATTATTGGTTAATTACTGGGTGAAATCTACGCTGGCAAGGCCTAATTTACTTCGGCCGCAGTAAGTATGGGCGGCCGGATCGATAATGAATGAAGATTAAAAAATAATGTCCAGGCGAGTCTCTGAGCAGGGCACGGGTGTTGAACTGTATCGTGTCACAAGGTTGACAGTAAAACTGGCGCCCTGTCTGGACCGGGTGAAGAATGCCGTCACCCCTGGAAAATAAAAAAGCCCGGTAAACACCGGGCTTTTAGTTACTTCGGCTGCAAGTTGCCTTATTTGGTTTCTTGCTTGGGAGCCATCGGAGCCTGGCCATAAGGAGCCTGTCCGTTCGGACCATAAACCGGAGCCGGGGCATAGCCGTAAGGGGCTTGACCGTAAGGTGCATAACCGTAGTAAGGGTTGTTGTAGCCATAGCCACGACCGTTACCGCGCATGCTGGTGTTCATGTTGAAGGACATGTTGCCGTCGCCGAAACCGTCGCCCATGCCATTGGCAGGACCACCCCACCATGCCTGGGCAGAAGCCAGCGGCAGTGCAGCAGCACCGGAAATTGCGATAACAGCGATTGCAGTTTTAACCTTGCTCATTGTAAATCTCCCAATAAAGAGTTGTTTAGAATTCGTGATGTAGTTCACATAATGCGGGAGAGATAGTATTAGAAAAATCTAATATTAGCAATAACTTATATACACAAATATTCTCATCGCACTTTCGACCCATATGCTTTTTAACTGCATGTTTTAAAAGGGACAATCGGAAAATATCAGTTCACATACGGCGCGAGTTTGGTGAAGTGAAAATATTATTTTATGTTTTATCAGGATTTCTGCTGTTCAAACGGGCTGGATGTGCGGCGCTGACCTGAGCGCGAGCCCGCATTGAACGATGCCCGTGGATGCTGATTTCAGAACATTCAATCCGCGGTCGTCTCATCCGAATCTGTCAGCGTCTGTATGTCAGCCTCCGAACCCAGCAACACCGCAATCCAGCGGGTATCCTGGCTTGTTTCCAGCGCCACCTTGACCATCATGGTCAGGGGGACCGACAGTAACATGCCTACTGGCCCAAGGATCCAGCCCCAGAAAACCAATGACAGGAAAACCACCAGGGTGGAAAGCCCCAGGCCACGGCCCAGCACACGGGGCTCAATAATGCTGCCGACCACAACATTCACCACCAGATAGCCAAGTCCCGCCAGCAGGGCCAGGTGATAACCGGCCTGCACCAGGGCCAGCAGCATGGCCGGAATTGCGGCAATGATGGAGCCGATATTGGGGATGAAATTCAGCAGGAAGGCCAACATCCCCCACAGGATCGGGTAATCGACGCCGATAATTTTAAGCCAGATGGTGATGCTGATCCCGGTCAACAGGCTGACCGCAGTTTTCAGAGTGACATAATGGTTAAGGCTCAAGCCCAGCTCTCGCATTTGCTGCATGGAATTTTGTGGATCCCGAAATACGGCCTGTAGCTTGACTGGCAAACTGGACGTTTCAAGCAGGATGAAAATTACCGTCATTAGAATCAGGAAGGTATTGGCAAGGGCACTGCTGAGGCCAGTGAATAGTTTGCTAACGAACTTCATCACTGCGGATGGATTGAAAGCATCCCGGGATATCTCGGTCGGCATATGAATGCCATGTTGCGTAAGCCAGGACATGATGCCGTTCATTTCATTTCCTAGCCGTTCACTGTAGGCGGGGATCTCGGCAGTGAAGTCGCTCAGCGAGGTGCCGATCAGTGCCGCCATGATTAACCCGGCAAGCACTACCACCAACGTTACCAGTAACATGGCAAGCAATTTGGGTACCCCCCGTTGTTGTAACCAGAACAAGGGTGGCAAGGCGATTACCGCGATAAAGATGGCGAGCAGAAATGGCACCACAATAGGCGCGGCAACGCGCAGCCCCGCAACCACCACCACAAATGCGGCACAGGTAATCAGGATGCGGGCCCCGGAACTAAAAACAGCAGTATTGTTTGGCATGATGCGGATTTCCTTGTGGCATCGGGGTTTGGAGAGATGATGCGCTATTTAATACAGAACCGTATTGATTTGTCCATGCAGTTAATTGCAATAGTCATTGGCGAGCCCCGAACAACAGAACGGCAAAAGGGGGCGTTAGGACAAGGTGGCCGGTACCGGTTCGATCAATTCTGGATTGTCAGTGGCGGGATTATTTACTGTCTTGCTGACGGGATGAATTTTCACGTCGATGTTTTCATCCGGCAATAGCAGCGCCTGCAGCGCCGGCGTTTCGTTAAAGTTGGGGTCCAGCCAGGTTGAAAAATGCTGGCGTGCGATCAGCCCTGGCATGCGGTCGTGAATTGCGGCAATGCTGTGGTTGGCCGGGATGGTAATAATGGTGCAGGAATTAATGGTGTGATTGCCCTCCCAGTATTCCCACAGACCGGCAAACGCAAACAGTTCCGCGTTAGCTGGCTGGATATAATAGGGTTGCTTGCCATTGGGCTCTGCCTTCCATTCATAAAAGCCACTGGCCGGAATCAGGCAACGGCGGTGCCGGAATGCGCTGCGGTAAGCGGGCCGTTCGTCCAGGGTTTCGGCCTTGGCGTTGATCATCCGGTATTTAGTCGAGGGTTCTTTTGCCCAATGAGGAATCAATCCCCAGTGCATCATCGAGCAAGCCCGACCGTCCGCCGGGGCTTGCCAGATAACCGGCACATCGCCACCCGGGCTGATGTTGTAGCTGGGTTGGAAGTCCGGTAGCGGGCTTTCAAGGCCAAAATATTCACTGATGTATTCGGGGCCCGCGGCAAGAGTGTAACGTCCACACATAAGTGTTTATTCAGGGCGTCCTTCATTCAGAATACAAGTAATATTTTTGATTTAGATAAAAAACGACATCTTCA
>Ga0316585_10000144_pt1 | contig 13977 bp, 19 predicted proteins | sample S_170502SCrBrC_D_FD_204517 | JGI IMG/M metagenome (GOLD analysis project Ga0316585, IMG submission 204517) | Rhizosphere microbial communities from salt marsh grasses in Alabama, United States - S_170502SCrBrC | ecosystem: Host-associated > Plants > Roots > Rhizosphere | place: USA: Alabama...
ACGCTGAATAGAGAGATGAAAACATCACGGAATAGACCACGGGAAAGGCTGCAAAAGTAACCCCTCCGGCGGTAATCAGCCACACTTCATTTCCATCCCACAAGGGCCCCAGTGAATTAATCATAATCCGTTTGTCCTCATCGGTTTTACCTAAAAAGGGATAAAGCGTTCCGATTCCAAAATCGAATCCGTCCGTCATGAAGAATACCGCCCATAAAAGGCCCCACAGGAAAAACCATATTGTTTGTAAAACCATTTTCTCCTCCAGTATTATTATATCTTCGGGTATTTCGAATTCCTATTAATCCGTCATGGTTTCGGGACCCTTCAACGCATTTTTACCAATCAAATAAAATCCGGTAGCACCCAACAAACCATACACCAAAATAAACGCAATCAATGTGGTTAATACCTGAGATGTGGCTATAGGAGAGACTGCATCAGATGTTTTTATCAAGCCGTAAACAATCCAGGGCTGGCGCCCCACTTCCGTAACGATCCATCCCGATTCAGCGGCAATATAAGGCAGGGGTATTGATAGCAGCATTAGCTTTAAATATTTAGGGCTATCAATCAGGCGATTGCGTTTTATGAAACCGATGATGGTTGCCAGAATAAAATAAAAGCCCAGCCCCACCATGGCTTTAAAAGCAAAGGATGTTAGCAGTACCGGAGGCCGTTCATCTTTGGGATAGCTTTTTAAGCCTCTGATTTCTGCGTTGATATCATGGCGGACCAGAAAACTGAGCATACCGGGCATGGCACCGATTTCAATTTTATTGCGCTCGTTTTTTTCGTCGGGCAGTGCAAAAAGATATACCGGTGCACGGGTCGTCGTTTCCCACAAAGATTCCATTGCCGCCAGTTTACTGGGTTGTTTTTCAGCAACGACAACGCCGTTGAAATCCCCCATAATCACCACAACCAATGAAAAGATGAGTCCGAATACCAGAGCGATTCTGAAAGAGCGGGTAAAAAATTCTATCTTCCGTTTTTTAAGCAAATGATAGGCACTGACCCCCATTACAAAAAAGGCGCTCAGAACATAAGCAGCGCTGACCGTATGGATAAATTTAAGGATGGCCCACTTTTGCATTAAAGCGGCTGTGAAATCCACCAGCTCGGCCCGACCGTCCCGGATGGTATATCCCACCGGGTTTTGCATCCAGGCATTGGCGATGAGTATCCAAACCGCGGAAAGGGTTGAAGCAAAGGCTACCAACCACATAACCGTCGCGTGGGCTTTTTTGGATAGTTTTTTCCAGCCGAAAATCCATACCCCGATGAGTGTCGATTCCAGAAAAAAGGAGGTAGTGGCCTCAATGGCCAAAAGAGACCCAAAAATATCTCCGACAAAGGCTGAATAGCGGGACCAGTTGGTTCCAAATTGAAATTCGAGGGTGATCCCTGTAACAACCCCCAGGGCAAAATTAATGAGGAACAGCTTGCCCCAGAATTTTGTCATGTGCAGATATGTTTCATCACCGGTTTTAACGTATCTGGTTTCCATGTAGGCTACCAAAAAGGATAAACCGAGAGTAAAGGGAACAAATAAAAAATGAAACATGGTGGCGGCTGCAAACTGCAGTCGCGAAAGTAATACTACATCCATGTGCATTTCCTCTTTAAAAATGGTGCCGGATGATTTCGATATAAAAATATTTTATTTATTAACGCGGAGCCGATTAGGAAGATCCCGCTTCCCATTTACACTGGGTAAAGTCTATCTGCTCTTTGCAGCCGTCGCAAACATGGGTTCTGTCGAACTCATCTGAGAAAATTTCCACTTCCTGACCACATTTCGGACACTTGCATGTGAACGATTGTAAAGTCTTAAAATTTTGAAATCCCGGGCAATGTTGCGGTGTAGACATGATATTCTCCTCTTTAAATATTGTGAAATCATTAAAATAAAACCATATTGAAACTTTAGACCTTCAATAGATTCAAACTTTTGCCAAAAATTCTAATTTTATAATTTCTCGGCTATTTCACGGCCGTAGCCCTGGGCCATCTGAATCCCTCCACCTAAAGAGCTCGCTTTTAGCCTCAACGGACCACCAACCATGTTCATTTTAAAGATATTTTTCATCGTATCGAAAATACGATCCGGCGCTTCTCCACTCCATCCAAATGCGCCAAAAGCGCCGCCAACCTTACCTTCAAGACCGGCTTTTTCAGCAAGAAAAAGCATGGTCTTCATCCCTTGGATCATATCACCGTGATATGTGGCTGACCCAAATACAAGGCCATCATAGCCCTGAAGATCGGTCTCCTTTTTTATTGCATTGACGTTCATTACATTTGCTTCGTGTCCGGAAAGTCGAATTCCTTCGGCAATGAGTTCACCGATTCTTGATGTCTCTCCGGTTCGGGTTGCACAAACGATGAGTACTTTAGCCATTATATTTCTCCTAGCACGCTATGCTGCTTTTATATTCGTTTATCAGTGCCTTCAAATTCACAATCCGGCGTGTAACAGGTATTGTCTAGAAATTCACATTTTTCTTTACATGAAGGACATTGATCCGGTGGGGTATCGGCTTCAAGTGCATATCCACAATTTGAACACTTCCAGCTAGGCATGAGATCACCTCCTTTTCGGGTAAATGTTGTGCTGTTTATTCTGGTTTAATGGACATATCCGGCGCCTGTCGGGTGGCCAGTTCTCGATCCATCATAAAAAGACCTTGTTTGGCATCACCCAGGAGTTTAAGCTGCTCCAGTACATTGCCGACACTCTCTTCTTCTTCTATTTGTTCGGTAACGAACCATTGGAGAAATATCTGTGTCGCATGGTCACGCTCTTCCATGGCAATATCCACCAGGCCATTGATGAGCCCGGTTACTTTCTTTTCGTGTTTTAACGTGTCTTCAAACACTGCCAGAGGAGAATCCCATTGGGCTGGAGGAGCTTCAATTGCGGCAAGAAGGGTTCTTCCGCCGCGTTGATTAATAAAATCATAGAATTTCATGGCATGCATGAGTTCTTCCTGCGCCTGTGCGTACATCCAGTTGGCAAACCCGTCAAGATTAACCGACTTGAAATAGGCATTCATCGACAGATACAGGTAAGAGGAATATAGTTCGGCGTTCACCTGTCCATTGAGTGCTTTTTCCATTCTGTCTGATAACATCTAAATTATCCTTTCCACAAGCCGTGCAGATTGCAGTATTCACGTGCCGTAACTTGATCAGCCTGTACATCAAAAGTTGCTTCAGGGGTCTCTCCTGGATTGAGGAACTGTCGGTAAGCTTTCCCATCCGCTATGATTTCAACCCATTCAATATAATGTTTTTCTTCCATAGGATGCGGTACATCACCGACCTTAACTTTTATTCCTCCCGAAACTTTTTCAACCACCGGTACATGTTTTTCTTTGGCTGCATCAACCGTATTCTCAACCATCTGGACCATGGGATGCCCACAGCACACCAACTCTCCACTGCCACCATGGAGAACCTCTACGATATTTCCACAAGTTTCACATTTATAAACCTCAAGTTTTTCTGCCATTAGTTTTACCTCCTTTTAAGATAATACTTTAATTGTTTTGCAAAGGTCTCTTAACGTCAAGAGATTTTTGTTTAACAGTAGACTCTTTAGCCGAGCGAGAGCCCACTGGACAACCGGATCCACTAGTTAAATCTGAACTACCAGTTTTCTCCCAGCAATTCAAAATGGGCTTGTGCATGGTCACAAGCTGGGCACACTTCCGGAGCCTGATCACCTTCATGAAGATATCCGCAGTTACGGCATCGCCAGGTTACGGTTTCATCTCTTTTAAACACCCGTCCAAGATTAATGTTATCGGCAAGATCAACATACCGTTTTTCATGTTGTTTTTCAGCTATCGCGATGGCTTCAAATACAGAGGCAATGGTTTCAAACCCTTCTTCGCGGGCAACTTTAGCGAAATCAGGATACATCTCGGTGTACTCATGGTGTTCTCCTGCCGCCGCAGCCTTTAGGTTTTCAAAAGTTGTTCCAATAACACCAGAAGGGAATGCGCCGGCAATTTCAACTTCTCCGCCCTCTAAAAATTTAAAAAGACGCTTGGCATGTTCCTTTTCTTGATTGGCGGTTTCAATAAATATTTCGGATATCTGAACATACCCCTCTTTTTTTGCCTTACTTGCAAAATAGGTATATCGGTTTCTTGCCTGCGACTCCCCTGCAAATGCAGTTAAAAGATTTTTCTCAGTTTGAGTCCCCTGTAACGCCATGTAAGAACCTCCTTATACGTGAATGTTAAATGTTTAATTAGAAAAAGTTTATCCAGCTTTGAGTGAATCACGCCGCTCATTGTTTTTAGCTGTCGGATTCCTCTATCCACCACCCTTTTAAGATGTGTTTTTCCTTTTCCTGCTCCGCCAGCTTTTTCACCTTATAGGCCGAATCACGCAATACACCGTAAAGAATGCCGCATCCGTTATCTTCTCTCTCAATGTCGCCCTTATCTGCGACTCTGATCATTTCATCAACAAGATTCAATGTTTTTCTTATATTATGATTGCAGCGTCTCACGTGTCAGAGCCTCCATAAGCTCACAGTATTTTAATCAATCCTTGTTCAGTTTTTCCAGCTCTGCGGCCAGGTCTTTTAAGTCAGGCCGCTTGTTAATATCGGATACATGTGCGTATCTTATAATACCTTTCTTATCTATGATAAACAGCGAGCGCTCAGCGACACCATCTGAGCGAAGCACGCCAAACATTTTCGAAACTTTTCCATGAGGCCAAAAATCAGAAAGAACTGGAAACCACAGATGCCCCATCTGATTGGTCCATGCATAAAGGGTTGGAAGGTTGTCTACCGTAATCCCCAAAAGTATTGCATCATTTTTATCAAAAATAACCTTCGCAAGATTATAGCCCGGCCATTGATCCGAACACACCGGCGTCCAGGCGGCCGGTACAAATGAAATGACAACATTTTTTTCGCCTTTAAATTGCCTCAAAGAGATTTTCTTTCCGGATAAAGAAGGAAGGGTAAAATCCGGTGCTCTGTCTCCGACCTTGACGTTTAATTTGCTGTCTATCGGTTTCAACTGGCCGGGGTTATATATATTATTTTTGAATGCATCTGAAAGTGCAAATACATAACTGTTCACAAACAAAAGTACGAAAAACGCAAAAAAAATCTTAGTGCATTTTCTCACCACACCACCTCCTTTTTAAAGCCCGGCCTTAGACAGAATCAAGTTTAAGAATTTTGAAGCATTTTCTATTGCACCGCGTTTGGAATAAAAAACACTGTGGGTTCCATCCTTATTTATTTTAACGCCAATAAAATATGGCGTTCTCACCCCGCCAAGCATCTTGTGAATGAAAAAATCACGGTCTGGGAAAAGTGGAAAATTAACATGATAAGTCTTTTGGAAAAAATCAACTTCGAAAGAAGAGTTGCCGGCACCAATACCGATCATTTTTATGTTATTTTTCAGGTTTTCGTCTTGTGCAATTTTATTGTACAATTCATTTACCACCGGTGCATCTTGCTGGCAGAATGGGCAGTACATGCTAAAGATTTCTATTAGCACAACCTTAGCTTTAATCTCAGGAATGTGAAATGTTTTTTTATCTTTGGTAATACCTAAGTAATCTTGGTGGGCTTGCATCTCAGGTACAGACAGCGTTATTTCCGGAAGCACTCCCCCTTCTTTCGGGGGGGGTGTTTCCGCGAAAAGAACACCAATGGATAATAACAAAAAAATAAAAACCCAATTAGCGATGGATACCTTTCTCATAATAATTCCTTATAATGTTTTTAAACTAACAAGTTTCGTGCCAGACAGGATGAAAAATCGATCGATATCATAATATCCTGAATAAATATGTATTGCTTTAATCATTACTTCAAACCGAAATTTGCATTAATTATATGTTGTTTATCATTGACTTTAGGTGTCATAAAATCGTTACAAAGATCAAAAATATTTAAAAACGACAAAAAAACATAGAAAGAAAACCGTATTAAAAGCCTGCGGAAAGACGAAAAACTGTCTCATATTGCATGTTGATACACATTTGTATTATGAAACAAGATCCTTATCCATTCTTTATGGCAACCAGCTCTTTGCTGAGAATTTTTATGTGGCCCATCTCTTCCTTTATTATCTTGTCAAGTTTGTCCTTTCCGTACTTTTCAGGGACCATTTCTTTCATACCCAGATAAAAAACGATGGAATCTTTTTCAGTATGGATGGCTTCCTTGAGAACACTTTTCATGGATGAAAAGTCGATTTCTTTTTCAAAAAAAACCTTGGTATCTGCCAGGGCCCGGAGATAAAGGAGTGATTCATTTAGAGGGTCGAAGGCCGTTGATTCTTTTTCATTTCCCGACAGTTCCGACCTTAAATTGGCAAAGATCTTTTCATGTTCGACTTCCATTTCCGAAAGCCTAACAAGAAGCTTTTTATACTCAGGATTGTCTGTGTTTTGAGCGGCCTTTCTATAAAATTGAGCACCATTTCTTTCAAGCTGTTCAGCCATCTCAAACACATCGTCTGCAGTAAAGTCATAAATCATTTTTTTATGCCTTTCGATAACTTGAATTATTTTTATAGCTTGCAGTCTTTAGCCCATTCAGGGCATGCAGTTTTTAAGTCCGTCTCGTACTTGATTAAGCATTCCTTACAATCCATTTCAACATTTGCTACATCTGGGTATCTTTCTTTGATTTCTTCGGCAGACAGATGCGTAACAGCACTGCATCCGCACTGAGGGCAGGATGTTTCAATTTTATACCGTTTGGTCGACATGTTTTACCTCCTATGAATGGGTTTTAAAAAGGTTAATAGATATGTTACAAAAATAATTCGCTATTTGATGAGCTATAAATGATTAAGAATTAATTTGCATATAAGTATGCTAATTTGACTGCAATGCTCATGCCAAACATTTCAAAAGTTTTGTTTACGAGGATGGCATGGTTATTGTATTGAGTATATAAAGGAGAAAGAGTTGTTATTATAACCTCTTATCAGCAGAATGAACAATCTTTTTTAAAAGGACTGCAAAATGGCAAAATATACCGGGATTAATCACCTGGCCATGGCCACCCGAGATATGGATACCACCATTCGATTCTGGAGAGATTTGTTAGGTCTGCGTCTTGTGGCCGGCCTCGGTGGGCCGAAATACAGACATTATTTTTTTGAACTATCCGAGTACGATATGATTGCTTTTTTTGAATGGTCTGACGTCGAAAAAATACCAGAAAAAGATCACGGCGTGCCGGTCAGAGGACCCTTTGTATTTGATCATGTTTCTTTAGGTGTTGAAAGTGATGATGATCTATGGGAACTTAAGGACAAACTTGAAACTGCAGGATTTTGGGTTTCGGAAGTGATCGATCATGGATTTATTCATTCCATCTATGCTTTTGATCCGAACAATATTCCCATTGAGTTCAGCGCACCAGTTCCCGGTTTTGACATTCGAAAGTCTCCCAAGATGAAAGACAAAAATCCCACGGCAATTGCCAAAGAAGGCTCGGAGCCTCAAACCGGCCATTGGCCCGAAGTCAAAAAGTCAACCCCGTTAGAGGATCGCTACGTTTATCCTGGAGAAGGCATGGTTCTAATCTCACTTAAACATTAATTAGGAATGAGCTTATTATGAAATACCGAAAAGAAAAAGATTCATTGGGGACCATTGAAGTTCCCGAAGATGCATATTTTGGGGCAAGCACCCAGAGGGCGGTTAACAATTTTCCTGTCAGCGGCCTCAGGTTTCACTCTTCACTTATTTATTCCCTTGCTTTGATAAAACAATGTGCTGCAATGGTGAACCATGAACTGGGTCTTCTTGATAAAAAAATCTCAGAACCCATTGTCACATCCGCCAGGGAAATTATGCAAGGAAAGTTGGAAGACCAGTTTGTAGTGGATGTATTTCAAACCGGATCGGGTACTTCAACGAATATGAACGTGAACGAGGTTATTGCATCAAGGGCAAACGAAATTGTTACAGGGAAAAAAGGAGGGAAATTTCCGGTTCATCCTAATGATCATGTCAATCTCGGACAATCAAGCAATGACGTCATTCCATCTTCCATCCATATTTCTGCTTTAACCCTTATTAAGAAAAGTCTTATTCCGTCTTTGCTTAGTCTCAAAAAAGGCTTTTCAGATAAGGCTGTTGAATTTAAGGATGTCAAAAAAATCGGAAGAACCCATCTGCAGGACGCCGTACCTATATTTTTAGGTCAGACGTTTTCAGGATATGAAAGACAAATAGCGCTTGCCATAAAAAGAATTGAGACCTCCCAGGAGCATCTTGCAGAACTTGCCTTGGGCGGAACCGCTGTTGGAAACGGCCTGAATACCCATCCGGATTTTGCAAAAAAAGTTATTCTCCTGATTTCGAAACATTCAAAATTTAACTTTAGGGAAGCAGAAAACCATTTTGAAGCCCAAGGAGCACAGGACGCTGCGGTGGAAACCAGCGGCGCCTTAAAAACCATTGCCGTCAGTCTGATTAAAATCTGCAATGACATTCGATGGCTGGCATCCGGGCCCAGGTGCGGCCTGGGTGAAATATCGATTCCTTCTCTTCAGCCCGGATCTTCAATTATGCCCGGAAAGATCAATCCGGTTATTCCTGAAGCCGTCATTCAGGTATGCGCTCAAGTCATGGGAAACGACACCACAATTGCCGTAAGCGGACAGGCGGGTAATTTTGAATTAAATGTGATGCTGCCGGTAATTGCGTATAATCTTCTGCAGTCCATAGACCTTCTTTCTTCTGCAACCAGGCTTTTAGCTGAAAAATGCATCAGCGGGGTTCGCGCCAATAAAGAAAAATGTGCCGCCAACATTGAAAAAAGCCTGGCTATGGCAACCTATCTGGTACCCCATATCGGATATGACAAGGCAGCTATCATTGCAAAAAAGGCCCATGAAACAGGCAAAACCGTCATCGAAATTGTGCGAGAGGAAAAGATACTTTCTGAAACAGAATTGGGAAAAATCTTTTATTCTTAAAAAAAGGAATGTTATGGCAATCCCCGGGAATTTGCATACAACTGCCATGGCGGTCATGCCCCATAAAGATGCAGACAGGGCTCTGGAATTTGCACTGTCCATGGATATTCCATTCTGGCCTCAGCTGCCCCACGTCAGTTATTATGAAGACATGTATGTTCAGGCTGCCGAACATTTCCCCGGTATTGTTCTGGACATGGAAAAACGAACCCTTCGCTTTTCCATGGATAAATTCATCAATGAATTTGAAGAAACCATGGCCCATTTTGATGAACCTGAATACTTTGACATCAGCAAAGCATACTCAGTGGTTTATCATAAATTTCTTGAAATGAACCTATCCAAGCGACCTGCCATTAGAGGACAACTGGAAGGACCTGTTAGTTTTGGCTTAAATATTCTTGACCAAGATGACCGACCGATTCTTTTTGAAGACACGATACGCCCGTTTATGCTCGAATTTATGGCAAAGCGAATTAATGTCCAGCTGCAACGACTCCAACAAATGAATCCTAATGCATTTATGTTTGTTGATGAACCGGGATTGCAATTTTTATTTAGTGCGCTTTCGGGTTATGACAGCATAAAGGCCAAGGACGATCTAGAGAACTTTTTTTCTATGGTGAAAAGACCTCGAGGTATCCATTTGTGTGGCAATCCAGACTGGGACTTCCTTCTGGGTCTCGATCTTGACATTCTTTCTTTGGATATATACCAGAATGGAGAAGTATTTTCATCGTATTATGGATCGATAAAAAAGTTTCTAGACCGAGGCGGGGTCCTTGTGTGGGGGATTGTGCCCACAAATTTTGAACCTTTTGAAGCTGAAGATATTGGTTCGTTGGAAACAAGGTTGTCGGCATTGTGGGATTTTTTGGAGAAGAAAGGCATCGATAAAGAGTTTTTAATATCGAGAAGTCTTTTATCTCCGGCAACCTGCTGTCTGGTCAACCCGGACGGAGAAAAGACCGTTGAAAAAGCGTTTTGGGTTGTGCAGGAGCTGTCACGGCGAATGCGGGACAGGTATGGAGTTTAGAAGCTATCTCAAAAATGTCTTTTGTCCCAACCCGCCAGAGGCAGACAAGTCTCAGTGTTGAGTCCTCGTTTCAACTCCTCGGAATACTTGAGTATGCGTGTCGAAGATCCCGTCAACAGACGGGGCGGGTTGAAACTCGGTCCCGCCTTTTTATCCCGCAGAGTTTTAGCGGGGGACCTTGAACCAAAATCCTATTTTTGATATAGCTTCTAGTAAACCTAATTTGATTTTTTCAGATACTGATTAAGAAGCGTTCCGATGATCGCCAAACACTCGGGGTCCAGATAATGTTCCGCACGTCTTTCGAAAAGAACTTTGCACTGGGCGGGAAATTCTTCATCTGCATCGTCAAAAAGCAATAGCACGGGAACCTTCGGCAGTGGATAGAGTTTCATGATAAGTTGATAATTAAGATCCAAATCCAGATCCCTGCCGCCAAGTTTTTCACATGCTGTTGCCAGATCTTCCAAGTGATTCGAAAAATTCCGGACTATCGGTTGTTCTGTATGATTCACAAAGCTGTGGACCAACGGAGCGGTATTTTTAAAGTCTCTAAAAGAAACCCATTCCTTGTCCAGAGAGGGTATGTCCGGACATAAAAGCAGGTATTTGCAAAGAACAACGCTGATTCCCATAGGCGGTTGTTTTCCGGACGGGTCTTTTATTCCGCGGCTTGATATCCCGTAAGGTTGCCCGAAAAAGGAAAGAACCATCTCATCTTTTATAATACGCCCCCCTAATTTATCGGCTCTTGAATCAAGATCGATTTTGCCAATCTGATCCAAGTAGTTTTGATACGTTTCATTAAAAACAGGCAATTTTTTCACAATATCTCACCTCTTTTTTTGGATGTGAATATGTTGCTTCTCATAAAACCATAACATTTCAATAATATGGTTCTGTATCCATGTCAATCTTACGGAATCGTTAAAATATGGAGACTATCGAGCGTCTTTTTCAGATTTTCATTGACAAACATCATCAAAAATGCATAAAAAATATAGTTAATATCAATAGTTGTAAATGTTAATCCCTGAATCTTTTTGGCTCTTTAAATAACCCTTCACATTCTTATTATTCAATACCACAGGCAACTTATTCATCACAGCGCCCTTTGAAACGATGACTTTAAATGAACGGCTATTCCAAAGGGTTCGGAAAATTGTTACATGAACACAAAACCAACCTATAAAGAATTAGAACACAAAATCAAGCTATTGGAAAAAAAGATTATAGAGCTCGAAGGGAACAAAAAGACCATTCAAAGAAGCGAAGAAAGATTAAAAGAGGCTGAAAGGATCGCAAAGATTGGGCATTGGGAATTGGATTTGGTGAGCAATACGTTATATTGGTCGGACGAAATTTATCGTATTTTTGATTCAAATCCTCAAGAATTCGGGGCAACTTATGAAGCTTTTCTCGATACCGTGCATCCAGAAGACAGGAAGGCTGTAAACAAAGCGTTTACAGATTCAATAAAAAATAAGACCGGTTATGACATCGTACACAGACTGCTCCTTAAAAATGGTAAATTGAAATATGTGCACGAAAAATGCCGGACCATATATGATGCAGATGGAAAACCGTTACGTTCATTAGGAACTGTTCAAGACATTACCCATCAAAAACTGGATGAGCATCGCTTTTCAGGAATTATCGGACGCGATCCGAAAATGAAAGACATCTTTGAGATGATAAGAGAGATTACTGACGTCGATATTCCTGTTCTCATTCAGGGGGAAAGCGGCACCGGAAAAGAACTGGTAGCCCATGCCATACATAATGAAGGCCCGCGTGTGCATAAAGCTTTTGTACCGGTTAATTGTGGGGCTTTGCCGGAGGGATTACTGGAAAGTGAGCTTTTTGGTCATGTGAAGGGTTCTTTTACCGGAGCCATGAGAGACAGAAAGGGCCGATTTGAAATGGCAAACGGTGGAACGCTCTTTTTGGACGAAATAGCAGATTTACCCAAAGTGATGCAGGCAAAGCTGCTGAGGGTCCTACAGGAAGGTAAATTCGAACGGGTGGGGGATGAAAAAACCATTTCTGTTGATGTCCGAATTATCAGTGCTGCAAATCGAAATCTGAAACACGAAGTGGAAAAGGGAAATTTTCGTGATGATCTATACTATCGCATCAGCGTGGTCCCCATTCATATGCCGCCGCTGAGAAAGCGTAAAAACGATATCCCTCTCCTCGTCAACAACTTTCTCAAAAAAGCTGCCTATAAAGAACATAAAACTAAAACTATCTCGGAAAGCGCTTTATCCGTTATGATGGATTATCCTTGGCCCGGAAATGTCCGGGAGCTTCAAAGTGCCATACATTATGCACTTATAAAATCCAGGGGAAAAATCATTCAACCTGCTCACCTCCCGATAGAATTGAGAACCCAGAAAAATGCTCCGTTATCCCGTGGACCATCTCTGAGGCTGGATTCGAAGGTCGTTAAAGAGGCTTTGATTAGAAGCGGCGGCAATAAAGCCAAAGCTGCAAGATATCTGGGTGTGGGACGGGCCACATTATACCGCTTTTTAAAAAATTTTCCGAATATCGCCTCAAGTATTTACGAGCCTGAATAATTATTGATGGCTACAGGTTTTCTTGATGTTTATTCTTTAAATCAAGATACGAGACAGACAATGACCTTCACTTGCAAAAGGTGCGGAAATTGCTGTAAAAAGATTGGCATCTCATGGTCTGAATTAGACCCTCGTCTTGCTGCGGAATATTTGGGCATGACGTTAGATGATTTTATCGCTCGTTATGGTTTTGTTAGGAATGAATATTCCGGAGAAATTGAAAATACCGAATTTAACGCAGTACCTTGCCCCTTTTTAAAATGCAGTATGGAAAATACGTATTGCAGAATCTATCCTGTCAGACCTTGGATCTGTAAAGACTATCCGGGACCGGGGACACAGTGTATCAGCGGTCAAAAGCGTTTTTGATTCAACCTGTTGTTGACGCTCGTTTCCTTTGTTTTGCATATCTGGCCGCAGCAAGACCCGCAACACAGCCTTCCCCCACGGCTTTTGCCACCTGCCACGGCGGGCCGCATATATCTCCAGCCGCATAAATACCGTTGATATTGGTCTGCTGCTGTTTGTCAGTGATAATGTATTGGAACTTTTCAGCATCCAAGGCAACGCCTAAGGTTGCTGCCAACTCCACCGCGCCTTTGGCACCTGTTTCGATGAATACGCCCTCTACATCCAGTTTCTGACCGTTGTCCATTATCAGCCCTCTAACGGCATCATCACCAATGATCTGGGTAACCTTACGTCCGAGATGAACGACAACGTCCGATTCTTGAATCTGAAAATTAAGACGTTCGGAGATGTGAAGTGTATCAGAAATGAGATGCACGTTATCTGCATAAAACAACAGTGTCAATGCTCCTGAAACCGCGGCTGATTCATTGCCGACTACAGCTACTCTGCTGCCTTTGTAAAAATTTGCATCACAATCCACACAATAGCTTACCCCCTGACCGAGATATTTCTTTTCACCTGGAACGCCCAAACGGTTCCGGGAAACTCCCAGGGCCATAATAAGGGTTTTTGTTTTTAAGGTTTTGTCGCTTTCAGTGACAACAATAAATTCGTCATTGTTCATAGAGGTATTGACAACGTCTTCATTCAGAAAACGGGCTCCGGAATCGAGTGCTTGCTTGACACCCTGCTGGATTAGATCTTCTCCTAAAATTTTTTCCATACAACAATAATTTTCCACATGAGCTCTAAAAAGACTCGATCTGTGCTCACGTCCCATAACCAAAACCGAAATTTTGGTCCGGGCAGCATGGATGGCCGCTTGAAGCCCCGCAGGTCCGGTACCCAAAATTATAACATCATAGACATCCTGATCCATAGTATCCTCCCTGCACCAAATTTTCGTGCGCATTTTCTATCTGTAAAAGCAATATCTATGCCAGCCGGGGGAGTGATA
>Ga0316585_10000146_pt1 | contig 13871 bp, 12 predicted proteins | sample S_170502SCrBrC_D_FD_204517 | JGI IMG/M metagenome (GOLD analysis project Ga0316585, IMG submission 204517) | Rhizosphere microbial communities from salt marsh grasses in Alabama, United States - S_170502SCrBrC | ecosystem: Host-associated > Plants > Roots > Rhizosphere | place: USA: Alabama...
AGACATGTTCAATGCTTCACTCAGGATTCATACGACTATATTAAGGATGACTCGTCATGACACTACGAATCTGCTCATACAATATCGAATGGTTTAATCACCTGTTCAACAAGGACAACAGCCTAAAGACCGGGAACAAGGAACAGGCCCGCTTTACAGCCCTGCAGAATGTCCTGCAGGGGCTCCAATCAGATCTGATTGGCATTCTCGAAGCACCCAATACCTCGGCCAACGGTACGGAGTCCACGGTCACCAAGCTGGAGAATTTCGCTGCCCAGCATGGCCTGCCCACCAGCAAGGCGCTGACCGGTTATATTTCCGGTGGCACCCAGGAGATCGCCGTACTGTATAACCCGAACAAGCTTCAGGTCAGCCATGCGCCTGGCGGCAATCCGGGCTCAAAAAGCAATCCCCCGTTTAATGGCGAATTCTATTTCGATACCGACGAGGATCGCATCAAGGAAGTCTATAAGCACTACCGGCCTCCGCTGGAGGTCGAGGTCGTCGTTACCCAGAGCGGCAACACGATGAAAATGATTGTCGCCCACCCTAAATCAAAGGGTATTTTCAACAGCATGGACATGCTGCATTGGGAACGTGAATCAAAACGTAGCCGGTTAAAGCTGTATGCCGAATGTGACTGGATCCGCCGCCGGGTCGATGAATGGCTGGATGATGATACGGATGTCATTGCGATGGGCGATTTCAATGATGGGCCGGGCATGGACTATTACGAATTCCGCTATGGCCACAGTGCGGTGGAAATTATTATGGGGGATATCTTCAGCCCGGAGCGGGTGCTGCGCAGCCTGTCCGGCAAGCCCACATGGACCTCGCGCGGTTGGAAACCCGCCTCCGCGCGTTTCAAGGACCGGATGACCGGCGACAATGTCAACGTGTTGATAGACCACATCCTTGTCTCAGCGGGCGTACCGGTTGTCGCCGGTCCCGCGTACCGGATCTGGAACCCCTACGAAGTTGTAGACGCCGAACCGTTAAAGCAGGATCTGCTGACGGCCTCCGATCACTTTCCGGTTACGTTGGATCTGGACGTGTAGCCCCAGGCTCGAACGCTTTAGCGATATTGATACGCCGGATAGCCGCGACGACCCGGATAGGGCTGCGCTGGACCTGGATACTGGGTGCGGGGTTGTATTTGTTCCAGCCTCTCGGCGAAGTACTGGCGGTAGTAACCGACTGCACTCTGACCATTGCTGGAAACATCGTATACCTTCCAACCGTTCGCGCCTTTGTACATACGGAAACTAACCCGGGTCGACTGTCCGCTTTGTGAATAGGCCACCAGGCTCAGGGTAATTTGTCCACTGCGCGGATTCCCACGCGGCCGCAGGTAGCGCACCCGTTCATAGCCAAACCCGGCAATTTGTCTGACCATCGCCCCCATGAACATTTCTTCCACGGTTTTTTCAAACGCGGCGCGCTGCGCCGCATCCATATACCGGTAGGTTCGACCGGCAATCCATTTGGCCATCTGGGTAAAATCAAAATAGGGGGCGATTTCCTTGTCGACAAAGGCCGCCAGCTCCTTTGGGTTGCGATTTTCGCTGGTGGCGAGATACGCGGTGATCTTGTCGATGCCTTCGCGCAGTTTACCGCCCGGCATGTCGACCCCGCTCCGACCTGGCGGGTATCCATACTGGTTCATGGCACTGGCGCTGGTGACAAAGGAAATCAGCAACATGCTTGCGAATATCAGGGCGGGAAATTTCATACGGGTCACCTTTCAGTCACGTTTGCGGATGTTGTCAGGATACTTGCATACTCTGTTGAAACTTGTCCAGGCATCAAGCCCCGGGAACATTGTCCTGCCGGTCATTCGCCGGCGACCGTCATTTGATCGATCAGCCATGAACCGGTACAAATATTGCCACGCCGATCCACATCACTGGCGATGGCTTGTACACCCTGGTACATGGACTGCAGGGTACTTGCCAGGGTAATTTCTTCGACCGGATACTGGATCTCGCCATTTTCAACCCAAAAACCACTGGCGCCGCGCGAATAATCACCGGTCACGGTATTCACCCCCTGCCCCATCACTTCCGTGACAATCAGGCCGGTACCCATATGCTGCTGCAGGTCCTCGAAGCTCACTGAATCATGATTGATAAACAGGTTGTGTACTCCACCCGCATTGCCGGTGGATTGCATGCCGAGTCGTCGCGCGGCATAACTGTCCAGCACATACCCTTCCAGAATGCCGGCCTGCACTACATCACGGGCGCGGGTTGTCACACCTTCGTTGTCAAATGGTGCACTGCCCAGGGCACCTTTCAGGTGGGGCCGTTCGTCAATGCGGACGCTGGCGGGGAACACTTGCTTGCCCTGTTGATCGAGCAGAAATGAGGCCTTGCGGTAAAGCGCGTTGCCGTTGATTGCGCCCAACAAGTGGCCCAACAGGCCGCGCGCCACGTCGGCCTGGAAGATCACCGGTACCTGGCAGGTACCCAGTCGACGAGCACCCAGCCGCGAAACAGTCCGCCCGGCGGCCTTGCGGCCTACCACCTCGGCGTCTTCCAGTTCGGCCGGATTGCGCGCGATGGTGTACCAGTAGTCGCGCTGCATGCCCTTATCGTCCTGACCAATCAGCGTGCAGCTAAGACTGTGCCGGGAACGCGGGTAATGGCCCCGGAAACCATGACTGTTGCCATACACGCGCAGGCCGTCGTGACTGCTGAACATGGCCCCTTCGGAATTACTGATCCGCGCATCAGTCTCCCGCCCCGCTGCTTCACAGTCGCGTGCCAACTCGATGGCCTGCTCGGCGCTGATTGACCAGGGATGGTACAGATCCAGATCCGGGATCTCGGTCGCCATTAGTGCCGCGTCAGCCAAGCCGGCATAGTCGTCCGCCTCAGTGAAGCGGGCGATATCGCAAGCGGCCTGCACCGTTTCCCGGATCGCCTTGCTGCTGAAGTCGCTGGTGCTGGCCGAGCCCTTGCGCTGCCCGAAATAGACCGTGATGCCGAGTCCCTTGTCGCGGTTGTGTTCCAGGGTGTCCACTTCCCCCAGCCGGACATTAACCGACAGGCCGGCCTCCACATTGACGGCTGCCTCCGCGGCCGAGGCCCCTAACCGGCTAGCTTCGGCCAGCATGTCGTCAACCACGCTGATGCTGCGTTCGGTATCAAAGGCGGGGGAAGCGGCGGGTTTACTGACCGGGGTCTGGGACATGGGGGACTCGAGGTTACGGTTGGGTGATGAGGGGCATTCTACTGGTGTGAAGCGGTGGCGACAAATGCGATAATCACACCATGTTCGATGATCCCTACGATGAAGCGCCACCGAGTAAATCCCAGCTCAAACGCGAGGCCCTTGCCCTGCAAGCGTTGGGCGAATCACTTGTCGGACTGAACAAGGCCGCGCTGGCGAAAATCCCCCTGCCCGAGGCGCTACGCAACGCGGTTGTCGAAGCGCAGCACATCCGCCAACGGGGGGCCCTGAAGCGCCAGTTACAGTTCATTGGCAGATTAATGCGCGAGTCCACTGAGGTCGACGCGATTCGGCAAGCCTATGAGCAAGCCACCCACCCGCTGGAGCAGGATGTGGAGCAACACCACCGGATCGAACAGTGGCGGGATCGTTTACTCACCGAGGGTGATGCCGCTCTGGGTGAGTGGCTGGCAGAAAACCCGGATACCGATCGCCAGCACCTGCGCCAGTTGCTACGCGCTGCTGTCAAGGAAGAGTCCGCCGGCAAACCGCCCAAGTCAGCGCGGGAGTTGTTTCGTTATTTGAAAGCGGTAACGAGCGGGGAGGGAATGCGGTGATGGTGCGATTTGTCCTGCGACAGGGAGCTGACACAGGTCAGGCTTCTCTTTAAACAAGCACCTAACCCACCATCTCGCTCGTGTCGTTTCACGACGAAATCGTCCGCATTTTTTCGCTATCCCTGCCGCGTCGCCCGGGCCCGGTTCAGGCTGTCCCGCCCACCGTGAGGCTGTCGACCTTGAGCGTTGGCTGTCCGACCCCGACCGGAACGCTCTGGCCTTCCTTGCCACAAACCCCGACTCCCCGGTCCAACGCCAGGTCGTTGCCAACCATGGAGACCCGGGTCAGTACATCGGGTCCATTGCCGATCAGCGTCGCACCCTTGACCGGCCGGGTGACCTTGCCGTTCTCGATGAGGTACGCCTCACTGGCCGAAAACACGAACTTGCCGGAGGTAATGTCGACCTGCCCGCCCCCGAAATTAACGGCATACAGGCCCTTATCCACCGAGGCGATGATGTCCTGCGGATCCTGTTCGCCAGCCAGCATATAAGTGTTGGTCATGCGCGGCATGGGCAGATGGGCATAGGACTCACGCCGGCCATTGCCGGTCGGCGCCATACCCATCAACCGGGCGTTGAACTTGTCCTGCATGTAACCCTTCAGACGTCCGTTTTCAATCAGTACCGTCTGCTGGGTCAGTGAGCCCTCGTCATCAATGTTGAGTGAGCCGCGTCGACCCGGCAGGGTGCCGTCATCCACGACGGTGCACAAGGGCGAGGCCACCTGCTCGCCAATGCGCCCGGCGAAGGCGGAACTGCCCTTGCGATTGAAGTCACCTTCCAATCCATGCCCGATGGCCTCGTGGAGCAATACACCTGGCCAGCCGGAACCCAGTACGACCGGCATGGTACCCGCCGGTGCGGCAACGGCTTCCAGGTTGACCAGCGCCTGACGCACTGCTTCGCGCGCGTAACCCAGGCCGCGCTCTTCCTCCAGAAAGTAACCGTAGTCGACCCGACCACCCCCACCGCCGCTGCCCTGCTCGCGACGTCCGCCCTGCTCCGCAATCACGCTGACGCTCATGCGCACCAGGGGCCGGACATCGGCCGCCAGGGTACCGTCGCTGGCCGCCAGCAGAATAATCTCGTGTACACCGGCCAGACTGACCGTGACCTGTTGGATGCGGGGATCCAGCCGACGCGCTTCGGCATCGAGGCTGCGCAGGAGATCGATCTTGTCACCCGCCTGTAGCGAGGCCAGGGGATCGATGGGCAGATAAAGTTGCTGCCCGGCTTGTTGTCGCCAGGCCTGTACACTCCCCTTCCGGCCACTCTGGGCGATGGCGCGTGCGGCGCCCGCCGCCTCGGTCAAGGCAGGCAGCAGGATCTCATCGGAATAGGCAAAGCCGGTCTTTTCAGCGTGACAGGCTCGCACCCCCACACCCTGTTCGATTCCATGATGACCTTCCCGCACGATGCTGTCTTCCAGCATCCACGACTCGTGTCGGCTGAGCTGGAAATAGAGATCCGCGTAGTCAATTCGGTGGCCCATGAGTTGATCAAGCACAGCTTGCAGATCCGGCTCGTCGAGACCGGTGGGTGATAGCAAGGCTGCGCGGGCCATACCCAGAGGTGAGTTCGTCATAACGTTGTCGCGGGGATCTTGCGGTGCTCCAGCACCGGGAAATGACGGCGGGTGTTACGGATCTTGTCCAGGTCCAGATCAGCGATGACAACACCGGAACCTCGCGGCAGCCGGTCCAACACCACACCCCAGGGATCGACGATCATGCTGTCGCCGTGGGTTTCGCGACCATTGATATGATAGCCACCCTGGGCCGCTGCAATGAGGTAACTGAGATTTTCGATGGCCCGGGATCGCACCAACACATCCCAGTGGGCTTTGCCGGTAATAGCGGTGAAAGCGGAGGGGACTGCGATCACCTCGACCCCTTTGTCCACCATGTGGCGGAACAGTTCCGGAAAGCGCAAGTCGTAGCACACCGCCAGGCCGAGTTTGCCGAACGGCGTATCCACCACCGTGGTCGACGTACCCGGCTCGATGGTCGCAGATTCGTTGTAAGTTTCACTATTCTCCGGCAAGTGCACATCAAACAGGTGTACCTTGTCATAGCGAGCCTTGACTTCACCCTTGTCGTCATACAACAGACAGGCGGCCCGGATATGATCACTGTCGCTGGCCACGAGTGGCAGGGTGCCACCTACGATCCAGATCCGGTTGCGCGCAGCCTGCTCAGCCAGGAAGGACTGGATCTGTCCACTCCCCTCCTCTTCCCGGATCTTGAGCTTGTCCTGTTCGCTATTGCCCATAATGGCAAAATTCTCGGGTAGTACCACCAGTTCCGCCCCGGCCTGCACTGCGTTGCGGATCAGGCGGGCAGCTTCAGTCAGGTTGGCACTGACTTTCGGGCCAGAGGCCATCTGGATGGCGGCGACCCGCTTCATGACGCTCCTCTCACAGTCTCAACTGCGGTTCCAGTTGCGACCCCGCCCGGCACGGAGGGCTGTACCCCCCCAAGAGGGGGAAGCACTTCCAGCTCGATCACCTTTTCATCGGGACTGCCGGGAACCGTTTCAATCATGCTTGATGCAACACCCAGGGCAATCAACCAGCTGCGCAGCTCGTTCATCCACAGGGTGCCTGCATCGCCACCGGGATACCGCAGCAACAATCGACCACCCGTGGTATCACGCAATGTCTGCATGGTATTCGCCAGCGCCGGCATGCTGATCACGGTTTCAGCACTGCGCGGTACCGCCCACTGCTCCGCAGTAAGGCGAAACATGGGATCGTTTGCCATGACCTGCGTGGCCATGCATAAAGCCGCTAAAAAAAGAATGAATTTCATCGACAAAGGATACCATGAACTGACTGGGGTAGCAGCCCAAGTTATTGATCCGACTATGACTCTTTGTCTATTACGGTATCAGTCCAGCTCCGCCATGCGGCTCAACTCTAATCCTCTTCATCGGGCAATTCGGGCGATGGTGGCTTTTTGATTTCGGTGATTTGCGGGTTTTCCCAACTCCCGGTAATGGTGTATTGCTTGGTGCCGGCCTTATTAATTTCCTTGCCCAACAGTTGATCCAGCAAGAGTATCGCCGCACCAACTTCCAGCCCGAACACCAAACCCCCTGCCACCGGCAGGGACCCACCGAACTGGGGAACAACCGTCATCACTTCATCGAAGTCCTTTTGCACCAGCCCAACCCGCCCGGTAATGGCCACGACCGCCGAAGGACTTTTGATGGTCAGATTGTCTGTCGTGGAATTACCGCCAGCCAGACGAAAATCACCATTCAGCTCATCAAAACTGAACCCTTCCTTAAAGGTATCCCGAAAATCCAGTATCAATCGACGCGGCAATGCCGTCAGGCTGAACAAACCCAGTAACCGCCCGGCACCCGCATCCACATCAGTGAAGGAGCCTTTCTGGATGTTGAGATGCATACTGCCCTTGAGTTTAGCGGCATCGAATTGCATCGGCGAACCTGGCCAGCTGATTTTCGCGCTGCCCTGCATAACGCCTTCCTTGATAATCACGGCATAGCCCAGATCCTTCAGCGCATTGCCGGCATTTTGACTGCTGGAGGTAATATCGAGTGAAGTGGTTTCACCCAGAATAGATTTTTTCCACTCGCCGGTGGCATGCAGCTGGAAATGGGGTCCGTTCACATCCATCCAGTCAATCCGGATCCCGTGCCTGATCCGGGTGGTACTGAACGTTACACTACCGATGGGCAGGTTGTCATAAACCAGCTGCTTGATGGTGCCGCGTACCGGAGGTATCCGCTTGACGTCGATGCTGGATGCATAGTCACTCTCGGTCTCCGCAAGCTTGCCAATTTCGAGCAGCTGCATATCGATACTGATCGGTAATATTTTCTGCGTCTGGCCCGATGCGGGCAGCAATTCCTCAATCAGACTGCGCCATGCGGTAACGGAAAGATTGCGTGCCGAACCCGTGATCCGTACTCCGCTACGCGCGGGCAAGACCGGTGGCTTGGGACCAAACTGCACCGCAATCCTGTCGACACTGTTCATGTGCATTGCAAAGGCGGTGCGGAACTGATCGGCATAGTTAATCTGGATGGTGGCCTCGTCGATCCCGGCAAAACCAACTTCCACATCCAGATCACTTTTTACTGCAGGCGGTTTGGCCATCGGTGCTGGCAGTTCGAGCGTCATACCGTGCAGATCAGAATGCAGTCGCAACATGGGTGGCCGGGCCTTACCCTTAGCATCTTTTCCCAACAACAGAACCGCTTGCAATGCAGACTTACCGCTCAGGCGGTTTTGCGCAAGTTTGAACCGTCGCTTTAATTCACCGGCATCCAGGTTGGTATTGGCAACGATGCTGGTCTGGTTACCAGCCTCGCCGGGCTGGGTATAGAGATCAAAAACTGCTTTTTGCCCCATGACCAGACCTGTTATGCCGCTTCCGCTTTGCCCGCTCTGGGAAAATTCAATATCACCATTCAATGCAGTGATATCCACCCGGTCATCGTACAACAGCAGCGCACCATCGATTATCTGTGTCTTCCCGGAATATTGCTCAGGTGCCCGGGCCGCGGCTTCATCGGACAGGGGAAACCTCAACTGCAGGGTAGTCTGCGCCTGTCCTTCAATCCGGCTTGAGCTAACGAACGTTTTTGCCTCGGGGGCGATGGGACTCTTGACCAGAAAGTCTGCCGCATCCCGCAGCGAACCCTTGACCGTTCCATCGAGTGTTAGTAAACCATCGTTAAACGAAGGGATGTCCAGTCGGGCACGGCTGATTTGACTGTTCAGCAACTTACCGGAGTCAACCTGGACCGTAACCCCGATGCCACTAAAGGTTGCTTCACCATGTACTGCGGTGGCCGCCGGCCAGCCCGGCGCATAGTCCAGCCGAATGTCTTCACCGGCAAAGTACACCATGAATTGACCCTGATTCTTATTGAACGGAAAATCACTCAGCCGGCCGTTGAATATGGCACCACCTTCGATGACATGGCCGCCCTTGATTGCCGTGTCCAGCCACTTGATCAAATCTGTATTCATTATGCCTGCGGGCACATAAAGACTGGCAAAAGCACCGTTACCATCGTGAAACGTGGTTTGCAAATCCAGATACGGGGCCACATCCGTTCCGGTGACTTCCAGTAAAAATCGATTGTTGGTATTGATGTAGGGCGTGTCGGCAGCCAGCGCTTCCGACCAGACCTGCCAACTGCCATGCTGCTTTTTCCAGAACACCTCGCCGGTAAGCTGACGCAATTCCAGTGGTGCGCGAAAGATGGTTTTAAAGTCCAGCGCCGATGCTCCGCTGCTCAGCTGTACCTTTCCGCGTTCCTCATTGGCCCACAGTGTCCCACTCAGGCCCTGAAAGCCGGGCTCTGCACCCACGGCCTGCAAGCCCAGATCACTGAAGCGGGCCTGGATGCGATACGGACCGCTTAACAGATCCTCCGTGAGCAGGGTAGTGACCACCAGATTGTGAATGTCACCAACCGGGCGAGCCTGTTGCAGCCGCATCCGGTCCTTGTCTGGCAACAGGTGAGTCTTCAGCAACAGGCTGGTGATCTTATCCAGTGGCAGATAATCCGCGGCAAGTTCAAGCTGGTCCGGACGATCTTCTTCCCCATACCGCAACCCGGCATGCAGACGCGAAGCCGGCCAGATATTCTCTCCCTCGATAAATTGCAGTTCATCGATATCCAGTGCCCAGCCCTGTTTTGAGGCCTGGTAATTGAACAGGCCGCCGGCCCGATCAAACCCGAGTGGCTGGGCCAGAAATCCGGCCTGCATGGCCAGCTTGTAAACCGATACATCGCCACTCAGGTTTGTTAGCCGACCCTTGTTGAGGGCAGCCCACATTTTCAAGTCCAGTAGACCAGCCCTGACATTAACATCATGTACTTGCAAAGCATCCTGCCATGCATACAGATTCAGGCCTTCGGCATTCACGTAGACCTCACCCTGCCAGTGGGCAGGTTGCAGCATGTTGCCATGTACGGCCACGGCCAGTTCCAGTTTGCGCCCGAATGCCTGCGGCAATGTGATCTCGCCTTTCATGAAATGATCGGATTCATCATTACTAAGCTGAAGATTCACGTCATCGAAACGGCGCGAGATACCGCGCTTGAAATCGTTCCAGACCAGGGTACTGTTGCGTATGGCCAGGCGCGAACGTTGAAACAACCACTGGGATAATTGCCCTGAAGACTGAGATGCATCACCGATCTCATCACTACTGAATTTTTCAAAATTGATGCCCTGGATTCTGATCTGGCCATCCTGCTGGCGGATGACGTTGAAGTTGACGCCATCAATGACCAGATCGCCGGGCACCAGTTTTTCCGCCTGCAACGAGGCCAGCACTGCGACACTCAGACGAGCTTCCTTGAAACTAATCAGTACACGCTCCCCCCTGGCATCCAGCATACGAACATTCTCAAATACCAGGGTCGGGCTGAGTCCCACGAAACGGGCATCCATGCCATCGATTTTGACCGGGTGATCAAGAAAGGCACTGGCCAGTTGCTCGAGATCCAATCGGTAACTCTCGACGTCCGAGACCAGCATGCGCGCAATAGACAACAAGACCGCGGCGGTCACTACCAGCAGCGCCACGCTGTAAAAAATGACGCGTTGCAGGCGCAACTTGAACGGCATTTTTTCCGACATTCAGATTAGTCCTGCAGTAGTCCGAATAATAGTTTGACTGCGGGTATACGCCTTGATCGACTCACATCAGGACCACATCGAACTGTTCCTGGGTGTATTCCAATTCCACCTGGAAACGGATGGGTTTGCCGATAAATTCTTCAAGTTCTGCAACGCTGGTGGATTCTTCGTCCAGCAACATATCGATTACGGGCTGAGCCGCCAGCACCAGAAATTCCGTCGTTTCAAATTGCCGTGCCTCACGCATGATTTCCCGAAATATTTCATAGCAAACTGTCTCGGCTGTCATAAGCGAGCCGCGTCCGTTACAAATTGGACAACTTTCGCATAATATATGTTCCAGACTTTCGCGGGTCCGTTTGCGCGTCATCTCCACCAGTCCAAGGGTAGAAACTTCGCTGATGTGTGTCTTGGCATGGTCCCGTTCGAGGTTTTTTTCCAGCGCGCGTAAAACTTGTCGCCGGTGTTCCGTATCGAGCATGTCGATAAAATCAAGAATGATGATTCCGCCCAGATTACGCAACCGAAGTTGCCGGACAATGGCCTGGGTTGCTTCGAGGTTAGTCTTGAAAATGGTCTCTTCCAGATTGCGATGCCCGACAAAGGCGCCGGTATTGACATCAATTGTCGTCATGGCCTCGGTCTGATCGATGATCAGGTAACCCCCTGACTTGAGTTGCACCTTGCGTTCCAGTGCTTTGTGAATTTCATCATCGACACCGTACAGATCAAAGATAGGACGCTCTCCCGGATAATATTCAATGCAGTTCGACAGCTCGGGGATGAATTTCTGGGCGAAGCGGCTGACCCGTTGCGAAGTCTCATTGGAATCAATGCGAACTTTTTCAATATCCCGCCCGCTCAAATCCCGCATGGTCCGCATCACCAGCGGCAGATCTTCATGGATCAGGGCGGGACCCTGCTCCGCCTTGCTACGTTCCTTAATCGTAGCCCATAACTTTTGCAGAAAATGCATGTCGGCCACAATCGCCGCTTCATCCACACCCTCCGCCACCGTCCGCACGATATAACCACCCGGATCGAAGTTCGCCGCATGCCGGGTAATGACATCGCGCAATCGCTGGCGCTCGCCCTCGTCCTCAATTTTCTGGGAAATTCCGATATGCTCTGCGCCTGGCATGTACACCAGGTAGCGTGACGGTATGGAGATCTGGGTGGTAAGCCGTGCCCCCTTGGTTCCCATTGGATCCTTGATCACCTGTACCCGCAATTCCTGCCCTTCCCGCAGCAGTTCCATGATCGTCTCGGTGGGCCGCTCGTTGTTCTGCGGCTTGTTCGACGCGGGCTGGACAATGTCCGACGCGTGCAGGAATGCGGTGCGTTCCAGACCGATTTCCAGAAATGCCGCCTGCATGCCCGGGAGCACGCGCATTACTTTGCCCTGATAAACATTGCCCACCAAACCACGCCGCCGGGCACGCTCAATGTGGACTTCCTGCAGCACGCCGTTTTCCACATACGCCACCCGCGTTTCCTGCGGTGTGACATTAATCAGTAACTCCTCGCTCATCGTGGACTACTCCTCACCAACCCTGAATTTTAACCCTATCAGTTATTTAAGCGGATTTATGCCAAATTCCTTCAGGATCAACGCGGTTTCATATAGCGGCAGTCCCATGACACCCGAATAACTTCCCTGTAACGCCGAAACGAATATTGCAGCGCGACCCTGGATGGCATAAGCACCGGCCTTGTCGCGACATTCTCCACTGTTCCAGTACGCCTCGATTTCCGGTTCGTCCAGCTCACGCATGGTCACGGTACTCACATTCAACTTTACCGCCTTGCGCTCCACACACATTACGGCCACTGCCGACATGACCTGGTGGCTGCGTCCAGACAACTGTCTCAGCATGGCCTTCGCCTGGACCTCGTCTTCTGGTTTGCCGAGGATAGCGTCGTCCACCACCACTGCAGTGTCTGCACCCAGCACCAGGCTTTTATCCGCCGCGGGCAAGTGCATCAACCCGGCACGCGCCTTGGCAAGTGCCAAACGCTGGACATACACCCGGGCCGGTTCATTCAGCTGCGGTTGCTCCGACACCTCGACCTCGAGCAGCTGGAACCGAACGTTTATTTGCGCCAACAGTTCACGCCGCCGCGGGGAGGCGGAGGCCAGATAAATATCAAAATCTTCACGCATTGCGTTCATCACCCCTTTGCAACAGCAAGAGACACTGCATGCAGACCGTTTGAATTCGCTCCATGCTTCGTCCTTAGTTATTTATGATAGGGATGTCCCTTGAGAATGGTCGTCGCCCGATACAACTGTTCGGCCAGAATGATACGCACCAGCGGATGGGGAAAGGTTAATGCGGACAGTGACCAATGACGTGCAGCACGTTTCCGGCAAGCCGGCGCCAGTCCTTCCGGGCCACCGACCAGCAGTGCGAGATTCCGCCCTTCCTGTAACCAGTTTTCCAACTGCTGGGCGAGGTCAGGGGTGGTCCAATTCTGGCCGCCCACATCCAGCGCCACCACATCAGCGTTGGCCGGGATTGCGGCCAACATGCGCTCGCCTTCTTGCTGCATGATGCGCTTGAGGTCAGCCGCCTTGGTCCTTTTAGCGGCAGGAATTTCAATCAGCTTGAGGCGGCATTCGGGTGGCATGCGGCGCGCATATTCCTCATAGCCCCGGCTGACCCAGTCCGGCATGCGCTCCCCCACCGCGATCAGGTGAATCTCCATCCTGACAGTCGCAGCCTATTTCTTGTGCGCTGCGGCCGGGCTGTCCTCACCCCACAGCTTTTCCAGATTATAAAAATCGCGCACCGACGGCTGCATGATATGCACGACCAGATCACCCAGATCCACCAGGACCCATTCGCCGAATTGCTCGCCTTCCATGCCCAGCGGCCGTACCCCGGCCTGCTTGGCTTTTTCCACCACGCTGTCGGCCAGCGCCTTGACTTGCCGCGCAGTGTTGCCGCTGGCGACGACCATCATATCCGTCACACTCGACTTGTCCTGTACATCGAACACGCGGATGTCAACACCCTTCACGTCTTCCAGCGCCTCGATCACCAGTTGTTTCAATTGTTCTATATTCAACGATTTCACCTGTAAAGATTGTTATTTTTAATCAGGGTTACGACCTGATCCGGTAACAGATAACGAACATCCTGACCCGCACCGATCTGCTCCCGAATTCTCGTGGAGGAAATCGCCAGTTGCGTAACCGGGACGAAACAGACACCGCCTGCCGGTTGCCGGGACAAGCCCCCGGGTGCCAGTCGATGCTGTTCCACCAGCTCTTGCAGCACGTCACTCAGTGCATCCGTCGTCCAGCCCGGCCGGTGGGTCACCACCAGATGGGCCAGTTCAATCAAACGCGTCCATTGATGCCAGTCTGGCAAGCCAAGGAATGCATCGTAGCCCAGGATCAGGCACAGCGGAGATCGACCAACCTCGGCGCGCAGTGAAGC
>Ga0316585_10000147_pt1 | contig 13871 bp, 14 predicted proteins | sample S_170502SCrBrC_D_FD_204517 | JGI IMG/M metagenome (GOLD analysis project Ga0316585, IMG submission 204517) | Rhizosphere microbial communities from salt marsh grasses in Alabama, United States - S_170502SCrBrC | ecosystem: Host-associated > Plants > Roots > Rhizosphere | place: USA: Alabama...
GGACGGTGTGCTTCTCCTCCAGCCAGGCCAGCTCATCCACACTGAGTGGGATGTTGGGCTGTTCCTCGTTGCCCCACCTGCGCAGGATCTCCATCATCACGGCCGGGTCGATGGCATGAAGCGCCTTGTCGACGATGCCGAGCAGCGGGGCGTGCTGCTTGAGGATGGAATAGCGCAGGTCGATCCGGCTGCCGGGCACCGGAAACGCCAGGCGCAGGTCCGGCAGGAATGGCACTGCATTAAGCGCAGGTGACTGATTATAGGTGGGAAAGAAGTACGGGCTGACCCCTCGGGTGGTAGGCTGAAGTTGCAACACCCAAGCCACCAGCCAGGGAGCCAGCCCGTGTCCCACTGTAAACGCCGCCCGGTGAGCGGGCAACTCGCGCGCATCGGCGCGCACGCCGAGAGCGCCGATGCCTACACGATGTTCAACCTGCTGACCGGGCCACGCTTGCTCGAGCGGGTTGAGGCAGCACTGCCCCCGCACCGCGAGCGTCTGTTTCCGCCCACCGAGGCGCTGGCCATGTTCCTCGCCCAGGCGCTCTGGGCGGACGGGAGCTGTCAGCACATCGTCAATCAGGTGGCGCTCAAGCGCGCCCTCGGGGGGCTGCCACGATGCGCTACGGATACGGGCGCTTACTGTCGGGCGCGCTCGCGCCTGCCCGAGCAGATGATCGCTGATCTCACCCGTGGGACCGGCGCCCTGGTCAGTGGCGATGCCCCTGGCTGGTGGCGACGACAAGGCCGCCAGGTGCGCCTGGTCGATGGGGCCACTGTCACGCTGGCGGACACCGAGGAGAACCAGGCTGAGTACCCGCAACCACGAAGTCAGCGACCCGGGCTGGGCTTTCCCATGTTGCGGGTGGTCGTGCTGATGTGCTTGGGCAGCGGGGCGCTGCTCGACGCGGCCATCGCGCCATGCGAGGGCAAGGGCAGTGATGAGCAGTCGCTGCTGCGCACCCTGCTCGATGCACTGCAAAGCGGCGATATCCTGCTCGGGGACGCCTTCTACCCGACCTATTTCCTGCTCTGCGAGCTGGTGCGCGGCGGCGTCGACGGGGTGTTCGAGCAGTACGGCGCCCGGCGCCGCAGCACCGACTTCACCACCGGCGAGCGCCTCGGGGAACGCGACCACCTCATCACCTTGAGCCGGCCGAAGAAGCCCGAGTGGATGAGTCAGTACGAGTACGATCAGGTCCCGGCCACGCTGACGGTGCGCGAGTTGCGGGCCGGGGGCAAGATCCTGGTCACCACCTTCCTCGACCCCAAGGAGACCTCCAAGCGCGCGGTCGCGGCCTTGTTCCGATACCGCTGGCACGTCGAGCTGGACTTGAGAAACATCAAGACCACCCTCGGCATGGAGCACCTGCGCTGCAAGACCCCTGAAATGGCTCGCAAAGAGCTCTGGGTCTATCTGCTCGCCTACAATCTGATCCGGCTGCTCATGGCCCAAGCCGCCTTGCTGGCCGATCAGATCCCGCGCCAGCTCAGCTTCAAGCACAGCGTGCAAGTCTGGATGGCCTGGCAGCACGGATGCGTTAACCCTCACGACGGCGCCGCCATCCTGACGCTCCTGATTCTGATCGCCGAGCCCCGCGTCGCGCACCGACCGGGACGCACCGAGCCGCGCGCCCTCAAGCGAAGACCCAAGCCGTTCCCGCTTCTGATGCAGCAGCGCGACGCAGCTCGTGCCCACATCCGCGCGCATGGCCACCCGAAGAAGCAGCGCTGATGGTACCCGGCATGTCAGCCACTAACCTATTGTTTCAGAGAGGACTGACTCCTAATGCAGTGCCATTCGGGTCCGGCAGCATGTTTTCATTGGCAACCCACAGCAGGTTGGCGCTGGAGATCACCGCATCCAGATCGCCGTTCTGCAGACCCACCGCCAGGTTCAGGGGGGTATCGATCTCCACCGGCTGGATGTCGGGCCAGCCGCGCAGCAGCTTGAGTTCCGCCAGATTGTCCCGCAGCACGGCGACCGGCGAGGGACTCCATGCGCGCGATCCCGCTGTCCCGCCGCGTGAAGATGTACTTGTAGGTGCTGTAGGGACTTAGGCTGAACAGGAACCGATCGGCCCGCTCCGGATGGCGAGCGGACACCGCGAGACCATGCAGCTCGCCGCGCCGCGCCCGCTCCACCATCTCGCTCCAATCCCCGAGCACCAGTCGGATGTTCGCGCCGGTGAGGGCATTGATGCGCGCGATGAGGTCGGTCTCGATGCCGGCCGGGGTGCCATCGTCCCGGCGCCAGACATAGGGCCGCCACTGGGCGTCGCTGCCGATGCGGATCTCGGGATTCGCCGCCAGCCAGTCGCGCTCGGCCTGGCTCAGCGCAATCTCAGGGGATTCCTGCGCCTGGAGCAGAGACGGCCAGAACAGGATGGACAGCAACCACAGAACGGATCTGATCGGAGTCGTCTTACTGGGCCTCATGGACTCGATGGCGGGCGCCGGCGCGCGGGCGCCGGCGCGGATTGACGATGCCCGGGCGCAGCGAAGAAAATCGTCCGCCCCAGCAGTACACGCACCGGATGTTACCCGAAACCCTGCAGCACTCGGCAACGGTCCTCATCGTCGACGACGAGCCCGTCGCGCTCCGTGCCATCGTCGCCGAGCTCAACGCGCTGGGCTTCGAGACCCTGATCGCCCGAGACGGGGCCGACGGCCTGCGCAAGGCCGAGCGGGGCAGACCGGACCTGATCCTGCTGGACATCCTGATGCCCGGCTGGGACGGCCACGAGACCTGCCGGCGCCTCAAGGCAACCCCGGCGACCCGCGCCATCCCGGTGATCTTTCTCTCCACCCTCTGCGACACGGCGCAAAAGCTCAAGGGCTTCGAGGCCGGCTGCGTGGACTACATCTCCAAGCCCTTCGACCACCGCGAGGTCCTGGCGCGGGTGAGCGCGCACCTGCAACAGCGGCACCTGTTCGCGCGCATGGCCGAGCAGGTCGAGCCGTCCCGCCAGGAGCGGGCAACCCTCACCCGCGGCAAGGACACTTTCGCCGGGGAGGAGGCGGATCAGGTGGGCCTGCATCTCGTCTACCGCGCCATCGACGTCCTGCTCGACGACATGGCCAACCCTCCCGGGCTCATCGAGCTGGCACACCGGGTCGGCACCAACCAGGCGCGGCTCGGCCGCGAATTCCAGACCCACCTGGGGATGACCGTCTTCGAGTATCTGCGCGACCAGCGCCTGGTCCGTGCCCAGGAGCTGCTGGTCACGACCGACCGGCAGATCCAGCGGATCGCCGAAGCGATCGGCTTCAAGCGGGCCGGCGACTTCGCCACCGCCCTCAAGCTCCGCTTCGGCATGACGCCGCGGGAGTACCGCAAGCGGCGCGGGTAGGAGAGATCGTGCGCATCCCCGCGGCCAGCGGGGGGCGCGGTGTTGCGAGCCGCCGCCGGGCCGCACCCCGTGGGCAGACCCAAGGGCTTACACCAGGCGATGCCTCAGCCCCGGCGCAGTATCGCGCCGCAACATGGGCTCCACCCGACCTGTCTACCCGCCTCAAGCGAGCGGAACGATCCACGACAGGCCCGTGAATGCCGCAAAGTCCCTGTCCGTGCTGTAGAGCGTCAAGCCGTGCTCCAATGCGAGCGCGGCCAGGTGTGCGTCCGGCACGAGGTTGCCTGTCGCCCTGAACGCCATGAGCGGGTTGCCAGGACCTCGGCCACATTGTCCAGACCCGGCAGCCGAGCGCCCAACCGAATGGGTCGCCGTGCGAAACGCCTGACGGCCCGCGTTGGAATGGAGGCTCACGCCGCCCTGGGTCTGACATCCCGCTCGAGCCGAGCGCCGAGGCGCTCGCGGGCCTCTTCCAGATCGTAGTCCGCCTGAAGCCCCATCCAGAACCCCTCCGATGTCCCGAAGTAGCGGGCCAGGCGCAGGGCCGTGTCTGCCGTCACCGCACGGTTGCCGTGGACGATCTCGTTAATCCGGCGAGGCGGCACGCCAATGTCCCTGGCCAGCTTGTTCTGGCTGATGCCCATGGGGACCAGGAACTCTTCGAGCAGCACTTCGCCTGGGTGGACGTTGTCGAGGGCAGTGGTCATCTCACATCCTCAGTGGTAGTCGACGATCTCGACGTCGAGCGCGTTTCCATCACGCCAGACGAAGCAGATACGCCACTGTTCATTGATCCGGATGCTGTGCTGGCCGGCGCGGTTTCCCCGCAGCGCCTCCAGTCGATTGCCCGGGGGCACGCGCAGGTCATCAAGGATGCGCGCGTTGTTCAGCATCCTGAGCTTCCGCCGGGCGATCTTCTGCAACTCGGGAGCAAACCGCCGAACACGGTCGCCGCGCCAGATCCGTTCGGCCTCTCCATCGCGAAAGCCCTTGATCATGAGCCAAATTATAACGAGTGGCGTTACATGACGCAGCCCGTCATGAACGGTTGGAAGGGGAGAGGGGACATGCCACGTTTTGGACGTCAAGCTCCCGGTTGCGAGCCGCCGCCTTCATTCTTGGGCGACCGTCCCGGCGATCCCTTTTCGGTTCGCAGATCGACCAGTGTGGCCATCTGCCGCTCGAACCGGGATTACTGACCCCTGACGCCGCCGCTGGCCCAGTCGCGCAGCGCTGGAAGAAGCCCGGCGCTCAACGCGTTCCCGAACGGCCTGAGATAGGCGGCGAGGCGGTCCTCCGCGGGGTTTGCCAGCTCGCCGCATAGCGCGTGCGCTGTCACCACTGGGACGGCGATACCAAGGGCTTTGGCTCAAATGTTGGCTGGCCGAACAGATTGTTTGGGCTGCCGAACTTTTTTGCCCGGGCACCGGTGCAGGCCGTGGAGCTGCGATACTAACGTCCGCCTTCCCGTTCCCAGGTACGGAGCCGCTCACGGTTGCGACAGCCAAAGACCGCGAGCGTGGTCAGACTTCGCACACGCTGTCGCGCGTCGAGAGCGCGAACGACATCGGCACGCATCCAAACTGCAAGTGACGGACATCCTGGCGGGCGATGGGCTGAGGCTTTGCCTTCCTCCATCGCGACGCCAATCCGGCACCCGCGCGGGACGTTCCTGGCCGCGCCCGCTTGCCCGGGTCGCGGACCCGCGGGCAAACCGCTCGAGTGCTCGACCCTTTCACACTTCAACCCATGAGGCTTCGACCATGTCATTGATCTCCCGGACCCTCCTGGCCACCCTGCTCGCCGGCGCGGCACCAGTCTGGGCGGTTTGCACCACGACCGGTGGCGTCAGCGCCAGCTCGGGGACGCTTGTGCCGAATTCGGGCGAGACGGTCGACTGCACCCTGTCCAACACCGTTTCGATCAACAATGACTTGGCGACCGGCGTCACCGTAAACGTCGCCGGTGGCGGCGACATCACGACCACAGCCACCCGCGTGCCGATCAACCTGGGCGCGGGGACAACGATCAACAACGACGGCACGGTGACCGGCGACTCCGTCGTCGGTACAGACAATCCAGGCGCGATTACGATCCGCGGCGCGGGCAATCAGATCCTGAACCGGGGCACGATCGAGGGGCTGAATAGCGCGGCCATTCAGGGAAACCTGCTTGGAACCGCCGCGACCGGGACGGTGCTCGAGAACTCCGGCGTCATTTCATCGACCACCAGCACGAGCTCGAGCTCGAGCTCGAGCTCGACCGTCAGCCTCGGGTCCGGGTCCCAGGTCGTCAACTCGGGACAGATCCGCCAGAGCGGCTTCGATAGCGCGCATGCGCTATTGGTCGGCGACGGGAGCCGCATCGAGAATCAGGCGTCGGGCCTGATCCAAGCCGAGCAAGTCCTAGGCGGCAATAGCGGAGGCGTGAACACGGTGCAGATGATCGGCGCCAGCACCCTGGTCAACGACGGCACCATCAGGGTCATTGGGGACGTGAGCGGAACGAGGAAGGGCACCGCTGTCAGCGCGCGCGGTGATGGGGCAAGGATCGAGAACAGCGGTACCATCGACGCCGCGCGCGGCTCACTGGCCATCAGCGGGTCGGGCACCACGACCATCGTCAACTCCGGCACCGTCTTGGGTGGTGCCGACGGGGCGATCGCGATTTCAAACGGAGAAGGCAGCGCCGTCACTTTGCAGACCGGCTCGCAGATCACGGGAACGGTGTCGGTCCGTGTCACGGAGCGCGTGCTCAAGACGCTCGCGGACTGGGGCGGCAACCAGCAAGTGTTCGACCTTTGCCAGCAGAATCCCGTCTCTGCCTGCTACAAGACCGTTAGATCGCTGCCCAACCAGGCCACCCTGGCCCTGGAGGGAACGGGGACGGAGGACGACCGCATCACGGGCTTCAACCTGATCCAGAAGCGCGACGCCGGCGCCTGGACCCTGGGCACCGGCCTGCAGGCCGGCTCGGCGTCCGACAGCTACCAGAGCAGCGACTTCCGCGGGCCGCTGACCGTCGAGGTGCAGGACGCCGACGGCCAGCTCAACCTCACCGGGGCCATCTCGGATAATGCCGACGGCACCCAGGGCGAGCTCGTCAAGGGCGGCGCCGGCGTGCTGCCGCTCTCCGGCAACAACACCTACAGCGGCCCCACGACCATCAACGCCGGCACCCTGCAGGCAGACGGCGGCAACGGCATCGGCGACAACTCGGCGGTCACCGTCGCCGCCGGCGCCACCCTGGCGGTGGGCGGCACCGAGACCATCGGCTCGCTGGCCGGCGCCGGCACTGTTGCTCTGCAGAATCAAACTCTGCGGACCGGCAACGACAACACCTCCACCATCTTCAGCGGCGGGATCAACGACGGTGGCGCGCTGGTCAAGATCGGCACCGGCACCCTGCGCCTGTCCGGCAACAGCCCGAGCCCGGGAATGCTTTCGGTCGTCGACGGCATCCTGGACATGGCGGGAACCACGGCCATGAGCGTGACCACCGGACCCGCTGGCGCCCTGATCGGCACTGGCAGGGTCGGCCGCCTACTCAACCAGGGCCTCGTCTCACCGGGCAACTCCATCGGCACGCTGACCGTGACCGGCGACTACACCCAGACCTCGAGCGGCACCCTCGACATCGAGATCGCCCCCGACGGCAGCGCCAACGACCTGCTCGCCGTGGGCGGCACGGCGAGTCTGGGCGGGACGCTGGCGGCGCGGACCGAGGGCCAGGGCTCCCTGGTGCTCACGCCGGGCATGGATGGCACCTACACGGTGCTCACCGTCGCCGGCGGCGTCAATGGCCAGTTCGGCAGCGCGCCGGCGGGCTCGAGCCGTGCCTTCAAATGGGGCACCATCTACAATCCGGACAACGTCCAGATCGTCATCGACTACGTCGGCTTCGCCGCGGTCCAGACCGGCGCCGCCACGGCCGGAGCCCTCGCGCCAACCGTCATCCCCGGCACCGGCACGACCAACCAGATCAGCAAGGCGGTCGCCCTGGACCGGGCCCCGATCCATCCGGTCACGGGCCTGTTCACCAGCGGCAATCCCGACTTCGACCGCGTGCTGCTCGAGATCGCCAACGAGACCCCGGAGCAGCTCGCCGCCACCTACAACGCCATCATTGCCGAGCCCTACGCGGCCTTCATGACGGTGCTCTTGGAGCAGAACGACTTCTACGCCGAGACCGTCATGGAGCGCGCCCAGCTCTGCTCGGCGCGCGGGCGGGGCTCGCTCGCCGGCGGCTACTCGGCCCAGCAGCTCGCCGCCGGCGAGACGCTCACCGACGGCTGCCCCAACCACGAGCGCCACGGCGTGTGGATCGACGCCACCTGGCTGGAGGGCAACATCGACGGTGAGGATGGGCTGAGCGGCTACGACTACCGTCTCGCCGGCGCCGTGCTCGGCGCCGACACCGCGCTCGGCTCCGATACCACGGCGGGCGCCGCCTTCGGCTTCGGCCAGCCCAGGCTCGACAACTAGGAGCTGGCCGACGCCGAGATCGACGGCGACAGCTACTTCCTGAGCGCCTATGCCACCACGACCCGGGACCGCTGGGAGCTCTTCGGTCTGCTCGGCTACACCTGGGGCAGCTACGAGTCGCAGCGGCACATCCGCTTCGGCAGCATCGATCGCGCCGCCAAGGGCGAGTTCGACGGCGACGGCTTCATCGCCTCGCTAAAGGCCGCCTACGATTACCCGGTCGAGGGCTTCGACCTGATCCCCGAGATGGGCCTCACCTATTCGAAGATCTGGCAGGACGGGTTCACCGAGCGCGGCGCCAACAGCCTCGACCTCAAGGTCGACGACGCCGACGCCCACTCGCTCGTCACCTCGTTGGGCGTGCGCCTCGGCACCGAGGTCAAGAGCGGCAACACCCGCATCCGCCCGCAGCTACTCGTGCGCTACGAATACGACTGGAACGCCTCCGACGACGACGCCCACGACATCGTCTCCACCTTCGCCGGCGTGCCCATCATCGGCCCCATCGACATCATCGGGCAGAACCGCGGCGAGCACGGCGTCACGCTCGCCGGCGGCGTCACCGCCCAGGTCAAGGACAACCTGAACCTCTTCGCCGGCGCCGGCTACCGCTGGAACTCCAACGGCGACGAGTACAACCTCGGGATCGGCGCGCGCATGGCCTGGTGAGGCGTAGCGGCTGGGCCCCTTCCCCTCGGCCGCCAAATAGGAGCTCAAGCCGATATGACCTGACCTAGGTGACCGATTTTGCCAGTGCAGCCCAGAAGGATCCGCTCTGACCCCCTTGATTGTGCAGGCCAATTCAGAAGGCCGCACCTCGTATTCATTGTCTGTTGTCGTCGCCAATTGGGCCGACACGTCCGTTGCATTCCAATCCTTCAGGAGTCCCCGATAATGAAGATCTCCACCCTTGCCGTCGCCATCCTCTTCACCGCGGCCGCCCCCGCTGGCTTTGCCTCGTCCGCCTCGGAGCGGGAGTACCAGCGCGGCTACAACGACTGCCTCCACGGCCGCTACGACCAGAACCAGCACGGCGAGTCCTATAAGAAGGGCTGCCGCGCCGCCGAGGATCATCAGAAATCGCAACCCGCGTCGGCGAAGCACGCCCCTGCCACGGCCAAACCCGCGTCAAAGGCGAAGATCTCGGATCTGAAGGGGATGGACTCGGTCAAGGCCTTCGACGTGATGACCTCGAGAGGCTTCACGAACGTCGACACCATCACCTCGGGAAATGCGATCTACGGCATCTACTACAATGCCAAGACCCACCAATGCGTGCAGCTGACCAACGCCAACGACCGCGTCGAGAGCGCGAACGACATCGGCACGCATCCAAACTGCAAGTGACAGACATCCTGGCGGGCGATGGGGTCAGGCTTGGCCGTCCTCCATCGCGACGCCAATCCGGTGCCGCGCCGGACGTTCCTGGCCGCGCCCGCTTGCCCGGGTCACTGACCCGCGGGCGAGCGGCTCGACTGCTCGACCCTTTCACACTTCAACGCATGAGGCTTCGACCATGTCATTGATCTCCCGGACCCTCCTGGCCACCCTGCTCGTCTCCACGACGGCCTTGGCAGGCGATATCCGCACCGAGCGCGTGCAGTTCCACAAGGGCGCCAACAGCGCGACGGTGCACGGCACCATCAAGGGTCGCGAGACCGTGGACTACGTGCTCGGCGCCCGCAAGGGCCAGTCCATGAACGTCAGCATGGCGACGGACAACGGCGCCAACTACTTCAACATCATCGCACCGGGCAAGGCGGACGAGGCCATGTTCGTCGGCTCCACCTCGAGCAACCAGTTCGAGGGCACCGTGCCCGCAAGCGGCGACTACAAGGTGCGCGTGTACCTGATGCGCAGCGCCGCGCGGCGCGATGAGGTGGCCAAGTACCGGCTGGAGATGATCATCGACTGAGCGATCGCCCATCCATGAACCTTGCTTCGTTGCGCCGGCGCTGCGCCGTTGAGCAGCGTCGGCGGACGCCGATTCATCAGGAGACACCAATGAGCCCACGCGCCCTGTTCCCCGTCGTCCCCGGCATCGCCAGCGTGATGAAGCAACATGCGCCGGCGGCCCTGATTGCCGCCTTCCTGGCGGCCTGGTCGCTGCCGTCCGCCGCGGACTCGACACGGGCCCGCTGCGAGATCTACCCCAAGGGCTTGGACAAGCTGGAGACGATGGTCCCCTGCACCTTCGGCCAGCGCCAGGGCTATATCACCATCACGCGCGAGGACGGCGTCAGCTACGAACTCTCGCCGGTCGGCGACGCGCCCGGCAACTTCCGCGACCAGGACGGCAACGCGGTCTATCGCCAGACGATCCACTCCTCCGCCTCGCCCACGGCCTTTGAACCGACCACGTTGAGCAGGGTAAGTGCCACCACCACGCCACTGAGCAGAAGGTGAGTACCATGGGGCGGATGCTACCGAAAACCCGTCCCCAATTGGCAGTCGGCTCATGGGACACAGCGCCCGCTCTCCGCTTGAGATCGGATGTCCGCTTCTTCTCCCGGCAGCCTGCCGACTCCCCCAGACGTCAGTGACAGCAACGCGTCCATACCTGCCCCTCAGGGCCGCTCTGTCATCGGCAGTAATGGGTCGCTTTGAGACATCTCTGCGCCCTCGCCGGTGAGCGCACTGTGGGAAAGCTGGAAGGTGGTGAGGTGGCTGAACCTCAGAAGTTCGTGACGAACTATTGTAGGAAGCACTAACCGTTACGCTACGGTATTGGAAAGCGAGTGCAAAGGACCGGACGACACCTGCGGCAGTATATGTACACGCGGCGGCGGAGCCCGACGCCGCGTAAGAGGAGTAGTGCCGTCGATGGCGGCACGAGAAGAGAAAACCTTGAGGACTGCTCTGCTCGGGGTCGTCGTTTGGGGGCCAGAGACGTGGAAGTGTGCCAGTTGCTGCTACATATCGAGCACCGCTTCCGCCACGAGCCAGTCCTCGAGTTCGTGGCCCGGGGCGAAGCCACGCCGCTCTGCATTGAAGTAAGCCGCTTCTCGGATGCGCTGGTCACGCTCGGCTCGCAAGGGCACGGTCGTCGTGCGAGCGGGACTCACCCGCACCGAACCTCTCAGCCAAGCTGCTTCCGCTTCGGAGCGGGACAGCGGCTTTTCGGGTACGGCTCTGCGGTCGTTGTCTTCGCGGCCACCCCTCATACTGCTACTCCAACGGTTGATACGGCCAATAATCGTATCGCGATCTTGGCGTGGAATTTGTGGCGGCGGTCGCGCTTAGGGAGGGCATGGGAGCGATTTCCTTGAGTTGGCGCTTGGGGCCGGACTCCTCGCGTGCGCTGGCGCCACCGCAAGCAACTCTCATAGCCTGGTCGAAATTGGACGCTGATCCGTGGTCAGCTTTCGACGCGCATTCACAGCCCATCAGATCTGGGGTTTCCGCGCCGCCGCAGCGAGCGTGCTTGAGGATCATCGCGGCGACCCTCCGCGCCCCCCGGCCGGACCACTGCGGTCCGCCCCTGTCCACACAGGGCGGTGGGGACGTGCGAACTCGCCAACGGGCCGCATGACACTGCCCCAGTCCATCCCGAGCGACCCCGTCGCAGGGTCCTATTCGAATTTTCCTTTTGGTCGTTGAAACGGAGCCGCGCATCCGATTGCAGCCGCCCAGGCCGAGAAAGATCCAGAAATTAGGTGTAAACATGAAGTGACCAAGAGGCAGAGCAGACGATTGGAGCAGCGTTCCTTCCCCCGCTGCCCCGCCGGGATGGGGCTCGCCCCCGAGCCGCTGCCTCGAGACAGACGCAACAGCCATGTCCATCAGCCAAGACCAAGCCGTTTGGGAACTGTACCGGCAGGGGCTCCCCCTGATTGCCGAAGAGGCCGCCGAACGCTGGAACCAGGGTCAGGCCTTCGAGCTCGATCTCGATCTGCGCCTGCCCCGCTCCCTCAAGAACCTGATCCGCCAATGCAACTGGGAGCTGAGGCAACGCCACAAGGCCGGGTGAGCCCGACCTTCATCTTCGCCGCCCCCGGATGCATCGAGACGGCCCCAGATCGGGAACTATCCCGATCACCCCGATCGCGCCCGTTTTCGGCCCCGAGTGGTCGCTCGAAGGGGTTGTTCGGAGCATCTGCTCACCTGATTACCAACGAAACTCAGCTCACCCATGATCTGCATAACACGCTGTTTTTCAGATGCTTTCCGTTTCCGGCAGGAGCAGGCCCGGCCTGCGGCAATACAGTAGGGGGCCCACAGAGCCGGCCGAGCCGAAGCCGTGACGGCATTGGCAACCGCCAAACAACCACTTGGCGTCCAAGTTGCCCCTGGGGCGGCTGAGTCTTCCTGGTAATCAGGTCTGCTCAATGCCGCGGATTCCACCCATCATGAGTCAGGCACGCCCAGAAGGCGAACCTCATCCCCTCACCCCTATCTGAATTCGTTATCCCGAAATAGCGGCAGCGAGTTTGTCGCGAACCGCCTCAGCTCTTCGCCTAGCTTCCCGGCGGGCGATAATTCACGCGCTTCTTCGTCGCCATGTGGACCTCGCTTGGTGTCGCTGCAATTGTTGCTCCTTTTGCGAGACCGCTCCAATTCCTGGCGTTGCGGAAAGAAATCCAGTTCTGGAGGTCCACTCACCGAAGCAACGCTGGTAGAAACTGGGGGACCTACTGTGGTGGCTGAGTGACTTGGCCGCCACCTATTGTCTGGGCCCGCAGAGCTTAGGGCAGCGTTCCTGAGTGCAGCTGCTCACCCTCCGAGGCCTGGAGGTGGGCCTCTTCGGGCTGGTTAGCATGGGGCATGCGGTCGGGTTTGGCCCGTGACGCCTCAGATAGCCAGGCCGTTGCGGCTTGTTATTAAAGTCGGTTCTTAGGAGAGACCCTGAAGTCCAACAGGTCGGATCCAAAGGCAATTTTTCTTCACCGCAGCTGTGGATAACCCTGTGGACACGCGTGGAAGTCTGACTCTGAGTCCCTCAGAATATGACGGTTTTGTTAGATCGGCTACTTTTTGACCACCCTGTTTCTCGAGCACAAATACGGGCAGATACAGTCAGTTACGTACGGGCTTTCGCCTAACACCCTGGCGCGCGAGGGTCAAGGCCGCTGGTGTGGATAGCGTCACATTTGACGCTGCTACGCGTGGGCTCCGCGGTTTCGGGGGCCCGCTTCTCGGGGCGGCAACCCTCATCTGAAATTGCTCAGGGTTCACGCGCCTAGGTCGTTCGCCTTTACCCTCGCCGTCTTTTTGCGCCCTGCCCCGCCTTCCCGTCCGTCGTGCGTCCTCCTGCGGCGTCACTCACTCCTCGCTCAGGCCCTCGCTGCCACGGGCTAAGTCCGCAAGCTCATCGAGCAGCCCGTCGTAAAGCTCACAGAGCAGCCCCTCGTAGTCTTCGTCTTCCCCCTGCATCTCAGCGACGGACCGGACCATCGCCGGCGTCAGGTTGGAGTCATCCCCAACCAAGTCCTCAAGGTACTCGTCGTGGTCTTCGTACACAGGACACCTCGTTGCCCAAACCAAACTGCGCGATCATTGCGGAGGCGCAGAGCGGATCTCCGAAGCGCCCAAGTGCATTCACGGGGACGCCTTCCCCAATCGTGTACGAGGATCGGCCAGATGCAAGCGCCGCGGCGACAGGCGCCACGGGAAGGCCGACGAGGACGCCGACGCTCCTGGCTTGACCTCCTCGCCCTGCTGCCCAACACGCATCCAAGCCAGCTGCCCTGGGCTCTGTTCGGTCAGGACCGGACCTGAAACGGCTTACGACAACCCGCTTCGACGAGCCTGTACTTGCGTAGCCGCGGGTCACCTCCCGCAGCTGAGGTGCGGTAGAGTGACCCGGGTTGGTAGATTTGGGGCGCGGCTTCTCCGAGTGTCTTGAGATTCATCCATAAACGGGAAACTGCGCGATTGCGGCGTGTCGCCCACTGGTTCCGGGTTATGCGTCGGCGCGGGATCTTGGCGTTTGCGATCCTGACGGCCCTGCTCGTTATCCCGCTCCGCTGGATCGATCCTCCCACGTCGTCATTCATGCTCCAGCACAAGGTTTCATCCTTCACGAACGGGAGGGACA
>Ga0316585_10000148_pt1 | contig 13766 bp, 15 predicted proteins | sample S_170502SCrBrC_D_FD_204517 | JGI IMG/M metagenome (GOLD analysis project Ga0316585, IMG submission 204517) | Rhizosphere microbial communities from salt marsh grasses in Alabama, United States - S_170502SCrBrC | ecosystem: Host-associated > Plants > Roots > Rhizosphere | place: USA: Alabama...
CGCGCGTTTCAATGCTCAAAAAGGCCAACTTATTTTTTCACGATCATAGGGCGGTTGGAACGTTAGCGACCAAAGGGGAGACGATGGCCTGACGATTTGTGCAGGTGGGTGCGACTCCGGTCTTTTTTTTCCCGCTAGCGGCGATGAATCCTTATGTGAAGGCCTATCGCTTCAAATTAAGGGTTACGGGAAGAAATAATTCCGCGCAAGATTGCGCCGGATTTGGGTTCGTCTACAAGGCCCATTCAGCGGTGCATATCGAGATACGTATCGGTGGATGTAACGCAGGAGACGGACCAGAAGACAAGCCGGATCTGGAATTAATTTTTACTGGGGCCCTGAAGGCTCGGTGTTCTATTCTTCTTCGATCGGTATTGTGTAGGTTGCGTCCCGCATTAGTTTTACCAGGCGAATTTGAAGAAAACCGTTGTTATAGGAGGATGAAATCACCTCGGTATCTATGGGGACCGGGAGGTACAGTATCCGTTCGAAACGGCCGTATTGAATTTCGGCCAACCTGTAGGTGGCTTTTTCAGTCCGCGGCATTGGATTACGACGGCCTTGGATATGGATGGCCCGACTGTTGATCTCGACATCGAGGTTGTCTTTTTCAACACCTGCCACTTCAGCCAGAACAATGATTTCTTCAGGCGTTTCATAAATGTCCATCTGAGGCGTCCAATTGCAATCCGAGGAAGCGAACATCGGCTTCACAGGCCGAAACATATCTTCAAAACTTTTTTCTAGTTGGGATGCAATCTGGTCAAAATCATTCCCGAATCGAATTTTGATGTAGTCCACTTTTCCCGAACTCCTTCTTCATTGGTACCGTGGATTCCATTGGCGTATACACAATGATGTTGAACCTAACACTGAAACACGGGTTTGTAAAGAGACCCGCTGAGGCACCAGAAATTCTCGGTAGAAGATCGAATTCTATTGATGACGCCGGTTAACCTGGGTGTTATTGCGCCCAAACGATTATCGTTAAAAACCCAGCCACCCGGCAACATGCAAAGGTTCACCAAGAACCGCCGCGGCAAAGCATACCGACTGAGCTCCGCTCCTTATGGAGACGTGAGAGGACGCAGTATCCGCATAGCCGTTGTCGATTTTGTGATGGCCGCCATCGCTTGACAGAAGACTTGCTATGATTATCTATTTCCCAAAATAGTCATCTTATTAAAAGGAGGGAAGAGGCAATGGCTCTTGTCAAATGGGATCCGTTTAAAGAGGTGACAACATTGCAGGAACGCATCAACAGACTCTTTGAAGATGCCTTTCCGAGGTCAAGAGAACGGGAAGAAGACTTGAGTCCGGGTTTCTGGCGTCCGGCCGTGGATATCTACGAGTGCGAGACCGCCGTGGTCCTGAAAGTCGAACTGCCGGGAATGAAAAGAGAGGATGTATCGGTCGAGGTCAAAGATAACGTATTGACCATCAAGGGTGAGCGCAAAGCCGAATCCGGGATCAAGGAAGAAAAGTATTACCGCAGAGAAAGGACTTACGGATCGTTCAGCCGGTCCTTCAATCTGCAGTATACGGTGAAACCCGACAAGATTAAGGCTCGGTTCAAAGATGGCGTCCTTGTGATCGAGGTGCCGAAACCGGAAGAAGAAAAGCCCAAGCAGATCAATGTGAACATCGACTGATTGTTCCGCACGGATGTCATTCCTTCAATAATAATTTCAACGCCTTCTCTGGATCGATAAGAGGCAGGATCCGAGTGGTAATATATGACCTCCAGGCGTCCCCTCTTGGCCATCCGTTTCCAGTATTTCCTGTACTTCGGCGTCCTTGGTATCTATCTGCCCTATTTTAATCTGTATTGTTATCACCTCGGTTTCAACGGCACTCAAATCGGTATCCTGTCGGCCGTCAGGTCGGTGGTCATGGTCATTTTTTCGCTGGCTTGGGGTCTTCTCGCCGATCGATTTCAGCGGCGTTGGACGATCTATATTCTTTGCAGTGCCGGTAGCACCCTTATTTGGGTTTTTTTCCTCTTTACCGGTGACTTTTGGCTGATGCTGGTGATCACCGTTGCCTATGTCGCTTTTTACGCTCCGATCATCTCCTTTCTGGAGGCCTTTACCATGGATCAGTTGACGAATCGGAAAGAGATATACGGGACGGTCAGGGTCTGGGGGTCGATCGGCTTCATTTTGGTGGTTATTGGACTGGGACGGGCCATCGATTTTTTTCCGATCCGATTGACAATTGTGCTCATTCTGGTCGGTTCGATGATTCAGGCTGCCGGAGCCCTGTGGATGCCCGGTTCAACCTTCGACCGGCTTCCTTTTCTGCAACCCTCGTTCGGCGAACTGCTGAACCGGCGCGTGATTTTTTTTCTGTCGAGCGGGTTCCTCATGCTGGTAAGCCACGGTGCCTACTATGGTTTTTTTTCGATTCACCTCGAAAACCTGGGCTATTCGCGCACCTTTATCGGCCTTGCCTGGGCCGTGGCGTCGCTGGCTGAAATTTTCGTCATGATCAAATCCGGGGTCATATTCAAACGGTATGCCCTGGAAAAGGTACTGCTTTTCTCCTTTATTGTGGCCGCCCTCCGCTGGATCGTGCTCTATTTCGCACGCACGCCGGCCCTGATCCTTTCCTCACAAGCCCTGCATGCCGTCACTTACGGCACTTTTCACATTGCCAGCATACTTTGTATCGATCGTCTAGCCCCGAAGCAGGCTAAAACTGTCGGCCAGGCCGTCAACAACGCCGTACAATACGGTCTGGGATTAATGGTCGGCTTTTTCATCAACGGTTTTCTCTACGAGCGGATCGGATCAGCGGCGCTGTTCATGATGAGCGCCGGAATAGCGACCGTCGGCGGCATGCTGTTCTGGAGTGGCACCCGGCTTGGCGCGGGCAGGTCTGATAATGGGGATAAACCGTTAAGAAATCACTAGATTCATGTCACACCTAAATTGTCTTGACCACTGTCGCCCGCGGCACGATATCAACAGACTGGGTATCGCTCAAGGCCGTCGCGACACGTCAAAGATGATTCGACGCTATGATGGGAGCACAAGGTGTCTGATCCAGTTCAGCAGACTGTTTGAGCTCAGATTGGCGCGGTCGATCCGATCGATCCGATCGAACAGGTCCTGCGGATCGGCATACCATTGCGCTCGGGTTTTAAAGGGGCGCAGCGGGTCGAGTTCCTTGACGACGCGAGCCGGATTGCCGGCCGCTACCGTGTTGGACGGAACGTCTTCGACGACCACCGCTCCGGCCCCGACGATACTGTTTTCGCCTATCTTGACGCCCTTGCAGACGATAGCACTGTCTCCGATCCAGGCATTGGGGCCGATCCGAACCGTTTCCGATCGACCCATGGCCAGGCGGTCGTACAGGCCGTGCCAGTCGCAATCGGTGATATAGACCCGGCCGGCAAGCATGCAGTTGTCATCGATAACGATCTTCCTGGCCGAACCGATGCGGACTCCCGGACATAGCAGGCAATGGTCGCCGATGGTAATGCTGCCGCTGCCCGGTGCTTGCGGCCAGACCGCCAACCGGACCTTGCTGTCGGGTGCGGCAATCACGGTGGCGAAATCGCCTATCTTCACCGGAGATCCAAAGATTTCGACGTGCCAGGGCTTGATAAAATGGGCGCCACGCCCGAGAGCGGCCAGCCGGGGGCGTGTATACCGGCGGGTGTAGAACTTCTGGAAATTGAGGTAGGCTTTTTTAATGAAATACGGGCGGTGGTCACGGGTCACGGTACTCTCCCGTCTATGGTGTCGGTGCGCTCTGTGGTTGCGAACTCCAGAATACATGCGAAAAAAGTTGGCTGGCGGGAGTTAGGCCATAGAGGGCGTCGGCCGCCATCAAAGCCACGGCGCTGGTCCAGGTGAGACGATCCTCAGGCCATATTGTCATATCCGGGTAGGTGAATCCGGCCCAATACATACCGTCCTCATACTGTTTGTCGGCGATCCAGTTAAACACGATTTGGGCCAGTGGACGACGTCCGACGGCCGAGAGGGCCAGAGAAAGTTCAGCTGTTTCGGCAATTGTGATCCACGGCCGATCGGATACACATCGAACGCCCTGACCCTCAATGACGAACTTTTTCCAGAGATAATCGATCCGCTTACGGGCTCTCCGCCCGCCGATCACTCCACACAAGACCGGATAATACCAGTCCATGGCGTATCGTGACTTGGTCATGTTGAACCGTTGGGGCTTTTCGGATATCGCATGCACTAAACAGGCGAGCCCCTTTTCCCAGGCCTCCTGTCGACAGCCTATTTGTCGTGCAATGGCCAGGGCACAGCGGATACTCATGCAGATTGAACTCGAACCGGTTAAGAGCGCCATTCGGTCGATGTTACCCTCCGGGCTGATGGCCCAGTAGATTTCGCCGTGGGGGGACTGCAGGCCAAGCGCGAAGTCAATGGCAGAACGCACTCCGAGCCATGCCCACTCAAGAAATAACCGGTTGCCGGTGATCAGATAGTGTTGATAAATGCCCACGGCGATATAGGCGGACAAATTGGCGTCCCGAGTGGTGTCCTCCGGCACCCCGTTTCGGTAGGAGGTATACCAGCTGCCATCCGGGTTCTGACAGCGGATCAGCCACCGGTAGGCCAGCTCCGCGGCGGCCGGATACCCTCCGATGCTCAACCCCATAGCCGCTTCCACCATGTCCCAGGGATCGCTCTTGTGGCCGGAACACCACGGAATTTCGCCGTCTTTCCTCTGAGCCGCGGCGATGCCGGCGGCAACGGCCTCGACGTCCAGACTGTGGTCTTGTTTCTCGGAATAAATTTCGGGAGGGGTGCTCATCGGGAGCCCTATTGTTTCAATTTGTCACGTAATGGGTCTTAATATGTTGGATTCGCTCGTCTTGCAAGTAAGAATGGGTTATTTGATCTCTGACGGGAGTTGACTCTTCGCCACCGTCATCCGTCTGTAAATAAACAGGAACAAAAAGTTTTGCAGCTTGACTTTCATCGCTTCCTTGATTAGAGATTGAATGAGTGCCGTTGCGAGAGCGCTGGAAAACGTGGATGATATCGAAACGGCGCGGTGAGACTGACTGAATCCAAGACCGCCACAGTGAATCGCGCAGCTGACCGCGTGCCTGTTGTGGACGCACACCATAAATGCGTTTTTTTCGTCGGCGATGGGCTTCGTGATGAAGGTTTTGGACTGTGTTATTGGCCGTCGGCGTATTATACAATACTTATGCCTCCTCTCTCTGGCCGTGCTCAAAACATTGTCTCAAAGCCTATGCCATGACGTTTAGCGGCCCGAAGATAGACTGGATCGAGGCCGTATGAATCGCGATTATTTATCGATGCTGCCGATCTGGCACCGCCGGTCGGACCGACAGTGTCACAGAATTGCCGTCGGAAGTTTGGTGCTACGACGCGGTCAACTGGCGGCAATCACCCAGAAACCCGATCCAAAAGCGAAAGGAGAACAAGATGGCCGACAGTGTCTACAAATTTATCGATTTGGTTGGCAGCAGCAGCACTTCCTGGGAAGATGCTGCTAAAAACGCGGTGGAAACCGCCTCTAAAAGTCTCCGGGACCTGCGCGTTGCCGAAATTCTCAAACTGGACATGAAAGTAGAAAACGGCAAAGTGACCGCCTATCGAGCCCGGGTCAAGCTTTCCTTCAAATACGCCAGCGATTAGGCGGCCCAACTACCAATAAAAACCTCCGTGATAATTTACGATCGTCACGGGGGTTTTTATTGTTTAAGGGCCGCTGTCATCAATTCCCCCACGAGCTTGGAAAAGCGGGCCGGATTTTCAGGTTTGCCGCCCTCGCCGATCACGGCCATGTCCAGCAGCAGTTCGCTGTAATCCGTCAAGACCAAAAGGTTCCGGTCCGTTTCGTACAATTTCCTGAAGTAATCCAGAGCCGGGTGGTCGGGGTTCAATTCCAGTACCCGCTTGGATTGCGGCGACTGGTGGCCCGCTGCCTTGAGGAGTTTTTCCATGTAGGCACTCGGATCGTGGCTGTCACCGGACAGACAGGCCAACGAATCCTTGAGACGGGTGGAAGGCTTGACGTCTTTGACTTTGTCTTGCAGTTTCGATTTGATGAAACCAAATAGGGGGGCATAGGCGTTTTGTTTTTCAGCGTCGACCTGCGGCAAATCGATGTCACCTTTTTCCGCGCTTTTGAGCGGCTTGCCATCGTACTCATCGAGTGCCTGTACCACCCATTCGTCCACAGGGTCGTTCATCAGCAACACTTCATACCCCCTTTCTTTCAGCCTTTCAAGCAGGGGACTGTCGTTCAAGGCTGTCAGGTCGTCTCCCGTCAGATAGTAAATTTCCTTTTGATCCGGTGGCATGCGGTCAACGTAATCTTTGAAGGAAACCAATTTGTCTTCGCTCCGGGTAGTTTGGTAGCGTGCCAAATCGGCGATCTTTTTGCGGTTTTCAGGATCGGTGTAGATGCCTGACTTAAGCACCTGCCCGAACTGGTTCCAGAAAGTCATATAGGTTTCGGATTCCATCGCTTCTAGATGTTCGAAAATCTTTTTGATCAGGTTTCTGCGGATATTTCTGACCAGGCGGTCCTGCTGTAAAATTTCACGGCTGATGTTAAGGTTTAAATCAGGAGCGTCCACCACGCCCCGAATGAACCGAAAATACTCGGGGACCAGTTCGCGGCAGTTCTCCATTATAAAAACACGCTTGCAGTAGAGGTGAATGCCGTGCTTCATGTCCGGATTGAACAGGTCGAAGGGGGCCTGACTCGGAATATACAGCAGGGCGTCGTATTCGGTGGTGCCCTCGAACTTAAGGTGCAGGTGGGTCAAAGGGGCATTCCAGTCGTGGCTGATGTGCTTGTAAAACTCCTCGTACTCATCCTCGCCGACATCTTTCTTGTCTTTGGTCCAGATGGCCTTCATCGAATTGAGGGTTTCTTCGCGCATCACCTTGCGGTTGGTCTTGCCGATCGTTTTGCCCGCCTCATCCTTGAGAAGCTCGTTATCCGGAATCGGTTCATCCCGCTCGATGTCCATCACGATCGGATAATTCACGAAATCGGAATGGCGTTTGATGATTTGACGGATGGTGAATTCGTCGGTGAAATCCGGTTCGTACTTTGCCTTTTTTTTCAGATCCAGGATCACCGTCGTACCGCGGGCGTCCCTGGCCGCTTCCTCGATCGTGTAAGTGCCGTCACCGGTGGAAGACCAGCGGGTGGCGGTTTCCGATCCGGCCGCGCGCGAGATCAGGGTCACCCTTTCTGCGACGATAAATGCGCTGTAAAATCCGACGCCGAACTGGCCGATCAACTCAGGGGATACCACGCTTTTATCATTGAGGTGGGCTATGGCCTCCATAAACCCTGCCGTTCCGCTCTTGGCTATGGTGCCGATATTTTCCATGATTTCCTCGTACGTCATGCCGATGCCGTTATCGGAAACCGTCAGCGTGTTCTTGATGCCGTCGGTGGCAATTTTAATTTTAAACTCGGCGTCTTCACCCAGTATGTCCGGTTCCAGCTGGGCTTTGAATCTGAGCCGGTCGATGGCATCAGAGGCATTCGAAATCAACTCCCTTAAAAATATTTCCGGGTTGGAATAAAGGGAATTGATGATGAGATTGAGCAACTGCTGCACTTCGGTTTTAAACTGATGTGTTTCGTGTTTACCGGCCATTTTTACTCCTTTTTTGGTGTTTCGTCGCATTGTGTTAAACTGTACGCCAACCGGCAACTGCCATTTTCGGGTTATAAAATGCGCTTCATTACGCAATTGTCAACCCGACCGAAGTGGCTGAATTTAAACCGGAAGAATAAGAAAAAAACAGAAGACGGATTGTGCGGGTATTGAAATTAACACCCATTGAAATTACCATATCTGGGTAATGAAAGCAGGCACTTTGTGCTGAGAAGGGATTTTGAATGCTTGATATAGAAGACAGTGTCATCATCAACCAGCCGGTCGAGAAAGTCTTCGCGTATGCAACGAACCTCGAAAACAATATTTGCTGGCAATCTGACGTCATTCTGTCCGAACAGACTTCAGACGGACCTTTTGGCCGCGGTGCGACCTATCGGTTGGTCAACCGTTTCATGGGCCAATTTTTCGATTCCGAGGGTGTCATTTCAGAGTACGTCCCGAACGAGCTCTGCACCTTTTGCTTCACGGAAGGGCCGGTTGCCGGTAAAAGCCGTTTCATTTTCGAACCGGTCGACGGCGGGACGCGGTTTCTCACCCGCAGCAACATCGAACTCAAAAACTTGAAAATTCTCGGTTTCGTGGTCAAGCGCAAAGCGCGCCATCAGGTTAGAAACGACCTGCGGAAGCTCAAGACAATTTTAGAAAACGGCGCGGATCACTTTGATTGTTGCGGCAATTTTGAAGATTAGCACGTGAGATGAAACGCACCGGCAACGTTTTCTTCTTGGGCCCGGTGCTGATTGAACAAGTCGACGGCTTCGGCGGTGCGTTCGGAAAGCAGCCGGACGCCGCGCTCTGCGAGGTCTCTGCGGAGCTTGGCCGGAACGTCTAAGTTGCCCGCATAACCCGTTCCGACCACCAGCACGTCCGGCCTGCTTTCCAGGATATCCACAATATCATCCGACAACAGCCGGTGGCCTTGGCTTCGCCACCAATTATCCTTGACCGTATCGCCGATAATTTTTAGATCGGTGGTATACGTCTTTCCTTTCACACGCATGCTGCGTCCTGTGACATACGATTCGATTATTTTTTTTGTATGCGTTTTCGGCATAATGTCGATCCGTTCGTCAATCTTCTTCCCAGCTGATGCATTCGGACGGGCAAGATTCGATGGCTTCCTCGATGCAGTCCTCCGGCCCGCCTTCGGGCATGATGACCTCGGCTTTTTCTTCATCTTCGTTAAAGGCGAAAACCTCCTCGCAGAGTTCAACACAGCTTTCACACCCGACGCATTCATCTTTGTCAATCACGACACGTTTTCCCATTGTCTGCCTCCAAACGATGCTGTTTCAGAAGTATTATATTGGGGTTGCCGGTATCGATTTTTTAACAGCTGCCCAATACAGGTAAGTGGCTTACTGCCAACAATCAATACAATAAGTTTGGCGGTGGGAAATACAAGGGGCGGGATCTATACGATCGGTAGCAACTTTCTGTTAATCACGTAACAATTTAATATTATAATGTTTTAAGACTGTGCTCAAGTGATGATTTTTTTGTGCCGCCGCAAATGCCACCATTATAGTTTTTGCGGTGATCGCTCCGGTTGACGATACTTTTTGATCGTTCCGGTCGATTCCGCTTCTAGCCATTTGAGGTGTTCTTGGAGAAGCTGCAGGGTCTCCCGAATGCTTTTTCTCAGCCGATCGGTGACTTTCAGTGCTGCGGGGCCGATAACCTGCATATATTGAACCGATATCTTTTTGTATTCGATCTTCACGTTGTCGAGAGTGAAGTCCATCTGCCGCATCATGCGGGGCAATTGGGATCGGACGTAACCGTCGTTCATACCAGCCGCGTCATGGTACACGCCAGCCAGCTCCGACTGATAGTAGAGGCAGGTCTCGATCGAATTGAGGCTGGCCACGATGCTGTTGATGTAAGGCAGGTCGTTTAATTCCAGCTGTTCGTTCAATCCGATGATCTTTTTTTCGCCATCGAGCAGTTCCGCGTTTTTAGTGGCTAAACCTTCCGCAAATCGCTGGAGCTGCATCATGATGTCGCCGGTCGCTTGACATGGTCCTGCTGTCAAAACAACCCAACAAAGAAAAACAGTGCAGACGAGCCGCGCCGTCTTGCGTCCTTTATCGGATCTGAGCATTCGTGTTTCCAGCGATCCGGTGAGAGCGGTTTTTCGGGCAGTGCCGCACAACGGACTGCTCATTGAGGTGAATCGGTAAGTTACCAGCGCAGCAGTACGGCACCGGCCGTCAGCCCGGCTCCGAAAGCGTCGAGCAGGATCGTTTGACCTTCTCTGATGCGGCCGTCCCGCACAGCTTCGTCCAACGCCGACGGGATGGTAGCTGCCGAGGTGTTGCCGTAGCGGTCGAGATTGACCAGCACGTGGTCCATCGGGAAAGCGAGACGGTTGGCCACCGCTTCGATAATCCTCAGGTTGGCCTGGTGCGGGACGAACCAATCGAGTTGCACGATCGAAAGACGCCGTTTTTCAAGGGTGCGTAGGGCGCACTCAGTCAGGGTGCGCACCGCCACCTTGAAAATTTCGCGGCCGTTCATGCGCATTTTATGGAGGTTCTGAGTGTAACGTTCGGGGGTAACCTCCATGTTGGATCCGCCGGCCGGAACGTAAAAAAGATTGCTTAGGCTGCCGTTCGAGGTTAGGTGGCTGGACAGGATGCGCTGCCGACTTCCAGCCGGAACCCGCTCGACGATGACGGCGCCGGCACCATCTCCAAAAATAATGCACGAAGAGCGATCCGACCAGTTGGTTATCTGTGACAGGACTTCGCCGCCGACCACGAGAATGGTTCGAGCCTGCCCGGACAGGATGAACTGCTGGGCCGTCACGAGCCCATAGATGAATCCGGAGCAGGCGGCATTGACATCCATCGCCCAGGCATTGCCCGCCCCGATTTTTTTCTGGAGCCAACAGGCCGTAGAGGGGAGCAGTGTGTCGGGCGAACAGGTGGCATAGATGATTTGGTCGATATCATCGGCTTTGCGACCCGCCATTTTGAGCGCTTTGCGGGCTGCCCGTGCGCCGAGCGAAGAGTTGGTCTCGGCCTCGTTTTCGACGTTTGCAATTCGGCGTTCTCGGATGCCGGTTCTATCCAGGATCCACTGGTCGTTCGTCTCGATGTCGTGATGGGCCAGCATCCGGATGAGTTCTTCGTTGCTTAAATGCTTTTCCGGAAATGCGGACCCGATACCGGTAATTCTGGCGGCAAATCCCATGGTGTATAATTTCACTCCTGAAAACGGACGGGTGATCCGGGTTGAAATATTAGAAAGTTTCCGTCCACAAATGGCCCTTTTCCGCATTTTCGGCGTCAATCACGCTTAAGACGTGACAGGTCGGTGCGGAATCGCTTGTGCGGCGGACGAGAGTGTGCCTCCGTGCGATTCCTTAGTTTCCTTGAACTTGCAGAAAATTGCACATTTCTGAATCGGAAACTTGTCAGTTCCCTTTTAAAAACCGCGGATGGGCACTTGATGCCTGACATTATCAACGTTTGGGGTTTGAAGCAACAACAGAGGCTTTTACAGGTGACATCGATGCGGTCACACTGACACCGGTTAGGCTACCTTCGATGATCCCGATTGCCTAATCGGCCATGATCTGTTACCTTGCCGGTTATTAATCTGGGCGAATATACCATATATATAGGTTGAATGGTTCAAAGTTCTGGGGTGAAAAGCCCTTAAACTGCTTATATCTGATCGAACAAGGATATAATAACGCGTGACCATCTGCGAATTCACCGGTGGCACAAATTGATTTCCAATATGTACGTGCCTATATTTTCGCACATCGTAAAGGAGCAGCAACGAAAATGACGGAAGAAAGAACCCAGACGATCGACTTTACGGTCGACCGGCAAAACCTCTACCTGGAAGAAACGTTTACCGATCTTAAGGTGGCCAGCATTCGGCGGCTTACCCCGGTAACCAGCGACGGCTCGGTCGACAAAACCCGCAAAACCATCTTCATGGGGGAGACCAATCTCATGACGGCCGCCGGTCCACTGCCGGTGCAGGCCATGATTCCAGCCAAACAACTTCAGCAGGCGATCAAACGATTTCCGGAAGCCATGCAGGCGGCGGTTGAGAAACTGGCGGATGAGGTGCAGAAGATGCGGCAAAAAGAGCAATCGCAGATCGTTACCCCTACCGGAAAAGAACAATCACGGATTATAGTTCCCGGTCGATAACACCATTGCATTCATCTGCAGGCCAATTCAGACTTTCTGCGAATCACCGTCGACCGAGCGGGCGCCATTTCTGAAGCACGAGCCGACGCCGATTTCTCAGACGCGTTCTGTGCAATCAGCCCGGGCCGCCACTTCGACTGGTGTCTGAGATGCGCAATCAATCTCATCAATCCATCGGGACGTTAAGGCTCCTGCTGCGGTGGGCCGCCGCACCGGAAATGCCCGTGCCCGAGACCACGGCATCCCACGGTTTGATATGGTGATACGGTGTGATTCTTTTTGGACTGCTGGTTTGAAGCCCGGTGGAGAACGGATTCGTCCAATGCAGGATCGAAAACGACGGCCAATGATCATTGGCCATACCGGCCGGGGGGAGCGATTGACGCCCAAGGTGGTGTTGCGCTATGCGCTGATTCAGTTGCCGGGGACAGTGCTTTTGGTTCTGGTGATTCTGCTGATCAATCGGTGGTGGGTGACCGTTCCCTTGTGGTTGGGGTTGGGAATCGTCGGCTTGGCGATTGTGAAGGACCTTGTTTTGTTTCCACTTGTCTGGCGTTCGTATGCCGGCGGTAACCCGGACGATCCCTCCTCGATGATCGGTCGCCGGGGCATCGTCATCAGACGGCTCGATCCTGAAGGCTTTGTCCGGGTGCGTGGAGAATTATGGCGGGCCGAAACCGTTGAAAACGACCGTCCGGTGGAAGAAGGACGGCGTGTCGCAGTGGTCGAAGTCAGCGGTCTGAAACTGTATGTCAGAGCAGACTTGCAGGGTAACGGACCGCCGGGTTGATACTATTTCTCTAATGATTTAAGAATGTATTGCTTTATGGAAATTGACTGGTCATCGAAGCTTCAGGGTCCTTTGATGCAATCCTCGTGCACCTCGTTGAAAAATTACGGCCGCCTTCCTGTTCACACAACATCCGGTTTATCCTGCATGCTGTCGCCAGTATCGTTATCGTCCAGCGTCCGCTGCCGGCCCGACCGCCAGTACCGGGCAGGTGACCCGCCGAATCACGCGGTCGGTGGTCGACCCCAGCAAGAGCGTTTCAACGAGCCCGCGACCCCGGATGCCCAAAATGATCAAGTCGACGGCGTGTAAAACGGCATATTTGACCAACTCTTCATGAGGCCTGCCCGCCTGGCAGCTGGTTTTGACATCGCACCAGTTGCGGGCCTCGGCCGGCACCAACGATTCGAGCCTTCCGGTCAGGAGAGCATCCAGATCCGTCCGCACTTCGGCTGTCATGGGGTCGGGCATGAGGGCGTCGGAGTAGGCAAAAGGCTCCACCACATGCACCAGGTGAAGTTCCGACTGAAAGTCCTGAGCCAGGCTGAAGCCGTAGGTTACCGCATTGGCCGAATCCTGTGAAAAATCGGAGCCAACCAGGATTTTTTTCAATCGGAAGTTTTCCACGGTGTCCCGCGTTATCCTCTGCTCAGCAATGTCGTCGTTCCTTTTTTCAGGCGCGGTCACGACCATAAACGGGCGGCGGATGCTCCGAAGCAACTGTTCGGTGACCGAACCGAGCAAAAGCCGTTTCAGGCCCGAACGGCCGTGGCTGGCGGAAATCACCAGGTCGGCCTGCGTCATGCCAACCAAATCGGAAACGGTGTGGGCGATGGCACCCATTTCGACATGGGGCACCCATTTTAGCTGAAGCGGGTTCATGAGAGTGTCCATATGACGCAATGCATCTTCTTTGAGGGTTTGCGCGTAATCAGGGGGATAGGTGAAGGCTTCACCGTGAACGGAGACGATCGGAAGGTCGACTACGTGGCACAGGTGGAGCGTGGCCTCGAATACACGGGCCAAGGCCGCGCCGTAATAAACAGACCTATTGGAGAAATCCGATAAATCCGTCGTACACAAGACGTTCTTAAAGACCACTTTCATTTGAGCCTCCTTTTGCTAGTACCCA
>Ga0316585_10000151_pt1 | contig 13706 bp, 10 predicted proteins | sample S_170502SCrBrC_D_FD_204517 | JGI IMG/M metagenome (GOLD analysis project Ga0316585, IMG submission 204517) | Rhizosphere microbial communities from salt marsh grasses in Alabama, United States - S_170502SCrBrC | ecosystem: Host-associated > Plants > Roots > Rhizosphere | place: USA: Alabama...
TCTTACCATATTTTTGTTTTTCTTTTGGACTGGATTTGGATCGCAACGCAAACCGTTCTGCCTTAATAGCCTCTTGTTATGCTAAATAAATTATCTCCATATCATCTTTATCTTTAATCGCCTCAATGGATGTTTTGAAATCGCAGTCAGTTGAAACAATTTATCCATTTATATCCTTTTTTTAAAAGAAGCTCCTTAATAAGTTGATGAGTTATATTTCGGAAAGTGAGGCTGAATATCAAGTTGACCAACCGCCTCCCAAGAAATGAGTTTCCATGATTGGCCACATTTCAGGCATCGATATAAAAGTTTTGAAGAACCTACTCCATCTATTCTACGCTCTTCAAAAAGCAGGTGCTCGTGACTTTTAACCATTTCGCCTAGGTATGGCAGGGGATCGGCATAACCATGTGTGTACTTCCATTGATTTACACCGATTTCAAATTTTTCACAAAGTTTACAAATATTCATAATCATACTCCTGAGGTTTATGAGAAAGGGCAGTTTCAGGCAAAACCACCCCTTCCCAAGCTTGAGGAGGCATCGGCAGGAGTCGCCAAATTAGGTGGACAAACTTCCCTCCAGTTAAACCTATACAACTAAAAATTAACAGGCGTCAATAATCGTTCTTATACTATATAATACGGATAAAAAGTACCAATATTTTGTATTGGTATGAAACGGACGGAAAATGGACTCCTTATTGCAGTTTAAAAAATTGACAAAAGGTAAGATCTGAGGTTTGTTTTCTTGTTTTCTATTCCCAACTTTTTTCGGATGCTTTTTCTATGATTGTATATTGTCCGAGGTGATAAACTCATAAGCTCTGCGATCTCTTTGGCATTGTTTCCATGTCGTATTAGATTTGCCACCTTGATTTCTGCAGGTGTCAGGTTTAAATAGGTTCGAGACATTTTTCGGGTAAATGGTGAGGCAATTTCGTTTATATTGGACTCTATAATGCTCAATATGGCTTTCTGTTGATCATCCAATTTCGTTTTTTTGATCTTTTCAAGATATGGCGCGATAAGTTCTTTTACATTTGTCAATAGATTATCTGATGTTTCTTTTTTATCTTCCTGCCTTTTATCCAACAATACTTGTAATGCAATATTTAATTCCTCAAGGTTGCTTTTTTGGACTTCCAATTCTATAGTGCGTTCCTTCACCCGATTTTCAAGTTCATCATGAGCTTTCTGCAATTCCTCCTGAATCCTTTTACGCTGAGTGATATCCCTATCAATACCCCTATAACCAGTAAACTTGCCGTTGGTATCGAAAATCGGTATTCCGCTGGTTTCAAGGACCACCGATTGGCCGTTTTTGTGAAGGTTTATATTTTCAAGACAATCAATCGACTTCTGGGAAGCACGAATGTCATTAAAAATATCGAAAAGCCGGTCGGCCTCTGGAGGGGGCATGAAGTCAAAAGGCGTTTTACCGATTATTTCTTCTGTCTTATACCCCAGAATGTCAAATAGTTTTGGGCTGGAATATGTGTAAAACCCATTTTTATCGACTTCCCAAATCCAGTCACTGGTTACTTCAGTTAAGCTGCGGAATCGCTCTTTACTTTCCCGTAGAACTTCCTCACCCTTAATTCGTTCGGTGATGTCCCGAGCAATTCCTTCAACCCCAACTACATTGCCTTCTTGATCCTTGCTCAGGCTTGCGTTGACTGATGCCCATAAAACAGAACCATCCTTTTTTTTCATTTGAACTTCAAAATTTTCTACAAATCCATTGGTTGAGATAAGTTCCGAGAACTTATTGCGTTCGTCCGGGTTTACATAATAGTCCTTTAAATACGAGCCGATGACTTCTTCCGGCTTGTATCCGGCAGCCTTTGTAATAGAGGGGGAAACCATGGTAATCTTACCTGAGCTATCAGCCTGATAAAATACGTCAACAAGACTTTCAAACAACCGGCGATATTTTTCTTCACTCTTTAGCAGCGCCACCGGGGCCTGTTTGCTCTCTGTAATATCTCTGCCTACAGCAATAAATTTATCTTCCTTAACGATCACCGAAACTTTCCATTCAATCCATTTGTATGAATCATCTTTACATTTATATCTATTCTCTATATAGATTTCTTTCTTTCCCTTTACGGCATCGGCCAGAGCTTTCTTTGTTTTTTCAACGTCATCATCGTGTACAAATTTAATAAATGGGTTTTCAAGAAACTCTCTTTGTGTATAACCAAGCGTTTTCTTGAAGGAGGAGTTTATTTTGGTGAAGTAACCCTTCAAATTGCCTGAACCGATCATATCTATAGAAAAATTAAAAATTCTTTCGACATCTTTTTCCATTTGATCCCGCTCAAGGAGTTCGTCCGTTAGTTCCCTTACCCTTTGTCCCAATTCTTCATATGTTGGTTTATTCGTCATTTGAAAATCCTTAGAAAACTAAATAGGTCCATAACTTTTATATCCTTGACAACAGTTTATAGACCCTGACACATCGTACAGGGACTTACATAAATTATCAGACTGAAAGAAGCTGATCGGAGATGCTTTGCCGGTAGAATAAGAAGTGGCTCATAATGGCAGTATGTGAGATTCAGGTCATTTTTACAAGAAGATCAGCTATATATACTTATAACAATGAATTTTTCGTGTCAAATGATAAATTTCTTATAATTCTAAATAGATAGTTGCAAAATTGTGTTATGAATTGATGAAAAAAACCGATAGAAACTGAAGGGTGGGTTAGATTACAGATAGCTATCCAGAATCACATAAATCGTAATATGTGAGATATTTTGGAGATATCACAGATTTTAAAGCCTCAAAAAACTTGTTATCAATTGCATATATCAAAAGTATGGATAACGCCAACGCTCAGCGGCAGGTAACAGCGTCATATTTTGCGCCGTTGATGATGGGCTCGCTGGTGCCTGTCCGCTGCAGCGTTTTGTTCGGTACCGCAGCTGCATACCCCCACCTTGGTGTCGATCCGTAGGGAACTATGTTTTCCCGCTTCTGCTCCACCGCGAATGCACAGTGTGCCAGCCGCGGTGAGGCACTTCACCCCGCTACGTATTGCGGTCTTAGCTTCAGGTGTTGGTCTCGTATTGCCACGCTCCAACCTTGAACATGCCCTCGGGGTCGTGCTTCTTCTTGAGAGCCCGAAGACGCTTCATGGTTTCTTCCGGAAAGACCCGCCGCATTTCGTTTTCATTCTCGGGCATGGCGTTGTTGAGATACGTCGTCACGTGAAACGGTTCCAGCGCTTCGACGAAGCTGTCGCACCATTTCTTGCTGGCGGCGCGTTTGCCGTCGTCGTCGTCGGACCAGCCGGTGAGAGCCGTGCACCACAGGCGTCCGCTGCGAGCGCCAAATGAGGTCGAGGCCGGATCAGCCTCGCCCACGGCGCCATTGACCTCCATGAAGAGCAGGAACGTACACGTCTTCAACGCGAATTCGGGCTTCTTGTTCCAGGTCCTGACAGCGATGTCGACGATGGCCTGGACTGCCTTGTCGTCACTGGGATCCCAATCGACAAAGACACCCTTATCCCAGTAGTTGGCGTTGTAAGGGAAGGCCTCGTCTAGCGCAGCCTGCATCGCTGTGTACGGCAGCTGGGTGTCCTGACGCACCAGCGCCCCTCCGCCATACGCTGCCACCTCGTCACAGGTCGCTGTGGCCGCTTCCTCGGTCTCGCCGACGATGAAGGGAATGACGCCACAGACCGGGTTACCATCTGGGGAGTGGAGGAACGCAAACTGAAGCGTCTCTGTGTGCTTGCGTCCGGGTCTGGCAATGCGCCCCATCCACGACGACATGACTTCGTTCGCCTTATCGATACCCCACAGTATGGGAGCTGCGCGAATAACCCCGGCGTTGGGCATGTCGTGGAGCTTCAACACGAACTCGGTAACGATGCCGAAGCTCGCTCCATTGCCGCGCATCCCCCAGAACAACTCCGGATCCTGGGATTCGTCCACACGGACAACCTCTCCCTCGGCGGTGACCATTTCGTAGCTGACGATGCTGTCCACCACGGCCCCGAGCCAACGACTCAGGTGGCCGATGCCTCCCCCGAGCGCCACGCCCGCGAAACCGGTGTGAGAGACAGAGCCGGTTACGCAGATGAGGTTGTGAAGTGCCGTCTCGTGATCGACATCGCCTCCGTTGGCACCCGCCTGGACATAAACCAACTTGTTCTGCGGATCGACGCGGACGGCGGTCATCTTCCCCAGGTCAATTACGAGGGCGTCATTCGCCATCCCGTAGGGTGAGTGGGCGCCTTTGCCGCGAACCGTGATTGGTATGTTGTTGGAGCGACAGTACTTCACGGTGGTCGCAACATCCCGCGTACCAGATGCGACCACGAATCCCAAGGGAGTCATGCGCGTATTCAGGTCGCGGTTCCAGCCCCGGAAGCGGGCGGCCTCAAACGCCTCCTTGTTCTCGCGCGTGACCAACTCTCCGCGCAGAGCTGGCCCGAGCCCATCGAGTCGATTCTCGGTCATGGTATTTTCTCCTTTTGTTGGGGGGCATGTCCTCATGCGGCAACGCCGGCGCCCCTCGGTCAGCATTGCCAGGTACAGGGTGCGATTCACCATGCTCCGCGACCGCCGAGAGGTCAACCTCAAGGCGGTCACCCCTAATCTTTTAAGTGCGAATTTCTGATAAATTAGAAGAAGTTAGTACAACCGTTTTACAGTCCTTATGAAGATGATTGTAGCCACGACAAAATAGATAGCTGTCATACATATAGCGATATATATTGATGTCATGATAGTTAATTCAATATTATACCACAATGTGGTATGTCAATAGGGGGTAAGATTCATTTTTATAGGGTGAAACACCTATTTTAAGGGGTGAAAGGCAAATGGTAAACGATATCAAATTGATGAATTAAAAATAATATTTAAAATTAACATCTTACAAATTTATTATAATAAATATAATAAGAGTACTTGACATGTATATTAATAATATTTTTCATTATATAAAATATTAGTAAAGGAGATGTTCATGACAAGTTACAATATGAAAGGTATTGATAACAAGTTATGGAAAGAGGTTAAGATCCTGGCTATCAAGAAAGGCGTGACCATCCAGGAGTTAATTGTAGAGTTATTGGAAAAAGCTATAAAGGAATATAAAGATTAACAACCCTACGGGATAGGCGCTTAAAAGCGAAAAACATCGATTAAATTAAGAAGACGGACTTGGAGAAAAATATGAAGAAACTATTAATCACATTGACAGTAATGGTTTTGATAAGCTGCCAAAGTTCGGGGACTAAAGATGTGATGCTTGACAAAAGGATGGAAAATTGTACCAATCTAACATCTGAAGAAATCGAATTGATCAAGAATGAAAAAATCGAGCGAGGAATGTCCGAATGCGCTCTTATTGCGTCTTGGGGAGAGCCATATGACATCAATGAAACAAGAGGATCTTGGGGCGTCCACAAACGGTATGTTTATCTGCGTGGTATTATGTGGAATGAAACAATTTATGTTTATGTTGAAAATGGAGTAGTAATCCGGTGGCAAAAATAAATCATAGGTTTATGACAAGGTGGTCAAGGATATCGAAAATAATATTATTCGATGTTTAATAAAAAAGCAAGATGGGTTTTATAGCATAAAATGTATGATAGCGCACCTGCATCAAAATATTTCATTGGATTAAAATTATTGAAGGTTTCGACTCAAATCAATGTTGTGATTTCTTTCCAGTATCACAAAGATCAGTAAATTTCATATATCAAAAGTATGGATAACGTTGAATTAAGGGGCTGGGTGGCGTGTGGCCGACGCCACCTGTGGCAATGTCATTCGACAGACCCCGTTTTCGCACACAAGGCGGTTAACCCCGCAACAATGTTTGCACAGGGTGCAATTTTTCAGATCATCATATTTCATCTCAAAGATGATGGGTTTTGATTTTAAATTATAAAATATTTTTATGCCCTATTCAGGGTTTGACACTATTCATCCCGACTTTATTTTGTTATTTAACACCCAAATTAAGTTGCATTGTCTTGAGACGTACAACTTAAGCTAGTGGTCATGCAGCACAAATACCGTATCTTGGGAGAATGTCATGGATAACATCAAAGCGATGCGCTTGTAAGGCATCATGAAAATTTTTCCAATGGGATTTCAGAAATGTTTTTCGGTATGCGAATATCTCTCGACCGGTATCAGCTGCTGCTAGTTGTCCAATGGATTTATATTTCCATGATCCTGTGCCCTTTGCTATATAACCGGGACTCGCCGGACCAAATGAGAAAGCGCCTCTTGCAATTTCTGTAATCCATTTTGCGTGCCGAATTTCGCCGTCATCACCCTTGATCGACTTTAGAAGAGAAAATATTTTATTTTTGTCTCCATCGGGTAACCCTGTTACTGAATCCAGATCCATGTTCAACTCTTTGTTCCGAAAGCATTTCATAGCACAGCACATCTTATCCGCGGCTTCTGTGAACATTTTAGAATTATCTCTTTCGATGAGTTCATCAAAACCATTTTCATATTTCCAGGTTAGATACGGACGGTCCGGATAGCTCAATGCTGCACCGTGCCCCAAAGGAAACGTTTCACTCAGAAAGAAATTAGCTATTTTAGCCCAAAACCTCTTATCATTTGTTTTGTCGTTGCTACTAAGATGTTTAACTTCATTGATTTTGTGATCAACTCCTGCAAAACCCTGATGTGCCCATGTATCTGCATAAACGTGCATCGTAATTCCGAGCCTGTGTAAAGCATAAGGTTTCTCCCAGTCATTAGCGCAGGCCTTGAGCATGTCCCTTGCAACATAACTGTCAGAAAGGCATAGTATTTTATTGATAAACGTTCCATCCGGGTCTTCACCGGCTGGTTTCCCGCCATTACCTGGAAGAAAGTGAAAAGGAATCCAAACTTGATGATTTGCCAATTCGTCAGTATTTCGATAGTCGAGCATTTTATGAGCTGATGATATCCGTTTGTACATTGCTCCGTTTTTGAAATGAATCATGCCGGAATTTGTTGCGTCATCAACGTATTGGGCGCTGTATGCGATAATTGATGAATGATTGTGATTGAAACCTGCGAATCGTGCTGCAATATAAGTTAACGTATGATGTCCATCTATTTGCATAATTTCCTCCTTGTGACATGACATGTGTGAAATAATTTGTATTCACGACTGTGTGAAATCACAGTAAGTCCTTTTTCAGTATATAGGATTGTGATGTCGGTTGTTTACGATGGATTTTTCTATGATACTCTTTTTAGTAATGAAATGATTAGCTGGCTTAAGTAATCTTTAGACTTCGACCACTTTTTTAATGCATATGTTTAAATTATCGTTGAAGTTTCGGACCCGAGGGATTTTGCACGTTATCTGGTTCAAGAAAATTTAGAGATAGTAGTAGATGTGCTAAATTTGTATTGCAACTGACATGCCAAAAACTAACAGTATGATATTACTTGTATTTCATTTTTCAGGCATATTGGAGTGCACAGTTTTCTGTGCAATGGTGCACATTTTTCTGTGCAATTAGGATCGATCAAGGTTTTCGGGAAGGTTAAAATGTATTCAAGGACGGATTAATATAAGTTTTACTTTTATACGGATAATCTACTCGTTTATATATGAAAAACGGACGTCCGACGACTCGAAATTTTAGGACCAAAAATCAGCTATAATCAGAGTGTTTCTCTCCTATGTTCAAATAGTAGCCGTGGCCAGACCTCAATTCGGCCTCGTCAAATAATCTACTTATTTATGGACGCCCCGAAGGGCCCCGGTTACATAAACTTTTCAACTTTTCACCAACGCCCCGAATATCCCAAGCTATGTGCCGTTTTGAAATTTACATTTCCGTAAAAGTTCTTCAGGGGTAATAGTGTAAAGTGCGTCCAGCATCGCAATCATAAAACTTCCGGGTGCAAACGCATTTTTTGCAGCAACTTCTCCAGCCAGCCCGAAAAAGGCCAGTGCCGTAGCCGCTGCACTGACGGGGTCCTCGTCGACAGAAAGGAACGCACCAATAGTGGTCGTAGCTGCGCAACCTGTTCCGGTTACATATCCCATGAGGGGATGTCCGTTTGAGACCCTTATCACGCGTTTACCGTCTGTAATTAAGTCTGTTTGACCTGTAACTGCAAGGACGGAGTTGAGTTCGCCAGCAAGAATTTTTGCGGATCTCTCAGCAGCCTCAACCGAATGAATCGAATCAACCCCCTTGGTTTTTGAATCGTCCTTTCGTAGTGATAAAATTTCTGATGCATTCCCGCGAATGACGCTGACGCGGGTTTCCTGGATGATTCTTTTTGAAGCGTTTGTCCTGAGTGATGTTGCGCCGGATCCGACAGGGTCGAGTATGATAGGTGTTTTCGATTCCGATGCCTTTTTCCCGGCTTTAATCATCGATGCTATCCAGTCATCGGTAAGTGTTCCGATATTGAGAACCAGAGCCCCGGCAAAGGATACCATTTCTTCCACCTCATTTGAAGCATGGGCCATCACCGGTGATGCACCCATCGCTAATAGAGCATTTGCTGTGTAATTCATTACCACGTAATTGGTAATATTATGAATCAACGGCTTTTTCTTTCTTATTGCTATCAGATTCCGAGCAGCTTTTTCCGATAAACTTTTCATGTCTTACCCCAATCGTAAACCACCCAAAATTGAAGGTTCTCAATCCAGATGGTAACCTCAACTTTTTCCTTAAAAGTAGATCTTGATTTTGGGGATCTCCTGCCATGATGCAAGATCCGCCAAATTGACAGTTATCAAATTCGCACTGTAAATATCAAGACACGATCATTTTTGAGATATCGTTTTCATATCTCTTTTCAAGCCTTCACCAACGTCCCGTAGATTTCTAAAGATGAAAAAAACACAGCAAATCCCAAAATAAAAGAGAATCAGAACCGACCGCCATCAGACAAACCTGTATCCTCGTGACGCAATGTTAGTATCCGGCTTGCATATCGACGAGATTGATCATCTCACCCTGCCCCGAGAGATAAACATTCAAGTTGTGTGAGATGATCTGCATGGCCCGGGCCATGTATTGGGGTGACACGCCGCAGATGTGCGGTGTCAGAATGACATTGTCCAGGTCCCACAGAGGGCTTTCCGGGGGAAGCGGTTCGGTATAGTAGACATCGCTGACCATGGCCCTGATCTTTTTATTGCGCAGCGTTTCAATCAAATCGTCCTCATTGACGGTCCGGCCGCGGCCGATATTGATGAAGCAGGCTGTAGGCTTCATCTGATCGAAAAACCGCTGGTCGATCAGCATTTCCGTTTCCTGTGTATAGGGCAGCAAATTGATGATGTAATCACTGTGTCGAAAAACAGCGGCCATATCATCCGGAGTATGGACCTCTTCTACATGGTCGACCGGCCCGGAAGTGCGTTTGACCCCGATCACACGCATGCCCATGAAGGCGGCTTTTTTGGCGATTTCTGCGCCAATGGCACCCAACCCGATAATCCCCACGGTGGCGCCATAAATCTCCTCTTGAGACACCGACCTCTCCCACTTTTTCTGCAGTTGATTGAGGAACATCAGATGAAAGCCGCGGGCCAGATTGATCATCGCCGCGACGGCATATTCGGCCATATGGATCTTGTGGATGCCCCGTCCGTTGGTCAGAACAATGCCCCGGCGTCTGATTTCGTCCAGGTCCATATAGTCGACCCCTGCACTGATGGTCTGAATCCATTTTAATTGCGGCGCCTCGTCGATCATTTTACGGTCGCACTGAAGAAAGGTCAGCAAAATTTCGGTCTCTTTCAGCAGCGCGTGCAGTTTTTCAGACTCTGTGCAAAGAACCCAGTCCAGCTGCGGATAATTTTGCTGCAGCTGGTGAAAATACGGGTCCGGCAGTTCGAAATTGATCAGTACACGTGTCATTGCCTCATCCTTTTTACTTTTTATAAATCATTATAAAACAGAATACCGTAACAACTGTACAATAGCTTTGTATTTTTAACAAATATCAAATTCGAATTGTACATATCAAGGATCAATTGTTTCCAAGAGGCTGTCGAGTAAAACAAATATATTGGATGTTCAGGTTTGAGTATGCTCAGAATGATCGTACACCATCTAATACCATTTCCATATTTGGGACAGAAAGAAAAATGATAAATCCGGTTAGGGGGACTTAAATAGATATTGTGACCGAACGTTTAAATTTCACTCGAATTCTTGATTTAAAGACGCACAATATGTAGTAATTTGATCTAATAAGATACAATATATTCTAATTCAATCAAATTATATATAAATTATATATAATTATACTTGACACACACAAGGTACAACTTTAGGATATGATTAAAGATTAATCTGTCAAAAATCTATTTATAAAATAGAGTCAAATGCGGTATTTCAATTTTTCACCTTAAGGTAAAGATGATACGGCTTTTTATCCGCATAAAAGAAGTTTTTTTTACCGTTCCCCTGTGTGTGCTATGGCTCATTCTTGTTTTCGTCAACTTGCTTTGGAATCCTATTTTCTCCTTGCCTGTCAAAGCTAAGAATGTAGCAGAACTTTCAGAGAATCAGGGTCAAAAACAAACAACCTTAAAATATTCAAAAAGTCATCTGCCGAAATTTTCCCTTAAAGACCCCTTGGAACAACTGCCGATCATTTATAGCGGGCCAGGTGTTACCTTATACAAATATCAAGCAAAGGCTGATTTTTTGGAAACGTTAAAGCCGGAAGTTGATATTTTTCAAAATAATCCTTCTGAACTTGATGATACTTTCTTTTTATCAAGTTCAGCTTCCAATGAGTCCGATAATCGGTTTGAGATTCTTCGTTTAGAACAAAAGTTTAAGAACTTTAATTACGGTTTGGAATACCGCTATGTAGGGAAAAATTTGAACGATTTTGACCGTTACAAGAAGAAAGCAGAAACGAAAACAAACTTTGGTTTAGAAAACGATCAGGAGGGAATAGAGATTTGGGGAGAAAAAAACATCGGGGCCATTGACTTCAAAACTTTTTTCTCGAGGTTTTGGGACAACGTTGATCGCGATCCCGTGCTACCTCGAATGCTTACCCACAGATACGGTTTTGAAATGAAATACAAGATGGATCTTTTGCCCGTTTGCCTCTCTTTGTCTCATTTCAGTGAGGAATCCGAGGATACCTTTGAGATAGAGAGTTCCGAATATCATGGGGAACTGAAAAAAATCTATAAAAGTTCTTTGCAATACGATGCCGGCAAGACATTTGATGTCACAGCTTCCGCAAGCTATTCTCTCAGCCAAGACCTGTTTTATCCAAACAATGAAACCCAAAGCTTCCGGCACAAAATCAGTTCCTCCATCCACCCCGCATCTAATCTTACCATTATCCCAACATTAAGTTTTAGCGAATATCAATACCTTTGGGATGGAAAACAAAGAAGAAATCCCTCTGCTTCGCTCTCCATTTCGTATAGTCAAATTTTCAATATTCTTGATCTGTCTTTACAGGGGAGATATTCTCAAACGAAAAATAATGATCGAAGCTTGTATGCCGAGAAATTGAACACATCCATCGGTTTGAGTTGGCACGCGAATAATTCGTTTTTCCAAGAAATGCGTTATTCTTTAAATTTGGGATACAATCAATATGATGATAAAATCAATGAGAATAGCTCCAACAATACATTATCCACATCATTTAAGCTGGAGTTTCAGCTATAGATCAATTGTAAATATAGTGAGACTTTAGCGCAGAGCGTTCACGACTCCAAACCGATAGCTTCAGGACGATCGCAAACCCGCCAAGTGTATTTCATCATGCAACGGTTGTTTTAAGCCGCATCTCGAAGAAGGCGGGATCTATTGTGTGGTCAAAAAAGCGGGAAAAGGCCGCCAAAAAATAACCATTTCAAAAATGATGAAAAACACTGGCTTTCTGGAATGAGTTTTGCCATCGTAAAATTCAAGGCTTCATAATATTATCCAATGAAAGGCATAAAATCATAGACATCCCCATTGTTCCCAATTCTGGCAGTTGAGGCATTTGAAGTTGCAGCCGGCAGTTGGACGAACCGCGAGAAGGGCCGCTATCCTATTTGTTTGCCGACCAGCTCTATGGCCTTTATCAACTGGGTGTCCTTGCTGTCCTTTAGCTGTTGCGGCGTCATGTTCCGCTCCTCTTCCGGGAAGACCGGGGAAACCCCCGGCGGCAGAGAAATCATTACGTTGGGCGTAATTCCCTTATGCCAGATAGTGTGCCCGTCCGGTGTCAGCCATTCCTGAACAGCCAGCAGCAACGCCGAACCGTCGGAAAGTGGAAAATTTTCCAGCACTGTCCCGGTGCCGAAAGTGGTTGTTCCCACCAGTTCTGCCCGTCGGTGGTCCTGGAGGGCTCCCGCCACGATTTCCGCGCCGCTGCCGGTTCCGCCGTTGACCAGGCACACCATGGGGATATGCTGGGCCAGCCCCCCTTTTTCGACCGAAATATCGGTGATCTGCCCCTCCTTGATGTCCTTTTCCAGGACCACGTTGCCCTCCGAGAGGAACTGGCTTGCCGTGGAGACGGCCTCAGCCAGCAGGCCGCCCGGATTATTGCGCAGATCTAGGATAATCCCTTTTAATTCATCGGTTTTAATTGGCTTCAGGGCCTGTTTCAAATCCTTGGCGGCGCCTTGGCTGAAGCCTGCAATCCGCAGGTGGGCGATCTGCGTTCCGGGCAGCCGGTGCCAGGTTATGTTATTCTTCTTAATAGCGGCCCTTACCAGGGTGACTTCGCGGATCTGCCCGGTACCCGGATCCAGTATTTTAAGGGCGACTTTGGTGCCGGCAGGTCCCGAGATCCGTTTTACCACCTGGAACAGACTGAGACCGGTGATGTCTTCACCGTCGACCGCGATGATGATCTGTCCGGGTTGGAGCCCGGCCTTTTGAGCGGGGGAACCGTCTATGGGCGTCACGATGACCACATGTCCGGCCTTCATTCTAATCTCGGCACCGATCCCTTTATACTCGCCCGCGGTGAATTCCTCTTCCTCTTTGATCATCTGAGGGGTGAGAAAAGTACTGTGTCCGGTGTCTCCGAGAGCATTCACCATTCCGCTGATAGCACCGTAGGTCAGCTGCCGGGACTTTATGGCCGCCCGGTCCACATAGTGAGTGTGAATGGAATTCCAGGCCTCCGCCATCAACTGGAAGTCGGATTTTGCATCGTCAGGTATTTTGTTCGAAGGTAGGGAAATGCCCGGAATCTGGCAGCTCAGAAAAGATGCGACAACAGCGACGGCAACAATGCCCGTGATCTCAAAGGTAAACCACCAGCGTTTTCTTTTTTGGGTATCCATAACGGTTCCTCTCGACGCTTTCAACGTATGCGTCCGGTTTCCAGGATATACACATTTGATACATTGCAGTATCCACAAGTTTCGAATCTATAATTTCTACATATCAAATTCATAAAAATACTAACACCCAAAAAAGGAAAAGTGAACTTAAAAGAAAATTCATTTATTCACTACCCAACTTCGATCCACAATTATCTTTGTGAACTGCCAGATGCTGACATGCAATTTTTATGATGTGTGGAGCATGGCTTAAATCATGCCTATACCCGCCTGTTATGAATTGTTATCACTCATGACTCGCTTTCCGAATGGAAGCTCGAGCAGTTTATTTGAAGGTGCTATTTACAAGAATGACAACGATGGTTAACCTTATTTAATAACGGTTGATCCGATTATCTTGCTGGAAACTGATTTGGA
>Ga0316585_10000152_pt1 | contig 13704 bp, 8 predicted proteins | sample S_170502SCrBrC_D_FD_204517 | JGI IMG/M metagenome (GOLD analysis project Ga0316585, IMG submission 204517) | Rhizosphere microbial communities from salt marsh grasses in Alabama, United States - S_170502SCrBrC | ecosystem: Host-associated > Plants > Roots > Rhizosphere | place: USA: Alabama...
GGTCTGACCGACGGCGGCCAATCGTTCGGCTTTGAGCAATTCGCGTTCGAGACGCTTGATTTCCCTCAGGTCCTGGAAAAAAGCGACGCTTCCCATTTTGCGGTCATTTTCATGTAGAATCGACCCAGAAAACCGAACCGGAATGTTTTCGCCGTTTTCGGACACGATCGATGTTTCTTGCCAGGGAAATTCCTTCAATCCGTTTTCTCGCCTCACCCCGGCCACAAACAACTCGACTATTTCCGGGGTGTAGAGCTCCTGTATCTGCATACGATTAATGACATCCTGCTGCGGATAGCCGAAAATTCGCGCTGCCCCGGGATTGTAGATGACGATTCTCAACTCTTCGTCCGTGGCCACGATGCCGTCATTCGAACTCCGAATCAACTTGCTCTGGAAGTTCGAACGCCGTCTGACCTCACGGGTTGCCGCTTCAACCTTGTGCTCGAGGGTGGTGGTGTACTCCCTCAGCTGCTGCTTGATATGGATCTTGTCCTGCGCGCGCTTGAGGGCAATTGTCAACTGCTTGTCCCTCACCGGTTTGTTGATGAAATCCGAGGCACCATAGTGCAGGGCCTCGATGGCCGAATCGATGTCACCATGACCGGTGATGATAATCACTTCGGTTTCATCACGGATATGTTTTACTTCTCTTAACACCTCGATCCCGTTCATACCGGGCATTTTTATATCCGTGATGACGAGTTCGGGTGTTTCACGTGCGAATATGGCCAAGGCCTCTTCACCACTTGATGCGGTCAGTACCGCATAGCCGTCGGCTCTGAGGGAAATGCCGAGCACTCTCAGTATATCGGGTTCGTCATCGACGAGCAGTATCCTGTTCATTTTTCTTCAGTTAACCTTACAGCCGGAAATTTAAGCTTGAAAGTGGTGCCTTCACCCATTTTGCTTTCGATGTCTATGGTTCCGTCGTAGTCTTTAACGATGCCGTAGCTGATGCTGACGCCCAGCCCGGTCCCCTTTCCCACATCCTTGGTGGTGAAAAAGGGTTCAAACAATTTGGCGATGATCTCTTCACTCATGCCGATACCGGTATCCGATACAGTGACCGACACAAAACCGTTTTCGGCAAACGATTTGATCGTGAGCACTTTTTCCGAATTGCCGTATTCCGGCCGGCCCTTTTTCTCATCCATGGCATCGACGGCATTGGTCACCAGATTGATGAAAACCTGTTCCAACCGGTTGTGATCGGCCATAATGGGGGGGATGGTCGAATCGAGTTCGAGGACCAGCTCAACTTGGTGGACGCGCAGTTGGTGACCGAGCACCTGGAAGACATCCCGAATCGGGTCATTGATATTGATCTTGTTTCGCGCCGCAACCGACTGCCGGGCAAAATCCCGCATGTGTTGGATGATGGCCGCCGCCCGCTGGACGTTTTTGCCGATGTCGGCTGCCATTGACTTCAAGTCGTCTTCCCCGATGGGCTGATCCCGCTCGATCATTTTGAGGAAAAAATCGGCGCATACTTGGATGACATTGAGCGGTTGATTGATTTCATGTGCGATGCCTGCGGCCATCTGTCCCAGGGTTGTCATTTTACTGGCCTGTATTAGCTGGGTTTCCTTTTCAACGCTTTCGGTGATATCGGGCGTGGAGGCAATCACGACCTCACTTTCACCATATTTGGCGAGGCTGATATTGACATTGACGAAAAATGGGCGCCGCCCCTTGCGGTAGTGCTTTCTTTTGGCGAATAATAGAGATTTGTCGAGCGTAAGCTTTCTCAAAGCTTGCGCCAACTCTTCGTCCCTGTCGCTGAGTTCAAGAAAGTCAAGGCCCAGCATTTCCTCCCGCGAATACCCGTAACAATCCAGCGCTCTTTGATTGACGTCGCGGATCCTGTGAGTTCGGGTGTCCAGAATAAAAATCGGGTGCGGGTCGCTGTTGAACAGGGTGCGGTATTTTTCTTCGGATTTGATATACTGTTCCTGCAGCATTGCGTTTTCGATGGACACGCCGATCCGACTTCCGATCAACTCCAGCACATCCTGCTGACCATAGGTGAACTGCCCCGGTTTTTGACTGCCGATGCGAATGACGCCGAAGGTCTTTTTCTCTTCCGCATAAATCGGGATATAGGCCAGTGAGACGAGCTTGTTTTCTTCCAGGAAGCAGATTTCATCGGAACAGCCCGCGGGCAGGTTTTCGTACACCGTAAAGCGGTTGCTTTGGGCCACCTGGTGGATGATGCTGCTGTCGTCGAGCACGCGAATACGGAAACAAGCCTCCTCTGAAAAACCGAAGCCGTATCGCAAGTGGTATTTGCCGTCAGTGTCGAGCATATAGATGCAGATGCCGTCGGCCCCGAGAAAGTCCATCACGATCTGGATCGCTTTATGAATACCCTCATCAAATTTTTCAGACGCATTCAAAGACGTGTAAATCGAACAGAGGGTACTCAGTTCCCGTGTGCGCTGCTCCCGTTCCTCTTCCGCCTTTTTATCCTCGGTTTTGTCCCAGAGCGTTTCGATGGCACCGGCAATCTTCCCATTCGGGGTCTTGATCGGTGAGGCGGTGAACCAGATCCATTTGCCGCTTGGGCCGAAGTGCGGGAAAAAGTCCTCGGCTTCGTAGGCGCCCTCGATCAGACTCGATTTTCGCCACTTCGTTCCATAAAGATTTTTGATCTGGGCCTCGTCGACCTGGTCGAGGATGACATCCGCCATGGTCGCGCGCTCATTGTGGTAAAAGGCTTTCCATTGCCGGCGGGTCCCGACCACTTCGTCGGCGCTGTACCCGGTAAGCCTTTCCAGCGCCTTGTTCCAATGGGTTACCAAGTGGTTTTCGTTGATGACAAACGTTGGAATCGTGCTGCCCTGGATGATCTGCGTCATCGTTCTTTCACTCTCGGCCAGGGCTCGTGCCGTCTCCGTAAGCAGTCGCGTGTGGCGCTCCCGATCCTGCTCGGCCATTTTGTCTTCGGTTTTGTCCCACAGGGTTTCGATGGCACCGATGATCGTTCCATCGGGCGCTTTGATCGGGGCGGCCGTAAACCAGCACCACTTTCCGTTTGAACCGAGATTGGGGAAAAAATACTCGGCTTCGTAAGCTCCTTCGATGAGGACCGACTTGCGCCATGATGTGCCGTAGAGATTCCTGATGGTTTCCTTGTTGGCCTGGCCCAGGATCACATCCGCCATGGTAGGGCGTTCCTTTTCCCAAAAGGGGGCCCATTGCCGATTGGTGCCGACGATTTCTTCTGCCGGCGTTCCCGACAGACGTTCCATGGCCTTGTTCCAATGGGTGACGATGTGATTTTTGTCGATGACGAAAGTCGGCATCGTGCTGCCCTGAATAATCTGTGACAGCGTGCGCTCGCCTTCAATCAACCCCTTTTCGATTTCAAGGTAGCGCGCATTACGCCTTTTGATCACCTTCGCCAGGCGGTCGGCGAATCTCTCGAAATGCGCTAGAATACTCGGCGTCAAGGCTTCCTGCTGTTTCAATTCTTTCAGCGCCTGACGCTTTTGCCGTTCAAGCTGCAGCGAACTCCAGATGGCCCGGGCTTCGATGTGATCGATGAGTTCGACGCCCTCGGGTTTGGTTTTTTGGATTGTATCGCCGAGGGAAACATCATCGGTCATTTCAATGAGAACCTGCAGGTTTTCTAATTTGTAAAGCTCCCGGTAATCGCGGGTCGTGAAGATGCCCATGCGCTCGGCAAAGAGAAGTCCCTCGGCATGGGGATTGATGTCGGCGACACCGAGAAGGGTAGGACTGCGGTCCATAAAATTTTTATCATAGAGGTATTCGAGAAAAATTTTACAGAATCGCCCGCCGCCGATAATGGCGATCTTGGAATCCAGTAGATTTTCGATCATAGCGAATTCGCTTTCGCGCGCTCTTTAACGCTTCGGCAAGAAATAATGTTCCACAAGATTGCGCGGGATTTTGGTTCGTCTGTTCGGCACATCCGCCGATGCCTATCGGGTTATGAGTCGCTGGATGCGCCGTGACAGCCGGGCCCAAAGACCAACAAAATGTGTCGATATTTCCTGCCGCGGCACGCATGTCACGGCACCAGCAGAACCGGCAGCTCAGAGATCTCCGCCACTCGGTGGGAGACACCGCCCAGCCAATACTCCTGGAACCAGTCCTTTCCGGTGCGCCCCATTACGATCATGGTGGCTTTTTGCTCCCGTGACTGACGGAGGATTTCCGTGGTCGTTTTGCCGATGGAAAGATAGGATTCGGCGCTCAGGCCGGCTGCTTCAAGCCGCCTGCAATAATCATCCAGGCGAGTGTTGCTCTCGTCTTCGATGGTCTTCAGTGTCGTCACATCAAGACCCTTGGAAATCTTGGCACCGATATTGTGGATCACGAGAACTTTCCGGGCCAATTCCTTGAAAGACTTTATCAGTTCCAGGGCGTTCTCTGAAGGTTTCGACCAGTCGGTGGCCAGAAGCGGCCGGTCAAAAATATGGTCGTTGATCCGGGTCAACACCTCTCCCGCCCATTCGTACTGCACCATGTACTTACCCATCATGACCGGCATGGGACTGCGACGAATAATATCGAGAACATGCGAGCCCACGTAGACTTTTTCAAAAGCGGTTCTTTTTTTCCGTCCGGTAACGATCAAGTCCGCCTTCTCCTCTTCCGCCACGGCGAGTATTCGGCCGTTCAAGCTGCCGATCTCGATCCGGATCTTGCTCTGCAGGCCTTTTCCGGATATAAACTCCTGCCACTGTTCGAGGCGCAGCCGGGCAACTTCTTCCAGCCGCTCGGCCTCATCCTTGAGATATCCTCCATAAGGCACGAAGGCGACTTCTTCTCTCGGAATGACGTAGGTCAGAACGACTTCCTTCAGGCCGGTTTTTTTCAATTCCAAAATCGCCTCGAGAGCATTGAAGGCCAGATCCCGAAACCGGGTGTGAAAGATGACTTTTTCAATTTTCATGTCGCCCGCTCCTGTGCTTAAAAGAAAATCAAGGTGACGATCACAAAGCTGGGTATCAAAAACAATAGGGAATACCTGAGAATATACCCGAAAAAACTCGGCATCGGCGTGCCGGCTTCTTCCGCGATGGAGCGCACCATGAAGTTCGGGGCGTTTCCGATGTAGCTGCAAGCCCCGAAGAACACCGCCCCGGCTGAAATGGCTTCGAGGTATATAGCCTTGTCGGTCATGAGGAGCGGCACGGCCTGGGCCTCCGAAGCCCCCGCAAAAAAGCTGCCCAGGGCTGTGTTGAAAAAGGTAAGGTATGTGGGAGCGTTGTCCAGAAAACTGGAAAGTGCGCCCGTCACCCAGAAATAGTGAGCCGGCCGGTTGACACCCTGGATTAGAAACGCCAACTCACCCTTCAGACCGGCCTTGAGAATGAGCAGGCACGGGATCATCGTTATAAAAATCCCGATGAAGAGATAGGCGACTTCAAGAATCGGAAACCAGGTAAAATCGTTGTCCTCCCGGACTTTTATGGAGGTGGTCACCAGCGAGAGGATGCCCATCGCCACCAGCAGGAGGTCGCGCGCCAGATCCTGATACGCTATGTGGATGCCGAAAATCTGGAAATGCCCCCAGTCCACCACACCGCTCATCAGAACCGCTCCGACGATGCCGGCCAAGAAGATGAAATTGTGCACTCCATCCAGTTTGAGTGGTTCCTTGACCCCGTCATCGGGAACCGATGTCTCCTCCTTGCGAAAGGCAGCCAGATCGAGGAAGAAATAGACCGTCAGGAGAAGACAGACAACCGTGAGCATGTGGGGAAGAATCTTCAGAGTCCAAAAAAAGGAGACCCCATGCAGGAACCCGAGAAAGAGCGGCGGGTCGCCGAGGGGAGTCAGCGACCCGCCGGCGTTGGCTACCACAAAGATGAAGAAGACCACCATGAAGGTGCGGTTTTTGCGATGGGCGTTGGCCCGCAGAAACGGTCGGATCATCAACATGGCCGCACCCGTGGTGCCCATCCAGGAGGCCAGAAAGGTGCCGATCAGCAGCATCACAACATTGACCAAGGGCGTTCCCCTCAGGCTGCCGCGCAGCAGGATGCCCCCGGAAACGGTGTAGAGAGACCAGAGAAGAATGATGAACGGTATGTAATCGACCAGAATGATGTGCAGGATTTCATAGAGAGCGAGGCCCCTGAAAGCCAACAAAAACGGAATGCCGAGCGTTGCAGCCCAGAATGCGGAGACTTTGCCGAAATGATGATGCCAGAAATCAGGTGCCAGCAGCGGGAAAAGGGCGATGGACAGCAGCATGCCGGCGAAAGGCACGCAGCTCCAAAGGGGGAGTACCTCACCAAGATTGGCATGGCCGTGTTCCTGGTTGGCCGCAGTTGCATCGTGTGAGCCCGATTCTCCTTCTCCATGACCGGCAGGGGACTCTGCGACAGCAATCAGGGATTCCGACCGGCTGCGGCTTGGTTCTGTGGAACCGGCAGCCGTGATACGATCGTTTGCGGGCCCTGAGGCGTGCGCCTTTGCCAAAGCCGTTGGGGCAACCGTTAGACTTACAGCCAGTAAAAAAATCATCCATCTCATGAGTCTGCCCCTTTCCAACAACTGGTTGGCGCCTGCCATCCGGCAGCAGTTGTGTTTTCGTGTATGGCTTTCAAGAATCGGGCCCGCGGCATACAGGCATTTCAGCCATCGATACGGCCGGCGGCTTATACCTGTTGGCTGCCCCAAATTGATCTGGCCGTCGCGAAGGTAACAGATTCACCAGATAATCGGCAACATGTCAAGTAAATACAGAATAACAATAGCTTTTGGTTGACTTTGTAAGTTTAATAATTTAGCTTTTAAAGTTTAAAAATATCAGAGGATGCATGGTCAAGGTCATTCCAACAGTTGAGGAAATGCAGGAACATGCCGAAAGTCTGCGAGGGGACGGCCGGCGAATCGCCTGCATTCCGACCATGGGCTTTTTGCACGACGGGCATCTTTCGCTGATGCGAATTGCCAAAAAAAGGGCCGATGTCCTCGTGGTGAGCGTTTTTGTCAATCCGGCCCAGTTCGGTCCCGAAGAAGATTTCGAAACCTATCCCCGGAACCTGGAAAGAGATCTCGATCTGTGCGCCAAGGAAGACGTCGACATTGTTTTTACGCCCAAGACAAGGGCGCTTTATCCTGACGGCTTTCAGAGCTATGTGAGGCTCGAGCATCTGCCGCATCACCTCTGCGGTTTGTCCCGGCCGGTTTTTTTTACCGGTGTTGCCACGGTGGTCAGTAAACTCTTCAATATCATCCGGCCGCACGCTGCGATTTTCGGCGAGAAAGACTACCAGCAGCTGCTGGTCATCCGGCGCATGGTCCAGGATCTCAATTATAATATCGAGATTATCGGTGCCCCCATTGTCAGGGAAAAAGACGGTCTGGCAATGAGTTCCCGCAATGCATACCTGACTTCCGACCAACGCCCGGCGGCTTTAACGCTGTATCGCTCTCTTTTGCAGGCCAGAAAACGGGTTGAAACCGGAGAGCGGGATGCCGCACGAATTCTGAAAGAGGTGCGCGACCTGATTGATGCGCAACCTGAAACCGACATCGACTACGTGAGCATCTGTGACCCGGAAACCCTCATCGATGTCGAGCGCATCGATCGGCCGGCGTTGATGGCCTTGGCCGTAAAGGTGGGTAAAACCAGGCTGATCGACAACACGATCTTAGCGGCCTCCTCCACCGATGCCTGGCCCGTATAGCGTGTGGCCATCCATGCCGGTTTCATCAAGGTACCGATGAGTCGCTTCGATAAGCCGGATTCGCATATGAGGGCCCGAGGTGCCAGCGCCGGTAACTTTGGGGACTTTTGACGGTTACAACAAAAATAACCTTTACGGTTGGAAAGGATCGGGCATGGAAGAGAAAGAACAGTTTTTTTTCACCTCTGAATCGGTGACCGAGGGGCACCCGGACAAGGTCTCCGATCAAATATCGGATGCCATACTGGATGCCATCATCGCCCAAGACAAGAACTGCCGCGTTGCCTGCGAAACCCTGGTGACCACCGGTCTGGCGTTTATCGCCGGGGAAATCACCACCAGCACCTACGTAGAGATGCCCCAGATCGTTCGCGACACAATCAAGGATATCGGATACAACTCTTCCCAGATGGGCTTCGACTGGCAAACCTGCAGCGTCATCACCAGTATCGATCACCAGTCACTTGATATCGCCCAAGGCGTCGACCGGGGCAACGGTCTTTACAAGGAGCAGGGCGCCGGTGACCAGGGCCTCATGTTCGGTTATGCTTGCGACGAAACCCCTGAAATGATGCCGCTGCCCATTATGCTGGCCCACAAGATCTGCCGCCGCCTAGCGGAGGTCCGGAAAAACGGTTCGCTCGATTTCCTGCGTCCGGATGGCAAATCGCAGGTCACGGTAGAGTACGAAAACGGTGTGCCCAAACGCATCGATGCCGTGGTCATTGCAGCCCAGCACAAACCGGATGTCGAGCACGAATTCCTGCGGGATGCCATCATCAAAAGTGTTATAAAAAAGATTTTGCCTGAGGAAATGGTCGATGTGGAAACGCGGTACTATATCAACGCCACGGGCCGTTTCGTCGTTGGCGGTCCGATGGGAGACTGCGGGTTGACCGGCCGCAAGATTATCGTCGACACTTACGGCGGTCAGGGGAGCCACGGCGGAGGGTGCTTCTCCGGCAAAGATCCATCAAAGGTCGACCGCAGCGGGTCATACATGGCGCGTCACATCGCCAAAAACGTTGTTGCGGCCGGACTGTCCAAAAAATGCGAAATACAGATCGCCTATGCCATCGGGGTGGCCGAACCGGTATCGCTGCTGGTGGACACCATGGGCACCGGCAACGTCTCTAAAAAGAGGATCAAGGAAATCATCAAAGAATGCTTTGATCTTCGTCCGGCGGCCATTATAGAATACCTGGATCTGCTGCGTCCTATTTACCGCAAATCGGCCGCCTATGGACACTTCGGCCGCACCGAGCCGGAATTCAGCTGGGAAAAAACCGACTTAGCGGACAAAATGCGTGAACTCGGGGGAATCTAGTTCGAAATTGAATCAGTATGGATCATATCCTTTTCTCCCGCTGCGGCGGGACTAAACGGACTCAACCGGCCACTCCCTGCAAAGATAAGGTGGCGGCGCCAAAAATCATGAGCGACAACACGAGATACGAAAGGCCACGACTATGAATTATGACGTCAAGGATATCAATTTGGCAAAGGACGGAGCGCTGCGCATCGAGTGGGCCAATCAAAATATGGCCGTCCTGAACCGGATCCGCAAAAGATTTGAAGAGGAAAAACCGCTCAAAGGCGTTCGTCTGGGCGCCTGTCTGCATGTGACGACCGAAACGGCCTCGCTGATGCAGACTTTGAAAGCCGGTGGAGCCGGAGTGGCGTTATGCGCCTCGAATCCGTTGAGCACCCAGGACGATGTGGCGGCGTCGTTGGTCAAACACGACAAAATACCGGTTTTTGCCGTCAAGGGTGAAAACAACCGGGTCTACTATGACCACATCAACGCCGTTATCGATGCTAAACCCCATTACACGATGGATGATGGGGCCGATCTGGTCTCTACCCTACACTCCGAACGCACCGAGAGCCTGGCGGAAGTCAGAGGCGGAACCGAGGAGACCACCACCGGCGTGATCCGTTTGCGCAGCATGGCGGCTGAAGGCGTGTTGAAATATCCGATCATTGCGGTCAACGATGCTCAGACCAAGCATTTTTTTGACAACCGCTACGGTACCGGTCAGAGCACCATCGACGGGATTGTTCGTGCCACCAACCGCCTGCTGGCCGGTGCCAGCTTCGTCGTCTGCGGTTACGGCTGGTGCGGCCGGGGCGTGGCCATGCGTGCCCGCGGGATGGGTGCCAACGTCATCGTGACCGAAATCGACCCTCTGCGCGCCATCGAAGCGGTCATGGACGGCTTCACGGTGATGACGATCCGGAAAGCGGCCGCCGTCGGGGACATTTTCTGCACGCTGACCGGCAACATTGCGGTCATCCGTCCGGAACATTTTCAACTCATGAAAGATGGCGCGATCGTCGCCAACTCAGGTCACTTCAACGTGGAGCTCGACCTTGAAGGCTTGAGCGCTATCGCCACCTCCCGCCGTCTGCTAAGACCGTTCGTGGAGGAATTCGTGTTGAAGAACGGCCACCGCATCAACGTTTTGGGAGAAGGTCGGCTGATCAACCTGGCGGCCGCCGAAGGGCACCCGTCGAGTGTGATGGACATGAGTTTTGCGAATCAGGCGCTGTGTATCGAATACATGGCCAAAAACAAGGCCGCCCTTGCTAAAAACGTCCATCCGGTTCCTGAGAAAATCGATCGTCAGATTGCCAAAGAGAAATTGGCAGCCATGGGAACCAAAATCGACAAACTCACGCCCCAGCAGAAAAAGTACCTCGCATCCTGGAGCATGGGGACCTGAGGGCTCGCTCAAAAATAACTAATTTTTTTCGTAACCCCTAACGGTTTTCGCTCAAAACGATCACAACCCGGCACTCCCTTAAAAACGCCAGGTGTTCCGAGAATTTACGGAGTTTGACGGCGCTGGAATTTCCAATGACGATATCGCTGTGGCCGGGACCGATGGTTTTAATGCCTTTGACGATCAAGGGTCGTTCCCCTAAGCGGTAGGATCCCTTGATTTCATCGATACTGGTGACATAACTGCTCATTCCGTATTGTACCGCGAAGTCGCGGCTCGCAAACGCCGCCCCATATACTTCCTTATCGTTTTCATCGACGATGCGCGGTGCCAGTGCCGGATTGGCCATGATGTTGCGTGCATCTACAACCAATCCTGTAAAAATGACTCCCCCGACTGTCTTTTCCGGCAAAGCGGATGGGTTCTGTACCGACTTGACGGCGTCGATCGGTATGATGCCCTGCGGAAGAACCATTTGGGCGAAACCGGCGTAAAGACTCATCTGAAGCCTCACGGCTATCGTTCCTTCCGTCATCGGGCCGTCGTCGACCTCGACCTCAGCGGCCCCGTCCGCCATCTCTCTGAGTTTGGTTTCGACCTGAGGCGTTCGGGAAGCCATATCCTTGACCAGCGTATTCGTGTCGATACGGACCGCATTCAGGAGATCAAAAAGATTGCGGCGGGCGTTGTAATGAGCAGATGCAAGCACCCCGGCTTTCACTTCGGACGCACCGGCAATGCCGGAAGGCTCTTCCGGCGGCACCCCAATCCCCACCGCGGAAACAATTCCCTCAGTCCAGTCGATACGACCCCCGTTTTTCGGCTCAATGACGTCCGCACCGTCGCTGTTAGCCGCTATCAGCAGAACTGTCAGGAAAGACACCCAGCATCTGATTGACGCAGTCACTTCTACAAAAAGCCTCCAGTCAGTCAATCGGCATTTCAAATTCAGCGGCTGCCCTCAATTAAGATAGCGCCGCTAAGCTGCCGGTCCCTGAACCGGCTCGCCATTTTGTATATGGCGAAGAATGGTATGTCAACCGGAGCGGTGGTATCGGTCATAAGTCGGACAAAAACATCTGGCGAAGACCCGGAGGACGGGAAGGCTAATCGCTGAAGTCCGGCCGGATAAGCGGTATTGATGAAGAAAACAGTTTCAGGTACGGCCACCGCTCCATCTCAACTTGGCCTTGAGAACATCGTAATAGGGTTGGTTCGGCTCCGCGATCATGTAGATCGGGTGCGGTGATTTGCAGACCGCTATCGCGTCCCGATCATCGATGGCAAGTCCCTGCTGACCGTCGAAGGTGAGCATGATGTCCGCGGATCGTTTTTCCAGTTTGATGGTGACGGTTGCAGCGTCGGGAATAATAAGGGGGCGGTTGGTCAGGGTAAACGGGCAGATCGGTGTCATGACCATCGCCGGCACAGCGGGATGGATCACCGGTCCGCCGGCTGCCAGAGAGTAGGCGGTCGAGCCGGTCGGAGTGGCAACGATAAGCCCGTCGGCCCGATAGGTCGTCAAATAGCGATCATCGATATAGGTCTCGATGTGGGCCAGACGGGCCAAGGCACCTTTGTTGATCACCACATCGTTGAGCACCGTTTCGACCGCACGCTCCCGGTCCCGGCGAATCACTTTGACCAGCAGCCGCATACGGGGTTGAGTCGTGAACGTGCCTTCCAGTATAGTAGACGCCACGGAAAAGAGGCGATCTTCGGTGATTTCGGCCAGGAAGCCGACCTCGCCGAACTTGACCCCCAGAATCGGTATGGGCTGGTCGCCGATCCAGCGCACGGCGCTCAAAAAGGTGCCGTCGCCGCCTAAAACGAGAATGCAAAAGAGATCCGCCGGAGCCTGCTCCAACATACCTGACGGACGGCCCAACTGCGGTGGCCGGCTTTCCTTGCGAACGGTTTCAACCCCCTTTTCAGCCAGCCAGCCTTCCAGTTCGTCTGCTTTACGGCTGACGATTGGATCTTTTTTGACGACGATGCCGATCGTTTTCACGATATGAATTTCCCTCGCAATTTGCGGCGCACCTCAGTCTGAAACTGCTGCAGTCATACAGACAAGTAGCCCAAACAGCAATATTTTTTTACTGCCGAATAAATAAATTCAACTTGACTCGATCCGTTCATCCGCTCTATAACCATCGAATTCGAGTGGGGGATCGTGGGTTTCAACAACAGGTACACGCTAAGAGGAGGACGTAAAATGGACATGAGAAAAACGATGACGGTAGCAATTGTCGGTGTATTTTTGGCTTTCACTCTGGTGGGAATTGGCTTTGCGGCCGACACTATCAAACTGGGTGTCGCCGGACCGCACAGCGGCGACTTGGCCTCTTACGGCATTCCGAGCGTTCATGCGGCCGAAATTGTGGTGAAGAAGATCAACGCCAAGGGCGGTGTGATGGGTAAACAGGTGGAACTGCTGGTGGAAGACGATGTCTGCAAACCCGAAATCGCCACCAACACCGCCACCAAACTCGTTTCCGAAGGGGTCGACGTGGTGTTGGGTCACATCTGCAGCGGAGCAACGAAGGCCGCGCTCGGCATTTACAAGGACGCCAATAAAATCGCTATGTCACCCTCGGCCACCAACCCGGCCCTGACTCAGAGCGGGGATTATCCGAACTTCTACCGAACAATCGCCTCTGATGACGCCCAAGCCCAACTGGAAGTCGACTTCGCCCTCAACAATTTGAAGGCTAAGAAGATCGCCGTGCTCCACGACAAGGGCGACTACGGTAAAGGGTTGGCCGAATTCGCCAAGAGCTTCCTGGAAAAAGATCCCGGCGCCGAGGTGGTGCTTTTCGAAGGCGTGACGCCGGGGGCGGTGGATTACTCGGCCGTGGTGCAGAAGATCAAGCAATCCGGTGCCGATGCGGTCATTTTTGGAGGCTATCACCCTGAAGCCTCCAAGATCGTGACTCAGATGCGCAAGAAAAAGATGAAGACCGCTTTTGTTTCCGATGACGGCGTCAAGGATGACACCTTTATCAAGGTCGCCGGACAATATGCCGAGGGTGTATATGCTACCGGTCCCAAAGACCTTTCGAGCAACCCCATGTACAAGGAAGCCGTCGAAGAGCACCGCAAGGCTTACGGCGAAGACCCAGGCGCTTTCTATCCCCAGGCGTATGCCGCCACATTGGCGCTGCTCAACGCAATCGAGAAGGCCGGCTCCACCGACTACGATGCCCTGCGCAAGGCCTTGCAGACAAATGACGTCGACACGCCGTTGGGCAAGATCCGTTTCGATGCGAAAGGCGACGCTACCGGTGTCGGTTTTTCCG
>Ga0316585_10000153_pt1 | contig 13698 bp, 13 predicted proteins | sample S_170502SCrBrC_D_FD_204517 | JGI IMG/M metagenome (GOLD analysis project Ga0316585, IMG submission 204517) | Rhizosphere microbial communities from salt marsh grasses in Alabama, United States - S_170502SCrBrC | ecosystem: Host-associated > Plants > Roots > Rhizosphere | place: USA: Alabama...
GATAACGCAGTTTTTGACCAGGGTGAGGTAGTGGATGTGCAATTTCCATCAGAGGAAAACACATACTACGGTTCGGATTGCGTGGCTGCCTACGTAGTGTATGTTGACGAGGATCAGCTTGGGCTGTGGTTGCTTGACGAGTAAATCGGATTGATTGACTTCATTGCGACCAATGTATCCGGTTTGATTCCAGCTTAATACACTGGTCTTGGAGTGGAAGGGTACAAGCAATAAGACGCAGGACGGGAATTTCTTCGCGATAACTGAAAACCATGGATGGCATCCTGCCAGATACTCAAGGGGTTTCATCGGGTGCCTTTCCGGCCAATGTTCGTCAATCGGATTGTCGTATAGCGCACTTAATCTTTATCCGCTGTCATTCGTTTCCAATCCCTGGCGAAAGTGGCCCAGCTGATACAGCAGGCTGACCCCCACCAGGGGTATACCAAGCTCGCTGGCCGTTTTCAGATAGTCACCGGCAAGTACCCCTGGACCACCGGAATAAATGGGAAAGGCCTCCTGGAACCGGGTCTTTGCCGCATAGTTTCGTATTGCTCTTCCTGCTGCAGGACGGGTATCAGGTACTATGAAATCTTAGCGGCTACAAAGTATTTCGGCCGCACGAACGATATCTGACGGACGAGGAATGCAGGCCGCTTCCAGTGTGGCATTGAAGGGGATTGGGAGTTCCTTGCCGCCAATCCGAACTGGTGGAGCGTCGAGATTGAAGAAACAGTGCTCCGTCAGTCCAGCGGCAATTTCGGCACCAGTGCCCGCATAGCAACTGTCTTCCTCGACCACCAGCAAGCGATGGGTCTTGTCTACGGATGTGGCACAGGTGGCCCAGTCGATGGGGCGCAGGCTGCGCAGGTCAATGACCTCAGCTTCGATACCTTTCTCCGCCAGTTGTTCGGCTGCGCGCAGTGACAGGTCCAGCATGCGGGAATAGGTCACGATGGTCAGATCCTTGCCTGGCCGATGCACTCGGGCCCGGTGCATGGGGGGAGCTTCGCGGGATGTATCGAGCAGGCCCTTGCTGAAGTAGAGCAATGCGTGCTCCAGCAGAATGATGGGTTCATCACTGCGGATCGCCTGGCGCAGTTGCCACCAGGCATCCTGCGGGGTGGCGGGAACAGCAATGCGCAGACCAGGCACGTTCATCAGGGTTTGTTCCAGACGCTGAGAATGCTGCGCGGCAAGTTGTTTGGCGACACCGTCCGGCATGCGAATGACCAGGGGCATGGGAAACTGGCCGCCGGACATAAACGGGACCTTGGCCGCCATGTTGATAATGCTATCCAGTGCCAGCAGGGCAAAATTGATGGTCATGATTTCCACCACCGGCCGCATCCCGACCAGCGCCGCTCCAACCCCAAGGCCGGTAAAGCTGCCTTCGGAAATGGGCGTGTCGCGCAAGCGCCACTCGCCGTACTTGGCGTAAAGACCCTCGGTAACCCGGTAGCTGCCACCGTAAAGTCCGACGTCCTCGCCCAACACGAACACAGAGTCATCCTCCGCCAGTTCCATATCCAGTGCCTGGTTCAATGCCTGCCAGTAAAATACCGTGTCACTCATCAGATCAGTACTTCCATACCACGATTGCAGTCCAGACAGGCCTGTGCATCAGCCAGGCTGGGTTCGGGACTTTCCGTGGCAAAGCGAACCGCTGCTTCTACGGTTTCGGCTACGCCGGCCTTGAGTTCAGCCAGCGTTTCACTGGACAAATGGCCGGCCTGATCCAGATGCGTGGCCAGCTGGTCGATGCTATCGGGACCGGCGGCGGCAATCTGTTCACTGCTTGGATAGACGGGCAAAGATTCGGCGATCGCTATGGTAATGGGATCTTCTTTCTCGTAGGCTTTGACCTCGACTCTGGGCCGGTAACTGCCCGGGTCCGCCATGGAGTGACCACGGAAACGATAGGTCTCGAATTCAATGAACTGTGGACCAGTGCCATTACGGATCTGCGTTAGGGCTTCCTGGGTGGCTTGATGGACTGCCAGCACATCCATGCCGTCCACCTTGCGGGCCGGAATATGATAACCACAAGCGCGCTTATAGACTTCGGGCACAGCGGAGTGGCGGTGGATCTCAGTGCCAATCTGGTAGTGGTTGTTTTCACACACGAATAGTACCGGCAGGTCCCACAATGCCGCCATGTTCAGGCTCTCGTGGAAGGTGCCCTGGTTGACAGCGCCGTCACCGAAGAAGCAAATCACCGCTTCAGGAAGATCACGCATGGCAATGGTATAGCCGATGCCGGTGGCGACCGGGTAGGTTTCACCGACGATGGCATATCCTCCCATGAAACGCCGTTCCCGGTCGAAAAGGTGCATGGATCCGCCCATGCCACGGCAACAGCCCTCTTTTTTACCGAACAGTTCCGCCATGACACTGTTCGCCGGAATGCCGCGCACCAGGGCATGAACATGCTCGCGATAGGTGCTGACGATATAATCGGAGGGTTCGGCGGCATGCAACACCCCTACTGCAACGGCTTCCTCGCCCGGATAGAGATGCAGAAAACCGGCAATATTGCCCCGGCCGTATTCCTCGGCCGCCCGTTCCTCAAAGGCACGGGCGAGCAGCATGTCATGCAGCATGGTAATTAGCTTTTCTCTATCCATATTGGATTCCTGGGGTGCAGGTCCGACATTTTTTGTGTGTGAACAAGAACATCATTCTACGATTCTGATGAACTTACAATTCAAAACCGGGTAATTTTTTAACACTGTCATTGTGAAGCGACAAGTTTATTTAAGTGTTGTCCTAATAGATTTGACAATAAAGTATAGGCTTGTTTGGCTGTTTTGACTCATGACCGGATTGCCGTCTGTAATTTGCGCGGGCAGGTTGTACCGGAAGACGGGTGACACTTTGGTGGACAGGTGTGAGCATGAAAACGCAACTCAAAGCATTGACCATCGGGCTGATTGCCGGTCTAGGGGGTGGAGTATTTAGTCTGGGTGGGGGAACCTTGACTGTCCCGCTGCTATTGCGCTGGCTGGGTCTGTCGGTGTTTGAGGCGCGCGGTACAGCGCTGGCAGCCGCTTTTTTACCTGCAGTTGCGGGGATGGTGTTGTATGCCCAGGCCGGCAAGGTGGATTGGCTGGCAGTGGTAATGGTCTCCGTGCCTGCCATGATGGTGGCCCCCTTGACCGGGATGTGGACAGAACGCCTTTCCGGAACACATTTACGGCGGGTATTTGGCGCCGTGGTGGTCACCGGTGCAGTGTTCCTGCTTCTGCGCGACCAGCTGCTGGGTAGTTGGGCTATCCCCGAAATTGGCAGGCCGTGGTATATGATTGGCGTCGGCATCATCGAAGGACTGGTGGCAGGCAGTGTCGGTATCAGCGGGGGACCGGTACTGGCACCCTTGTTGGTGCTGGGACTGGGTATGCCGCAGCAACTGGCACAGGGTTGCTCGCTCGCCGCCCGGATCCCGGTGGTGATTAGTGGCAGCGTGGAAAACATGTGTCACCGACATGTCTGCCTGCGGTTATTGCCCGCCCTGTTCGCTGGAGGATTGGTGGGGATCTGGCTTGGCAGTCGCACGGCACTGGCCCTGTCTGAATTACACTTGAGATCCTTGTTTGCTATTATCCTTCTGGTACTGGGGATCCGGTATCTGCGTGAGAAGATCAGAACCTGATTTATGACCAGAATTATCATATGCTTGCATTAGCCACATTCCCCTTTTGTCCCTATTTGAGGTAATTATGTCTACTGATACTCCCTTGATCATCGCGGCTGTTGATACTTCTTCATTTCTGGAACCGGTGGTACAGTGTGCTAACCGTATGGCGCAATGTCTTGATGCTCGCCTGGTCGTGTTGCACGTTTTTCCTGCCAAATCTGCCAATTTCGCGAATGAGGCATCGTATGGCGACATGACACTTCGGAGCAACGAGGAGCAAGATCTGGAAGCCGAGGTCAAGCTGCGCCAGGAGCTCGAGCCGCGCATCAAGGCACTGGGAATAAATCCCTCGGTACTTGAGATTATGGGCGGTTCGGCAGCTCGCACTATTGACGAACAACTCGAAAAACGTGAGGCCGATTTGCTGGTACTCGGACAGCCCAAATCCCGGCTTAGTTCGGTAGCAACCAAGATGGCCAAAAATGCCAGTTGTGATGTCTATGTTGTTCGAGTTGGTGAATAATTATTGATAACATTAACGTTGATACATCTTTATAGAATATAGCTATATAGCGATATTTTTAGGGCAACATATAACACAAAAAAAGGAGAGGGTAATGCGTAGACTATATTTCCTCATGCCGGACATCGAAACAACGCATGGGCTTGTTAAGGATTTACTGTTATCACACGTGGAGGAACGCTATATCCATGTGATTGCGAAAGAGGGGACGCCAATGGAAGAATTACCTGAGGCCTCACTCTTGCAAAAGAGCGATTTTGTCCCGGCAATTGAAAAAGGTTTGACCCTGGGTGCTATAACTGGTGTAGCGGCAGGACTGGTAGCGATGGCCTTTCCGCCCGCCGGTCTTGTTCTCGGTGGTGGCGCAGTATTGGCAATCGGAGCGGCTGGCGCAGGTGTTGGGGGACTACTGTCCAGCATGGTTGGCTCGGGTCTGCCGAATTCAAGATTGCAAAAGTTTGAAGATGACATAAATAAGGGCGAGGTGCTGGTACTTGTCGATGTAAAACGTGCAAGGGTTGATGAAATCGAGGAACTGGTCAAGAAGCATCATCCCGAAGCGGAAATCGAAGGTGCCGAACCCATGTCACCCCCTTTCCCATAATAGTGCCGGTGTTGCCTAAACGGATGTCATGTTAATCCGTTCGTCACCCGCCAAAGCCGTATGATAATCTTGTAATTACTTCAGTTAACCATTGATGAAACTTTATTATCTCGGTTTCCAGGCATCAGAGACAAGGTGGAACCAATGCAAGATTACCGCAATATTCTCCTGGCAACGGATCTTTCCAAGACAAGTGCTACGGTGGCGCAGCGAGCCCGTACTCTGGCACACTGCCTGGACGCTAAATTGACACTGCTATATGTCGTGGAGGGGTTTCCGGAAGATTTACCGGTAAAGTGGGTTGCTCCAGAAAACGAGGACCCCAAGATGTATTTGCAGGCGCGGGCTACAGAGGAGTTACGAGCTCTGGCTGAGCAGGCGGCCTGCCCGGATGCGGCCCTGCAAGTGGTTTTCTGTGATCGGGGTCCGTGTCGAGAGATCACGCGTTATGCAAAGGAGCAGGGTGTTGATTTGATTATCATGAGTTCACGTGGTCATCAGGGTATCAAGCGTAACCTGGGCTCAAAAGTAGGTACGGTCATCGATGATGCTGACTGTGATGTGCTGACGGTGCATTCGGCCGAGTAATTCTTTAACTTGTGACGGGTCCACCCAACTGCGCGCGGATCTTGTCTGCCACGCGGAACGCATTGGCATAGATGGTCCAGGTATAGGGAACACTGCCGCCGGTGGGCATGAAGCTGCCGTCGCTGACGAACAGGTTGTCGGCACCGAATACCCGGCAATCGGAATCAAGCACGGCGTGTTCAGGATCGGTGCCAAAGCGGCAGCCGCCCGCCACCAGGTTGGGGGGTGGGTCTCCGCTAATATTACTATAGATGTCCTGGGCCCCCATTGCTGTAAGAACTTTGCGCGCTTTTGTGGCGAGGTATTCCCCGACCTTAAGGTCATGAGGGTGAAAACCAACCTTCACCCTGGCTACGGGCGTTCCCCATTTATCCTTGACACGGCTATCCAGTTCGACATTACAAGTATCAGTTGGCAGCCAGTCACAGAATACTTCGAAACGCAAATAACGCGCTTCGGTAAAGTAACGGTTTATATTCTGTTTTAGTGGTTTGCCCCAGATCAGATCACCATTGTCATCCCATTTCTGATTATTCGCGCGTGCAATGGCATTAGGATGGCGGAATAGAAAGTCAATGGTGCCACCCTTGAACCGGCCGGACTTTGCGTCGTCAACATAATACCAGTCCTGAAGGCCGCGATTGACAAACGGGCCGCGCTGTCGCAGGGCTTCAGCCTGTTCGGCGCCAAGATCCTTGTATGCAAACGTTCCCTGCCCGCTGCCACCGGCAGAGAATAGCAGGTTGCGACCAACCTGATGATGGTTATTGCCAAGACCATCCGGATGTCGCGGGCCGGGTGAACTAAGCAACAGGCGTGAAGTTTCTATGGCCTGACACGCAACCACGAAGACTTTTGCCGTGACTCGCTGACGCTGACCCTGTCGATCAAAATATTCTGCGGCAATCACCTTGCCTTTGGTGTTACTGATGAGCCGGTTTACCTTGGCATGGGTATGAATTTTACAACGCCCCGTTTCTACCGCGCGGTTCAGCAGCGCGGCGCGCGCACTGCTCTTGGCACCGGTGCTGCAACCGTAACTGCCACAGAAGACCGAATAGGAACAGCTGTTACGTTGATGAGCAGGCCGCGACAGGATGGCACGGGGAGTAGGCAGACTGTGGTAGTCGAGTTTGTCACAGGCCGCATCGATCCACTGGCTAATGATATTTTCCTGCAATGGAGGATGAGGAAAGTCAGCGGTTGAGCGGGGCTCCAGGTGCGGGTGCCTGACAACCCGGCCAGATATGCCGACGATTTGTTCTACCATCGTATAGTAGGGTTCGAGATCTGCGTAACTGATAGGCCAGTCAACAATATTGGCACCCGCAATAGGGCCGTATTCTGACCGCAGCCGGAAGTCATCAGGCTTGAGTCGATAGAAATACCCACTCATGAAATTGGACGAGCCGCCCACGCAATTACCATTCCAGAAGTCCCAGCCGGATTCGGAGGTCGGTGAAGTGGACCATTCACCGTTATCCTTCAGTTCCTCGATAACGTGCTGTTCGTCCTGCAAATCCGGTGTATAGACACTGCGCCGGCAACAGGCCAGCTCATCCTTGCTGAAATCCGGTTCGGTAAACCAGGCGCCCTTTTCCAGCACCACCACGGAGTAACCGGCCTGTGCCAGTGCATAGGCAACCGGGCTGGCGCCCGCTCCACTACCGGTAATGCAGATATCGCAGTCAGCCGTCATTTTTTTACCAGCACATCAAAGGTGTTATGGCTGTTGGGCAGGGGAAAGCCGGGATTGTGTTGCAGCCAGTGCCAGCCCACCTGTTCCGGATTGCCACCGTAGGCGGGGGCGCTCAGCACCGCCTCGAAAATGTAGGTCAGTAACAACGACAACCAGTTCTCACCCGCGCTGCTGCGGGCAACTTTTTGCAATAGCTGTTCCTGTTGAGTTGAGGTGAGGGCTGGAAAGGGCTGGTTAAATTGTTGCTGTGCCAGCTCGTTAAGCCAAACGGGGCCTTGCAGGATGAACGTCTTCTCCTCAATGGGAAAGCGGGGCAGCGACATCATTCTTTCAAGATAGGCGGCAGCATGAACATCGGCGGCGCCCGGAGAGTCCTTCTCGGAAGGAAAGAGCTGTTCCTGTACGGCGGCGATCGTGAGCCAGGGCTCCTTGCGCGAGGGCGGTGTGGATTTTGCGCTGAGTTTGACAGGTAGCAGCAGGCCGACACCAGCCGCACCGCCTGCCTTTAGAAAAGAACGGCGGGATACCTTGCGTTGTTGCCATGCTGTAAAGGCGGCAGCAAAACTGCGCCAGTTATTCGTTGTGCAGGGCGAGCGCTCGCGACGATTCATGGCTGTTTCCATTGGTCAAGAAAATTAACAAATCGCATTTCGGAATAACGGCCTTTCTCCAGCAATTCAGCGGTATCTTTGGAATACAGGATACGGCCCTCAGCATCTGAAATATAGATATGAGGGTATCCCAGGGGTTTGGGCAGACCGGCCATGAAATCAGCGTTATCGTTTTCTTCGCTGATATTAATCTTTAGGACCACAAAATTACGGTCGAGTTTTTCACGCACTCGCTTATTTACGGTCATGAACCGATCCAGCAGATGACACCAACTGCACCAGTTGCCACCGGCCTCAATCAGGACCCGGCGCCGGGTCTGTTTGGCCAGTTGCAGAGCGGCACGACCATCGGCAAAAGGATCACGCGCGGGATCGTAGACCTGGCTGTATGCAGGAAATGCGCCGGCGGCACTGACGATTGGTGCCAACAGGTACAAAACCAGAAGTAGATAAATTCGGCCCATACGTATAAGCAGGTTTATCAATACGGGATACCTAGCAAACTGGAAGAATCAACCGGTCAAGGCAGGGATTATTTCTTATCCTCTGGTCCCGGCTTCGGCTCCGGTTTGGGCCCTGGTTTGGGCTCAGGCCCATTGGTACCCACATCCCTGGGTAAATCCCGCACATGCAGATCCCGTTGCGGGAAGGGAATCTCGATATGATTTTCGCGGAACGCCTTGTCAATAGCGAAGTTGAGATCGCTGATTATCGTAAGACGCTCGTCAACATTGCGTACGTGGCAGCGTAATTCAAAGTTCAGCGAACTGTCGCCAAATTCACGGAAAATCACTTTTGGTTCAGGTGAGCTTCCGTCAATTACGACCTTGGGGTGCTTTTTCGCAACATCCACCAGTATCTCTTTAACTCGCTCTGTATCGCTGCCATAGGCGACACCAACCGGAATCCGTGCCCGGCCACGTGTGTCACGCAGCATCCAGTTGGTAACCTGGTTGGAAATTAATTCGGAATTGGGCACGATAACATCGGCACTGTCGAAGGTCTGGATCTGGGTATAGCGAATGCGAATTTTCTTAACATAGCCTTCCGTATTACCAACCACCACCCAGTCGCCGGTCTTGACCGGGCGTTCAAACAGCAATATCAGGCCGGAAATAAAATTGTTGACAATATTTTGCAGGCCAAACCCGATGCCGACTGACAGTGCGCCGGCTATTATGGCGAGACTGCTAAAGTCGAACCCGGCAACCCCAAGTCCTATCAGGAATGCGATAGAAAAATAGATATACCCCGTGATTGTAACCAGCGCTTCCCGGGTGCCGCGTTCCAGGTATGTTTTCTTCAGCCAGTTTGATTCAAGCTGACCGCGTAACCAGCCACCAATGACAAGGATCATGGCAATGGCCAGTAAGGCAGTAATCAGCTTGACCGGCACAACCCGGAGTGAACCAACTGCGAAACCCTGTGTTAAATACGTATAGATTTCAAGACGCAGGGTTTCAGATGCATCCCAAACGATTAGCATGACCCAGGCAAACAGTGTCCACAGACCCAGTCCCGTGAGAAAGCGTAGCCATGCCAGGCCCGGTATGTGCTTTTCTTCCCGGATTCCAAGCAGCTTGCGTATTTTTTTACTCCAGTTGCTCGCGCCGGATTCAAGATTGCTATACAGCTCGCGGAATAACCGAATGAGTAGTAACAGCACACCAAATGCCAGCAGTGATCCCAAAACATCCTTGAGCAATGCCCAGGACAGATTGCGGTAACCCATCCATTCAATTATCAGTGCCGCGAGCAGGGCAAAATAAACCCCGATAGTTAACCCCCGTAATCTTGCCAGGCGCGAAAATTTCATCACCAGACTGAAGGCCCACAACAGATTCAGGATCAGGAATCCGGCGAACACTGAACGGGCAAGTAGAAAGGCCGGTTCGGGCAGGCTTTGTGACAAGAGGGTAGAAAACAGTAAATAACCCAGATAAGTCAGTAATAACAGCACCTGCAACCGTCGGGCCAGGGCATGTGCTGTTTTCACCGGAATGGTAAAGAACAGTTCCGCCGGTTGAGGTGGTGCAAGCAACAGATGAACAATTGCAACGCACAGAAAATAGGGTGGAAGACCGTATGAAACAATACTGACAAATGGTGTGGTAGGCACATACTGGGTGTTGAAATAAAACATGAAGGCCGCTGCCGTACTACCCAGAAGGTGCGGCGCGTAATAGGCGAGTGTTGTAATCAGGCCGCGCAGAAACTGGGCTGCAAAATCAGTCTGCCATTGCCGGATTTTTACAAAGTTACAGAGATAGTGACGCAGCAATAATCCAATACCTATTGAAATTGCCGTTACAATAACCAAGATAATCCAGTACAAGGGTGGGAGCAGGTTCAGACCGCTGTTCTTCTTGAGAAAGTTTGTCGATGCAGTAAGCCAGACCATTGGCTGGTCCCAGTTGTCTTGTAACAAGTTGACAACATCCGGTCCTCGTGCGAGGAGCTGGCGGGCAAGTAAATCATTGGTACGTTGTTGAAGTGTTTTCAGTAATTCCTCGCTGCGCAATACCAGAACCCGGCAATTGGCTAGTTGCTTTTTAACCTTCCCCAGTTCCTGTTCGAGTTCGGTGCGTTTTTGCCTTACCGTAGCAGCTTCTGTTTTGGAAGGTTCACCCAGGCTTTGAATGATTTCCTGTCCATCAGCTACTGTAGGTTCCAGCTTGTCTACACATGTAGTTCCCCGGCCCTTGATATTCGCCACCTCTTTTGACATATCGGTGAGCTGGTCCAGATTGAGATGCTTGTTTTTGAGTGTCTTTGTAATTCCGGCCAGGGATTTTTCCAAAGCGCTGGTATCCAGTTCCTCTGCCAGAACCCCGGGACTGAGGATTAACAAGGCAAGCAACAAGATCAGGCCAGTTACTGACTGGTAAAAGGCGGTGGGTTGTCGGAATGCGAGCCGGTAACGTGTTGCGGGCATGTGGGGGAACCATTAACGGAACAAGATAACTGATTCTCATATAGCTTGGAGCGGGTTGCAATCCCCGTTTCATTGGAGGCCATAGGTCGAAAGAATCACCCCAGGCAGCAGGTCAGTTGTATTGCTGTGCCTTATGTAGCGAGATACCGGTCATACGCTATGAGTCTGGTACGCGTTTGCACTACCCGCCAAATGAAATTGTGTAAACCAACGTTAACTGTGCACACGGAACAAATTACTCGGCTTTCACCGCCAGAGAGCGGCGCACGAGGTGGGTTTTCTGGCAAGTAGGCCCGCCCCCGGGAGAGGACCAGGGATGTTTATAAATATGCTTGCCCATATATACGGTAAAGCATATATTTAGGCCATGCAGATCGAACCCGCCAACTTCTACAAACAGCTCGCCGATGAAACCCGCCTGCGTAGCCTGGTCTTGATGATGGCCGAAGGCGAATTATGCGTGTGCGAACTGACGTATGCGCTGGGTGTTTCCCAGCCCAAAATCTCACGCCATCTGGCGCAGTTGCGCGAAGCCAGGCTGGTGCAGGACCGCCGGGCCGGTCAGTGGATCTATTACCGGGTCAATCCGGAACTGCCCGACTGGGCCCGGACGGTACTCGATACTACGATGATTGGCTTGCGCAATGGGAAACCGTTCGGGCGGGATCGAGACGCGCTCGAGCGCATGCCGAACCGGCCCGGCGCCGCCTGTTGTGCATGAGGGTAGCTATTTAACGAAATTGATTTCTTAAACATGAGTGAAGAAATGATGGAAAAAGAGATGCATCTGCTGTTTCTGTGTACGGGCAATTCCTGCCGCTCACAGATGGCCGAAGGCTGGGCCCGGGTTCTGGGTGGGCGCGGGCTGGAAGTGCAGTCGGCTGGTATCGAGTCCCACGGTAAAAACCCCCGCGCCATTGCCGTGATGGCCGAAGTGGGGATCGACATCTCGACACAGGCATCTACTCAACTGACAGACGCGATGCTGGAATGGGCTGATTATGTGGTGACCGTCTGCGGTCACGCTGATGAACATTGCCCGGCGCTGCCGTCTGCCACGCGCAAGGAACACTGGCCACTAAATGATCCCGCCAAGGCGAGCGGGTCGGAACAGCACATCATGGCCGTGTTTCGCGCGAGCCGGGATGACATCAAGCGCCGGGTCGAGGACTTGCTGCACCGTCTGCAACAGGAAGCTACGTCATGACGGCCCAGTGTGAAGTGACCGCGAAGAAGGAAAGCGGAGCGGCGATGGGATTCTTCGAGCGCTGGCTGAGCTTGTGGGTGTTGCTGTGCATCCTGACTGGTATCGGCCTGGGGCATTTCTTCCCGGGTGTGTTTCACACCGTGGGTCGGCTCGAGGTAGCGAGAATCAACCTGCCGGTAGCGGCACTTATCTGGTTGATGATTATTCCCATGTTGCTGAAGATCGATCTCAAGGCCCTGAAGGGCGTCACGCAACATTGGCGCGGTGTGGGCGTAACCCTTTTCGTTAACTGGGGGATCAAGCCGTTTTCCATGGCCTTGCTGGCCTGGCTGTTTATCGGTGGGTGGTTCCGGACCTGGTTACCGGCAGACCAGATTGACAGCTACATCGCCGGGCTGATTTTACTGGCGGCGGCGCCGTGCACCGCAATGGTGTTCGTGTGGAGTCACCTGTCGCGGGGTGAGCCGCACTTTACCCTGTCGCAGGTGGCGTTAAACGATGTCATTATGGTATTTGCCTTTGCGCCGCTGGTCGGATTACTGCTTGGCCTGTCTTCGATTACCGTGCCCTGGGATACCCTTTTGTTGTCGGTGCTGCTGTATATCGTCGTGCCGCTTGTTATTGCCAGCGTGTGGCGTCGCTGGGTGCTAAGCCTGGAGCATGGCTTCGCAAAGCTGAACCGGATATTGCAAACCCTGCATCCCTGGTCACTGGCTGCGCTGCTGGCGACACTGGTACTGCTGTTCGGTTTTCAGGGTGAGCAGATCATCGCCCAACCACTGGTGATCCTGTTATTGTCGATCCCTATCCTGGTACAGGTGTTCTTCAATTCGGGCCTGGCCTATCTGTTGAACCGGGCGGTTCGCTCGCCGCATTGCGTGGCCGGACCCTCGGCCCTGATCGGCGCCAGTAACTTCTTCGAACTGGCGGTGGCCACCGCCATTGCCCTGTTCGGCTTCGAGTCCGGCGCTGCCCTGGCGACAGTAGTCGGCGTATTGATTGAGGTACCGGTGATGCTACTGGTGGTGCGCATTGTAAACCGGACCCAGCGCTGGTATGAACAGCGACCGGGCATTGCCAGCTACGAGGAATGTTGTCCGGCCAATTTGCATATGTATGGGTCACGAGAGTAAACGGGTTCATGGCTATCGTCACAGTGTCACCCGAAAATGGAAAGCGCCTGAAGCTCGCCGCCATTGCCTCGGTGATTACCGCTGGCAGCCTGATTCTTGCCAAGCTGGCGGCCTGGTTTATGACCGGTTCCGTCAGCATTCTTGCTTCACTCATTGATTCGGTGATGGATAGCCTGGCCTCGTTGATCAACTTGCTTGCCATTCGGTATGCATTGCAGCCGGCCGATGCGGAACACCGCTTTGGTCATGGCAAGGCAGAACCGTTAGCAGGTCTGGCACAGGCGGCATTCATTAGTGGATCCGCCGTCTTTCTGGTATTGCATGCTGTGGATCGCCTGCGTTATCCCCATTCGTTGGAGCATCTGGCTACCGGCATCGGCATAATGGTCTTCTCCATTGTCATGACGCTTGGCTTGCTCGCTATCCAGCGGCATGTGATCAAAAAAACCGGCTCTACTGCCATTCGCGCCGATGCCCTGCACTATGCAACGGACCTGCTCACCAACGTGAGCATTATTCTGGCCCTGTTCCTGGCCTCGTTGGGCTGGACGTGGGCCGATCCGGTGTTCGCAATCGGTGTTGCGATTTACATTTTCTACAGTGCGGCTCGAATTGGTTATGATGCCTTTCAGATTCTGATGGATCGGGAGCTGCCGCCTGAAATACAGGGGAAGATACGCACCATTGCCTTGAGTCAGGCCGGGGTGAAAGGTATTCATGACCTGCGTACACGCCAGTCGGGGCCAACGCGGTTTATCCAA
>Ga0316585_10000154_pt1 | contig 13668 bp, 12 predicted proteins | sample S_170502SCrBrC_D_FD_204517 | JGI IMG/M metagenome (GOLD analysis project Ga0316585, IMG submission 204517) | Rhizosphere microbial communities from salt marsh grasses in Alabama, United States - S_170502SCrBrC | ecosystem: Host-associated > Plants > Roots > Rhizosphere | place: USA: Alabama...
AGGACCTAAATATGCTGCTTTGTTGAAGGCAGCCGGTGTAGACACGGTTCCTGAACTGGCGCAGCGAAATCCTGCAAATCTGACCTTGAAGTTAAGTGAGGTTAATGCAGCGGAAGCGATTGCCGACAAAGTACCAACAGAAGATCAGGTAGCATCATGGGTTGCCCAGGCAAAGGAACTTCCACGCGTCATTACCTATTGATCGACTCAATCTAGGCCTTAACGAAGTATTAGACAGTTCACTGGCCTGGCGATTCTTACAGTCGCCAGGCCTTAAATATGTTTAGATGGATCTTTTTAAAATAATTTACCAATACAAAATTCACATTTAAGGAACAACGTTCCGGAGGTATAGATGCAAGGTTTATTAACGAGGATACGTTTTCTTTTATTAATTCCGGCAATGGTCATTCTTCTTCTGGTCCTAGCCGGCGGATCGGCGGCGGCTGAAGATTCCCAGTGGCGTACGCGCTTCTGGAATAATACCCACTTCGGCGGCGATCCCGTCGTTGAACGGCACGACAGCGCAGTCGACTTTGATTGGGGGCAGGGTTCTCCCGCCAGTCACGTCGATGATGACAATTTCTCGGCCAAGTTTAACCGGCGTGTGAATTTTGCGCCCGGTACTTATCGTTTCACGGCGACGATGGATGACGGCATGCGCGTCTACCTGGATGACAATGTGATCATCGATTCCTGGACAGACAGCCAGGAGCATACCATGACGCGTGACCTGTATGTCAGCGGCGGCGAGCATGACTTGAAAGTGGAATATTTCGAGGCCGGTGGAGCGGCGGTAGCCAAGTTCCATTGGGACCTGATCCATGCTGAAAACGGCACGGGCACCGGCGGTGGTCAGTTCTTCCCCAATTGGAAGGCGGAATATTTTAACAATACCTCCCTCTCCGGCACGCCGGTGTTGGTACGCGATGATCGGTATCTCAATAACAACTGGGGGGCAGGCTCACCCGCCCCCGGCGTGGTCAACAATGACTACTTCTCCGCCCGCTGGACAAAGACCCTTAGCGGCCAGCCTGCTAATTACCAGATCACATTGACCAGCGATGATGGATCGCGACTTTACGTAAACAACCAATTGTTAATTGATAACTGGGCGGTCCAGGCGCCGACGACCCGCACGGCAAACTATTATTATCCGGGTGGTGCGATTCAGGTGCGTGTCGAGTATTTTGAAAACACCGAAAATGCCAGCATCGACGTACATCTGCTTGAATTGGGTGGAACAGCCCCGGTTGTCCCACCAACTACACCAGCGCCCGTATCTTGTCTCGCCCCCACTGGTTTCAATGCCTATGTGAACACCAACAGCCTCAATTTCCGTGAAGGACCGGCGGTCCAATTCCCAATCATCACCACTTTACCTGAGTGTTCAACTGTGCAGTTAACGGGTTACCGCAATCCGGTGGACGCAAGCAGCCCCTGGGTTCAGGTGAGCTTATCCGATGGTCAGAAAGCCTGGGCTAGCGCAAACTACCTGGTTATGGGTGTTCCCCTTTCACAGTTCTCGGTATTGTCCGATTAGCTTAATTAAATGAATCTGTGGCGCAGCGTCCATACTGCGCCGCAGATTGCATATTACCTGCACATCATAAGGAACATAAGGTTATGAAAGAGAAAAAAAGTGACGCCATCAGTAAGCTTGATTATGTTCGAGCCCTTGAAAAATCCTATGGTCCCCCTAATCAAGAAGGATTTGGCGGCGCCGTTTTTTTTGAGGTGGTCAAATTGGATGACGATCTCGAAGACTTGGCGCAGAAATATTACCAGTATTTCGTAGGCGATCTGTGGGAGAGATGGGGCGAAGATACCTGGATGGGTCCCTGGAAAGAAGTTTGTGTTAGAGATGGCGATGCAAAACACGACATCGTAAAGGAACTTCAGGGCATCGAAGATCCCGACGCACACATCTCGGTGCCCCTTATCCTGGAGGTTGCCGAAAATGTGGAAGCGGCCAGAGAAGTATTATCCACTGCTTACGACGCTCCCGAGGTGAACGAGCTGCGGGTCTACAACACCTGAATAGTTTAATAAATTTTTTACAAATAGAAGTAAACACATGGGTATTTTAGGCTGGATTATTTTTGGCGCATTGGCTGGCTTGATTGCTAGCCTGATTACGGGCCGCAATGAACGTCAGGGCTGCCTGATGAACATTATTGTTGGCATCATTGGTGCCTCGCTTGGTGGTTGGATTATGAGTCTGTTTGGGGGATCCGGCGTCACAGGCTTCAACCTGCCTAGTTTTCTGGTGGCGGTTCTGGGGGCAGTGGTTTTGCTAGCCATCGTTAATTTCATTTTTGGCAGAAGATAACAAGATTTGAGAAGGAGTAAATATGAAATCAGCAATCCTTGCAATATTGGGTGTACTTTTGATAACTTCTCCCATTGCCGCACGAGAATTGATAGCATCGAACCAACCAAAAGAGGATCTTATTAATCAGTCAGTTCTGGCGCTTCCCTCGGCTCAAGGCGATATCAAAGCGCTGCACAATGAGGAGACTGACTGCCCATTTCCCGTGCCCGATGATGAGGTTATCAACGAAACCATCGTTTGTGGTGAAATGACCGTGCCTGAAAATTGGAGCGATCCCGGCAGCCAGACTGTGACTATCGGTTACGCCATTCTGAAAACACCGAATTTGTCGCCGATTCCCGATCCGGTCATCTATCTGGAAGGTGGACCGGGTTCATCGGCGCTGTCAACCCTACCCTATTTGCGTGATGTGTTTGCTGAACTGCGCCGCTACCGTGATGTGGTCATTTATGACCAGCGAGGCAACAGCTACAGCTCACCGCTGGCTTGTCCGGACGAGATTCTTAACCAGCCAATAGATGATCTTCCCGAAGTCCCGTCTGAACTCTCAATTAAGAGCGACTTGGAAGATTTTATTAACAGCGCCAAAAATGGGAGCAGCTACCAAGCGGCCGTTAACTGCGCCCCCTATTTTGAGGAACAAGGCATTGACCTGTCCCAATACAGCACTGCCAACAGCGTGCAAGACCTGATCGCCCTTATGGATACTCTCGACTACGCCACCTACAATCTCTACGGCATTTCTTATGGCACCAACGTCGCTCTGGAACTGTTCCGCTACTACCATGAAAATGAGGATGATTCCCTGCCGGTTGTGCGCAGCGGCATTATTGATGGCATCGTGCCGCCTAATGTGGATACCCGCGGCGGGCAAGCCTTTATCCTGGCTGACAACATCCTGCGCCTCTTTGCCGAATGTGAAGCGGACGCTGACTGCGGGGCTGCCTTCCCCAACATCCGCCAACGAACAGTTGACCTGCTCAAGCAGACAGCAGAGTCGCCGTTGGAGATTGGTGATGAAACCATCACGGCGGATAACCTGATCACGGCCATGAGCGGCGGACTCATCTTTAAGCTAAGTGACAAACAGGAAATACAAGGCATCGGTGCAGCCTATTTCCCCTTGATGATTAGCGAATTGGAAGATGGCGTTGCCGATACCTATGTGGCCCTGCGCGACGGCACACTGCCACCGGAACCGCAAACAGCATCACCGCCCGGCAGCCCGCTGGGGCTCGTCGCCGCAGAATCCGACACCCTGGCCGGTGATGCCCGCTCCTTGGCCGAACAGATCGAAGCCCTCAGTTTGCAAAGCAAACGCGCCGCTGATGCCCTGGAAAGCGACAAGCCGCTGCCTGAATTCTTCCTGGAAGAACTGCGGCTGGGGGTGGCCAATATGGACAGCGCCGAGGCTACTTTTTTCCCGGCCGCCGTCCAAATTATCGTGCAAACCGAGACAGGGCATGACGCTTTGCTCAGCATTGCTTCCAACGTGAACCAAGAGCTGGCAGCACTGGTTCCTCTGATGTCTGACGAGGATGTCAATGAAGCGCTGGAATTGGTCAAGGAAGCCATGCCCACCTTAAAAATCGTTAACGACATCACCCTTGTCGTCATTACCTGCAACGACCGCTACGAATCGCTGGATTTGGAAGAGATTCTTGAATCGTATCAGGCTTACGAGATTCCGGCATTGATTAACCGCTATGACACGGCCATAAACGAAAAAGTTGCCTGTGACGCCTGGGGTCTGACCCCGAAAGATACCGGTTTAAAGGAAGCGGTAACTTCAGACCTGCCCATTTTGGTCTCCAATGGCACGATGGACCATGAGACACCGGTGGAATGGGGCGAAGCTGCCGCCGAAAAGTTAACCAATGCTACCGTCTTCAACACAATCTACGGCCAGCACGGTTCTACGGGCCTGTTTGACTGTGGTAAAGCAGTCGCCGCGGCCTTCATTATGTATCCTGATCAGGAACCGAATTTGGCTTGTGCCGATGATTTGCGCGAGAGCTATCCTTTTGTGCTTGAAGCACCGCAGCCGGCGGGGGAATAATCGTGCGGCCGAATAGACCAAAAAGAACAACTATGCAAAAAATAGTTAAACCTTTTTTACTTTTCATCGTGATTTCCTTCATCGTCGCCTGTGACGAGAATGGGAATGACAACAGTGTGGTAAATATTGGAAATGAAATAGCGGCTATTGAAGCCGAAGCAGGAGATATTACGGAAATAGGCTGCCCCCTGAAAATCGCCGATGAAAAAGAAGGCGAGACTTATTCGTGCGGGATTTATACAGTGCCCGTTGATTATGAAAACCCAGATAGCAAAACCTTGAACCTGACCTACGTGGTGCTGAAGGCTGCCAGCAATGACCCACTGCCGGACCCTATCATCTATCTAGCAGGTGGCCCTGGCCAAAGCAGTGTCGTTACTGCCGGTGATCAACTGTACGGCGATCTGCGCCAGAGCCGCGACTTGATATTCCCGGCGCAGCGAGGCACCCTTTTTTCTAACAGGCTTGCTCTTGAAGAGTGCGTTGAGTTAATGTCCGATCAATTGGATCGAGGTGATTTGGAAGCGTTTGTAGACGAGGTTTCCACCCGCGTGAAGCCGGAAGGGGATCTTCCTTATGATGAATACCTGGCCGCCTACAGCGATAATGTAGCCTTGACAAACGCCCGTTGTCATGAAGCATTCAGCCAGGCTGGGCTCGATCCCGCCCAGTTTAACACCGCCAACAGCACCAACGACGTGGTTGGGTTGGTGGCCTCGCTGGGGTATGACAGCTTCAATCTGCATGGCGTCTCTTACGGCACGCGGCTGGCACTGGAAACAATGCGCCGCCATCCCGAAGCCAACATCCGCAGTGTCGTTTTGGATTCTCCGGCCCCGCCTACGGAAAAACGCCTTGAAGATTCAGCTTTAGCCCTTCAGACAATCGTAATACGTCTTTTTGCCGACTGTGAGGCGAATGCGGATTGTAATGCCGCCTACCCGAACTTAGTTGAACGGACAGCTGCCCTGATGGCGGAATTGGCTGAGCAACCTATTACAGCGGGCGACCAGACAATAGGAGCGGACGAACTGCGGGCACAACTGGTCGATCTCAGCGCGACGCGGGCCAATTATGTACCCCGGCTGATTGCTGAATTGGAAGCGGGAGATGCCACCACCTACCTGGCCCTTCTTAATGGCGAGGTTGGTGTTTTACCACCGGAAGGCAGTGTGCTTTCTGCAGAGGGCTTAAACCTCATCGCGCTGATTTCTGAAGGGGGCATGACTGCAGAAGATCCTTTCGCTGGTGTAAAAATGGTGGCCGAGGTCCTGGCTGGTGTCGAGAAGGAAAGTCCGAGACAAGCCATGAAGGCGATTGTTCAGGAGAAATTAGCCGATTCTGAAAAGCTGCCGCTCATTCTAGAGGGTATTGACAGGTTAACGCCTGATGATTTGCACACGCTCCAAGCCCAGATGAGTGCGCCAGCATCTGAAGTTGACGAGGCAGAAGCCCAAAAGAACGCTGAAGCCATTGCCAAAAACGATGCCCACTTTTTATTGAATGGCATCGTCTGCCTGGAACAGCTGCCCTTCGAGGATGTGGAAACGGTTCTGGCCATGAAAAACGATCTGGTGATCCCGGAGTTGGCCACGGCCGATTCCTTGCTGGCCACGGAAGTGGGTAACTGCACCAACTATCCCATGGGTGAAACGGATCGCACTTATCACGAGCCGGTCACGAGCCAGATCCCTACGCTAATATTGCAGGGCGAATTTGACACGCGGACACCGCTGCAAAACGGCCGTTCCCTTTCTGAGCAACTCAGCAACGACACCCTGGTGATCATCCCCCAGGTCGGGCATGAAACCTGGACCAGCGCCACCAGCTGTGTCGGGCAAATCAGTATCAATTTTATTAGCAATCCTGAGCAAGGACCGGACTTGTCCTGTTTGGCGCAGCGTCAGGAACATTTTTCATTGCCGGATGAGCCATTAACTTCATCCGAGTAAAAGGAGATTGAATAACAATGACAACAAAAAACGATTTTGCAGCGGAGGAATGGCAATTATTAACCGTGGCACCGGTTAATGCGGGCAGCTACATTATCACGGCCGATCTGTCTGTGATGGGGGCTATTAGGGAAATGAAAGCCTTGGGCAAAGCCATAAAGGATCCCACACCTCCCGCCGCCGCCAAAGAACTGGTTGCCGCTTTAATTGCCGATGCTGAAGCACAGGCAAAAAATAAGGAAGAAAAGGAGACCGCTCCGGCACAGGAAGGTGAGGACGTACGAGAACCAATCCGACAGGCTTTACAGCAAACGGTTGTTTTGCTTGATGCAAAATGCACGCCGGAAGAAGCTGCCGGTTTTAAGCAATGGCTGCTGGATGTGGCTCAGGCAGTTGCTGAAGCTGACAAAGAAGGGAGTCACTTTGGAATTGGCGGTCAACGTGTCAGCGACAAAGAGCAAACAGCACTTGCTGAGTTAACCACACTTCTCAACCCTTAATCGGTCGAACTTAATCTTAAGATGGTTCGTTATTAACAACTTTGCTTTTTATAGGAGGCAAATTATGGATGGAATTTTAGGATTACTTATCGGCATCATCGCAGGTGCGCTCATTTCCGGTTTTGTTATCTGGATTGTGAGCAAACTGGGATTGGGTCTGGAAGTGGATGGATTCGTCAGTGCCTTCATTGCGGCGATCATCATTGCCGTTGTTGGCGGGATCATCAACTGGCTGTTGGGCGTTTTGGGCATTTCTGTTGGCGGCGGCTGGTTAGGGGCGATCATCCATCTAATCATTGCGGCGATTGTCTTGATGATCAGTGACCGCTTTCTCAAAGGGTTACGGGTTGCCGGTTTCGTCGGTGCGCTCATCGCCGCCGTGTCCATCGGCGTTGTTTACTGGCTGCTTGGCTGGTTGGTGAGCTTAGTCCTCTAGCAAGAGGGTTCTGACCGATTGCGGCCGTTGTCTGGGCAAAATTCCAGGCAACGGCTTCTTTGCATAAGCAAAAACCAAAATTCATATGAGCGAAACGGCCGTAAACATTAACGAGAAGCATAACCTTGACAGTAATGCCAGCGCTGAACAGAGCACAGCAAATACCAATGAATATATTGTCAGTAGGACTTTCTTAAAACTTCAAGGCGATTTTTACCGACTTGGCTAGTCTTAGGGGCTGCTGTGCTTATGACGAAGATTGAAAATGCTATGAAGAGACACAGGTTGTTGATCCTTATTGTTGGTGGGATGTTGATCATCCTGCTGCTGACGGCTGGCTGGGCACTATTTGACCTGGGCACGCGCAGTGATGATCTGCAGGGACTTGGCGCCTGGCCGACGGCGACACCGAGTCAGGCTACGGCCGTACCCCCGAAAACGGTCGCCATTTCCTGGGAACTGGAAAACGCCGGCTTGAAAGATGGTCCTTATCTGGATGCCACCGGTGTCAGCGGTCACCTGGCGCGCCTGCGTAATGGTGAGGTGGACCAGCTGGCTCTGGAGTCCTACGCGCGCGACCTTCAGACTTTAAATGAAAGAACGGCCGAATGGGGCGCACCAATTCCTGCCTCTTTCTGGGACGTGCGTGATTCTAACATGGAAGAGGGCAATGTCACCGAATACAAATTGGTTAACGCACTAGCCCAACCTGAATTGGAAAGCTATGTCGGCCTGATGGCTCAAAGCTACGAGCGCTTCAAGATCTTCAAGGAAAACGAGGTGCAGGGTGCCGACGATTCCGCTCTCGACGCTGCTCTCGATATCTTGCATCTGACTATAGACTATATCGAAGAGGCGGTTGGGCCGCTGCCAGAGGATGCTTCGGAGGAAGAAAAACTGGTCCGCGCACAAAATGCAATGCGCACCTGGCAGGCGCTCATTGCAGGCACCACGCGATACAACCCCCTGACGTCCGGGGCCATGGTCGCCGAGACGCTCTCCTCGCGCGAGACGGTGATGGCCATGTGGCGACACGAGACAGGGGAACAAGCTGGAAACTCTGAAATATGGGGCGTCTCCGGTTTTGCGCCGAGATTCGTGGGCAACGAGGCCAATATCAATCAAGTGGAACACATGTCTATCAGCATGTTCATCCAGCTTGTCGATCAAGAACCGGTCGCCGTTCTCAACTTGCAGGAGGACAAGGAACTCCTAACCGGCCATTCGAACAGTGAAGAAATGGCTAATGCCGACAAGGCGCTCAACGAGGCCGTGGCCACTCAATTCGTACCCGATTTTGCTCACGACATGCGCGGTACCGTCGAACAGTTGCGCTGCTATCTGAAGGGATTATGTTCGTGACCTTTCTTCGAACGGGTATAGGTTGAATGCAGGTACGCACCTTCAGGCAGCCTGGCTCCCGCAGCAAACCAATTATAGTTCGGCCACAGTTAAGGCTCTTCTAGTTGATATTGGTATGAAGTCACGCACCTTTTCTTTCCTCACGACCAGCCTACTGTTCTTGATGGGCCTTGTTGCTTGCTTTCCCGGCGAAACAATTGAGTCAACATACGAGATCCTCGACGAGGCTGTGGCAGCCGGGGCAGTTGAGCGCGGATGGGTTCCCGAGTGGCTGCCGGATGCAGCCGTTAACTTGCACGAGAAGCACAACCTTGACAGTAATGCCAGCATACTTCGCTTCAGCTTATCCCTGACCGACTTTGCAATCCCATTGGATTGTCAGGAAACAACCGACCCGCCATCCGCTACAATAACAGCCGATTGGTGGCCGGCGGACTTACACCGAACTCACCGCGCATTCACTTGTGCCGATGGCTACCTTGCTACTGACGAAGAGAATGGATTTGTCTATTTATGGCATCCGTAGGCCAATTTAGTGATTTAGAAGAAACGGTTGCGAAGCATATGTCCGGAGCGCATAAGTCTGTTTCGTGTCTCGTACCGGGAAGATGCAATGAAATCCGCATTGATAGTAAGGAAAGTTTCTACATGACAACATTTTTTGTAATCGCAGTGCTGCTTATCTTTTTTGCTGCCGTGTTTTTTCTCTTGAGCCGATTCGTTGCCGCTCGCACCGGAACCAGTGTCGCAGGCTGTGAAGCTGCAAAAGTAGAATGGACAGAGGCTATGCAGTACTTCTTCATTATAGAAATGATGGACTCGCCACCAACAACTCTCGGCCGTAGTCCTCTTAAGTTAGACAGCGAAGGCCGCGTCAAAGTATTTGGAATTAACAACTTAGAATATGATGACTCTGATCGTATCATTACAATTGGCCGGGCTAATGTTACTTACGATGTAAACGGCCGTGCATCCAGCGTAGGAATCTACGAGCTACTATACGACGAAATTGGAAGGATCATCCGGGTTGGGCAAGTTCCAATCTACTACGAAAACGATCTTGTGACTATGATCGGGGATGCTTGCGCCAGGTATGATAATACGGAACGTGTCACTGCAATAGGGTGGGATCCAATTCTCTATGGAGATTGACCTTATCGATCGCGATGGGCTCTTTTACTCCGTAATTGGACACAAGCATAAGATTGCGTACTCCAAGAATCTGCTTAAATCAATGATGAGAGTAACCAGGAGAAGACATTATGAAATCGATGATATTTTCCTTAATGTTGTTGGGTATATTCTTATTTACCCAGTTTGCACAGAATGAGACGGCCGACAATGAAGGCCTAATCAAACTTAGTAATGGCAACACGTTCGCCGGGAAAACTGGTGACCCGGTATCCGTTGGAACGTATCTACAAGCAAGGTCTGAACATGAATTGCGTGCCATTGCCTGCCCCATGCCTCTCCCACCAAGCGAGATTGAAGGCGAGACGGTTGAGTGCGGCGCGCTCATGGTGCCGGAAAATTACGACAAACCAGATGGCGCGCAGATCGAATTGGTCTTTGCCATATTGCGCACAACCAACTTGTCTCCCGCGCGCGACCCGATTATTTATCTACATGGCGGGCCAGGTACACCCGAGCTAAATCATCTGGCTGCCCTCCGAACCCGTTTTGCCGATTTCTTGCATACACGTGATGTTATCGTCCTCGACCAGCGTGGAGCCGGCTACTCAAGTGGTCCGCTGGACTGTGCCACAGCCCTGGCGGCCGATCCCACTGCAACCCTCAGCGCCATTCGGGCAGCGGAAGATGGCAGTAGTGATGCAATAGCGAGCGCGCTTGAGGGACTTTGTACCGATATTGCTCTGGCACGCAGTGCAGATCTGACCCAATACAACACAGTGAATAATGCTCGCGACGTCCTTGCCCTAAAAGAAGCGCTCCTCGATAAGGATGCCGAAGATTATAATGCCTTCAATCTATATGCCTGGTCCTACGGCACTCTACTGGCGTTGGAAGCGGTGCGGCAGGATGAATCAGGCCTTCGCAGTATTGTCCTGGATGGCGTTGTACCCCCAAATCTGAGAACGAAAGAACGTGCGCTGGAGGCAACGGCCGAGGTTGTGCAGGGGATCTTTGAAGCGTGTGCCGAGGATGATGACTGCGCAGTTGCATACCCTGATTTGCAGTCTCGTTTTTTGACCCTGGCTGAACAGCTTGATGAACAACCTGTCCAGCTCGCGTCTGGCCAAATAATCGATGCACAGGCACTAGTGAATCTTTTTAAAGTCATCAATAATCCGGAGGCAAACCCATCCGTCGCTGCCAGTATTCCTCGCATTATTTCGGAACTCGAACAAGGCACCACTGTTGCTTATGAGGATCTGACCAATGCCCCTATCAACTTACTTCCTCCTGACCCTGTCACACTAAGGCCGGGTGATCTAGTGGCACTGCTAGACGCTGGCGAGGCGGCAGCAATGGAAGCGGCGGCTTTGCAGGAACAAAGTGCGGCTTTGCTGGCCCATCTGCAGGATCTGGTTCGTTTGGCGAGCCAACCATTAACACCCGCACAAGCATTTGATCAAAAAGTACGCCAGCTTATCGCCGAAGATGGAGAGCTGGTACCTACGTATGCCGCATTGGCAATGGAAACACCAGAAGAGGCAAATGTGCAAGCTTTTGTCGATGGCTTGAGCAACGATCAGGCACAAGCGTTGGCAAATGTCACGGCCGCATTGAGTGCCTCTGATGTAGTTGATCTATTTCGTATGCTGCAAGGCCGCCATCGAGAAGAAGGATTTGGTCAACTGGCCTCGACACTCCTTCCCAACCGCATCATCCACTGCAACGATTATTACCCATTCAATACGTCGGAGGGGGAATCGGATTTCAAAGCGAGCCTGGACCTGTGGCCGGTTACATTAGGGTCTGTCGATGGTGTGGCATTGGAACAAGAGGTCTGCCAGCAGCTGGAAATCTCGCCTAGCGCACCCTCTTCATTTAGCACTGCTGTAGAAAGCGATCTACCTGTGCTGCTGCTGTCCGGCACGTTTGACTCGCAAACAGCATCTAGCTGGGCCGCGGTTGCCGCCCAGAAGCTGCCCAACAGTTACCAGGTGACGTTCCCGGGGAGCGGACACGGCACCACCCAGTATTCACCTTGCGCGCGTGCAGTGGCGGCGGCTTTTGTTGCCACTCCTCAGGTTGAACCGCTTTCCACATGCACGGCGGCGCTAGAGACTCAGTTTGATCTTGGTGGGGCTGTTGAAGAGTAGGTCTAAAGGGGATACCCAAGGTAATTATTAAATGTGCCTCTTGATATTGACGGTTGCTCGCAGATTTCCTTTAGTGATAGTTCCTGTTCCTGATAAAGCTTCTCCACGATGATAGCTGTATGTTGAACCTTCTTATAATCCTTTAGGCTAAGAAAGCTTTCAATTCCATTGCCAAAATGGTTGAGTTCACGGCCCAATGGATGTGAACCATGGGCGAAAAGCAAGGAAAATACACCCTACCTCCAAAGGCAGGCTTTTACAATTAGGCTGGCATGCAATCAATAGGGGAAAAAGTGGGCGCGGAGGGACTCGAACCCCCGACCAACCTGCATCGGCTGGGCGAGATGTGGAACGGCAAGTATGCGATTGCGGTGAAGTCGTGGGAGAAGAACTGGGATGACCTGACGACCTTCTTCGACTTTCCGGCGGATATTCGGCGCATCATCTACACGACCAACACGGTCGAAGCCTATCACCGCCAGATACGGCGAGTGACTAAGACGAAGTCCTCTTTCCCTTCGCCGGAGGCAGCACGCAAGTTGCTGTACCTGGCTACGGTGGATATCAAGCGCAAGTGGACCAGACCGATCTGGAACTGGCCGCAGGTACTCAATCAGTTGGTGATTCGCTTCGAGGATAGAATAGACTATTAGGATGTAATCAGCCGTTTACACAGAATATTGGCTCTTCCGCAAGTTTCGTGCTCATGGTCCAGATCCTGATTACAACGGTATAGTTGGTATTCCATTGTTCAAGTACATAGGAGTACCTTCATGTCGGCCTTGGCTTTTTTGTTGCCAGGCTGCGAGATTGATTCAGTAACGGTGGGTGGCGACAAGCTCTTTATAGTAGCCCACCCTATCAAAGAGGTTGCCGTATGTCCGGAGTGTGCGCTGAGCTCCCAACGAGTTCACAGCTACTACGAACGAAAGCCGCGCGATCTACCAATTGCCGGTTTAGTGGTTCGCCTTAGCCTCCGCGTCAGACGCTTTCGCTGTCTCAACCCAGCCTGTACAAAACAAACCTTCGCCGAAGATCTGTCAGAACTTCTTGACCCTCATGCACAGCGGACGAACAGATTGACCGCTGCCCTTTACCATATTGGCCAGTCGCTAGGTGGAGCCGCAGGGTCGCGCTTGGTAAACCATCTTTTCATGCCGGCCAGTGGTGATACGTTGCTGAGAATCCTGCGTAGGCGCAACCGAGATGAACAACCAAGCCCATGCATCCTTGGCATTGATGACTGGGCCATTCGAAAAGGGCGCAACTATGGCACGATTCTAGTTGACCTTGAGCGTCACCAGGTGATCGGCCTTTTACCTGACCGAACGGCAGAGACTCTAGCCACTTGGCTACGTACTCATCCAGGAATAGAGGTTATTGCCAGAGACCGTTCGATAGAATACGCGCGGGGGATTGGGGAAGGGGCCCCTCAGGCGTTACAAGTAGCAGATCGATGGCACTTATTACTAAACTTACGCCAGATGCTCGAGCGTCTCTTGAGCCGTCTTCACTCGCGACTGAAGCGGTTGCCGTTACCAGAAGAGCTCCGGCCTAAATCCTTGACAAGCAGCCATATACAGTTTCCGAGGACAAGCGCTGAACAGCAAGCGAGTCAGGCCAGTCGGGCTCAGCGTATGGCACTTTATGAAGAAGTTCAACGCCGGCGAGCAAAGCAGAACATCAAGCAAATCGCCGAACAAATGGGTCTCAGTCGAGGAACTGTGCGGATCTACT
>Ga0316585_10000156_pt1 | contig 13610 bp, 9 predicted proteins | sample S_170502SCrBrC_D_FD_204517 | JGI IMG/M metagenome (GOLD analysis project Ga0316585, IMG submission 204517) | Rhizosphere microbial communities from salt marsh grasses in Alabama, United States - S_170502SCrBrC | ecosystem: Host-associated > Plants > Roots > Rhizosphere | place: USA: Alabama...
ATGAGAGCGTGACTCTCGGGTTGACTATTCAACAATGACAGAACACAATTCAACCGGTGTAAATAATCGATGTCTGGTAAATTATTTGATAATTTTCTGCCCAGAACCAAGAACAAGGATGGCTCATCAATTAATTTTCGGCTGGTACAGTTGGCAATTCTGAATATATACGCGTACGCAATAAATAACGATAGGCCAGCACTTAGCAAAATAAGCAGTATAGAAATGAACAAGGTAAAATAACCATCCAGACCGGCTTGTTCGTAATGAGAAATTTTGATAAATGGTTTTATCCATGCGTTGTACAGGCCGGGAAGGTAAAGACCACGCTTCAATAATTGAAACGCGACCATTCGGGTGATGAGCGCAATATCACGAACACCTCGAAAATGGCTTGCTCTTGCGTTTTCTGAATAGATGGCCGGGATTAGCACCGGGCAGCTATAAATGCCTTTTTGAGCTGCTCTTATTAAAATTTCACTCTCGAATACAAAGCTTTTTGATTTATTAATCTTTATTGATAGTTCATTAAATAATGAGGCGGGATAAAGGCGAAAACCTGATTGGCTATCAGCAATCTGGTACCCCGAAGCCCAGGATATCCAGAAATTGGCAATTTTATTTGCATAGTAACGCTTGGCTGGAATCGCGTGTTTATCTGTTAATCGAGCACCAATTATAATAGTCTGTGGATGGTGTTTTGCTTTTTCCAGTAATAATAGAATATCAGCGGGTGAATGTTGACCATCACCATCCATGGTGATGATTGCCTCCGCACTATTTTTAATTGCTGTTGTAATCCCATCCCAGAGACTTGCAGCTTTGCCTTGATTTTCCGCATGGACTATCAAGTTTACTGGCAAACTTTTCACAGCATCTGCAGTACCATCAGTGGAACCATCATCAACAACGATGACATTCGGTGTGATAGTTAATGCTTGCGATGCGAGGTCACGAATCGTCTTGCATTCATTATAGGCAGGGATAACAATGGAGAAATTCATTTGGAGTTATAGTACAGAAGTAAACTTTTTAAAATCATCAAAATAATAATTGATATTAGGCAGATTTTTTGCAAAAATACAAGAGCTTATGGATAAATAAAATGATAAGAGGATGCAAATGAAAATCAAGAGCGTGTTTGTAATATTATTTAGTGTATCACTGGTATTTTTATCTGGTTGCGTTACCAATCCGATTGTAAATGTGAGTGACCAAAGCGTAGTTACAAATAATCCGAATTACACAGAAGCCGATGTAAAGAAAGCCATTATTCGAGCTGGCGCCGGTCTGGGGTGGAATATGAATGCAGATAAACCAGGGCATATATTGGCTACATTACATTTGCGTACGCATATGGCACAGGTTGATATTAATTATAATAAACAAATGTACAGTATTACCTATAAAGATAGTGAGAACTTAGATTATGATGGAAAAAACATCCATAGAAATTACAATGGATGGATACAGAATCTGGATAAAGCAATAAAAGTTCAGTTAAATACACTTTAAGTAAAGAATAGAAAAGGACCTCATTAAGAGGTCCTTTTTTTTAACGGGGCATTCAGGTTTGCGCTGAGGGTGCCGTCTCAGGGGCAGTTTTATTTTCAGTTCGGCTGTGGTCGCGGGCGAGAAGCAGATAAAAGGCGGGCACAACAAACAATGTGAACAGCGTGCCGATGCCAAGGCCACTGGCGATAACCAGTCCTATGTCGAAGCGACTGACCGCGCCGGGACCATAGGCGAAAAGAAGTGGAATCATCGCCATGATCATTGAGACCGTGGTCATCAGGATGGGGCGGAGGCGAATGGTTGCGGCGCGCTCTACGGCTTTCCTTTTTGTCAGGCCTTCGTGGATTTGCAACTGATTTGCGAACTCGACAATCAGGATTCCATTTTTTGAAATCAGACCAATCAGTGTTATGAGTCCCACCTGGGTATAGATGTTGACCGAAGCGAAGCCCAACATCAGAAATGCGAGCGCGCTTGCCAGCGACAGCGGAACAGACACGAGAATGATCACAGGATCACGCCAGCTTTCGAACTGGGCCGCAAGTACCAGGTAGATAACCAGCAGGGACATGAAGAAGGTAGTGATCAGAGCGCTACCCTGTTGAGCATATTGGCGAGAAGCACCCGTGTAGTCCCACTTGAAACCACGCGGAAACATAGCCCTTGCCTCTTGCTCCAGGTATTCCATGGCATTACCCAGGGCGACACCAGGGACCATCAGTCCGTTTATCGTCAGGCTGTTGAGTTGCTGGAATTGCGTACGCTTGCTGGGTTCCACGCCGGTTTCGATATGTACCAGTGAAGACAGCGGTACCTGATCGCCGGAGGCAGTTCGCAAGTAATAATCGCCGAGTTTGCCAGTGTCGTAGCGGTCGACCTGGTCAACTTGCGGGATTACCTTGTAACTGCGTCCTTCCAGGCTGAAGCGATTGACATAGTTACCACCGAGCATGGTCGCCAGATTACGGCCGATCTCCTGCATGGAGATACCCAGATCGGCAGCCATATTCCGATCAATAACCAGCGTGGCCCGCGGTCGGTTCAACTGGATGTCCTTTTGCAGGAAAGCGAAGCGTCCGCTTTGCATGGCGCGGCCAATCAGTTGGTCGGCAACCTGATCGAGTTGCTCATAGCCGGCATCGGTTACGATTACAAACTGCAATGGCAGGCCACCGCCGGTGCCGGGCAGACTGGGCCGGGGGATCACGGCGGTCTGTAATCCGGCAATCTGGCTGACCTTGCCCTGCAGTTCGGGCTGGATCTGCATCTGCGAGCGTTTCCGGCCGGAAGGTGGCGGCATTTTAAATCCGCCGAAGACCGTGCTGTTATCACCGCGAAATCCCAGAATTAAAAAACTTTCCTGATACTCTGGTACTGTTTCAAATGCCTGGATCAGCTCCTTGGTATAAACCTCGTTGTATTTGAGTGTTGCAGTCTGCGGGCCGGTGGCCAAAAAAAACAGGATGCTCTGGTCCTCGGTCGGGGCCAACTCATTCTTCGACATAGAGAACATGAGATAGATACTGACCAGTACCACAGCGGCGAATAGCATGACAACTGACGGGTAAGCCAGAACGCTGTGCAGGGCTTTCTGGTAGCCGTTTGCCAGTCGGGTGAAAAAGTGTTCAACACGCATCTCGAAGCGGCCCGGTTCTCCGGCCGGTTTAAGAATTCTTGAACTGAGCATAGGTGCCAGCGTGAGCGCAACGATACCAGAGATGAGTACCGCGCCGGCCAGCGAGAATGCAAATTCAGTGAACAGGGTGCCAACCAGTCCACCCATGAAACCAATCGGTGCGTAGACAGCGATCAGGGTGGTGGTCATTGCGATGATCGGCAGGCCCAGTTCGCGGGCACCGTCGATGGCAGCCTGATTACGGGATTTACCAAGTTCGATATGACGATGCACGTTTTCCACCACGACGATGGCATCGTCCACCACCAGTCCGATCGCGAGTACCATGGCAAGCAGGGTGAGCAGGTTAAGTGAAAACCCCATCATTAGCATCAGGAAAGCGCCACCGATCAATGACAGCGGAACAGTTACTGCCGGGATCAGGGCGGCGCGCATGGAGCCTAGTGAAAGAAAGATCACCAGCAATACAATGGTTACCGCTTCGGCCAGGGTACGCATTACTTCGTTAATAGAGTCGTCGATAAACACGCTGGCATCGTATGGCAGAACGCTATGCAAACCACTGGGCAGGTCAGACTGGATTTCCTCGTAGGCCTTGTGAACCCGCTGTGCGACGGTCAGGGGATTGGCGCCAGGGGCTTGTTCGATTCCCATGAAGATGGCCATCTTGCCCTTGTACCAGTTGGTCGAATCATAGTCCTCGGCACCCAGTTCGGTATTCGCCACGTCGCGCAGGCGAACCAGGGTGCCGTTGCGGTTACTAACCACCAGATTCTGAAAGTCTTCCGGGTGGGTGACGTCCGTTGTCGCACCCAGATCGATGGTGACGTAATCGCCCTTGGTCTGGCCCACCCCGGAAAGGTAGTTGTTGGCGCGTAACACGTTAGCGACATCGTCAGCAGTTACGTCGAGGGCGGCCATGCGCTGCGGATCCAGCCAGATGCGCATGGCAAATACCTTGTTGCCAAGCAAACCAGCCTTGCCTACCCCTTCCAACGCCTGCAATTTGGGCTGTACAACACGCAGCAGGTAGTCAGTGATCTGCGCCGGTTTCATATCGTCGCTGTAAAAAGCCATGTACATCAGTGCGGTGCGATCACCGGTCTGGGATGTAATCACCGGGTCTTCGGATTCGGCCGGCAGTACATTACGTTGACTGGAGACCTTGGCCTGAATTTCAGCTACGGCGGCATTGGGATCGAAGTTCAGCCGCATATGGGCTTCGATTACGGAAGAACCCTGCCGGCTGATGGAGGACAGGTAGTCGATACCATCTGCCTCGGCAATGGCCTGTTGTAGCGGCGTGGTAATGAATCCCTGTACCAGTTCACTGCTTGCACCGGGATAGGCGGTGGTAATAGTGACAACAGTATCCAGAGTTTCGGGATATTGCCGTACCTCGAGTGAAACAATGGCGCGCAGGCCCAATACAAGGATCAACAGACTGACCACACTGGCCAATACCGGGCGGTTAATAAAAAGATCAGTAAATTTCATTTAAGGGGTGTTCCTTTCCCCGGGCGCCGGCTTGTCATCCAGGGTCACTGGCATGCCGGCGCGCAGCTTGACCTGGCCGGCACTGACCACCTGTTGGTCAAGCTGCAGGCCATTGATGATCTCGACCCGTCCCTGGCGTGCTGATCCGGTTTCAATCTGTTTCCGTTGCACCAGATGGCCCTGTTTTGCCGGTTCAACGATGAATACCGAGTCACCGTAGGGGTTATAGCTGATGGCCGTATCCGGCAGGGTCAGAACGGTGCGCGGTTCGCCAACCAGAACCTGCACTTGCGCAAACATACCGGGTCGAAGCAGCCGGTCCTGGTTTTCCAGCGTGGCACGAACGCGTATCGATCGGCTGTTTTGCTCCACGCCCGGATTGAGGGCGGTAAGCTGGCCACTGAACTGACGGTCAGGGTAGGTCTGGACCGTCAGTTCGACTTTCTGCCCCGGTTTCAGGCGCGAGAGTTCGCGTTCCGGCAGAGTGAAGTCTACATATATTGGATCCAGGGCCTGCAATGAGACGATGTTTGAGCCCACTGGAAGAAACTGACCGACGTCGACGGCACGAATTCCGAGAATGCCGTTAAAAGGGGCGCGAATTTTCTTTTTGTCGATTTGGACGCGTTTGGCGATAACGAGTGCCTTGGCCTCATCAAGCAGGGCATTGGCTTCGTCGTAGTCAGAGACTGACACAGACTTGCTGCTAAGCAGTTTGGTGAGTCGGTTGAATCTGATTTTCGCCAGCCGCTGATTTGCCAACAGTCCGTCAAGCTCGGCCTCGTCAGAAGAGGTGTCCAGTTCGATCAGTAGTTGGCCTTGCGTGGCAGCATTACCCGACTCAAAGTGGATAGCCGTTACCTTACCGGCAATTTCATTGCTGATATCGATACCGGCGACTGCCGTCAGGCTTCCAACCGCGGACAGGTAGGGCTGCCACTTTTCCTGCGCTACACGAGTGACGGCCACGACGGGTGGCGGAGGGGGTTTGCGACTTTGCATCGCCTGCCTGATTTGCAGGTACTTCCAGCCAAACAGACCACCGAAGATAAGGACGATAACAATCAACAGGAGCAATAAACGCTTGATCATGTGGCCTCTTTCGTAATGTGTTCGGCTAAATACAGCAGGTATGTAATTGTGCCATTTCATAGCTCTGGCCGCACTATCGGATGCCAGCCTGGACCAGAAATCGCACTGCTTGCCGTGCCGGCTGCAACGGCATGTCCCCTGGTGTTACCCACGAGAGGGTGGACGAAATTTCCAGCCAGAGTATCTCACAAACCCTGTTAATCTACATAAAAAATGGATGGCGTGCCGACGAACTTGCCCACACACTGTGCGTGGGATAGGCGTCACCTCGGGTACTGGTATCCCTGTATACGCTATGGTGTAATGGAAAATAAATACAATACACATACACTTGGGTGGTGCGGGAATGAGCTGGACTCGATTATTCTATTTCGTTTTAGCCGGGATCTTTCTTGCCGTGCCCACCTTGCAGGCAGGTGCCGCCATGACCCAGGCGCAAATGGATGCGCGTTGCGAACAGGCGCGTGAGGCAAAGTTAGCGCCGCTACGGCAGGAAAAAATTGACGCGTGCAAGGCGGAAGGAACAAAGAAGCCGGGCGAGTGCGAAACGTATTACAAGGACTACGGGAACGGCCGTCGCAGCGCAGGGGGTGCCTACACGCCCCGGAAGTTCAACAACCTACCGGAGTGTGTCGAGGCGCGGGAGATGCGAACCGGAGTCAGACAGGGAACGATCCCGACGGTGACCCGGGAATCAGGCCGTGATTCGAACACACGCGACAGTACAAAAAATACCAAACAACGCGAAAACAGTACGACGACAACTTCGCGCGAGAGTGGACGGGAGAGTTCAACCCGTGACAGCACATCAAAGTCTTCTTCGCGCTGACTAACCTGACTCAGAAATATGTATTATGAACAATAGTGAGTGATATTTCGTTCAATCGCGCTGACTTGCAGTTTCGTTTCATATTGCGTTTTGTGACGCAATTTACGCTATTCCTGGCTACTACTTCCTGATTACCCACTTTAAGCCTATTCTCACCAGCCGACCCCGGCTGGTATAATTTTATTACAAATATAACGGCTGCATCGGAGCATGAGAGCAACGTAAACCTGTTCCAACCAGAGGGAAGCATCAGATGTACAGATTACCGAAATTCATCATAAACCTGGCCGCACTGTCGATGACAGCGATGTTTCTTGTCGCCTGTGGTGGTGGCGGCACCGATAACGCAAGTTCGGTAGTTACCGGTGGGTCCGGTACCGTGGGGTTGTTTGTGACAGACAACCCGATCACCGATGGTACCATCAAGGCTGCGTGTGTGACCTATCAAAAGGTGGAAGTGCTTGGCGATGGTCGTTATACCGTGTACCAGGGTCAGCCCCGTACCTTTGACTTGTTGCAATTACGTGATCATGCCAGGCCACTGGCCTTTGGTGATGTTCCCACGGGCGTGTATGAAAAAATCCGTCTGACACTGGTTAATGATGGTATCGAACTGAAACTCGATAACGATACCGGGTGTGACGTTCCGAGTCGTACCAGTGCCTACCCGAAACTGCCCGGCAACAACAAGCTCGATTTTGTTGTAAAAGGTGGAATTGTCGTACAGCCGGGGAGCAGTGAGTACCTGGAAATCGATATGGACGCGGAAAAGGCGATCCACATCGTCGAGACGGGAAAAAACTGTAATTCAAACAGTGCCAACAAGAATGACGTCATGGAAGTCAATGGTACCTGCACCCAGTTCAACTTCCGCTCCGTGGTGTTTGTCAGGGCACTGAACAAGGAATTTACCGGTAAACTCATCCGGGTAGTGGGTACCATTGAATCGGTTAATCGGGAAGATCGTAGTTTCCAGCTTTGCAATGCCTTGCCCGGCATGGAAGACAGCGGAGCACAAACTGATCCCATGACGCGTTGTATCCGGGTTCGGGTATCCCCGGACGATTCCTTCTTCAATGCCGCTGGATCTCCCCAACCGCTTGCGGATATACAGTCCGCTGTCGGGGAACAGGTAACGGTCAACGGTAGGCTATGGCGGGTGATTAAACCGGAGATCCCCGATGGCTACCAGCCACGACCCGGCGAGTGCCGGATCTGGGATCCGGCCCTGCCGGCAGACCAGCAGTCGTTACCCGGTGCCTGTGAAGACCTGTGGGACAACGTCCAGCCAGGGCAATATCTGATTAGTGGCGATGACAATGATTATTATCCGCTGGTGCTGGACGCGCTGACCATCGGGGTTGGAAGCACTACCCTGATTAACGGCATGGTGGATTCCTCACCTGTCCCGGTGTCGGGTTCGCAGGACGAACAATTCGGCATGGAAGTGGGTCGGCCGAGTCCCATTGATGTGGTGTTACAGGCCGGAGTCACCGGCGGTAACGGTACACGCATAATCGATCAAATGGGCAACCCGCTGACCAGCGCGGCCCTGTTTCCACCGCGTCCGGTCAAGGTTGACGGGGTTGTGGTTGATAGTAGCAGCGTGCTGGGCGAGCTTGTCGTCCTGTTGGATGATCCGGCCGGGCTGGTTGGTACAACTCGCATGAGTGGCACCATCGGCTCGGTGGCAACGGATGGTTCGGCATTTGTCCTGGTCATGGACCCGGCGGATCCGGACAATACGAAAGTCGATCCGACGCTATCAGATCAGTCTGTCGCCGTACCACTAGAGGCGAAAATCCTGCTGGTCGATCTGAGCACGGGTTCCAGTGAATCCCTGGCGCGCGAACAGCTGACACGCGCCGCTGGCAAGTATATCAACCTGTATGCTGTCAAACAGACCAGTGGCCTGGGCGACTGGCTGGCAGACACCATTGTGGTGATCATCAGCGGTTCATCCTCGCCGTAACTGTCTGCTGCGTGAGTAGAAAGTAACCGGCGGCTATCTAAGCCGCCGGTTTTTTTTGTTCTGCCGGAAAAGACGGCGGCTGCAGATGGTATGCTACGGATTGTTTAGTCGCAGAAAATTACCCGGCATGGAATACCACGCGCTTATCAACAACCTCATCCGAGGCTTCCTGTTAATTGCCAGTTGCTGTGTTACATCAGTAGTAGCGGCAGATACAAAGCAGCCCGACTATGTTGGTATGCAGGTCTGCCGCACCTGCCATGCCGCCCAGGTAAACAAATGGATCGGCTCCCCACACGACCTCGCTATGCAGGACGCCACTGTCAAATCGGTGCTCGGCAATTTTAACAACGCCCGATTCCAGAAAGACGGTGTCAACACGACCTTCTACCGTAAAGGCGATCGATTTATGGTCCGCACCGACGGCCCCGATGGCAAGCTGACTGACTATGCGATCAAATACACATTTGGCGTCTATCCGCTGCAGCAGTACCTGATTGCATTTCCCGGCGGGCGTCTGCAGGTGCTGGATATCGCCTGGGACAGTCGACCCAAGGGAGAGGGTGGCCAACGCTGGTATGCACTGCATCCCGATGAAGTCATCCCGGCCGGAGACGTACTGCACTGGACCGGACCGAATCTGAACTGGAACTACATGTGTGCAGACTGCCACTCCACCCACCTGCAGAAGAATTACGATGCAAAAACGGATGCCTATAACACCGCCTGGTCAGAACTCAATGTGTCCTGTGAAGCCTGCCATGGTCCGGGTTCGGTACATGTGGACTGGGCCAAAGGCAAAGCCGGCAAGGTGGATAACAAGGGACTGACCAGCCGCTTGACGGAACGGCACGGCGTAGAGTGGAAGATTGACCCCGAAACAGGTAAACCACGGCGCTCGGCTCCCCGCCAGACAGTATCCGAAATTGAAGTTTGCGCCCCCTGTCATTCACGGCGCAGTAAGCTGACCGACGATTACATCCCTGGCCAGCCATTCCTGGATGCCTACCGGCCTGCCTTGCTGACGGAGGGCTTGTATTACGTTGATGGACAAATGCAGGACGAGGTTTATGTGTATGGCTCCTTCCTGCAAAGCCGGATGTACAAGGCCGGCGTGACCTGTTCTGATTGCCATGAACCTCATTCGACGAAGCTTCGGGCGCCGGGTAGCCAGGTTTGCCTGCAGTGCCACACGGCGCAGCGATATGCCACCCGAAAACATCATTTTCATACGCCACATGGGAAGGGCGCCAGCTGTGTCGAATGCCACATGCCGCCGACTGTCTTTATGGGGGTGGACGCCCGGCATGATCACAGTTTCCGCATTCCGCGCCCGGACCAGTCGGTGAAGTACGGCACGCCCAATGCCTGCACCACCTGTCACACCGATAAGGATGCAAGCTGGGCGGCGTCCAAGGTGCGAAACTGGTACGGCAAGGACCCGCAGGGTCTGCAGCAATATGCATCCGCGTTTTATGCCAGCCGTGAACAGCTGCCTGAGGCCAGCCAGTTATTGAAGGCAGTAGTAGATAACCAGGGGGAGCCACCCATTGCCCGGGCTACGGCCCTGGAGCAGCTGGGTCAATACGCGGAAGTGACAACCTACCAGGCTATCAAGCAGGGCCTGCAGGATCCGGATCCCATGCTGCGCACGGCAGCGCTAGACGCGGCCAGTGTACTTGATGCCCAGCAACGGGTGGTGCTGGCATTCCCGATGCTAAATGACCCGGTGCGGATAGTACGGATCAGTGCGGCGCGGCAGTTGGCATCCATCCCGGCCGGCCAGCTTCCCGAAGCGGAGCGCAAATGGTTGCAGCAGGCCTTGCAGGAGTACGTCGATGTCCAGTTGTTCAATGCCGAACGACCGGAATCCCAGTTCAACCTCGGTATGTTCTATGCGGAAATGCAGGAGCCCGCCAAGGCGGAAGCCGCCTATCGCAAATCCCTGCAGTTGCAGCCCGACTTTATCCCGTCCTATGTCGGACTGGCGCAGCTGCTGGGCCAGACTGGGCAGGAGCAACAGGCCGATGCGCTGCTGCGCAAGGGTATCCAGCGGCAACCGGACAGCGCCGAGCTCTACCACAGTCTTGGTCTCTCGCTGGTCCGTCAGCAGCGCGTCGCCGAAGCCATCCCCCTGTTTGCCCGGTCGGTTCGCCTGGCGCCGACGGACCCGCGTTATGTCTATGTTTACGGTGTGGCCCTGAATTCGAGTGGACAGCAAGCGAAAGCCATCGAAGTCATGCAGGCGGCACATCAGCAACTGCCCGGAAATGCCGATATCCTGTTTGGACTGGTCACCTTTCTGCGCGACGCCGGCCGAACCCAGGAGGCGGTGCAATATGCCCGCAAATTGCAAGCCCTGATGCCAAATAATCCGGCGATCAAACAGTTACTGCTCAATCTGCAAAGTGGCACCTGAACCATGGCCGTGCGTTTGCGGTTGGGACTGAACTGGTATAATCTTGCGCGCTTGTTTTCCGGAGAGGTGTCCGAGCGGCTGAAGGAGCACGCCTGGAAAGTGTGTATACGGTAACCCCGTATCGAGGGTTCGAATCCCTCCCTCTCCGCCAATATGCAAACGGGTGCCCACGAGGCACCCGTTTTTTTATTGGGTGCGGCAGATATAACCCACCTACTCTTTGTCGGCATCAGTCAGTTGCACGCTCCGCCCGGACCGATCCAGTAACTGCATGTCCAGCAACGCCTCAAATATTTTAATTATTACGACAAAGTAGGCTGCGAGACAAACAATGCCACCGCAGCTCGTGTGAAATTGTGGTGATTTGTGGCCGCGACCAGAGAGTGGCGGGCGGCGGATACATGCGATTTCGATCCATAGCCAACTCCTATGGGGTTCATCGGAATTAGGTCTTGGACAATTATAGTGGCGTGGTAAATAGTTTCATCTAACAACGGTGCGCAACGGCGGCATATAAAAGCAGCTTATGTCGTTGAACGTAACTTAAATCGTCGAACTGAAATCTGACACTGTTGAATATTTAAGTATATTCGAAAAGGTTTATAGAGGATCAGAGGCAAACGAAGTATTCTAATTATTATAAACCATTATGAGCTTTAACCGTCGCCAGACCCTCGTTTGGCGGCATAATTGCACGATGAACGTGAGAGAGGAGATATACAATGCATATTGAACCAGGCGTCGTTGAGGGCGCAAAAATAGTGCTTAGTTATGCTACGGCTGCAGGCGCATTAGTATATGCGGCAAAACTTTCGCGAGATACGATGAAGAAAGACGGGATCGCTCCGCTTGGCATTCGTATCGCTATGGTGACGATGCTCGTGTTCAGCTTTTTCCAAATACTGCCGCATTATCCGGTTGGCGTATCCGAAGTACACTTCATTTTGGGAGCGACACTTTTCCTGATGTTTGGAGCTGCTCCAGCCGCAATCGGCCTGGCGTTGGGTTTGTTGTTCCAGGGTCTGTTCTTCGCACCTTTCGATCTCCCGCAATATGGAATGAATGTAACGTCCATCTTGGTACCACTATTCGCCGTTGACGCACTGGCACGTCGTATCATTCCAGCAAATACTGCCTATAAGGATGTCTCATACAAACAATGTCTGGCGATGTCGACTGCTTATCAGGGTGGTGTGGTTGCCTGGGTTGCATTCTGGGCATTTTATGGCCAAGGGTTTGGTGCTGAAAACCTTATGCAGGTCGGTACTTTTGGTGTTGCCTATTTGAGTGTCATCGTAGTCGAACCACTCGTGGATCTGGCAATTCTAGGCAGCGTCAAATCATTGCATCAGTTCAAGGACAGCAAGGTATTCCATTCGCGTCTTTATCGGACTGCTGCCTGACTGGAAGAATGAAATGAGGTCTCCGGGAGGCATAACCGGAGACCTCATGTTGATTCCACGTTCGCGAGTAACAATGGGCGTGAGTCACAATGTGATGACGGGAGTAGGGTCAGCCCTGCCGGTACTGAGTGCTGCCGCACGCGCCTACGACGTCAATGATCAACTTTCGATCGGCGGCGTAATGGCCGACAACGGTTTGAACGGTGCCTCGCCGTTTGGGACTACCCTCTGGACGACAGACCTGGAGGATAAGGCGACCAGTCAGAACGGGCATAACCTGGACACCCTGCTCACCACCGCATGGTACACGCACATCTCCCGCCTGAGTCTGGCCTACCTGGAAAGTGCCCGCCTTGCTATCGAAAACTCCAGACTGGTCGAAGCCTGTTACTGCTGGCAGCTGGGCGAGGTGTTCAGACTCACCGCCGACATCCAGTACCAGAATGATGACTATCAATCGGCCCCGGGGCCAACTGGCTGGGGGTAAGGCCTGCGCGCCACGGCCGAGTTTTAATTCCACCTTTAACACAGGATCGAGTGCCTTCCGCTTAACTCGGTTTTCAACACAAGAAGAGGAAAGAAGCAATGAATAAAGTCGAAATGTGCGAAGCGATTATGCAAGCCAAAAAGGCCAAAGGACTTACCTGGGAAACAATCGCCAAGGCAGCCGGACTTGCTCCGGAATATGTTACTTCCGCCTGTCTGGGGATGAACCATCTGGAAAAGGAAAATGCAGATCCACTGGTTGAAAAACTCGGACTGGGTCCGGAAATTTCCAGGGCTTTGCAAGCCTTTCCGCATAAAAAGTGGGACCAGATGGTACCAACAGACCCGGTAATTTACCGTTGGTACGAGATTGTCGGAGTATATGGCGAGACCATCAAGGAATTGATTCATGAAAAATTCGGCGATGGGATTATGTCTGCGATTGACTTTACCATGAAAATTGACAAGGAAGAAAACCCGGCCGGTGATCGTGTTGTCGTCACACTGAATGGTAAATTCCTGCCATACAAATCCTGGTAACACTCTCAGGTGAGACAAGAGGCGAAGCATGGCTGCTCGTGATCCACACCGATATGTTAATGAACTGGATGCGACGGCAGTTGAACGTATAATTGCGCGGCTCGAAAGCCGGGCGAAAGATGCCGTCTTCACAAGATTGTTTGACAAGTACGCGGAACAACTCGCGCTACCTCCATCGGCCCAGGTATTGGAAGTTGGATGTGGTACGGGAGCGATGACGC
>Ga0316585_10000157_pt1 | contig 13574 bp, 10 predicted proteins | sample S_170502SCrBrC_D_FD_204517 | JGI IMG/M metagenome (GOLD analysis project Ga0316585, IMG submission 204517) | Rhizosphere microbial communities from salt marsh grasses in Alabama, United States - S_170502SCrBrC | ecosystem: Host-associated > Plants > Roots > Rhizosphere | place: USA: Alabama...
TTGAAGAAGAGACTGGTCACGTTGTTGGACCACTGTATCCACAACTGGTGAAGTTCGATACGGTTTCATTTTTCTTATGTATAGCAAATAAACAAATCAAACTTGAGATTATCCTATCTAATCTCATGCCGAGAACGAATGATGAGCAGAGGACGGTCTATACCTTGCAACACACCGGCTGCAACGCTACCATAAAATGCTCTGGACAAACCGCTGCGACCGTGACTGGCCATCGCCACTAGGTCCGCATTTTCACGTTTGGCAGTATCAATAATCGCTTTCACGACCAGCCCATGGCCGATGAGCGTCTGCACCTCGATACCGTTTGCGTGAAACCGCTCTTGAAGAGAAGCAAGATAAGTTTCTGTTTCCTTTTTCTGGAGATCACGTTTTTCAAGGTACTTTGACAAATCAATCACTTCATCATATTCCAACATAAGCGACGGTTCCAAAACCATAAAAAAAATCACTTTGGAGTTGAAACATAGTGACAGATTCTTAACATGAGGCAATATTGCCTCAGCTCGTTTCGAACCGTCCAATGGAACCAATATAGTTTTATACATGTCTCCCTCCTTTATCTATATGTGGCATCGTCCACAGCCGCCTTCAAATCATCCATTGCTCTCTCCATTTCTTCTTTGAGATTTTCTTTCGTCCTCTCGCCGGCATATTTTAAATCGCTCAATGCTTTTAGGAGGTTATCTGTTTTTTGCTTCCACGCCTGGAAATGTTTGACAATCTCAGCGTTGACTTCCCTTTTCGATTTCTTTTTCTCAGTTTGAATTTTATCAATTTGGGAACCTAAATCCTTGGCTATTTTTCTTCTCATCTTCCAATAAGCGTTGCTATGCTGCATTGTTTTATCCCCCTTTTTCGTTAAAACTCAGTTGAGCGATTGTAGATGATCAAGATTTTTTCCATTTTAATACGCACTAATCTTTAGCAACGCATTGGATTAACGCCTGTTTGTTATATAGAGAATTATCCGGAGCATTCCCCCACACTTGATTCCAAACTATCCCACGAAAATTGATGAAACTCCTCCTAATTAAGTGTAATTTTACGTCCATTTTCTCCAATAAAGATAAAGTTGCTTATTTGCTTTTTGTAAGCACCGAGTTTCTTTTGAAACACTTGTTTGCCGAATGGATAGATGGTTTTAAGGTCATTCGTGTCAATAAATACCTGATAAAAAGAACTGCTATATTTTTTTAGAGTTTCGAGCAATTCGTAAGCAGAAGTTCCATCAAAATCGCCCTCCAATTTTAGATGAAGACTGTCTTTGGTTTTATAAGAAAATATATGGAAATTTGATGCCATTGTTAACCTCCCTAAAGGCTGAAACGTTAGGCGGTAAGGTGATGTGGGAAACACTGTTATAAGTCTTAAAAAATTTGGACAGGTAAAGTCATTCTATGAGTTATCCATCCATTCTCCGTCTATTGAAAACTTGTACTCGTGTTATTATGAGATGTTTTGAAGTTACTCTAAACAAAAATAAAATCTGAAAATACAATTAATGAGTAAATACACCATGCTGCTGTAAGGACTAAAGAAATTATCAGAAAAATATCCCAAGTTTTCATGACGTTTAACACCCGTGAATTCCACCAATCTACTTGTTTGCTCGTTATTCCTTGGCTAAACGACTTGTAGAAGTTTGAGGTGTATTGTAGCCAATCACCTTGTCTCTTTGAAATAAACGAACCTTTGAAGACATTATGAACTTTTCTGATTTTTTTTTTCATTCCTTTGGATTAATCGCAACATAGAATCTTCAATGGTTTTGATCGTGAACGGTTTATCAATAAGATCTTGAATTCCGACATTCGCTGCCTCAGAAACGACCTTTTTATTTTTGTAAGCCGTGATGAGTATCTTTATGGCATCCGGACGAATGTCCTGAATCTCTCTGGAAAATGTCAACCCATCTATCCCCGGCAATTTATAATCCAAGAGAATGATGTCATAGTCTTGCTGTTTAAGCAGTTCCATGCCCTCTTCAGCCGTCTCCACCGCAATCATTTGACATCCTTCAGTATCGAAGTACAAAGTCAGGGAATCTCTGATCCATTCATCGTCATCTACGAGTAATATCTTTTTGTTTTTAAGTTTGCTGAATAGGTTCATTTATATCTCCCGGAACATTAAAATTCGTTTTGTAGAAAAATTCTGTGACTTATGACAATTTTACGCTTTGCATGAAGTATGCCACCGAATTATATTGCATATAGACCTATTTAATCCAGGTAGTTATCTGTTTTGATATTGACAAAGGATCTTACTGTTGGGCTCTGATTTAGAAGAACTTCAAACCCAATTTTAGAAAAATTTCGAAAAAAATGTTACGTCTTCGAAATGAAATGACTTTTGCTTGTGCCGTTCAGACTTGTGAGAAAAGCGGGTTGGAGGAGGGTGTTATTTATTTTGCAGTTTCTTTCTCCGGTAACGGAAGGTGTGGTGGTTCATGTTGAGGAGCTTGGCTGCCTTACTTTCGTTGCCCTCGGCCATTCTAAAGGCTTCCCCGATATAATATTTTTCTAAAGATTCTTGAGTGGAGGCAAGATCAATGCCTTGAGCTGGAAGCGGCGGAAAAACAATCTCATCTGTTGATTTCTTGGGTGTGTCACGTCCAAAGGTTTTTATTAGACCGAGATCCTCGACCTCCAATATTGGTCCCTTTCCCAAGAGCACTCCTCTCTCTATAAGGTTTTTTAGTTCACGAACATGGCCTGTCCAGTTATATGTGATAAGAGCATTCTCCGCATTTGCGGAGATGCCGGTGAATCCCTTGCCGAATTTATTGCTGAACTCAATAAGGAAATGTTTGGCGAGTGGCATGATATCACCACGACGTTCATTCAACGAGGGTACCTGCACTTTTATTACTCCTATTCGAAAATAAAGGTCTATTCGAAATAGGCCTTTATCTATTATACGGTCTAAATCTTTATTGGTGGCGGAAACGATTCTCGTTTCAATTTGCAATTTCTTTGTCCCCCCAACCCTGTAAAATTGACCCGTTTCGAGAAACCTGAGAAGTTTAGCCTGGGCTTCAAGACTTAAATCTCCTATCTCATCAAGAAATAGGGTCCCATTCGCTGCCTCTTCTATTAAACCTTTTTTGCCTGATGCACCTGCTCCGCTGAAGGCACCCTTTTCATACCCAAAAAGTTCGCTTTCAACAAGATCTTTTGGGATGGCAGCACAATTTACAGGAATAAAAGGGCCTTTGAAATTGGGGCTTCTATAATGAATCGCGCTGGCAATCAATTCTTTACCAGTACCGGTCTCTCCTAGAATAAGAATCGGGGTATCGGGGCTTTTAGCCACCATCTTTATAAATGCCATAACATCTTGAATAGCATTGCTTTGACCTATAAAACAAGGAAGGTTCTCTCTAAGATATCTCTCTTGGAGCAACTGAACTTCTTTTCTCAGCCGGATCGTTTCAAACGCATTTCGAACTGTCATCTCCAGACCATCCATGTGAATCGGTTTTACCACGTAATCATAGGCACCAAGCTTCATGGCAGAAATTACGCTGGCAATATCTTCATAAGCAGTTATCATAATAACTATCACATCAGGACTTAGATTCTTAATCTCACGAAGCGCTTCTATCCCATTCATGCCCGGTAATCCGATGTCAAGCAAAACCAAGTCGGGGAAATTTGCCTTTATGGCGTCAATTGCGGTCTCGGCTGTAGAGAATACGCTTATTTTATACTGTGCCTCAAGGGCCATCGCCACCCCTTCCCTTATGCTCTCTTCATCATCGACGATATATATGGAATATTGTATCATGATTCGTCTATTCCTTTCTTTAAGGGCAATTCAATCCTGAATTCAGCTCCGCCCCATCTACTTTTTGAAATATCCATAGAACCACCATGATCTGTGACAATTCTGTTGGAAATACTTAATCCGATTCCTGTACCGTCTTTTTTGGTGGAATAAAAGGGATCAAATAGTTGATCTTTCATGTCCAAAGGCACCCCTGGACCAGAATCGGAAACCGTAATGAGAATACAATCCTTTTCGATAGATGAGGTTATCTCTATTTTTTTTCCTTTTTTCATATTCTGCATGGCTTCAGTGGCATTGTTAATCAGATTTAAAATTACCTGTTCGATCAAGTTTGGATCAGCTTGACACAATGGCAAATCCGAAGCCAGAGCTTTTTCTAACTTTATTCCTCCTTTACGCAAAGCAACCTCGGAAAGATTAAGGGCCTCCTGAATCGGTTTATTGATGTTCGTTAAAACAAACTTTGGCTCACTAGGTTTGGCAAAATCCATGACCCTCTTGATCACATCCTCAATCTTAATTGAGGCTGATTGGATCTTTCTTAAAATCTCCTTAACTTTTTCCAAACTTTCCTTTTTATCATAAATTCTCTCAAGAGTATTTAAGTAGATATTAATGCCGGAAAGCGGATTTCTTATTTCATGGGCAATGCCGGTGGCCACACGCCCCAGAGCAGACATTTTGTCTTGAATTCTTAAAAGCCTCTCAAACTCCTTAGACCGAGAAACATCAATATTATAGACCAACATCGCTTCTTCTCCTTGATATTCTATGATACTTCCACGACATTGGATCCATTTCATGGTACTTGTGTCGTTGGTATAATCCGGGTAATAGAACCTAAAATCCGTATCTTGTGTCTTTACTTTTCCTGAAATGACAGCCCGGTAGAATTGTCTTAACTTTTCGACATCATCCGTATGAATGTTTTTAAGATTTGCAATTAAGGGTTCCCGTGGCAGAGGACCAAGAAGTTTCTCCTGTGCGGGATTTTGATAGATGATTTGATTATTCTTAAAGATGCATATTCCCAGCGGTGAATTTTCAATCAGATGGCGAAACCTCCGCTCACTTTCACTCAGGGCCTCATCCGCCTTCTTATGGTCTTCTTCCAGTTTGATTCTGTGCAGGGCAAAGGCAATATCTTCGGCGATTTCTTCAAACAAACGCTGTTCTTTCTCATCTACAAGAAGATATTTAGGAATGGAGGCACACACAATGCCATAGGCTTTCCCCTCCCATTCCAACGGCATGGTCATCGCGCCTCTATCGCCGTAAGTTGTCAATAACGGACAGTCTTTGCAGTTGGTCGGATCATATGTTATCACTAAACCTGATTGTGAGATTGCCCTTTGGCCACAATCAGTTAAGTCTTCACGTTTGAGATGACGGATCATCGGCAAAAAGTCCTTACCCAATCCTGCTTCGGCGTTCGAAACCAATTTTTCGGACTCATTAAATAAGGCAAACCAGACATTATAATAACCACGATTCTCGATGAGATTTTTGCAGGTTTCCTGTATCAGTATGGTGGGATCTTTTTCCTTGACGAGCAATCTATCAACATTTCGTATGGTGTTCAGTATGAGATTAAGGCGCACCATCTTTTTTTCGTTCTCCTTCAATTTCAGGTGCCACATTCCAATGACTAAACCGAAGCTTCCACCCACCATAAAGGGTAAAAAGTATCCTTTTAAATCGAATGGATAGCCAAGCATCATTTTTTCAATGGTGAAAAAAAGACTCAAAGCTATTGCTCCCATCAAAAAAGATAAGGTTCCGTTAATAAATCTTATCATAAAAAGGCTCCGACTTTTCATAAGTTGATCAAATTTCTCATAAAGATGGGGCTATGATAATATGAATACCACCGGCAGTCAACAAAAGGGAATTTTTAATAAGATCGATGATGACTTAAAGAAAAGGGGGCCACATTTTCAAGGGATGTTTTATCAGCTACGATGGATCTTCTTTGACGAATGTTTTTAAATTTGAATTCCCCGCTGCTTGCAGCGCGGGATGAATTCAAATAAAGTATAAGATCCTATTTAAAGCGAAAGTGCGATACCACAGCCCGGTGGGCTGTGGTAAAAATTCCGAAATACCCCGTAGATTATATGAAACGGGCTGCTCCAAGATGTGCTAAAAGCACATCAGAACAAATAACCCTAAATAAAAAAGGAGCAGCCCATGAAAAAGATAGCTTATGTTGGAATCGATTACCATATAAATGTGCTTTCAATCGCAGTAATTGTTAAAGGACAAAAAGAACTCTACGAAACGATTCGACTTAAAAACGACAATAAAATCATAGCCAGGTATATGAAAAAGTTATCAAAGAAGTTTCAAATCAAAGCCTGCTACGAAGCTTCCAGTAGTGGTTATTCATTTCAACGCAAGATGGCTTCATGGGGATTTCACTGTGATGTTATTGCGCCTTCGTTGATCCCCAAAAAGCCGGGCAATCGCCGCAAAAATGATTTTCGAGATGCCAAAGATCTGGCCAAAAATTATGCCAACGACATGCTAACCTTCGTCCGTTTACCCAGCGAAAAAGAAGAGGCCCTGCGAAGTCTTATCCGTTGCCGTTTGACATTTAAAGAATCAGCCAAGCGGGTAAAACACCAGATCAACAGCCTGCTTTTGTCTCAAGACTTCCGTTGGCCCAAAAGTAAGTGGACGCAACAGCATCGGTGTTGGATATCGCAAATTAAGATGCCTCATGTCTATCTTCAGCACGCCTTGGATGAATATTTTAATCATTTACAATATATTGAAGGTCGGCTTGAGTATCTGGAAGATCAAATCGAAGAGCTTGCTGCATCTCCCATTTATGCTTCAAGCGTAAAGAAGCTTCGATCTTTTAAAGGCATTTCCACCCTGACGGCCATGGTGCTGATTGCCGAAATTACCGACTTTCGACGATTTGCAAATCCCAGGGCCCTGATGGCCTTTCTTGGATTGATTCCATCTGAGCATTCTTCCGGTGATAAGCAACAAGGTGGATCAATTACCAAAACAGGCAACAGTCGGTGCCGCAAACTTTTGGTCGAGTCGGTTCAGCATTATTACAAAAGACCATACATCTCGCATAGAATGCGAAAAGAGTTAGCCCAAGTAGATCCTCAAAGTGCCCATATTGCGGTCAAATGTCTCAAACGCTTACACAAACGATTTTGGGCACTAACAATGAAAGGCAAGCAAAGACCTGTGGTGATCACGGCCATAGCACGTGAACTTGTTGGATTTATCTGGGCCATGATGCAACCTGTAGCTGTTGAAGCATAAGAACTTTTAACCATGAATATCATTGTTTATCAAAAACCTTTTTAAGCGGTTTAAGCATCAGGAGACTTGGGGTATGTCAGGAGATACTCGGGCAAGCTGTGTTGAGAGGTGTGTAACCTTATTCACGACCGTAGATCGAGTGTCCTCCGGACGGATTATGAAAAATGTTGGTAACCAATCCACGAATAGCAGCTTGATTCACCGTCGAAGAAACCTCAAGTCTCTGTTGCTTATCCAGGGAGGTTTACAAATGTAATCCATGCTCAATGCTCAATAATTCGATGAGCAAAAATAAATGTCAAAGAACATATAAAACAACTATTGACAAAGCCCGTTTCATAGCAGCTTGCTGCGGGGATAGGAATTTTAGCCAGCCAAACAAACGGCGGGTAAACCTTTCGGAAAACTGAGCGGCAAAGCCGCGTTTCATAAAATCGTTGCACGATTTTATTTCCCCTGACAACAATAGATGATCTAATATATTTAACGCTTTAAATAGTCGAGAGAAGGTGCTTTGTCAACATTAGCTGATCATCGGGTTATAATTTTAGAGGACCAATAACTGATCAATAAGGAGCGAACGCTCCGCGGCAGCGTATATCTCTTTCCAACCGACTGAAACTTGTGCTTAAACACCCGTAAATCCGAACCGGACTCGCATTATCTATAATAATTTAAAGCTAAATGATAACATTAACTTATTTTGTCATCATTTCATTCGGTTCGGACTAACGCGTGCTAAAGCCCTTCAAACAGTCATTCGGTTTTCAAGAGAAACACGCCGTCGCTACGCTGAATCGAAATAAATGGCGTTTACTCCGGTATCCATAAAAATACTCATTGACATATTGAGTCCTATCTGTGCAAATTAGAGCCTTTTTAAAGTACAACCTAAATGACATGGAGGGAGATAATGGAGAACAGAATTTATAATTTCAACGCCGGTCCGGCCGCACTTCCCCTTGAAGTGCTTGAAGAAATAAAGGATTCATTTTTAAATTTCGGTGGTTCCGGCATGTCAATTACAGAGATCAGTCACCGGTCAACGTTGTTTGACGATGTTATAAACGATGCCGTTGCAAGAACCCGACGACTGTTGAAACTTGATGACAAGTTCCACGTATTGTTTATCCAGGGAGGTGCCAGTTTACAATTTTGCATGATACCCCTGAACCTTCTCGAAGAAGGTGATGCTGCAGACTATGTGAACACAGGCACCTGGTCTACAAAGGCCATCAAGGAAGCTCAAATTGTAGGCAAAACCATAGACGTTGTGGCATCTTCAGAAGATAAACATTTTTCCTACATTCCAAAAAATATCTCGTTTAACAAGGGTGCGGTCTATGCACACATTACATCCAACAACACCATCAAAGGAACCCAATGGGCATCTATTCCGGAGACAGGCGGAGTTCCCCTTATCGCTGATATGTCGTCTGATATTATGTCAAGACCTTTTGATGTCGATAAATTCGGCCTGATTTATGCCGGAGCCCAAAAAAATATAGGTCCTGCCGGTGTTTGTATGGTCATCATTCGGGATGATATGCTGAAAAGGGTACCGGATACGCTTCCGTCCATGCTAAAATATACCACTTATGCCTCTAAGAATTCGATGTTCAATACGCCGCCCTGCTTTGCAATCTATATGATTCAATTGGTCATGAAGTGGCTGGAGGAAAGTGTCGGCGGACTTGAGAAAATGGAAAAGATGAATCAAACAAAGGCCGGAATGCTCTATGATGCCATAGACGCCAGTGGTTTTTATCAGGGAACGGCTGAAAAGGATAGTCGTTCTATGATGAATGTCACATTTCGTCTTCCGGATGAAGCTCTTGAAAAACAGTTTGTTGAGCAGGCGCTTAAAAACGGAATGGGTGGTCTTAAAGGTCATCGATCCGTGGGAGGTTGCCGTGCGTCGATTTACAATGCAACATCACTGGCGGCAATAGAATCCCTTGTTGATTTTATGAAACAATTTGAGCAGAAAAACGGGTGACGGAGTAATATTTGTCGAATCGCTTTATGGACAATGCTTTATTAAAATCCGAATAGCCACACCTCAGGCGGATAAATTCGCCTGAGGTGAATCAACCTCATGTTTAAAAGACCTTAAAGAAATAACAGATGTTAATATCGTATTTGAAATTGATGTTACTTTCTAAAGTGACCGCATGAAAAATTCGGACTAATCGCACAACTCGAAAAGTGCGGCAGCGCCCATTCCCCCGCCGACACACATCGATTCGATGCCGTATTGAACGCCGCGTTCCTTCATATTGGCAAGCAGCGTTGCACACAATTTGGCGCCCGTGCATCCCAGAGGATGCCCCAACGCAATAGCCCCACCGTGAATATTAACCCGGTCCATGTCAATACCGAGTTCCCGGATACAATACACCGCCTGAGATGCAAAGGCTTCGTTGATTTCAAAAAGACCGATATCTTCAAGGCCCAAGCCGGCCATATCCAGAAGCTTTGGAATAGCGTATCGGGGTCCTACTCCCATTTCTTCGGCCTTGCAGCCAACAGTTGTATAATATTTTAACTTGGCGATGGGTTTTAATCCAAAAGCCTCGATCTTTTGAGCACTCATGATAATACTTGCGGCTGCACCGTCGGTGGTCTGGGAAGAGTTTCCGGCAGTCACCGTTCCATCCTGAGCGAATACAGGATTCAGACCGGCCAAACCTTCCAAGGTCGTAGAAGGCCGAATGCCGTCATCATCATCAACCATAAAGGTATCTTTCCTGTAAATAGCCTCTTCATTTTGAACAAACTTGTTTGCCGGCGTAGGAACAATTTCACTAAAAAGTTTTTTATTCATGGCCTCTGTGGCTTTCATTTGAGAATGATAGGCGAATTCATCCTGTTCTTCTCTGGATACATTGTACCGGTTGGCAACGATTTCCGCGGTTATCCCCATAGAAACGTAAAGATCGGCGTGTTGTTTAGAATATTCAGGATGAGGCCTGGGAAGATTTCCACCCATGGGCACAAAAGTCATGGACTCAAGACCTCCCCCAATGGCAACTTCCGACCAACCCGACATAACGCGCAAGGAGGCCTGAGCGATGGCCTCGAGGCCGGAAGCACAGAACCGGTTTACCGTGGCGCCGGAAACTTGAACCGGAAAGCCGGCAATCTGGGATGCAACTCTTCCGATGTTCAGTCCCTGTTCAGCTTCGGGAAACGCGCAGCCGATCATTATGTCATCCACATCTTTCATTTCAAGGTTCGGTGTTTTTTCTACGGCAGACTTCAAAATGAAGGACAACAGGTCTTCAGGTCGTGTATCTTTAAAAGCCCCTTTGCTTTTCTTACAGCCGGGTGTTCTGATGGATTGGACTATATAGGCGTCTCTCATATTCCCTCCTCTGTTTTCCATTTATAAACGGACCTTTTTCCGATGTGCTGTGTTCTCCGCGGGTTTCCGTCTGCGGCGTACTATTCGTACGCCTCAACGAAAACCCTTGTGCGACCTTGCACATCGAAAAAAATCACGTTTTTAAATGGAAAACATGAATAATGATTTCTGTGTCCTCGATGGTTAGGATCTATACTACGTTCCGACAGGCTCAAATTTTAATCCTCGAAATACTATATGTATGTCTGTGGTTAATCCCGCCAAGGCGGGATCGCCTTTCTTGACCTCGGCCAAAAATCTGTTTTTTTAAAAGGCCTCAGTTTATTATCAAAAAATCGCATTTATAACTGGAAAACATGATTAATGACTTCATAGTAATTATAAACTTAAGATTCATATCGCCTTTTTAAAATATATGGCGATGGAACTTCCTATATCAAAATTTACTTGAATAAAACCTCACTCGTGTCCATTCATAAATGAGGATTTTTGTTTTATATCAAGGCATGCGAAAAAAATAACCGCAGGCATATGGTTGATATTCCGAAGATTATTTTTTGAGCATAACGCAGATATCGGGCAAAAAGACCATTTAAGGATGGACACCAACTAATTTCTTAAAGGTCTTCCGGTTTTTAACATATGTTCAACTCTATCCAAGGTCTTTTCTTCTTTCCAGAAATCGACGAAAGCCTCTCTTTCGAGATTAAGGATGACATCTTCTTCGATGATGCTGTTGTCTCTTACATCTCCACCACTGATAACATAGGCGATTCTTTTTGCCAGGAATGCATCGTATTCTGAAATATATTTTCCTTCTAACATATTGAAGATCTCCACCTCAATCATACCTTGAGCAGCCTGTCCCAAAACCTTTATCGGTTGTTTTATCGGCGGTGCGTAGCCTTCATCGACCATCTTCAAAACCTCTTTTTTGGCTTCACCGATGAGATAGTCCCGGTTAAATACGATTCTGTCCTTGGGACCCAAGAAACCGTTGTTTCTGGCTTCAGCAGCAGATGTTGAAACTTTAGCCAGTGCAATGGACATAAACACCGGAACGAAAAACTTGGCAAGATCGACGTCAACCACCGCTTCAGGGATCGTCTGAATAAATTTTTTCCAAAGATTTAAACATCCGCCGCTCGATGGGAGTAAGCCGACGCCTATCTCAACAAGTCCCATGTAGAGTTCGGCATGGGCCACAATTCTGTCGGCGCCTAAACACACCTCGCACCCACCCCCAAGGGTCATGCCGTAAGGGGCTGCCACTACCGGAAAGCTCGAATATTTTTCTTTTTGTATAGCGTTTTGAGCTAAACGCAAAAATTCATCGATTTCCGAGAACTTTCCTTGCATGGCCAGACCGGCCATAAAATAAAGATCTCCGCCTGCTGAAAAGGTGCCCGGCATTCCGCCTGTCTGGTTTCCGATGACAAGACCCAGACCGTTGGCATCCACATACTCCATGACTTGCTGCTGAAATTCGATAACTTCTTTGTTCAAAGCATTCATCTTGGTATGAAATTCCAGACAAAATACGCCATCGTCAAGATCTATTAATGAAGCGGATTTGCAGGACTGAACCAGTTTGCCTGCATCTTTGATGGCTTTAAGAGAAACCATCGTTTTGCTGGTAACGATCTCTGCATAGCTTTCGGTGGTGAAGTCATATGCATAACGCTTTCCCATATCGGTTTTGTAAAAAGTCGTGTGGCCGGCGGCAATCATCCGCTTTATTTTTTCAGGTATTTCAAATCCATCTTTTTTCATCTTGTCTACAGAAACTTCGAGGCCGATGGCATCCCAGGTCTCAAACGGGCCCATTTCAAAGTTGAATCCCCATCTCATGGCATGGTCGATGTCAACGATGGTATCTGATATTTCAGTTATCCTGTTAACCGCGTATATCAGACCGTTTGCCACAACTTTCCAGGCAAATCTCGCAGCTTTGTCCTGACCATAAACGATGGACTTGATTTTTTCAGGAAGTGTTTTTGCCTCTTTAGCTTCAGCAAGACATGGGAAGTCCGGTGGGGCATATTCAGCATATTCTAAAGTGTGTGGATCGATGACCTTTCGGATCTTTTTCCGTTCAGGTGTTACGTCGGTCTTATAAAAGCCGCTTTTGGTTTTTTTCCCCAGTAAATTGTTTTTAATCATCTGGTCTACAAATTCGGGAAGGACGAAGCTGTCTCTTTGTTCGTCGTCGGCAATCAATTCATATGTGTTCTTGGCGACATGACCCAAGGTATCGAGTCCAACGATGTCGCATGTCTTGAACATGGCGGTCTTGGGCCTGCCCATGGCGGTTCCAAAAAGTGCGTCCACTTCAGGAATAGAAAGGCCTTCCTCGATCATGAGTTGCATGGCCTTGACAATTCCCTGAACACCGATTCTGTTTCCGACAAAATTGGGCGTGTCCTTAGCCCATACAATGCCTTTTCCGAGAATCCGTTCTCCAAAATCAGACATAAATTCGAGGACTTCAGGGAGAGTTTCTTCTCCCGATATGATTTCAAGAAGGTGCATATATCTTACTGGATTGAAAAAATGTGTGCCTATAAAATGCTGTTTAAAATCGAGGCCCAGGCCTTTGGACATGGCTTTTAGCGGCAGCCCTGAGGTGTTGGATGAAACAACGGCGCTGGGTTTTCTTTTTGTTTCAATTCGCGTAAAAAGATCCTGCTTAATTTTTAGATTCTCCACAACCACTTCCACGATCCAGTCGCAGTCTGAAATTCTGTCAAAATCATCTTCCAAATTGCCGATGGTGATGCGATCAACATCTTTTTTCTCCATCAAAAGCGACGGACTCGACTTCAAAACTGTATCCAAACCGGCCTTCACGATTCGATTTCTGGCAACCGGATCGTTTCTTTCTTCTTCTTTTAGATCAAAAGGAACGATATCCAGCAATAAAGTCTTTATGCCGGCCCCGGCCAAAAGGGCGGCAATGCCTCCGCCCATTACGCCTGAACCAATAACCGCTGCCTGCCTGATTTTTCTAACCATGATAGCCTCCTGCTATAATTAAAGGATGAAGCTCAAAATATGAATGATCATTCATTTATCTAACAAAACATATTTTGATCTGTCAAGAAAA
>Ga0316585_10000158_pt1 | contig 13474 bp, 17 predicted proteins | sample S_170502SCrBrC_D_FD_204517 | JGI IMG/M metagenome (GOLD analysis project Ga0316585, IMG submission 204517) | Rhizosphere microbial communities from salt marsh grasses in Alabama, United States - S_170502SCrBrC | ecosystem: Host-associated > Plants > Roots > Rhizosphere | place: USA: Alabama...
CGAGTACGACGGCCAGGCTTTCATTTATTTTGACCGACAATTCTGCATCCGATTCGGTATAGGTATTCGAGGATCCGATTTCAGTAAACAGGTTATAGGTAAACACACTGGTTTTGCTGATTTTCCAGTCCAGCCACGTGCCCAGGCGCATGATTGCTTCATTCACCTGCTGGCCGTCAGTCTGGCTGGTTTGTTGTCCACCGGCACCGGCTTCCGCCACCCAGCTGAAATCTTCCTGCTTGATGAGTTTATGGCCATAACCCGCCACTTCCGTCATACGCAGGTTATAGCCGGAAAATCGATCATTATCATAGCGCACCAAACCAAACAGGTAGTCAATCTGCCGACGCAGGACATAATTCGACCGCCACTGGGCGGTTAGATTCGAGGCAGTTGTGTTGCCAGAGTCTGTCGCCTGATAACCCCGGGATGTGAAGTCATGTACCCAGTCAGTAAATACCCCGGTAATCGCCAGCTTCATGATACCGGACGTCGTATCCGAGTTGCCCGAGGTCTTGACATAGCCCAGCTCGATATTCCCTTTCCAGCCCTTCTCCTTACCATTGAGTCTCACTTTCATCGGGTCCACAGCCTGAGCGGCGCCCGTGAAAAGCAGTAGTCCCAGCATCAGGTAGGGACGAATGCCATACCTATTCATAGTATTTTCCTCATCGAGTACTACAGGGTATGAATTGATGATATCACTGGTTGATTTTCCAATCTTGCGACCTTGAATCCGGGAATATTCATCCCTATAAAAAAATAATGGCGAATACTATCAGACAACCCGCAGTGGCCGGTACCTTTTATCCGGCCGACCCGCAACAGCTGCGTGATATGGTGGGTGGCTACCTGCAGGACGCCACTCGACGTCAGACCGGGGAGGTAACTGTTCCCAAGGCGCTGATCGCCCCCCACGCGGGCTATATTTATTCCGGCCCGGTGGCGGCATCGGCCTATGCCCGACTGGCACCAGCTCACGATAAAATCAAGCGCGTCATCCTGCTCGGACCCTCGCACCGTGTGCCACTGCGCGGCATCGCCACCAGCAGCGCCACCCATTTTCAGACCCCACTGGGCAGCATTCCGCTGGATCGCGCCTGTATCGAACAAGTGGAAAAATTCCCGCAGGTTGTCCGCCTTGATGAAGCCCATGTCGCGGAACACAGCCTGGAAGTTCATTTGCCGTTCCTGCAGGAAGTTCTAGACAGTTTCAGCCTAGTGCCACTGGTGGTGGGTGAAGCCAGCCCGGCGCAAGTCAGTGAAATCATTGAAGCACTGTGGGATGGACCGGAAACCCTGATCGTGATCAGTTCCGATTTGAGCCACTACCACGATTACGAAACTGCCCGCCGCCTGGACAGCGCAACGTCACGCGCCATCGAGGCGCTGCAACCTGAATCAATTCAGTACGAAGATGCCTGTGGCCGCAATCCGGTCAATGGCTTGCTGGAACTGGCCCGCCGACATGGCCTGCATGCCACAACCGTCGACCTGCGCAATTCCGGGGACACCGCTGGCCCACGCGATCAGGTGGTCGGTTACGGCGCCTATCTCATTAACTGACATGCATAGCGCCCGCGATCGTAAGACATTGCTCGACATTGCCGCAGCATCTATCCGCACTGGTCTGGAAACCGGCCAACCCTTGCCGGTAACCGTGACTGAATTTCCCACTACCCTGCAACAACAAGGCGCAAGCTTTGTCACGTTAAATATTAACGACCAGTTACGTGGCTGCATCGGCAGTCTTGAAGCATACCGCCCACTGGTGGAGGACGTGGCGGACAACGCCTTCGCCGCAGCCTTCCGGGATCCCCGCTTTACGCCCTTGTCTGACGCCGAATACCCACAGCTGGAATACCATATCTCGATCCTGGCGCCGGCCGAACCCATGCAGTTCGACTCGGAAGCGGACCTAGTCCGGCAATTGCGTCCCGGTGTAGATGGCCTGATTCTGTCGGACCACGGCCGACGGGGCACCTTCCTGCCCTCGGTATGGGAGAGCCTTCCGGACCCCCATGACTTTTTCCACCATCTCAAACTGAAAGCCGGCCTACCGCTGGACCACTGGTCAGACACCTTGCAGGTTGAGCGTTATACAGTGGAAGAGTTTGGCAATTAAGATTACCCTGTGTCTGATTCCGCTTCCCCGCCAGCACTGCTGACATCAACAAGCAATGGAGAGATCGACCATGAAAACTTATTTTGCCTTTTTACTAACACTGTTTGTCCTGTTGGCTGGCTGCGCCACAAGTGTCACCAAGGATATCAGTGTCAAGGCTGAGGCTGATCCAAAGGCACGCTTCAGCGGCTACAAGACCTATGCCTGGCTGGGTTCGGCGCGGATCATCGAGGATGCGGACGGTACCTGGGAGCCACCGAAATATGATGCCGATGCCGAAGTAAAATTCCTGATTAATTCCAAACTTCGCGATCGCGGTATGGAAGAAGTGACGAGCAACCCTGACCTGGTTGTCGCGTTTGCGCTAGGTGTTGATATGGATGCCCTGAAACTCAAGGAAGACCCAAAAAGCAAGATCAAGTCACTGGAAAATGTACCGCAGGGTGCACTGGTTGTGATTCTGGTCGACGCAGCCAGTGGTTACGTAATCTGGGTTGGTGAGGCCGAAGCCGAACTTCAGAAAAACATGGATGACAAGATCGCCACAGAGCGTCTGAAGTATGCCATCACTGAAATGTTCAAACGCATACCCAGTGACTGAGCCGACCGCTTAACACTGAGGAAAAGGCCCTGTTACGGGGCCTTTTATGATCCGGTGCGCCGACTATTCGTGGTTTTTAATTGGAAACGAATACATGATGGAAATCAGCCCGGAGACAATCCAGTCCTGATCCACAATCGGACTATTCGTGATAGTTGAGGCGAGATAGTCAGCCCGCAGGTTACCCAGAATGTGCCAACGCTCGTTGATGTCGTACATCAAATAAGTTTGCGCCGCCCAATCCAGACCTGCACCGGCTGTATAGGCGGGCCGGCTGGGGGTGGCTTCGTCGGTACGCACGCCATAATAATAATTATTGAAGTCACCGGACAACCAGATCGCCAGCACGCTTGGCGACACGGTCCAGCGTCCGGATTTAATGAATTTACCCAGCTCCAATCTGACTTTGGTGCCGTTCGAATTATCCAGTAAATCATGAAACCAGGTCAGTTCGGCAAAACCCAGATCATTCTCACCGCCGACACTGAACCCACCCTCCCAACTGGAATTACGGTCTGCCATTCCGGCCAGCGCCGGTGAATCGGAGGCCTGGTAGCCATACGGATTGGGTTGTGCCGTAATAGAGATACCCCAGTCCTGCTGTCCATAGATATACATCCCTACCCGTGCCCAGCGCACATAAAACAAGCGGTTGTCGAAAAACACCACTGGCGTTGGCAGAACTTTGGCATCAGCGTCAATATAAGGTTGACTCTGTAAATAAGCCCCGCCCCCGATATACGCCTGCTTGGTCTGCACCGGCGCAAGCAGGTCTAGCGAATCGGTACCGTGAACGGGACCGACACACAGACCAAATAACACCAGGAGCATGCCGCTCACGCGCCAAAAACAACTCAGTTTGAAAGGCAAGGCCTGTATTCCCCCAACAATTTTTGTTGGACCGAGTTTAGCGCATATCGGTTGAACCTCCCATCCAGTCCGCATAGAATACGAGCTCCCGTTGACGACCAAGATGTTGAGCCATGGAAATCTCGCCTGCTTCACAAAACGCACTGGCATTTGTCGTTGCCATGCTACTGGCCATTCTGGTTGGCAGTCTGGTGGAATATGTCGTCCACCGCCTGATGCATGCCCGCATTGTGCTGGGCCAGAAGCATCTGGAACATCACCGGGAAGGTACCGGCCAGGGCTGGTGGGGAGAATTCCTCGATTACTTTCTGCCGAGCATCCCTTTTCTATGGCTCGGCTTCCTGTATTCCGGGCACGCCGGAATAGGCTGGATCCTGGGCGCCTTTATCTACGCCTGTATCGCAGCCTATGCCCACCAGGCGCAACACGACAACCCTGACCTGGTATTCTGGCTCAAGAAGCCGATTCACCACCTGCACCACAAGGGCAAGATGTGGCACAACAATTTCGGCATCACCTTCAGCCTGTGGGACAGGATATTTGGCACCTACAAGGACATCGACTGGGTACCGGAAAAGAACCGCAAGGATTATCGTCTGGCGCACTATCTCAGGATCCGCTGGTTCTGAAACTGCCAATTTCAGACCTGTTATAAATCGACAAAAGGCCGCTTTTCGAAGCGGCCTTTATGTTTTCCACGGGAATTTGTTCAAAACGTCCGGATGCTCAACCGCCTTATCCTTGTCGAAAAAACTGGTAACGACAGTTGAAAGATTTAACTGGTTTCTTCCAATCGCACAGCCATACGCGCTTGCAGACGAATAACTGCCTGACTATGGATTTGGCTGATACGTGACTCGCTGACGCCCATTACGGCGCCGATTTCACGCAGGTTGAGACTATCATCGTAATACAGGGCCATAACCAGCCGTTCCCGTTCCGGCAGGCTGGCAATAGCTTCCGCAACCAGGCGTTGCATGTCTTCCCTTTGCAGACCTTCGAGGATCCCCGGTGCATTGTCTGACATGTTGTCCAGCATGGAATTTTCGCCGGTCCCCATGTCTTCAAAACTCAGTACCTTGTGGTAACAGTTGTCCCGCAGAATTTTATAATACTCGTCCAGATCCATCTCGAGAGTTTCAGCAATTTCCGTGTCCCGCGCATCACGACCTTCAGTATGCTCGATTTCGCGCACCGCCTTGGCCACCATCCGCGCCTTACGGTGTACAGACCGGGGCGCCCAGTCGTTTTTACGGATTTCGTCCAACATGGAGCCACGTATGCGGATACCGGCGTAAGTCTCAAAACTGGCGCCCTGGGTTTCGTCGTAGTTACGCGAAGCCTCCAGCAGGCCTATCATTCCTGCCTGGATCAGATCTTCCAGTTGCACACTGGCAGGCAGGCGACTGATGAGATGGCAGGCAATCCGCTTCACCAGCGGAGCATGCTTCTCGACCATGTTGTCCTGATGACGGGTTGCGGACGTCGCATACAAGGCACTACTACTACTCAAAACTGTACCTCCTTAGCATGCAAGGTGTATTGACCCGATCGTTTCACGTGTGGTTCCCGATTTATTTTAAGCATTAATTTTATTATTTCACGGTTCATATTCTAATAATATACATCAATATGGTTATGTATATGACTGAAATCCCACTTATTACCACATTTTACATAGGGAATAGTCAAGTGGGCCATGCCAATTTGTGACGCCCTCCCGCTCCCCTCCTCCGGGTTCATCGAAATAGGTGCTCCCGGTAATAGCGCAGTTCATTGATGGAATCCCGGATATCATCCAGCGCTAGGTGTGCGGACTGCTTGGAAATGCCCTTCATCAGGGCTGGCGCCCAACGTTTGGCCAATTCCTTGATGGAGCTGACATCCAGATTGCGATAATGAAAAAAAGCCTCCAGCTGTGGCATGCAGCGGGCCAGGAAGCGGCGATCCTGGCAAATGCTGTTACCGCACATGGGCGAGGTATTGGCCGGCACGTATTGACGCAGAAATTCAATGGTCTGGTGTTCTGCTTGTGCCTCGACCAGTGTGCTGTTACGCACGCGCTCGGTCAGACCCGACTTGCCGTGTTGACGGGTGTTCCACTCGTCCATCCCGTTCAGAATCTCATCGGTCTGGTGAATGGCGAGCATCGGCCCTTCTGCCAGAATATTCAACTCACTGTCGGTCACCACTGTGGCAATTTCAATGATGTAGTCTCGCTGGGTATCCAGACCCGTCATTTCCAGGTCGATCCAGATAAGATTATTGGGGTTCTGCGCCATGTGTTCGGATTCCTTTTACTTGCGGGGAGACTTGCCATGCCAGTACACAGTCGCTACTCTGCTGACCTGACCATAGAATGAAGCTTATCATGAATTGGATTACCCTGATCTTTGTAGTGGGACTGATGACGTCAGTCCTGATCCAGCTGTGGCTGGACCTGCGGCAGATTCGTTATGTGCGCCAACATCGTGATACGGTCCCGGATGCATTTAAGGACAAGATTTCACTGGTGGCACATCAAAAGGCAGCTGACTATACGATTGCCAGAGCCCGGCTCGGCATTGTCGAACTTTATTTCGGTAGCATCCTGCTCCTGGCCTGGACACTGGGGGGCGGATTGCAGCTGCTCGACACTGCCTGGCGCCACAGCCCTCTTACATCACCGTTGCTCAATGGCGTAGGCGTACTGCTAAGTGTGCTGCTGATCAGCGCCGTGCTGGATCTCCCTGTCACACTCTACCGGACTTTCGTGATTGAACAGCGTTTCGGATTTAACCGCATCACGCCCGGCGTATTCATAACCGATCTTGCCAAACAATTACTCTTGCTATTAATCCTCGGTGTGCCGCTTGTGACACTGGTGTTATGGTTGATGCTGGACGCGTCATCACTGTGGTGGCTATATGTCTGGGGGGTCTGGATGGGCTTTAGTCTGTTCCTGTTGTGGGCATGGCCGGCCTTCATCGCTCCCCTGTTCAATAAATTCATACCACTGGACAATGTCGAACTAAAACAACGCATCGAAAATCTGCTCGACCGCTGCGGTTTCAAGAGTAATGGCGTATTTGTAATGGACGGCTCCAAGCGTTCCAGCCACGGTAATGCCTACTTCTCCGGCCTGGGTACTAACAAGCGCATTGTGTTTTTTGATACCTTGCTCAAATCCCTGGATGCCGACGAAGTGGAAGCGGTCCTCGCTCACGAACTGGGACATTTCAAACACAAACATATCCAGAAACGCATTATCACCATGGCTGGACTGAGCCTGACTGGTCTGGCAATCCTCGCCTTGCTGATGCGTCTGCCGGAATTTTATTACGGCCTTGGGGTCAGTACACCCTCGACCTACATGGCGCTGGCCCTGTTTATGATGGTCATGCCCATATTCAGTTTCTACTTGCAACCGGTCATGGCCTGGCTGAGCCGCAAACATGAATTCGAGGCAGATAACTATGCCATGCAACAAAGCAATGCCACGACCTTGATCCAGGCGCTGGTTAAACTGTACAAAGAGAATGCCAGTACCCTGACACCCGACCCACTTTATTCCGCGTTTCACGATTCACATCCGCCAGCGCCAGTGCGGATTCGGCATTTATCGCGTAAACTTGGTAATAATCTGTAATTTAATTCACCTTCAGATGTCGTGGTTATTATGAAAAAGCAGTTATGTTTTTTTCTGGCTCTCATCGGACTGGCAACCTCTGCTCAGGCAGCCGATCTGGAGCGCGGCAAGTCCCTGCATAATGAAAACTGTACCCACTGTCATATCTCCATGATGGGCGGTGATGGTTCCGCTATTTACACCCGGGAGAATCGACGTATCGAATCTCTTGATGCATTGCGCAAACAGGTCAATCGCTGCAAAGACAGCCTGGGCGCCTCGTGGCCACCTGATCAAATTGACGATGTCGTGTTTTACCTCAACCAGACATATTACAAATTTGAGGAATAGTGAATGAGCGCACTGGCTGAACGCGAGTGCACGGCGTTGCCAAAGGGCACGCCGCCTCTGGATGCCGACCAGGCAGCCCACCTGCTGAACGAGGTTCCCGGCTGGAAAATCACGCCGACAGGCACAGCCTTGCAGCGCGAATTTTGCTTCAAGGACTATTACCAGACCATGGCCTTCGTCAATGCCATCGCATGGATTGCCCACCGGACCGATCACCATCCCGATCTGAGCGTGGGCTATAACCGCTGTACGGTCACCTATTCCACCCACTCCATCGGCGGACTGTCTGACAACGACTTTGTCTGCGCCGCGCGCATCGACCAGCTGGACCCGCGCTAGCTTGTCAATCCATGGGAAACCAGCAACGCCGCCCCGCATCTGAAAAAAACACTGCCTCCGCGTCCATGCCCGGGCTGGTCGTAGCCAATTTCGGCACTGAACTGGTAGTGGAAGATGGCGCGGGAAAACTGCACCGCTGCGCTGGGCGCCGTAAATTGGGCGTCCTGGTATGCGGTGATCGCGTAGAATGGCGGGCGGAAGAACGCGGTCACTGCACCATCGCCAGCCGCATGCCCCGTAACACTGAACTCGCCCGCCCCGACCGGACTGGTCAGAAAAAAGTCATTGCATCCAATATTGATCAAATGTTGATCATTACGTCAGGCCAGCCGGGCTTCAATGCCGGGCTGGTAGACCGTTACCTCGTGGTAGCGGAAACCCTGGGAATCATCCCCATCATTGTGTTGAATAAAATCGACCTGCTGGACAAGGCCGGGCGCACCACGCTGGAAGCGCAGCTGGATGAGTACGGGCAGATTGGCTATACCACGGTCCTGACCAGCACCTTAACCGACCATGGTCTGGATTTGCTGTTGCCGATCCTGTATCACCGGACCAGTGTCTTTGTCGGCCAGTCCGGCGTCGGTAAATCATCGCTGATTAATGCCATCCTGCCGGATGCCAAAGCGCGCGTCGGAGAGATTTCAGAAGCGACCGGAAAAGGTACCCATACCACAACAACCGCCTGGCTCTATCACCTGCAGGACAACAAAGGCGATGTCATTGATTCGCCCGGCATTCGTGAATTCGGATTATGGGAAATCACCTCACACCAACTGGCACAGGGATTCCGCGAATTCCGGGACTATGCCGCGCAATGCCGGTTCCGGGATTGTATTCATACTGGGGAACCGGGTTGTGCCGTGGCCGCTGCCGCGAGGGACGGCGCGATCTCGCAGCGGCGGTTCGATTCCTACCACCGAATCATGACAACCCTTGCCGAGAGTAACGGGCAACCCGCCTGATAAACCGGTGTTCGGCAGGATAATTACCCTGGCGAATGTGGCTGGGTCGTGCTGGGTCATACTGAAACACACCGGGTAGGACCGGAATATCCGGCCGGGCGTCGTAGAGCCCGTTTGATTCGGGCAAATCAGAGTTCGGAGCGACCGCTCAGGGCCTGCGACAGCGTACTGCTGTTGGCGAATTCCAGTTCGCCACCCATAGGCACACCATGCGCGATGCGCGTGACCCGGATCTTCCTTTGCTTGACCATATCCGCGATGTAGTGGGCCGTGGCTTCCCCTTCCACTGTTGGGTTGGTTGCCAAGATCACCTCAACCACCTCCCCTTCATCCAGCCGCCGGGCCAGCTGGTCCAGACCGATATCATTCGGGCCGATGCCATCCAGCGGCGACAGGTGGCCCATCAGAACATAGAACAGGCCCCGGTACTCGGTCGCCTGCATGATCGCCTGTACATCAATAGGTGATTCCACCACACATAACTGACTGCGATCCCGCTTGGGACTCGCACAGACATTGCACAGTGCAGATTCACTCAGGGTACGACACTGTTCGCAATGGCCAATCCGTTCCACGGCTTCATTGAGTAAGGTTGCCAGCTGGCGGGCGCCATCCCGATCCCGCTCAAGCAGATGATAGGCCATTCGCTGCGCCGACTTGGGGCCGACACCCGGCAAGCAGCGCAAGGCTTCGACTAACTGGCCGATGAGTGGGGTCGACATCCGCTCAGAACGGTAATTTGAATCCACCCGGCAGACCCATCCCCGAGGTGAGACCGGACATCCGTTCTTCCACGGTTTTTTCCACCTGCCTCACTGCGTCATTCATTGCTGCCGCTACCAGGTCCTCGAGCATTTCCTTGTCGTCCATTACGCTGTCGTCAATATTGACCCGCTTTACATCATGCCGACAGGTCATCACCACACTCACCAGACCGCCGCCGGCCTGTCCGGTGACTTCAATCGTCGCCATTTCTTCCTGGGCCTTCTGCATATCGGCCTGCATTTTCTGGGCCTGTTTCATCAGATTGCCGATTCCACCTTTCATCGCGTTGTATCCTCTTTCGTTGTCAGTCTGTAGGTTGCACAGTACTGGTTTTAACCTGTCCGTCAAACGCGTCAAGGATCGACTGGACATTGGGATCCGCCTGGATAGCGGCTTCCGCCCCGGCCTGTTTTTCCGCTGCCAGGCGGGCTTCGCGGGCAGCCGGGCTTTCACCCACCACCTCCCCGATCTCGATAAGCAGCCTGACTGGCCGGCCAAGGCATGCGGTCAGGGCCTCTGCCAGCGTCGCCTCACGTTCTTTCGTCAGGAGCGGGGCGTTTGCTGGCGCCAGAACCAGCTGGATCGCTCTGTCGTCCTGCTTCTGCAGCACACAGTGTGCCGCCAGTTGCCGTGTAATTCCGCCCAGATCAAGCCTGGCAAAAAGCTGGTACCACTCCTCACCGTTTGCACTGGCCGGTTCGGCTTGATACGACGTGTCCGGTTCGGCCGGTTCTGCCATCAAAGAATCGGCAGTCGGTGGCGCCGGGGCGGTCTCTTGTACCGCCGGGGTCGAGGCGGTCTTGGGTGTGGCCGGGGTCGAGACGGTCTTGGGTGTAGCCGGGGCCGGGGCGGTCTTGGGTGTGGCCGGGGCCGGAGTTTGCGCCTCAGCCGGGCGGAACGCCAACATCCTTAACAGTGCCATTTCCAGGCCGGTCCGCGGATCGGGAACCAGTGGCAGATCACGACGACCACCCAAGGCAATCTGGTAATACAATTGCAGGTCTTCCGGACCGAAACGTTCCGCCAACCCCACTAGCCGCGTTTGGTCCCCCATTGTTTCGTCCCAGGCGTCCGGCACCTGTTTGAGCAGAGCCAGGTGATGCAGGGTGGTTATCAGCTCGGCCAGTACATCCGCATAATCCGGAGCCTGCTGGGCCAGGTCATTTACCACCTCGATTACGCCGGCCCCTTCGCCGTCGGCCAGCGCATCCAGCAGCCGGAACACATGATCCTGCTCTATACTACCCAGCATGGCGCGGATCTCCTCCCCCGTCACCTTTCCGGCACCGAATGCTATAGCCTGGTCCAGCAGGCTCAGGGCATCCCGCATGCTACCATCGGCCACCCGCGCCAGTTGATGTAGAGCCACCGGTTCGCTGTCGACACCTTCCTGCTGGAGAATATGGCCGAGGTGCGCCTGAATGCGATCGCTGGGCAAACGGCGTAGATTGAACTGCAGACAGCGCGACAGGATGGTAACCGGCAACTTTTGTGGATCGGTGGTGGCAAGCAGAAACTTCACATGCGGCGGGGGTTCTTCCAGGGTCTTGAGCAACGCGTTGAAACTGCTGTTTGAGAACATGTGCACCTCATCAATCAGGTACACCTTGTACCGTCCCCGGGTCGGTGCGTACTGGACGTTGTCGAGCAAATCGCGGGTTTCATCCACCTTGGTGCGGGACGCCGCATCCACTTCGATAAGATCGACAAAACGCCCCTCATCGATCTCACGACAGGCCGTGCACTCACCGCAGGGTTTCGAGCTGACCCCCTGCTCGCAATTGAGCGACTTGGCCAGGATCCGGGCGATGGTGGTCTTGCCCACCCCCCGTGTGCCCGTAAACAGGAAAGCGTGGTGCAGGCGGTCCGTATCAAGCGCATTGATCAGGGCACGCAGCACATGTTCCTGCCCCACCATTTCCTCGAAATTACGGGGTCGCCACTTGCGCGCCAGAACCTGATAAGTCATTGATTTTTAGTAAAAGCTGTCAAAACCGGAAAGAACCTATTCTAGCCTGAATGAGTGACGAGTGACGAGGGCTGCTATCGAAAAGGTGCATAAAAGGCGGCAGCCCGTACCAGCCACACCCCGGCGCCCGAGTTCACCGCTACCGTTGCTCCCTTCCGGGCCTGGCGGGGTTCACGGCTAGTCGTCGCGAGGGGACCAATACGAGCTACCATTGAAAGGGGGAGCATTCTACCTGTTGCGGCGCGGAACCTGAACGGCTAAATGGAATTTTTTCCGCTTACCGGCTTAACGGGGGCGGCGTGATTTTCGCTCCGGTTTTCTTTCCGGTTGGTGCCCTCCAGTGCATACCAACATACATCCTGTCTACGGTAAGAAGACCGTCATGAACACCATCAATATTGACCTGTACGATGCTTGCTGCGGCAAGGATTTCAATCAGGAACGGGCGGTAATATCCCCGAGAACAATCTCATCGAGGCATGCCCAGGTTACGCCGGAACTTTCTCCTGCCGCTGATTCATTACAGATGTAGCCGCTACGAGCAGGCCAATGGTCAGTGCGTAGGCCAATACCTGAATTCCCATGGGTTGATCGACATATCCGACAAGGATGTGTAACACATGACCGATGATACTGCTCTGTGATAACAGGAAAGAAGAATCCCAGACAGCATAACCGAGTGGTGGGAACAGATCTGCCTGAACCAGATAACTGACAGCCTGAGACGCCATACCTGCTGTAAGCAGCATGATTAACCAGCCTGAGACCTGGAACAACCTGCCTATCGGGATGCGGGCGATGCCGAGGTACAACACACTGCCTGCAGCAACTCCCGCCAAAATACCCAGCGTACTTCCAATCAGCAAATCGCTGGCATTACTCCCAGCGGCAGCTAAGCCATACAGAAAAATGACTGCTTCACTCCCCTCCCGCAAGAGCGCCAGACCAATGATCAGGGCGAGAATGATGGGTTCCTTGTCGCCCGCACTGACTGCCTGGCCGACGTGTTTTATTTTCTGACTGATTTCGGCGGCATGTTTGTGCATCCACAGTGCATGCCAGGAAAGCATAATGACTGCGACAAACAGAATCGCCGCATTCATCAGTTCCTGTCCCATCCCATCGGCCATCGGTGTGATGGAGTCGGCGACAACCGCCAGGAGCATTGCGCCCAGAATGCCACCGCCTATACCGGAAATTACCCACTTCAGGCGCCCACCAACGCCGCGCGTCGCTGCCAGCATGAGGCCAATGATGAGTGCGGCCTCGAGAACCTCACGAAAAACAATAATGGCGGTGCCTAACATCCTGAATACCTCTACTTGACCACAACCCGGCCCTGGGCGGTGTCTTCGTGAAACTCACCCTTGAATTGATACACGCCGGGCGGCAAGGGGCCAATGTTAATAATCACGCTTTTGTTAGGGCCGATGATCTTCTCGCGGTGCAGAGAGTCGCTCTCGAACTCTTCGATACTGTTGTCTTTGTTATGCACTAACAGCTGAACCTTGGTGTTGGCGGGGATAGTCAGCTCGGCCGGTTCAAAACGATGGTTGGTGATGGTTAACTCGTATTGGTTTCCACTCGTTGCCAGTGCCACTGAGCTAAACACAAGCGCGATTAACACAATAATACCTTTAATTCTCATATGGTTATGTCGTTCCTGAATCAGCATGAATTAGAATGAGTTTATATTAATACGAATCATTACTATTTGCAACATATACATATAAAAGAAAATATTCCGAGTGCGAATCTAAAAAGTCGCAGACTGGTTAGCCGCGCAATGCGCCGCGTCCAGAATTCGGAAACCAGGGTAACGCCGCCCTCATACAGGCCATCGGGGTTTGCGAAACCGTACAGGACGGCCGATCTAGAGCCA
>Ga0316585_10000159_pt1 | contig 13419 bp, 6 predicted proteins | sample S_170502SCrBrC_D_FD_204517 | JGI IMG/M metagenome (GOLD analysis project Ga0316585, IMG submission 204517) | Rhizosphere microbial communities from salt marsh grasses in Alabama, United States - S_170502SCrBrC | ecosystem: Host-associated > Plants > Roots > Rhizosphere | place: USA: Alabama...
AGAGTTTCCTCCTTTAACATCGAAAAAAATTCGATTTGATCTCTCTTCTATCGATATAGTCGCATCTTTGGTAATTAAATCAACAATGCGTTGAAGGGCTTCTTCGCCAATTTTTTTTGGATCATCCTCTAAAGGGTGACGTATTATATCATCAATTTCATCTTCACTTTGAAAGTCTGTCTTCTTTTCGGTTTGATCCAAAGAAGCGGGCTTCGGTTTTTTCTCGTCCGATTCCTCTAGTTTAAAGTTCTGAGATGTTTTAGGGAGGGTAACACGAATACGCGCTTTTTTAGTGCCCACTAACCCAAAAATTCCAGTTGATCCATAGGAAATTACATCATGCTTAAGTTTTTCCCTGGGTATGTTTAATTTTTCACAGGCTTTTTTTACTGCCATTTCAACATTTTTGTCTTCAAACTCCATGCTGGGCGACATTGCTAATCCTCCGTTATTATACGTTTTTCTTCGTGATATAATACTGTTGAGCCACGGAAATGATATTGTTTACGAGCCAGTACAGAACAAGCCCCGAAGAAAAATTTATAAAAATTACCGTAAAAACAATCGGCATCATCATCATCATTTTGGCCTGGGTCGGATCCCCTGCCGGTGGTGACATTTTTTGCTGGATAAACATGGTCACCCCCATAATTATGGTTAAAACAGGTATTCCGTATGGCGGTTGCATGAATGGGACGGAAAAATTGAATCGAAAAAGACGATCCGGTGCTGACAGATCATTGATCCACCAGAAAAACGGCGCGTGCCTTAATTCTATAGCTTCATATAACATTCTATAAAGCGCAAAAAATACAGGTATTTGTACCACCATTGGAAGGCAGCCACCCAGGGGATTGACCTTATATGTTTTATACAATCCCATCATCTCTTCATTCATTTTTTTCTTATCATCTTTATATTTCTCTTTAATTTCCGCCATCAACGGTTGAATTTTTTTCATTGCAGCCATTGATTTATAGCTTTTATTTCCCAGGGGCCACAGAAGAATTTTGCTAAGTATCGTCAAAATGATAATAGCAACACCATAGTTGGGGATATAACCATATATAAAGTTCATTATATAGACGCATGGTTTGGCAAGTATATCAAACATACCGAAATTGACGGCTTTGATCAGGTCATAATCCACGGATTTTAAAACGGTCATGCTTTTTGGCCCGAAAAACAATTTGTATTTAAAAACGTGTTGAGTGTTAGGCTGGATCACTTGCTCCGGCTGAATATAGGTATTCTTTATAATTTTATCGTCGTTAAAACTAAGGTGCATTTTAGTATCCACGGCCTCGTCTGGCATAATCGCAGATATAAAATATCGATCCTGAACCGCAATCCATTTTAATTTCCCGGGATATACATCTTGTTTTTTGATTTTCTTGGTTTTAATTTGTTCGAGTTTATTATTTATCAGGGCGCTCGGTCCTTCAAAGCCATATCTGCTCACTTTTTCCGGAGCTTTTTCTAATAAAGATAACGTCAGATTGTCCTTAATGGTTTGATCGGAACCATTTCTAATGGCAACGTTAAGAGAAATCATATAGGTTTCAGGCGAAAATAAATACGTCTTTTCAATGACAACCCCCTTTGGAGATGTCCATGAAAAAGATATCTCTTTGTCTTTATTTTTAATATCTACAAAATCCTTCTTAAGATTAGTTGAAAAAACCGCATCCTCAATACCTTGAAAACTATTTCCGGCAAACCCGATGCGTACGGTTCCTTGGGACAAATCAGGATTTATCATTTCATAAAAAGGGGAATTGGGATCAATGGTTTCTCTATATTTTTTAAGGACAACGCTTTTGAACACCGCTCCTTTTTCTGAAATCTTTGCTGTATATAAGGGTAAATTTACGGTAATCGTTCGAGAAGGTTTAACCGGCTCTGTAGCAATTTCTTTTAATGGTGTTTGAGCTTTTATAGGGGGGACTTCTTTTGGTGCCTTTTGCTTTTCTGCTATCCCGGGCGTTTTCTTTGCCGGTTGTTCCGTTGACGCTTGTTCTGTTGAGGGTTGTTCTGTTTGAACGGCCTGTTGGGGAAGTTTTCCTTTATCTTTATCAACAAATAAAACGTTCCAAACAATAAAGACGAGCAAAGACAGTCCTATTGCAATAAATAATCGCACGTGTTCCATTATCCTTTATCCTCTCCAAAATTCCATACAATACATAAAAGTTTTGTTCAGACAAATTGAATTATCGGTATTTTCGGGTTCAGAGGAGAAAAATCTATGTAGGACGGTGAAAAGGCGGGCAAATTTATTCCCTCCTGAATCGGCATCCTTTATTTCGAAACCGCCCTCGAGCAGTATCATTTACACTGCTTTACGGAACTGGGTCGATTCCTCCCGGATGAAAGGGATGACACTTTAAAATTCTTTTCAAAGCAAGGAAACATCCCTTAAGAAGTCCATAACGCAAAATAGACTGATAGGCATACTCAGAACAGGTTGGATAAAAACGGCATGCAGGAGCCAGTATTGGAGACAAAATGAATTGATATGCTCTAATGAACATTAGAGCCGGTATCATAAATATTCTATTAATGCTCTAAACTCCTGGAAATATTCTTAATAACGTCTTTCAGGGATAGAAAGGCCTGCTCCGATGATAGGTCCGCGGCCCTCTTTTTAGCGATAATATTGATATCCCAATGACCTGTAATAATGTGCCTGTTTAGCCGAAAATATTCACGAGAAAATCTTTTAATCCTGTTTCTTGTAGGGGCATTTCCTACCTTTCTCGCGACAGTGACACCAAGGCGGGTTCTTTGAAATCGACCTGGAGAGAATATTGCAATAAAATGCCTGTTCTGTGCTTTTTTTCCAAAAATAGACAATTTAAGAAACTCGGAGCGTTTTAATATTCTGTCCGCCTTGGTAAAACAAAAACGCAAAAGAGACTCCTCTATTGAACCCTTTAATATCTCTTAATTTATGTTATCTGACAACCCTTTTCATACTGATAAACGGGCTCTGCCTTTTGATCTGCGCCTGTTGATAATTCTTCTGCCTTGCTTTGTCGACATTCTTTTCAGAAACCCGTGTGTTCTTGCCCGCTTAATTCTGCTAGGTTGAAATGTTCGTTTCATAAGTTATAATCCTTATTTAGACACTATAGTGATTTTCCCGTTCATTGAAAAAAGTGTTATTTATGAATTAAACCGAATATATAAATCACAAGATAACCGAGTTGTCAAGCTTCAAACTCAATCAAAATTTCATAGCAATATATTATGCTTTTTTTAAACGTTAACTAGTGTCCATCCATAAATGGTCTTTTTGCCCAATCCGCCAAATGCGGACAAGTCTCTGCGCATGCCCTGTGAAATGCGGAGCCTATTTCTCTGGGGTTATGCTCAAAAAATAATCCTCGAAATATTAAACTATGTGCCGGCTTGTCCCGGTACTTCAACGGGGTGGTTATTTTTTTCCCATGCCTTGACCTTGAACAAAAATCCTCATTTATGGATGGACACTAACTAGAAAGCTCGACACCCTTTTATTCTTTAATAATTTCAAAAATATTAAACTCTTCCATATGAAGCTTGTCGTCTGGATATATGACAACCTGCTTCCCGATAACCCGCTCAACAGAAACGATAATTTGACTTTCCTCACCATAAAGAAGTTCAGCAATTTCAGGGTTTACTCTCAGGCTGACCTTGACGCCGATCATGTCCCGTGATTCACGAAGAATTTCCCTATAGATATTGTAACATATTGTCTGTTTTGAGATAAGATATCCTTCTCCGTCACAATAAAAGCAAGGTTCGCATAGGATCCTCGTCAATGGTTTTCGAATCCGCTTTCGGGTCATTTGTATCAACCCCAACTCTGATATGGGGAGTACGTGGGTTTTACTTCTATCTTTTTTAAGCGCCTCTTTTAGTGCATTAAATACTTTTTCTTGATTCGATTTTTTTTCCATATCGATAAAATCGATAATAATGATACCCCCGATATCCCGAAGGCGGATTTGATAGGCAATTTCTTTAATTGCTTCAAGGTTGGTTTTTAGAATCGTTTCCTCCAGATTATATTTGCCGACATATCGTCCCGTGTTGACATCGATAGCCACCAACGCCTCTGTATGTTCGATCACGATATATCCGCCGGACTTTAACCACACCTTTTTTTTTAATGCTCGTGAAATATCCGCTTCTAAATTAAATGAATCAAAAATCGGCTCCAAGCCTTCATAAAACTCCACGGAATCTTTAAGGCTCGGCATGAATTCATCAAGAAAGTTTAAAATAGATTCATAGCCCGAACGGGAATCTATGATCAGTTTTTCAGCTTCATGCAACAAAAGATCCCGAACAGCACGGAGACTAACGGCCACTTCCTTGTGTAACAGATACGGTGCTGGCGCTGTTTGGTATTTCTGTTGAAGACTCTCCCACAAATTATTAAGAAACCCCATCTCATATTTAAGCTTTTCTTCCTGGATACCTTCTGCCGCTGTTCGAACAATATATCCGAAATTATTCTCACGAATAGATTCAATGGTCGCCTTTAAACGATTCCGTTCCGTATCATCTTCTATCCGTCTTGATATCCCGATATGATCTGATGCCGGCATAAGAACAAGAAATCGACCCGGAAGTGAAATGTGCGTTGTCAGCCGCGCTCCTTTTGAGCCCAGAGGCGCTTTGGCAGCTTGAACCATTATTTCTTGTCCTTCAGTAATAAGTTCTTCTATGTGTCGATCACGACGAATCGAAGAAATATTAGAATTATAAGGAATGTATTCTTCTGTAATATTATTTTTATCCAATAAATCTTCAATAGGGCTATAATTTCCACCAATGACATCGCTTACATAGATAAAGGCGGCCTGTTTTAGCCCTATATCTACAAAGGCAGCCTGCATACCCGGAAGAACCCGCTGTACCTTTCCCTTGTAAATGTTGCCGGCAATATCTGAAGCATCTCCCTGTTCTATGAAAAGCTCAGCGATGTTTCCATCTTCCAAAAGCGCTACTCTGGTTTCATGATCAGCGACATTGATGACAATTTTTTTATACATGTTTTTTTCCTGATGATTAATCTATTGTTTAACAACCACTGCCTGTTTTATCTCTTCTGTAGATAATCCGAATACCTTTTCAAGAACTTCAAACGGCCTCACTGTTTGCCCTGGTTCCGAACGAAGAATCATCCTTAGCTGATTGGGTTTGGATAAATTTAAGTTTATCACCATCTCTTTTAGGTTTATCTCTTTGATTTTCCCTTTTCGATTGAACCGTGTAACGATGAATTCCGATATGTTATTAAAATGGTTTATTTTATCTTCATCAAAAAAGCCGTTCTTTGACGTTACAATATAAATAGAAGGCTCAAACGTATGATTCGAAGACTTTGTAGAGGCAAGATGACAGCTCAGAATTCTCAATCCTTTTGGAAGATGACGGTTTAATCCGTTTACAATGGTTTTCGGTTTTACATTGTCATGTACGGATAAATAAAATGTCTCATTCAAACTCTCTATACCGATGGGAAGTGCATTTTTAAAGGATATCAATGCCTTCGGATGAAACCCTTCTGAATATTTGACAGGTATGCCGACACGTCGGATCGCACGAATAAAAATTGTAACCATTTCAAGATGCCCGAAATATTTTGCTTGATCCAGTTTGGAGAAAGATATCTTTAACTTTTTATAATCTTTTGTTTTATTACTATTTTGTTTAAGACTATCAACCGTGTCGTCTTTGTGGTCATCAAACACTTTTGGTTCAATGGTTTCAAAATCGCACACGCCGCACTGGTTACAATTGCCGTTTCGACAATCGTTTGTGAACTCACCCCTTATGGCTTTATTCCACTCGCTTATTAAGTACTCTTTTGACACCAAACTATCAATATGATCCCACGGTAATGGTTCGATAATATCTCTATAACGTGTTGTAAAAAAATCAACATCTATTCTTTCATCTAAAAAAGAGGCTACCCATGACTCATATCTAAACTTGTCACTCCAGCCATCAAATTTACATCCTTTTTTATATGCATTTACCAACAAACGACTGAGGCGCCGGTCTCCTCGTGCCCAAAGTCCTTCAATAATACTTACTTCAGGATTCTGCCATTTTAATCGAATGCCTGGTATCTTTAGTTTCTTTTTTAACCATTCTATTTTATGTTTTGATTCGTCCAATGAAATTTGTGATGACCACTGAAAAGGTGTGTGAGCCTTTGGAATAAACGTAGCAATACTGACGTTGATTTGACTTTTTCGTCTATTTTTAAGGTTGACCGGTTTGAGCTTTTTCACAAGATCGACGATCGCCTTTAAGTCGTCATCAGTTTCTGTGGGTAGGCCAACCATAAAATAGAGCTTAACAACCTGCCATCCCAATAAAAAGGCATTATTTACCGTGTCTATAATGTCTTTTTCCGTTATATTTTTATTAATCACGTCTCGAAGCCGCTGACTTCCTGCTTCCGGTGCTATTGTAAAACCGGTTTTCCTGACTTTTTTTACAAGGTTCATCATGTCGGGAGTTAATGTTCCAGCCCTTAAAGAAGGAAGGGATATCGCAATACGGTCATTCTCATATCTTGACATCATGTTTTTCATTAATTGTAAAATACAACTATAATCCCCTGTACTTAAAGATAAAAGTGATATGTCCTCATAACCGGTCGCAGCAACAGAGGCATCTGACAGCGAAAGAAGTGTCTTTAAAGATCTTTCACGGACCGGTCGGTATATCATTCCGGCTTGGCAGAACCGGCATCCTCTAGTGCATCCTCTTGAGATTTCGAGCCTTAATCGATCATGAATTGGTTTGCCGTATGGAATAATCGGTGTATCGGGAAAAGGCGCTTTGTTAAGATCGCCAACAACTGCTTTTGTAATTGTATCATAATCCAGATATCTTGGCGTAAGTATCTGAAAGCCATAATGATCAATTTGTGGACTAAAAAACTCAGGGATATAGACGCCTTTAATATGAGACCACTGTCTCAAAAGGGTCTCTTTTTCGCTGTTGTCTTCTGTTTTCCATTCAAACCACGCCTCGCACATTTTTAGGATAACTTTTTCACCGTCTCCTATCACGATGGCATCAAAAAAGTCCGCCATCGGCTCTGGATTACATGTACAAGGACCACCTGCAATAACAAATGGAAATGAACCATCCCGCTGTCGTGCAAGAAATGGAATTCCTGCCAGATCCAAAATGCTAAGTATATTCGTATAATTAAGCTCATAAAGAAGGCTAAAACCAATAATATCGAACTCGTTTAACGGTTTTTTTGATTCCATGGAAGCAACCGATAGGCCGGATGATCTGAGATAGTCCTCCATATCGGGTGCAGGAGCAAAAACCCTTTCAGCAGCAATCTTTGGGTGGCTGTTAAGAATATGGTAGAGTATCTGAAGTCCGAAATGAGATGTTCCGATCTCATATAGATCCGGAAAAACAAGTGCAAAAAATAAGTCCATCTGGCTGTGATCTTTTTTTATGGTGTTGACTTCAGAACCTAAATATCGGCTGGGTTGCTCTATTAAGGGTAAGATATCTTGAATGCTTTTTATACTCATGATATATATTTTCTTAAAAATAAAACAATGTAAACTGCCAACGGAAATCCATGGCCGGAAAATAGGTTACGCTTAATCGTAATATACCGGAGCTCAAAATGCCAGAAATAAAATCATCAAACAATCCCCTTATCTTTTCGGTGATTTCCCTTTTTGTTTTTTTTACCCTGTATTTTCTTATTGCACCAGCCACTCTTAACGCTGAAAATGAAAATCTGCGCGAAAGCGCAGTTGTGAAAGCCATTCGAAAAGTCAGTCCCGCGGTGGTTAACATAAGCTCGGAGTCTGAGGTTCGCAAGCGTGTAAATCCATTTTACGGGTTCGGGATGGATCCTAATTTCGACTCTTTTTTTAGAGATTTTTTCGATCCTGGATTCGAACAAAAATATAAACGGACCAGCCTTGGATCCGGGGTCATTATTGATGGCAAAAGGGGATTTATTCTTACCAACAAACACGTTATTATAAAAAGTTCTACAATTACAGTTGCTTTAAAAGACGGTCGGGAATTTAAAGCACAGGTTATAGGTGCAGATCCTGATTCCGATCTTGCTGTGTTGCGTATTTCCCCAAAGAAAGATCTTCCTGCAATTGATATGGGCAATTCAGACAATCTTATGATCGGTGAAACAGTGATCGCCATCGGAAATCCTTTTGGTTTCTCAAACACCGTAACAACCGGTGTTGTCAGCGCTACAAATCGAAGTATTAAGGTTGACGATACATTCTATCACGATTTTATCCAGACGGACGCTTCCATTAATCCGGGTAACAGCGGGGGACCGCTATTGAATATATATGGCGAACTTATCGGCATTAATACCGCCATATATGCAAAAGCCCAAGGAATCGGGTTTGCCATCCCCATAAATAAAGCCAGAAGGATTGTAACAGATCTTATTAAATACGGAGAGGTTATACCGGCCTGGATTGGTGTTATCGTACAAGATTTAGATCACGAACTGGCCCAATACCTTAATGCGACAAATGTTAAAGGGGTTTTTGTTAAAAAAATTGAAACGACTAGCCCTGCCCATAAGGCCGGAATTCACGAAGGAGATATTATACGATCTATCGGATCTCGAAAAATTCTTTCTCAAAACGATTTTAATACGGCTATGAGCAACATTTCTGCTGGAGAAACCATTAAAATAACCATTTGGCGTGACGGTAAAACAAAAGAGATATCAGTAAAATCTTCATCCTTTCCAATGGAATTGGCTTTAGACCTGGCTAAACATATCCTCGGTGTTTCCGTAAAAAATCTTTCCAAGAAAAATCGATATATTTATAAGACTTATGCTCAAAAAGGCGTGGTGATTGCGGAAATTAATCGCCATTCATATCTTGCCCGTATCGGCGCTCGGCCCGGTGATGTCATTCGGCAGATGGATGAATTAACGATAAAAAACATTGATGACTTTAAAAAGGCGATTGTTAAATACCGTAAAAAAACGTCTTTGGTAATCGTTTTGCAGCGCCAAGATCAGCTGTATAATATTACCATCAAGTTATAATCCATAAAAGTTATTTATTATGGAGGGTTATGATGAAACGCACAAAAATCGTGAAATTGCTTCAATCAAAAACCCCTATTGATCATGTTCTTTTAAAGGGATGGATCCGAACCCGGCGTGATTCAAAAAATTTCTCATTTATTGAAGTCAACGACGGATCCTGCCTGAAAAATATTCAGATAATTGCTGACAATACGATGAAAAATTACGACGATATCACTAGGCTCTCAACTGGATCCGCCGTTTCTGTTTTCGGAAAACTTTCAGAATCAAAAGGTTCCGGGCAAAAATGGGAAATTATAGCGGAAAAAGTTGAAATTTTAAATGTCGCCCCCGAAACATACCCCCTTCAAAAAAAACGTCACACAGACGAATTTTTAAGAACCATCGCTCATTTAAGACCTCGAACCAATAAATACGGCGCAACATTTCGAATCAGATCGGAGTTATCCTATGCGATTCATAACTTTTTTCGAAACAAGGGATTTAAATATATCCATTCACCCATCATTACCGGTTCAGATTGTGAAGGGGCAGGAGAGCTGTTCCGCGTAACAACACTGGCTCTGGACAAATTGCCTTTTATAGATGGTAAAACAGATTTCACCAAAGATTTTTTCGGTAAAGAGGCAAATCTAACCGTATCCGGGCAGCTGTCCGCAGAGATGTTTGCTCTTGCTCTTGGGGACGTTTATACCTTCGGCCCTACATTTCGAGCTGAAAACTCTCACACCAGTAGGCATGTTGCAGAATTTTGGATGGTTGAACCGGAGATGGCGTTTTGTGATTTACAAGGAAATATGGATCTTGCTGAAGAAATGATAAAATATTTAACACGATTTGTTCTTGAAGAATGTCATGATGATATTGAACTCTTTGGAAAATATGTGGATAAAACCTTAATAAAAACCCTGGACAATGTCGCATCGTCCGATTTTAAGCGTATTTCCTATAGCTCGGCCGTAGACATATTAAAAAAATTCGAAAAAAAATTTGAATATGAGATCGATTTTGGAAAAGACCTTCAGACCGAACACGAACGCTATTTAACTGAACAATATTTTAAAAAACCTCTAATTGTCTATGACTATCCCAAAACCATAAAACCATTTTATATGCGGTTAAACGATGATGATCAGACTGTAGCGGCTATGGATGTTCTTGTGCCTCGTATTGGTGAAATTATTGGTGGAAGCCAACGCGAAGAACGCCTTGGTATGCTTGAAAATCGGATGGATGAGATGGACCTTCCAAAAGAGAATTACTGGTGGTATCTGGATTCAAGGCGTTTCGGATCTGTTGAACACAGTGGATTTGGTCTTGGATTTGAACGATTGCTGATGCTGGTAACCGGTATCAGTAATATCCGGGATGTTATTCCCTTCCCAAGGACACCGAATAGTATAGAATTCTAAAAGATGTCCATCCAGAAATGGACACCCATTATGTCTACTTTATTTTAAATTCATGGATTGACACTAACTATAGAAGTGGTTTCAAAATATTCAATCAGGTTCAAGGTCAAGGCGGACTGGGGCGACCAACCGCAGGAATATTGTGAATATTTCGAGGATTGGGCGGCTCAGTTCAACGCAGAGATTGAGCCCGAGGGGAGGTTTTGAAACCACTTCTAATCTTTCATACACCTTAATTTCGCCAGTTCTTCTGCATAGCCATAAAGGTGAAGCCCCTTGCTTTCGACAATCATTTCACCGTCTTTTACGCCGATCTCACCGGCCATATATTCTTTTAGATTTTGAATTCCAGCCAAGTTCGCCGGCATTCCTCCCCAAAGATCCCATGATCGAAAATATACAAAGAAATGTAGTGTGTCATCCTGAATTCTTGTATCTATGGCTCGTAAACATGGTGGGTCTAATAGGGTAAGGTCCGAAGGATGTGCCACTTGAAGCACCATCTGGTTATTTCTGCTTCCGAATTTTTGATAAGTTTGAATAATCCATTCGATTTGATTGAGATAAAGTTGGCCATCTTCTTCAAAAACAGCCTTTCCATCTATAGCTCTTTTGTCTATTATCTCTTTGTTTTCTTTATTCCACCATATTAACTTTTCCTCTGAAATCGGTGCCCGGGTTAACCTTTCTCCGTATGTATAGGATTCACCCGGTTCTTTTTGTCCGGTCATGATATATTCAATATACGATCTATCATAACCTTCGCCGCCGTATATATAAGCTTCCTCCACTGGATTTGGTATACCACATGATGGCGGTATATCGGGTAAAAGTGGTTGGGTTCCCGGATATTTTACGTGTCCGGTAAAAAAATCATATTCGAGCCTGGTCTGCCCTTCATAACTCCCACGATCGATTTTAAATTTTCTACCCTGATCGAGTATATCATGAACTGCTTGAAACCAAAGGTCCGGTAAATCTCTTGCTTGAATTTTATGAATGTACATTTTTTATCCTGTCTCTAAAACCAGATTTTATTAGAACATATCTCAAAAATAAGATTTGAGTTCAGGGCAAGGCGTTAAACTGTTAAAAAGCGGAGAATACACGTAGTATGTGAGTATTTTAAAGAGTTTAACAACACAGCTATGGGCGCTTAGATTGTTTTTGAAATAGGTTCTACGTAAATTGATCGATTAAAGTCTTTATTCCTGTTTAAACGCTCCGTATGGATTTTATATATCCAACATGCTCACTTCAAGGGCATTGTCATTGATAAATTCTCTTCGAGGCTCTACATGTTCTCCCATGAGAACGGTAAAAATTTCATCTGTTTCTACGGCGTCTTCAACCTTGACTTGTAACAGCGTTCTTTTGTCCGGATTCATTGTAGTTTCCCAAAGTTGGTGTGGATTCATTTCACCAAGACCTTTATATCTTTGGATGCTAAGCCCCTTTTTTCCTTCATTAATAAAATAGGAAAGCAATTGTTCTTTATCATCAATCCGTAGAGCTTTTGTATCATCTTCTTTATTGTAAATAAAAAACGGCGGTTTATCGTTTTTAAATATATTTTTGCTTAACATCATACCTTTTTGAAAATCTTTTGAATAAACAAGGTTTCTGTTGATATTCAACGGTTTTATCTTCTTCGATAAATCGAAAACTTTTAACTCCTTATGTTTATTAAAAGATGGCTTAGCGGTCATTTCATAAATATTTCTTTCATTATTCCATATAATGTCGCTGGTATCATATTCATTTTTATTCAGGGTGTTTTTAAGTTCCAACATTTTTTCTTTTTCTTGCAGAAAATCTTTATTTTCAACCCTTTCTTTAAAAAGTAATTCAATTAACTCGCTGATCATTCCTTTTTCTTTAAATCGCGATATAATGGAAAAATATTCAGATAAATTTGCCAAAAAAATATAAAGATTATGTTCCGATAAAATTTCTTCGCTTTCACCTAATTTTACATTTTTCTTATTACATATCCTTTTTAAGATATGATCATTCAACCCTTTCTCATTTTTTAGATAAACTTCTTTCTTTCCTTTCCCCAATTTAAATAAAGGGGGTTGTGCAATGTACAGGTATCCATTATCTATCATCTCGGGCATATGCCGGTAAAAAAATGTTAATAGAAGTGTTCTGATGTGAGATCCATCAACATCAGCATCTGTCATAATAATTGTTTTATGATACCTTATTTTTTCGATGTCATATTCTTCCTGACCGACACCGGTCCCAAGAGCGGTAATTATATTTTTAATTTCTTCACTTCTTAATATTTTATCAAATCGAGATTTCTCAACATTTAAGATTTTTCCTTTTAAAGGTAAAATGGCTTGAAATTTTCTATCGCGCCCCTGTTTTGCACTGCCGCCAGCAGAGTCACCTTCAACAATAAAAAGCTCTCTTTCTGATGGATCCGACGCCTGGCATTCGGCAAGTTTCCCCGGAAGTGTTGAATCTACAAGAGCCCCTTGTTTTCTGGCGAGATCTCTGGCACGTTTGGCTGCATCTCTAGCCCGTGAGGCATCCACAGCCTTAGCAATTATTTTTTTTGCTACGGATGGATTTTCCTCTAAAAAAATACTCAACTTCTCATTGACTAAAGATTCAACAAGCCCTTTGACTTCACTGTTGCCGAGTTTTGTTTTTGTTTGGCCTTCAAACTGCGGGGATTTAATTCGGATACTGATCACAGCTGTTAAACCTTCCCTAATATCGTCTCCACCGATTTTTGCTTTAAGGTTTTTGGGAAGGTTTCCATTGGTTAAATATTGATTAATGGTGCGTGTTAATGCCGCCTTGAAGCCGATAAGATGAAAACCCCCTTCAATCGTATTGATATTATTTGCAAAAGAAAATATTTTTTCTTTAAAAGTATCATTATACTGAATAGCCACTTCT
>Ga0316585_10000160_pt1 | contig 13339 bp, 9 predicted proteins | sample S_170502SCrBrC_D_FD_204517 | JGI IMG/M metagenome (GOLD analysis project Ga0316585, IMG submission 204517) | Rhizosphere microbial communities from salt marsh grasses in Alabama, United States - S_170502SCrBrC | ecosystem: Host-associated > Plants > Roots > Rhizosphere | place: USA: Alabama...
GCTCCAGTTTCACCATATGCCGGACGATCTGGTAGGTCAGCCAGGCGAGTTTGTTGATAATCACCATTGGCGTTCCAATCAGGGCAATTTCCAGGGTGACCGTGCCGGACACCGTTACGATGGCATTACAGGCCTGCATAACATCATAGGGCCGGCCGGCTACCGTGACGACGGATAGCGCCGGATGTCGGGCAAGATAGGGTTCGAGCTCTGCACCGGTCAGGGTCGAGGCGATGGGTAGCAGAAATTGCAGATCCGGAAACTGGCGTTTGAGTCGTTCGGCACTGTTCAGGATAATCGGCAGCAGACGGCGGATTTCACTCTTACGGCTGCCCGGAAACAGACCCACCACTGGGCAGTCCGAATCCAGACCGAATTGTCGAAGCAGGGTGGTGCGATCGGCGCTGGCATGGACTTCATCGGCCAGCGGGTGCCCCACATATCTTACCGGGACCTGGTGGCGGGAATAAAAATCTGCCTCGAAAGGAAATACCACCGCCATCATATCGACAATCCGGCGAATTTTCCTGACCCGGCCCTGACGCCAGGCCCAGACCTGGGGACTGATGTAAAACAGGACTTTGACCCCGGCGTCCTTTGCCGTTTGGGCCAGGCGCAGGTTGAAATCGGGATAATCGGTCAGGATCAGCAAATCGGGGGGATCGCTGTGCAGCAGTTCACGCATGCGATTGAGGGCAGCAAATATCACCTTGCGATGGACCAGCACCTCAATCAGGCCTACCACCGCGAGCTCGGAGGAATCAACCAGTATGTTGACACCGGCCTGGCGCATCTCGCTGCCGCCAATACCGTAAAACCGGATCTCCGGATGTGTCTTTCGCACACCGTTAACCAGCCGTGCGGCGTGCAGATCGCCGGAGGCCTCGCCGGCAATGATCATGACCCGCTTCATGGCAATCTTTACACTGCCGATTTGATGATCTCGGTAATCGAAGAAATCTGATCGTCAGTCAGCTCCGGGTAAATGGGCAGAGACATGCAGCGGCGACTGATATCTTCAGTGACGGGTAATGAAACACCCCGGCAGATATCGGCGAAGACTTTTTGCTGATGCAGGGGTATCGGGTAGTACACGGCCGAGCCAATATGATTGTCAGTGAGCTTCTGCATAATGGCATCGCGCTGCTCGGACAGGATGGTGTACTGGTGATAGACGTGATTCCCGATTCCATCTTCATGCGGCGGAGTGACCACATCCTTGAGCAGACGGCTATAGGTGTGGGCAGCGCGTCGGCGTTCCTTGTTGTAGCTGGCAAGGCGTTTCAGCTTGGTCCGTAGCACGACGGCCTGCAGCTCATCCAGGCGGCTATTGAAACCGATAATGTCATGGTGATAACGCACTTTACTGCCGTGATTGCGCAGCATGCGCAGTGTTTCGGCCAGCGAGTCATCATTGGTGGTTACCATACCGCCATCACCATAGCAGCCCAGATTTTTGCTCGGAAAGAAACTGTGACAACCTGCCAGGCCGATGGTGCCTGTCATCTGGCCGTTAATGTCAGCACCGATGGACTGGGCGCAATCCTCAATCACCATCAGGTCGTGTTGTGCAGCGATGGCCATGATGGCGGCCATGTCCGCGGGCTGTCCGAACAGGTGCACCGGCAGAATGGCCCGGGTTTGCGGGGTAATTGCGGCCTGAATCAAATCCGGATCGATATTGAATGTGTCGGGCCGGACATCGACATAGACAGGCGTGGCACCAACATAACTTATCGCCTCAGCCGTGGCGATAAAGGTGAATGAAGTGGTAATGACTTCGTCGCCGGGACCGATGCCGGCGCCGAGTAAAGCCAGATGCAGGGCATCGGTACCCGAGGCGCACGTGATGGCGTGTTTGACACCAAGGAAATCAGCCGCTTCATTTTCAAAGGCCTGTACATTTGGGCCGAGAATGAAGGAGGTGTTTTCAAACGTATCTTCGAAACCCTTGTTGATTTCGTCCTTTAGTGTTTGATACTGACCCTTGAGGTCAACCATTGGAATCATGCTTGTGTACCTGTCTTGAAAAAAGAGATTGGTTTATTACCCGGCAGAAATGGATAGATAGTGTCCGGCCTACTGCTTGCCAAGCAGGTGGCTGATCTCCGTGGCGGTTTCCAGCGCGCGCAATCCATCCTCACCGCTGACGATGGCCGGTTGTTGTGTAATGATGCTGTTTAAAAATGCAGAAATCTCAGCCTGCAGCGCGTCGCCCTGTTCAAATTCACGCACCGTGCTGTCTATTTCCGCAATGCCGGGAAATGTCTCGCCTTCGCCCTTGCGATGCACGCCCAGTTTTTTATTTTGAAAATCGATGGTGATATACGCATCAGATTGAAAAATCCGCATTTTTCGTTCACTCTTCATACTGACCCGGCTGGCGGTGACATTGGCGACGCAACCATTTTCAAACTGGATCCGGGCATTGGCGACATCGATGTCGCTGGATAGCACCGGTACGCCATTGGCCTGGATACTCTTCACCGGGGAACGGACAAAATCAAGGATGATATCAATGTCATGGATCATCAAATCCAGAACAACATTGACATCAGCGCCGCGCGGGTTGAAGGAGGCGATACGCAGGGACTCGATAAACTGGGGTTGATGTAACTCGTTTTCAAGCGCCATGATTGCCGGGTTGAAACGTTCCAGGTGACCAACCTGGAAGACAAGTCCCTGTTGTCTGGCAATGTTGACGAGCTCCCGCGCCTGTTCAATCGTCGAAGTAATGGGTTTTTCCAGTAACACGTGGATACCGTTTTCCAGAAAGACACGCGCCACGTCATAGTGTTTCTGGGTCGGAACCACGATGCTGACCGCATCAACCGTGCCGATCAGATCATGGATGTCGGTGACAGACCTGACACTGTATTCCTCGGCAATGGCATGGACGATGTCGGCGCGGGTGTCGCACACTGCGACCAGTTCGGATTCGGGCAGGCGGGCATATTTTTGGGCATGGAATTTCCCCAGATAACCGACACCGATGACGGCGGTTTTAACTGTTTGCATGGTCAGAAGCCGGACAACAGAGTTGGTAGTAAATACATAATGACTTGAATAACCGCGGATAATAATGCTAATAGTCGCACTTTACATGTGTAAAATCAATTACATAACACCATTTCACAGAACCTGGATTCGTGCTATCAGCCGTGTTTGAACCTATTCAGTTTAACTTTGATACGGGTACCCGCCTGCTCGCCGGGGTGGATGAAGTGGGGCGTGGGCCACTTGCCGGCCCGGTCGTCGCTGCCGCGGTGATTCTTGACCCGGCCCGGCCGGTTGTCGGGCTGGCAGACTCCAAGCAACTGACCGCGGCGCGACGTGAAACGCTAGCCGACCAAATTCAGGATTACGCAATGGCCTGGGCGCTGGGTCGGGCCGAAGTCGATGAAATTGATCAGATCAATATCCTGCAGGCCAGCTTGTTGGCTATGCGACGAGCGGTAGCGGCGCTCCAACCGGCCGCCGAGTACGCGCTGATTGATGGCAATCGCCTGCCGAGTCTCGACTGTGCGGCAGAGGCGGTAATCAAGGGCGACGCGCGAGTGGCCGTCATCAGTGCGGCTTCGATTATCGCGAAGGTTGCACGCGACCGTGAAATGGTTATGCTTGATGCGACATACCCGGGATATGGTTTTGCGAAACACAAGGGCTATCCCACTCGTGAGCATTTGCAAGCACTAGGCAACCTGGGTGTGTGTGAAATCCACCGGCGTTCATTCCGGCCGGTCAAACGCATCCTTGAGCAATTTGAATGATCGCGTGCCGGTGTTTGTTTTTAACAAGATTTGAGGTATAACAAGCACAGGTTTATGGGGTTGGAGCCCAAGACCCGAGTTACAGGACAAACAAGATCGTCGACACTACCATGCCCATACCGCTCATTTTACGTCTGGATAACAACGGCCAGCCAGTCAAATGGATTCCCTGGCAAGAGGCGGTGTGTATCTATGCGCGTCGCCGGGTGGCATGGACGGCCGGTGAGCATAATTTCCATTTGCGGGGCGGACTGTCACGTCATACGGGTGAGCGTAGTATCATCCAGATCAACTCCATCATTGCAGTGAAGGGGGAATACAAACGTCGGTATCGGTATAACACCCCTCCATTGACCAACCGTGAACTGTTTCGACGTGACAAGCACACCTGCCTGTACTGTGGTCGTGAATGGCGGGATAGCATGCTGACACGTGACCATATTCTGCCCATCTCACGGGGCGGTCGCGATCACTGGCGGAATGTTGTGACGGCCTGCAAACGATGCAATACCCGTAAGGGGAGTCTGACCCCGGACGAGGCCCATATGCCGTTATTGGCGATTCCTTACGTGCCAAACCTTGCCGAATACCTCGCATTGCACAATCGCCGTATTCTTGGCGATCAGATGGAGTTTCTGAAAATGCAGTTTAGTGATCTGAGTCGCGACTGGTATCTGCAATAAAACGGCGTGGCAACGAAACTAACCTGCCTGATCAGTTCCTGCCGTATCCTTCTCCGCGCGCAAGTTTGCGTTCCCATTCAAGTGCGGTTTCCACGATCGTTGTCAGATTATCGTAGCGCGGTTCCCACCCCAGCGCATCGCGGATTGTACTGGCTTCTGCTATAAGGGAGGCGGGATCGCCGGGCCGGCGAGGTTCTTCAATGATCTTGATGTTCACGCCACTGACCTCTTTTACAGTGTCCAGCATTTCACGTACGCTATAACCGTGTCCGTAGCCACAGTTCAAAGTGGTTGAAACACCACCATTCCGCAAATATCCAAGCGCCTTGATATGGGCCTCTGCCAGATCCATGACATGAATGTAGTCCCTTACGCCTGTTCCGTCCGGAGTAGGGTAGTCAGTACCGAATATTGAAACAACCTCACGCTTGCCGACCGCGGCTTCACAGGCAACCTTGGTTAACAAGGTCGCCTCGGGTGTTGATTGCCCGATGGCACCATCTGGGTCGCTTCCGGCAACATTGAAATAGCGTAAAGCCACGTATTTCAGCTCACCGGCAAACGCGAGATCACGCAGCATCCACTCGGACATCAGCTTTGAGGTGCCGTAAGGGTTGATGGGGGCGAGCGGTGTATTTTCTTTTACAACGTCACCTTCCGGGATGCCATAAACAGCAGCTGTGGATGAAAAGATAAAATGTTTGATGCCATTGTCCTGGCAGCATTCCAGCAAGGTGCGGGTATTGCAGGTATTGTTAGCGTAATATTTCAGTGGATTTGAAACGGACTCGGGAACGATAGTGTGCGCAGCAAAATGCATAACAGTATCAATACCGTGCTCCCGCATGATACGCGAGACCAGCTCCTTGTTGCCGGTATCACCTACAACAAGCTCCCCATGGAGCACGGCACTTTCGAAACCTTTGGATAAATTATCAAGAACCACAACGCGTTCATGATTGTCACCAAGTAATTTGACGACATGACTACCAATATAGCCGGCACCGCCGGTGACCAGAATCGAACCTGTATTCATCGGATAATAAAATCTTGGTTTGGAGTGGAATTATCTACTGTATAAAAATACCGCGTTCTTCCAGCAAGGCTATTACTTGATTAACGCACTCTGATAGTGAATTTTCACCGGTATTGACGACCAGCTCCGGTTTATCGGGGTCTTCGTATGGCGATGAAATGCCAGTGAAATTCTTAATCAGACCCTTGCGAGCTTTTTTATACATACCCTTGGTATCACGCTGTTCACAGACGGAGAGGGAAGCATTGCAGAATATTTCCAGAAAATCGCCATGTGGTACCAGGTTGCGGACAATTTCGCGGTCCGTTTTGAAGGGGGAAATAAATGCGGTAAGAACGATGGTGCCGGCATCGAGAAAGAGTTTGGATACATTTCCGATGCGGCGAATATTTTCCTTTCGATCAGACTCTGAAAAGCCGAGATCGCCATTGAGGCCATGCCGCACATTGTCACCATCAAGCACGTAGGTACGGCACTTGCGCTGATGAAGTTCTTCCTCCACGGCGTGGGCAAGGGTGGATTTGCCGGAGCCGGAAAGGCCCGTGAACCACAATATGACACTCTTGTGCTGGTTAAGCGTTTCACGCCGTTCTCGGGAAACAGACGCATGATGCCAGACGCCGTTAGTGCTTTTTGGTTCGGCTAGGTTTGTTTTCAGATTCATTGATGGCGACTGCCTCCGGATAACAATTTAATAAAGTAGCAAACGACTGGAATTAGATAGGAGTCTACTTCTAACCAACTTCCGTGTTTGCGGGTAACATGTTCTGTACTTAAATATAGGCGTTCTTTGTTTAACATCCAGTATGGCCTGATTTCAGGGATCATTGTATAGACAAAAAGTTTTAGTACGATGTGCTTTTCCGGCATACGGCGTAAATCGCACATTACGACAACAGCCTGACCCGGTCGTTGCTCGTCTTCGCTACACACCTACATTAAGGCGATTATACTGTTAATCCGACCGGAACCCGTATTAATCCGGACGCGGCTCCAAACTGGCCGACCGGCTGTCGAATGGGGACAATTACGCCTGTCAAGTCTTGCGTGGCAGCTCAATTGATCTGACACTGTTGGCCATGCCCCAGCAGTACGTACATCTCCATCTGCACACTGAATATTCCCTGGTCGACGGGGCTGTCCGCGTCAAACCGCTGGTACGGGCTGTGGCCGACGCCGGTATGCCGGCAGTTGCGGTTACCGACCAATGCAACCTGTTCGCGATGGTTAAATTCTATCGGGCGGCCATCGCGGCAGGGGTAAAGCCCATTGTCGGGGTGGATGTCTGGATTGAGAACATTCAGGAAGCAGCTTCCCCGACTCCCCTGGTGTTATTGTGCCAGGATGCGACCGGTTACCGTAACCTGACAGAGCTGGTTTCCCGCACCTACCTCGAGGGTCAGCATCGTGGTCAGCCGATACTGGAAAAAGCCTGGCTTGATGGTCATACGAAGGGTCTTATCGCCTTGTCGGGTGGCAAAGCGGGCGACATCGGCCAGGCGCTGCTGGCTGGTAATGCCGAGCTTGCGCAAGCTTGCCTGGATGACTGGCGTAGTCTGTTTCCGGATACCTTTTATATTGAACTGCAACGCACCGGGCGGGAGGGTGACGAGGCGTATCTCCATGCCGCGGTTGCGCTGGCGACCAGTAGTGGGACACCCGTGGTGGCCACCAATGACGTGCATTTCCTGCAAAGCGGAGACTTCGAGGCCCATGAAGCACGCGTGTGTATTCATGATGGCCGTACTCTTGCCGATCCGCGCCGCCCACGCCGATATTCCTCGCAACAATACCTGCGTAGCGCGGAGGAAATGATCGAGTTGTTCGCTGATCTGCCGGAGGCGATTGAAAACACGGTCGAAATCGCCAAGCGTTGTAATCTGGATTTGACCCTGGGTGAGAATTTTCTGCCTGATTACCCGATACCCGCAGGTCTGACCATCGAGGCGTTTCTCGCCGAAGAATCACGCAAGGGGCTCGAACAACGCCTGGCGAACTTGTTTGATAGCTCGGCCCCGGATTTTGCCGAGCAGCGCCGGATCTACGATGCACGGCTGGAACTGGAACTGGGCGTGATCAATGCCATGGGTTTCCCAGGATACTTCCTGATCGTGGCCGACTTCATTCGTTGGGCCAAGACGCATGATATCCCGGTGGGACCGGGGCGCGGCTCCGGGGCCGGCTCACTGGTAGCCTATGCTCTGACGATCACTGATCTTGATCCTATCGCCTACGATCTCCTGTTCGAACGCTTTCTCAACCCGGAACGCGTCTCCATGCCCGACTTCGATGTGGATTTCTGCATGGAGGGACGGGATCGGGTTATCGATTACGTGGCCGAGCGCTATGGTCGGGACAAGGTGGCACAGATCATCACTTACGGCTCCATGGCGGCCAAGGCGGTGGTGCGTGACGTGGGCCGGGTGTTGGGCCACCCCTACGGCTTTGTGGATCGCATTGCCAAGCTGATTCCGTTCGAGATTGGTATGACCCTCGACAAGGCGCTGGAACAGGAAGAGCAACTGCGTGAACTCTATGAACTGGACGAGGAAGTGCGTGGGCTCATTGACCTGGCCAGGAAACTGGAGGGGCTGGCCCGGAATGCCGGCAAGCACGCGGGCGGGGTGGTTATCGCCCCCTCCCGACTGACTGATTTCACACCGCTCTACTGTGAACAGGGCTCTACCAGTATTGTCACCCAGTTTGACAAGGACGACGTGGAGGCCGTTGGCCTGGTAAAGTTCGATTTCCTCGGGCTGCGCACCCTGACGATCATCGACTGGGCAGTGCAAACCATTAACCGTGAGCGTGAAGCCCATGGCGAGACAGCCGTCGACATCAGCACAATCCCCACCGATGACGAGGCCGCCTTTGCGCTGCTCAAGGCCAACCGCACCACGGCTGTGTTCCAGCTCGAATCGCGTGGTATGAAGGATCTCATAAAACGCCTGCAACCCGACAACTTTGAGGAAATCGTGGCGCTGGTGGCCCTGTTCCGTCCCGGCCCGCTGCAGTCAGGCATGGTGGACGATTTCATCAACCGCAAGCATGGCCGGCAGCGAGTCCAGTATCCCCATCCCGATCTGGAACCCATCCTCAAGCCCACGTACGGCGTAATCCTATATCAGGAACAGGTGATGCAGATCGCCCAGGTACTGGCCGGTTACAGCCTCGGTGCCGCGGATTTGCTGCGCCGCGCCATGGGCAAGAAAAAACCGGAAGAGATGGCCAAGCAGCGTGCCATCTTCACCCGGGGCGCGCTGGAGCGGGGGGTGGTGGAGAAAACCGCCACCTACATCTTCGATCTGATGGAGAAGTTTGCCGGTTACGGTTTCAACAAGTCCCACTCCGCGGCCTACGCGCTGGTGTCCTATCAGACCGCCTGGCTCAAGGCCCATTATCCGGCTGCCTTCATGGCTGCAGTCCTGTCGGCTGACATGGACAACACCGACAAGGTGGTGACCCTCATCGACGAATGTCATGACATGGCACTGGTCGTCGAGCCACCCAACATCAACCTGTGCGAACACCGCTTTACTGCGCGCAGCGATGACAGCGTGGTCTATGGTCTTGGTGCCATCAAGGGCGTTGGGGAGGCGGCCGTTGAAAGTATTATCGGTGAACGTCAGACCAACGGCGCATTTAGCGATTTGTTTGACTTTTGCCAGCGCATTGAGCTGAAAAAGGTCAATCGCCGAACCCTCGAAGCGCTGGTCATGGCCGGTGCGCTGGACGTCTTCGAACAAAACCGTGCCACTCTCATGGCATCGCTGCCTGCAGCGCTCAAACTGGCCGAACAGCAAAGCCGCAACCGCGAAGTCGGCATTGAGGACCTGTTTGGCATGAGCACACAGGTTGAAAGCAGTCCTGCCCGCTATTTACAACAGCCCGACTTGAGCGAAGATCAGCGGCTCGCCTTTGAGAAACAGACCCTTGGCCTGTATCTCACCGGCCACCCCATCGAACGTTACCTGCCTGAGTTGGGACGCTTCACCACTGCCCGTATTGTTGATCTGAAACCGGCCAATGATCAGACGGTCGTGGTAGCCGGCCTGATCATCGCCATGCGAAGCATGAATACCAAGCGCGGCGACCGTATGGCCTTCATCACCATCGACGATCGCAGCGCACGCATCGAACTGGCTGTATTTTCCGAAGCCTACCAGCGGTATCGCGACTTGCTCGCCAAGGATCGGTTGATCGTGGTGGAGGGCGAAGTGAGTGTGGATGAATATAGTGGTGGCTATAAAATGAGTGCCCGCGCCATCTACGACATCAGTCAGGCTCGCGAGCACTTCGCACGCAAACTGGTCGTGCAGGTCGATGCCAAACGTGCCGCCAACGGTTTCATTCATGATCTGCAAGCCACACTGGCACCGTTCCGTGAAGGCAGTTGTCCGGTGATGCTCGAATACCTGCGACCGGGCGCAAGGGCCGAAATCGCACTGGGAGAAAGCTGGCAGGTGCGTCCGACCGATGAACTGCTGAACCGGCTGCGCGAAGTGATGGGCGAAAAGCGGGTCCAGGTCGTGTACTAATTGGTCTACCCGCCGCACCCGGTCTCGGCGGGGTCGGGCTGTGATGTTTGCCCTGGGTGATTTTCGCCTGGCATGCTAGAATTTTTCTGCACAATGGGCGGAGAGTGGCTACTCTTGTAGCTGGAAACAGTGTAAACTTTACTACGTAAGCTATTGATAATAAAACAGCCAGGACTGTTGACTATGGACCTGAACTTTCTCGATTTCGAACAACCGATTGCCGAGCTGGAAGCCAAGATTGAGGAGCTGCGCTATGTTGGCTCCGATAATGAAATCAACATCGGCGAGGAAATTAGTCGGCTGCAGACCAAAAGCCGCGAGCTGACCGAATCCATTTTTTCCAATCTGAAATCTGCCCAGATCGCCCAGTTGGCACGGCATCCGCAACGGCCCTATTTTCTGGACTACGTGCAGCGCGTTTTCACCGATTTCGAGGAACTGCACGGTGATCGCGCCTATGCCGATGATCAGGCCATCGTGGGCGGGATCGCCCGCCTGGACGGTCGACCGGTGATGCTTATTGGCGAACAGAAAGGGCGGGATACCAAGGAAAAGGTACGGCGCAATTTCGGCATGCCGCGCCCTGAAGGGTACCGTAAGGCCAAGCGGTTAATGGAAATGGCGGAACGTTTCAAGTTGCCGATCCTGACTTTTATCGACACGCCCGGTGCCTATCCGGGGGTCGGCGCCGAGGAACGTGGTCAGAGTGAGGCAATCGCCCGAAACCTGTTTGTAATGTCGAAACTCAAAACGCCCATCGTCTGCACGGTTATCGGCGAAGGGGGTTCCGGCGGGGCGCTCGCGATCGGCGTGGGTGATCGGATGCTGATGCTGGAGTATGCGACTTATTCGGTCATTTCGCCCGAAGGGTGCGCTTCAATCCTTTGGAAAAGTGCGGAGAAAGCACCTGAGGCGGCCGAGGCCATGGGGCTGACCGCCTCAAGGTTGAAGGAACTGGGCTTGATCGACTACATCATCGGCGAACCGCTGGGTGCCGCCCACCGCGATGTGGATGCCATCGCAGAGGCAGTGAAACAGGCCCTGCTCAACAGTCTGGAGCATCTCGAGACCATCCCCATCGACAAGTTGCTGGATCAGCGCTATGAGCGAATGATGAGCTACGGCAACTACAACGAATAATCCAGCCTTCCCCCCATGAGTTTTACCCCGGCGCAACTGTTTGCCCAGCTCGGGCAGTTGCCCCCCGCCAAGCGCTACTGGATTGCCTACAGTGGCGGTTGCGATTCAACGGTACTTCTACATGCCCTTGCGGAACTTCGGTCCCGGCTGCCTGACTGCACGCTGGGGGCGGTGCATGTCAATCACAATCTGCAGGAGCAGGCCGCAGACTGGGCCAGCCACTGCCGGACGATCTGCAAGTCCCTGGTGATCCCCTTGCGGGAAATTAGCGTCGATGCCCGGGCGTCAAGCGGCAGCAGTCCCGAGGCGGCGGCGCGGGCCGCCCGCTATGCGGCATTCAAGCAGGTCCTCACGGCAGGCGAAGGGTTGCTTCTGGCCCAGCACCGGGACGATCAGGCAGAAACCCTGTTACTGCAGCTATTGCGGGGGGCCGGACCGCGTGGACTCGCCGCCATGCCGTCGCACCGCCCGTTCGGCGCCGGCTGGCTTGGACGCCCCTTGCTGGATTTCAGCCGGGCGGAGCTGGTGCAGTATGCGCGACAGGCCGGCCTGCACTGGATCGAGGATCCCAGCAATTTCGACACGGGGATTGAGCGTAACTTCCTGCGCCAGCGACTCTGGCCCCAGTTACAGTCCCGCTGGCCAGCCCTTACCGCCACACTGGCCCGGGCCGCCAGCCACCAGGCCGAAGCGGCCAGGCTGCTGCAACAACTGGCTGCCGAGGACTGGCAGCGATTGCAACCTGACGGCAACCAAAATCTGTCCATCGCCGCGCTGTCGACACTCTCGCCCGAGCGCCAGCGCAATCTGTTGCGCTACTGGATCGGGACCATTCATGGCCTGGCCGTGCCGGACCAGCAGCGGCTGAAGCGCATCCTGTCCGAGGTGGTCCCGGCGCGGGTCGATGCCAACCCGGTTCTCGGCTGGCCGGGTGTGGTGCTGCGGCGCTACGACGGACAGCTCTGGTTGAGCGATGATTCTGTACCGGCGGGAACACGAAACGAGAGCGTACTGGCCTGGGACCTCCGGCAACCGCTGGAGATGGATGCGGTGCGCCGGCTTGTGGTCAGCCCCGCCCGGCGAGGTCTGGCGAGCCGGTGGCGGGATCAGGCCAACATCACGATCCGCTTTCGTCAGGGTGGTGAAATCTGTCGGCCCGCGGGACGGGCTCACCATCACCCTTTGAAGAAGCTCTTTCAGGAATGGCGGGTACCGCCCTGGCAACGTGGCCAGGTACCCTTGATCTACGTGGATGATGATCTGGCTGCAGTGGTCGGATATTGCGTGTGCGAACCGTTCCAGGCGGAAGGTGAGGGATTACAGGTGAAAGAGATCCGGGATCAGGACACGTTAATGATTGAAACTCCGTGAAAAAACGACGAGAATGTTCTTCCAGCAACGACGCCAGTTTCAACACGTGAATGCGTCCCTGGTGTCCCCTGATTTGCTGGTCCATTCATGACTAAATTCATCTTTATTACTGGCGGTGTGGTTTCCTCACTTGGCAAGGGCATCGCGTCGGCTTCATTGGCGGCCATTCTCGAAGCTCGCGGCCTCAAGGTAACCCTGCTGAAACTGGACCCCTACATCAACGTAGACCCCGGCACCATGAGTCCTTTCCAGCATGGAGAAGTGTTTGTCACCGAGGATGGCGCCGAAACGGATCTGGATCTGGGCCATTACGAGCGTTTCGTGCGTACCACCATGACCCAGAAGAACAACTTTACCACGGGTCGGGTATACGAAAGCGTCATTAGTCGGGAACGGCGGGGAGACTATCTGGGTGCCACGGTGCAGGTGATCCCGCATATCACCGATGAAATCAAGCATCGCATCCACAATGGTGCGAACGGGGCCGATGTGGCAATGGTGGAAATCGGTGGCACCGTGGGGGACATCGAATCCCTGCCGTTTCTGGAAGCCATTCGCCAGATGGGTGTCGAAGTTGGGCGTGATAATGTGTTGTTCATTCACCTCACCCTGTTACCCTACATTCCGACAGCGGGCGAACTCAAGACCAAGCCGACCCAGCACTCAGTCAAGGAACTGCGCTCCATCGGTATTCAACCGGACATTTTGATCTGTCGAGCTGATCGGCCCATCCCGGATGACGAGCGGCGAAAGATCGCACTGTTTACCAATGTTGAGGAGCGGGCCGTGATCGCCGCGCTG
>Ga0316585_10000162_pt1 | contig 13292 bp, 12 predicted proteins | sample S_170502SCrBrC_D_FD_204517 | JGI IMG/M metagenome (GOLD analysis project Ga0316585, IMG submission 204517) | Rhizosphere microbial communities from salt marsh grasses in Alabama, United States - S_170502SCrBrC | ecosystem: Host-associated > Plants > Roots > Rhizosphere | place: USA: Alabama...
CCGGCTCGGGGGGGTTACCGTTAAGCACCTGTTTGTACAAGGCCCGTCGATTGGCATGCGCCTGCTACTACTGGCAGCGCTGTCCATCACCCTGATGACACTGGATCAGCGCACGGACTATGTCCGTAATATCCGGTCGGGCATTGCTGTGCTCGTCTATCCCATTCAGTACCTGGTCAGCCTCCCGGCCGACTTTTTCGACTGGACGGCTGACGCCTTTGCCAGCCGGGAAACCCTGCAGGTAAACAATGAAGAATTGCAGCGTGAAAATCAGGCGCTGCGCAGCCAGTTACAAAAACTAACCTTCATCGAAGCAGAAAACCGCCACCTGCGTGAATTACTCCAGTCCTCCAAACGGGTCGGCGAAAAAGTCCTGATTGCCGAATTGCTGGCTGTGGATCTCGACCCATTCAGTAAGGTGGTGGTAATCAACAAGGGCGACCGGGATGATTTGCTTTATCGGGGCCAGCCGATCGTGGACGCGCGCGGCGTCATGGGCAAACTCATCCACGTCAACCCCTATTCCAGCACTGCGATGTTGATCACCGATCCCAACCACGCCATGCCCGTCCAGGTCCTGCGCAATGGCCTGCGAGCTGTGGCCGTAGGTCACGGCCAGGATGGCTTGCTGGAGATCCCCAACCTGCCTAACAACGCCGACATCAAGGTGGGCGATCTGCTCGTCACCTCCGGCCTGGGCTGTGTGTTTCCGGCCGGCTACCCGGCGGCGCGGGTCACCGAGGTCACCACCAATCCCGCCCTGCCGTTTGCCCGGATTCGTGCCGAACCGATCGCCTGGCTGGATCGCAGCCGCGAAGTGTTGCTGGTCTGGCCGGCGGTCAGCGACCTGCCGCAAATGGCCAACCCCTGCAAATTTGAGGTGGAGGAAGTCCCGTGAGTCTGACCCAGCATCATGGTGGCTGGGTGATTACGCTAAGCTTCCTGCTGGCGCTGGCGTTGAGCATTGTGCCCCTGCCCGGCCTGATGGAAATGCTTCGACCCGAATGGGTGACCCTGGTCCTGATTTACTGGTGCATGGCCCTGCCGAACCGGGTTAGCGTCGGCATCGGCTGGTTACTGGGTCTGGTGCTGGATGTGCTGCGTGACACCCTGATCGGTCAGTATGCCCTGGCCCTGGCCCTGGTGGCGTTTTTGACGCTGCACCTCCATCAACGGATCCGGGTGTTTCCCCTTTGGCAACAGGCACTCAGTATTTTCGTCCTGACCATGTTGCAAAACCTGATTGTGCTGTGGATCAAGGGTCTGACCGGGCATTCACCGGACTTCTGGAGCATATTGCCCTCTGCGTTTACCACCATGCTGGTCTGGCCGTTGATCTACCTGTTATTGCGCCAGGTTCGCCGAGCATACCATGTAGTCTGATATGGCCAAACTGAACGGTCTCGCTCTCAAGGATCACATCCGGGAATACCATATCTTCACCCAGCGGCTGGTGATCGCCGCTGTGATCACCGGCCTGTTGGTAGTGACACTGGTGGCCCGCATGGTTTATTTGCAACTCATCAACCAGGACCACTTTGCCACCCTGTCGGAAAACAACCGGGTCAATATCCTGCCCATTCCTCCCATCCGTGGCTTGATCTATGACCGTAATGGCATCCTGCTGGCCCAGAACCTGCCCAGCTTCAGCCTCGAGCTGATACCAGAACATATCGACGATTTCGACTGGACTATCGAGGAGTTGCGCAAGCTGATCCCGCTTACCGACGAGGACGTGGCGCGCTATCACAAGTATCGGCGCAAAAAGCGCCGCTTCGAAGGGGTTACGCTGAGATACCGACTGACTGATGAAGAAGTGTCACGCATTGCCGTCAACCAGTACCGCCTGCCGGGTGTGGAAATCCGTGCCGAGCTGGCCCGCCAGTATCCACTGGGCAAGCTGGCGGTCCATGCAGTCGGCTACGTCTCCCGCATCAATGAGGATGAACTGCGTAAACTCGATGCATCCGATTATGCCGGCACCAGCTTCATTGGCAAGGTCGGGGTTGAACAGTACTACGAAGATATATTGCACGGCACCGTCGGCTACCAGCAGGTCGAAACCAATGCGGCCGGACGTATCTTGAACGTGCTGGAACGCACCCTGCCGGTGCCCGGCAAAAACCTGTACCTGAACCTCGACATGCAACTGCAGTCGGTCGCCAAAAAAGCGTTCGGTGACAACAATGGCGCGCTGGTTGCGCTGGACCCCAATAACGGCGCAGTGCTGGCTTTCGTCAGTGTTCCCTCGTTTGACCCTAATCTGTTCGCGAATGGCCTGGATAGCAAGACCTACAAACAACTCCGCGATTCACCGGACCGGCCCCTGTTCAATCGTGCTCTGCGCGGCCAGTACCCGCCCGGTTCCACCATCAAGCCGTTTATCGGTCTGGCCGGGCTGGAGCTGGGTGTCGTTAATCCGGCCAAGCCGCTGAACTGCCCCGGCTGGTACACGCTGAAAAACGATCCACGCCGCTATCGCGACTGGAAAAAGCAGGGCCACGGCGAGACCGACCTGACCAAGGCCATCGTGCAATCCTGCGATGTCTATTTTTACGACCTGTCGTTGAACCTGGGGATCGATCGCATGCATCAGTTCCTGTCGAATTTTGGCCTCGGCCAGCGTACCGGCATCGATCTGAATGGTGAAGCCGCGGGACTGCTACCCTCCAGTGAATGGAAACGGCGCGCGCGTGGCACTGTGTGGTATCCAGGCGAAACGTTGATTGCCGGGATTGGTCAGGGTTTCATGCTCGCCACCCCACTGCAACTGGCCAGTATTACCGCTACTATGGGCGAATACGGTCGCCGCTTCCGGCCGCAATTGCTGTATGCCATTCAGGATGCCGATGAGAAAAATCACCAGGTACTCAAACCGCAGTCGAATACACCAGTCCCAGTGGTGCGCAAGAGCGACTGGCAAACCGTGATCGAAGCCATGCAGAGCGTAATAAGCAGTCCACGGGGCACGGCCCACCGCCTCAGTTACAACCTGCCCTTTACCGCTGCCGGCAAGACCGGCACCGCGCAGGTATTCGGCATCAAGCAGGATGAGGAATACGATGAAAAGGAAGTCAGCAAAAAACTACGCGACCATGCCCTGTTCATCGTGTTCGCCCCAGTGGAGGCGCCCCGCATTGCCATTGCCGTGATCGTGGAGAATGGCGGCCACGGCGGTAGTGTGGCGGGTCCCATTGCCCGCAAGGTACTGGATGCCTATCTATTAAAGGCGACGCCGCCATGAGCCTGAGCTCCCAACCCGAATTTGCCGATGCGACCCGGATCAGTGCCGGACGACGCATTCTGCAACGGCTGCATATCGATCTACCCCTGTTGGTCGGACTGTTGTTGCTGGCCGCGGCCGGGCTGTTCATTCTGTACAGCGCTGGCGATGAAAACCTGGATCTGGTCATCCGCCAGGGACTGCGACTGGCGCTGGCTTTTGCGGTCATGTTTGTGATCGCCCAGCTATCACCGTCCACCATTCAGTTCTGGTCACCCTGGCTATTCGGCATCGGGCTATTGATGCTGGTTGCAGTGCTCATCGGTGGCGAAATCGGCAAGGGGGCACAACGCTGGCTGGATCTCGGCGTGCTGCGCTTTCAACCCTCGGAAATCATGAAGCTGGCAGTACCCATGATGCTGGCCTGGTATCTTGCTGAAGCGCCGCTGCCACCGAACCGCGTACGCATTTTCATTGCCGCCGTGATCCTGCTCATCCCCACCCTGCTGATTGCCAAGCAACCGGATCTGGGGACCGCCCTGCTCATCGCCAGCGCCAGTATCTTCGTCCTGTGGCTGGCGGGACTGGGCTTTCGGCTGATTGCCACGGTGTTCACGCTGTTCGCAGCGGTCACGCCCGTAGTGTGGATTTATCTGCTGCACGACTACCAGCGCCGCCGGGTTCTCACCTTCCTGAATCCGGATATCGATCCCCTCGGCGCCGGCTATCACATCAGACAGTCCAAGATCGCTATTGGCTCGGGCGGGATGTATGGCAAGGGCTGGTTGAACGGGACCCAGTCTCACCTGGACTTTCTGCCGGAACGCTCAACCGATTTCATTTTCGCCGTGTTCTCGGAGGAATTCGGATTCCTGGGGCTATTGATCCTGCTGGGCCTGTATCTGTTTGTGGTCTGGCGCGGGTTGTACATCTCGGCTCAAGCCCAGGACACCTTTTGCCGATTATTGGCCGGGAGTATTACGCTGACTTTCTTTGTCTACATATTTGTTAATATGGGAATGGTATCTGGCCTTTTGCCGGTAGTGGGTGTGCCATTACCGCTGCTCAGTTATGGTGGAACATCCATCGTGACCCTGTTGGCCGGATTCGGTATCCTTATGTCAATCCAGACCCACCGTAAATTGATCTCAACCTGAATACCTGATGTGACTCCTATGATGTATCGCCCCCTCTTGCTGTTGATCTTCCTTGTGAGTGGAACTGCCCTGGCAGAAACTCGGCAACCGGATACTGCTGTGGTGAACCAGTTTGTTGAAGAAATGGCCCGGCAGCACAAATTCAATGCCAAACAATTACAGCAACTGTTTCAACAAGCGCGGATCCAGCAAAGCATTCTGGATGCCATTTCGCGACCCGCAGAAAGCAAACCCTGGTATGAATACCGACTGATTTTCCTGACTGCCGATCGCAGTCGCGGCGGTGTCGAGTTCTGGAAAAACAACGCCGCCACTCTGACCAGAGCCAAACAAATCTACGGTGTGCCGGAAGAAATCCTGATCGCGATCATCGGAGTGGAAACCCGCTACGGTAAGAACTCCGGTAACTACCGGGTACTCGATGCGCTGTCCACCCTGGCCTTTGCCTATCCGCCACGCAGTCAGTTTTTCCGCAAGGAGCTCACGGAATATCTGCTTATGGCACGTGAAGAGGGTTTGGCCCCGGCTGGACAACTCGGCTCCTATGCCGGTGCTATGGGCATGCCTCAGTTCATTCCCAGTAGTTTCCGCCGCTACGCGGTGGACTTTGACAATGACGGCAAACGTAACCTGTGGACCGATAATGCCGATGTAATTGGTAGCGTGGCCAATTATTTCAAACAACATCGCTGGCAACCGGGCGAACCTGTCGTCGTTCCGGTCAAGGTCCACGGTGAACGTTACAAGCAACTTCTGGACGGCGATCTGACCCCACGCTACACCCCGCAGCAACTGATGGACAACGGTGTCATTCTGCCCAAGGGCCTGTCACCGGATCTGAAAGGGAGTCTGATCAAACTGGACGGCCGCGACGGCCCGGAATACTGGGTTGGGTGGCACAACTTTTATGTTATCAGCCGCTATAATCATAGTGCGCTGTATTCGATGGCAGTCTATCAGTTAAGCCAGGACATTAAGTCCCGCCGCATGAAGCTGGCCAGCGAATCATCACCCGGGAAGCAATGAACTATCGAAACAAGACATTCTTAATCCTGCTTGTCCCCGGCCTGCTCCTGGCCGGTTGTTCCACGTCTCGTTACAGCCAGCGCCACGACAGCGCACCGGTCCGCGACATTGATGTCAGCCAGGTGCCCGATGCCGTGCCCCGGAACGAGCCACTCAGCAAATATGGCAACCCGGATTCCTACACCGTTTATGGCCGTCGTTATACGGTGTTGAATTCGGCCGATGGCTATTCGGAACGGGGCATTGCTTCCTGGTATGGCAAGAAGTTTCACGGCCATCGCACATCCAGTGGCGAGCCCTATGACATGTATGCCATGTCTGCGGCCCACAAGACCTTGCCCCTGCCCAGCTATGTACGGGTCACCAACCTGAAAAACCGGAAGTCAGTGATAGTGCGCGTCAACGACCGCGGTCCGTTTCACCAGAACCGCCTGATCGATCTTTCCTATGTGGCGGCCAAAAAACTCGGCATCATTGACACCGGGACCGGGATGGTGGAGGTGACCGTTCTGCGTCCCGGCGCGATGCCGTCCCAGGTCCCTCGTACTGCCAGCGAGGAGAGTGCAACCGAGGCCGAAATGCAGCTGTACTTGCAAGTTGGCGCCTTTGTAAGCCGTCACAATGCCGAACAGTTGCGCGACAAATTGCACCGGCAGTTTACCCGCCTGACCATCCAGTCGGCCTACAACGCGAATGAGAAATTGTACCGGGTGCGGATTGGCCCGCTGGCCAGTGTTGATGAAGCGGATGAGCTGGCCATGACCCTGACCCGGAAGGGATTCACCCCGCCCCACATCGTTATCGACTGACCGCTTTCAATTGAATAAGGACCATTGAACCAGGTCAGGTTTTTTTTTGCCCGAACGGGTAGAATATTGCCCCATGAAAAATTACAGACTATTTACCCTACGCATAGCTACCCTGTGCACCGGATTCTGGCTGTTGCTTGGCAGCCTGCAGGCCGGCGCTGCACCCGTCACCGTCCCGACGCCACCGACCCTCAACGCCAGTGCCTGGCTACTGATGGATTACCAAAGTGGCAGGGTATTGGCCAAACACAACAGCAATGAGCGAATCGAGCCGGCGAGTCTTACCAAGATGATGACCGCCTACGCAGTACTGCATGCTATTGCTGACGGCAGCATCAGTCTGCAGGATGAAGTGCGCATCAGCGAGAAGGCGTGGAAGATGAAAGGTTCACGCATGTTCATCGAAGTAAACAAATTGGTTTCGGTCGAGGATCTGCTCAAAGGAATGATCATCCAGTCCGGCAATGATGCCAGCGTCGCACTGGCAGAACATGTGGCTGGCAGCGAAGATGGCTTTGTCCAGCTCATGAACCAGTATGCGATGGCGCTCGGGATGAAAGGCACGCATTTCACCAATAGTACCGGCTGGCCGGATGACGATCATTACACAACGGCCCATGACCTTGCGATCCTGTCCCGCGCACTGATCGAGGAATTCCCGGAGCACTATGCCTGGTACAAGGTCAAGGAGTACACCTATAACAGCATTCGTCAGTTCAACCGCAATCGCCTGTTGTGGCTGGATGATCGGGTTGACGGCATCAAGACCGGCCATACCGAATCGGCCGGTTACTGTCTCGTCACCTCGGCCAAGGAAGACGAGATGCGGCTCATTTCCGTGGTGGTAGGCACCAAGTCAGACAAGGCCCGCGCTACCGCCAGTCGCAAACTGCTCAATTACGGTTTCCGTTTTTACGAAACTTTCCTGTTACACGCGGCCAACAAGCCCATGAAGGAAATGCGGATCTGGAAAGGCGCAAAGGAAATGCTGCCACTGGGCACAGCGGAGGATCTGTATATCACCATCCCGCGCGGCCAGCGTAACAAGGTCAAGGCCAACATGACCGTCGAAACCACCTTGATTGCCCCGGCCCAAAAGGGTCAACCGTACGGTACGGTAAATGTCATGCTGGGTGATACGGAAATTGCCAGTCGTCCCCTGATAGCGCTGGAATCTATCCCCGAAGGCAGCCTGTGGCGCCGCTTGGTAGACACGATAAAACTGAAATTTCAGTAACCAGGCAAGCAAGGGATGGAAGCCGATGCGGTAGACGTTCTCGCAGCCCGCACTGCTCTCACTCCCCTGTTAAACCAACCTGTAGCATAAAACCATGACTGACCCGTCTCCTTCAATCGTCTATCTCAACGGCAATTATCTACCCCTGGAGGAGGCCTGTGTGCCGGTGCTGGATCGGGGCTTCATCTTTGGCGACGGGGTGTACGAAGTGATCCCGGTGTATGCCGGCAAACCCTTCCGGCTCGCGCATCACCTGCAGCGGCTCCAAAACAGCATGGCCGCGGTGCGCATTGACAACCCGCACAGCGATGCCGAATGGCAGCAACTGATCGAGACCGTCATCGAGCGAAATGATGGTGGTGATCAGTCCATTTATCTACAGGTCACTCGCGGAGTGGCCGCACGCGACCACCGCTTTCCCGGCAGCACCATGCCCAGCGTGTTTATCATGAGTAATCTGTTCACACCGGTGCCGGCCGAACAGCTGCAAAACGGCGTCAGCGCCATTACGCTGGACGATATTCGCTGGCAGTATTGTCATATCAAGAGCATCGCCCTGCTGCCCAACATCCTGTTACGACAGCAGGCCGTCGAACAGGGTGCCGCTGAAGCCATCCTGATCCGCGCCGGTGATGTGACCGAGGGGGCCGCCAGTAATGTGTTCATCGTCAGCGAGGGCGTCATTGTCACGCCACCCAAGGACGATTGCCTGTTACCCGGTATTACGCGCGATCTGGTGGTCGAGCTGGCCACGCAACACGGCCTGCCTTACCGCGAAGCCGTGATTAAAAAATCCGACTTGCAATCCGCCAGCGAAATCTGGGTCACCAGCTCGACCAAGGAAATCCTGCCCGTCACCCGCATCGATGGCAAAACCGTGGGAACGGGTAAACCGGGCCCGGTGTGGCAGCATATGCACCGCCTTTATCAGGACTACAAACAGGCCCTGCGCAGCGGGACGACCGCGTGACCTTGGGGCGCGATCCGGGCTTGAACCGGGTTAGCCCGAGCCCCATATCCCCGCCATGAGCGAAGACACCCTGCTAACCTTCCCCTGCGAATTCCCCATCAAGATCATGGGCCGCCGCAGTGACACGCTGGAAGATGAAATCATCGCCATTGTCCGCAACCATGCGCCAGATCTGAAGGATGGCGCGGTGCGCCGTAACGCCAGCAGCAAAGGGAACTATCTTGCAATTACAGTCACACTGACCGCCACCAGCAAGCAACAACTCGACAACATTTACCTTGACCTCAATGCCCATGAGGCAGTGGTGATGACACTTTAAAAAACCGGTATAAGGGACCGTCCCTCTCGCCTGGACTATAATGCCCGTCAACCACCACCCTTATCCCCTCTCTGACTGATGCCAAGCCCGATGCGCACCGATCCCTCTGCCATCATCATTCGCCAGCTGGGTCAGCGTAGCTATGAACCGGTATGGCGGGACATGCAGGCTGTTACCGCCAGCCGCGGCGCTGAAACAACGGACGAACTGTGGCTGGTGGAACACCCCCCGATTTTTACCCTGGGTCTCAACGCCAAACCGGAGCACGTTCTCGCCGCGGGGCGAATACCGGTGCTACAGGTCGATCGGGGCGGCCAGGTGACCTATCACGGTCCGGGCCAGATTGTGATCTATACCCTGTTGGACCTGGAACGGCGACACATGGGGGTAAAGGCACTGGTGCGTAGCATGGAACAGGCGGTGATCGACGTGTTACAGGATTTCGGCATCCCGGCCGAAGGACGCAAGGACGCCCCGGGGGTGTATGTGGACAAGGCAAAGATCGCCGCGCTGGGGCTGCGTATCCGCCATGGCCGCAGTTATCATGGTCTGGCTTTCAACGTGGATCTCGAGCTGGAACCCTTTTCCCGCATCAACCCCTGTGGCTATGCGGGCCAGGCCGTGACCCGGTGCCGGGATCTGGGCATCGAGGCGCCGTTACCGGAAATACGGGCGCGGTTGGTCGAACACCTGCTGGGCCATCTGGGCTACAATGCGCCGATACTTGCACCCGCCGAACCCTGATCATGACCAAACCCACCGAAGTCCCGGATGAAGTTCTGCCCCGCCCGGCCAATCCCCTGAAAGGCGAATCGAAAACCGCCCGTATCCCGGTCAAGGTCGTTCAGCCGGCGGTGCCGCTGGCCAAACCGCGCTGGATCCGCGCCCGCGCACCCAACACCCCGGCGGTAGCCCGGCTTAAAAAGATCTTGCGCCAGCAGAACCTGTACACGGTCTGTGAAGAAGCCGCCTGCCCGAATATCGGCGAGTGCTTCGGGCATGGCACCGCCACCTTCATGATCATGGGCGACATCTGCACGCGGCGGTGTCCATTTTGTGACGTTGCCCACGGCCGGCCCGGACCCCTGGATACCGCGGAACCCGACAACATGGCGCGCACCATCCACGCCATGCAACTGAACTACGTGGTCATCACCTCGGTGGATCGGGACGACCTGCGTGATGGTGGCGCCGGCCATTTTGCCGCCTGCATCACGGCCACCCGGCAGCACAGCCCGCAAACCGGTATCGAGATCCTGGTGCCGGATTTTCGTGGTCGGGCCGAGATCGCACTGGACATCCTGGCAGCCACGCCGCCGGACGTGTTCAATCACAACCTGGAAACTGTGCCTCGACTCTATCGCCAGTCCCGGCCCGGCGCCGACTTCCACGGCTCCCTGCAATTGCTGCAATCGTTCAAACAACGGCAACCTGACCGGCCCACCAAATCGGGCCTGATGCTGGGGCTGGGTGAAACCTTGCAGGAAGTGGCGGAGGTCATGCGCGATCTTCGCCAACATGACTGTGACATGCTGACCCTGGGCCAGTACCTGCAGCCAAGCCGCCATCACCTGCCGGTCAGCCGTTATGTGACGCCGGAAGAATTCGCGGAACTGGAAACACTGGGCTACGCGCTCGGCTTCAGTAATGTTGCCAGTGGCCCGATGGTCCGATCCTCCTATCACGCCGATAAACAGGCCGCCGGAGAGAAAATCTAGCCCACAGGCCTGCCCATCCGGAATGGATATCCTGCTGACCAAAGTAATCCAGATATTCCTGCTACCACCAGGCAATGTCATCCTGCTGATGCTGCTGGGCTACATCCTGGCGCGGCGTTTCCCGTTCACCGGCAAATTCCTGGTGTTTTCCGGCTTTACCCTGCTGGTCCTACTAAGTACGCCGCTGGTGGCCAATTTTAATGCTGGTCTGCTGGAAGGGGATCGCGCCCTGACATCAAAGGATCTTCACTATCTGAACGCGCAGGCCATCGTGATCCTGGCGGGCGGACGCAATATCGATGCCCCGGAATACGGCGGTCAGGACACCCTGTCGAAGGCAACCCTGGAGCGGGTCCGTTATGGCGCCTGGCTGCAGCGTCAGTTGCATCTGCCGCTGCTGGTCACCGGCGGCACGGTGTTCGCCAGCGAGCATTCGGGCGAAGCGCAACTCATGCGTGACACACTGCAAAAGGATTACGGTGTACCGGTGCGCTGGGTGGAAAGTGAATCCCGCAATACCTGGGAAAACGCCCGCCTGTCCGCAGCCATTCTGAAACCGGCTGGTGTGCAGCGCATTTATCTGGTCACCACCGCGTTCCATATGCCGCGCGCTCGTATGGCCTTCGAGGCCAATGGGCTGGAAGTTATCCCGGCACCCACCGGCTTTATGGGCCAGCGGGGGGATGCCCCTCTACTGATGGAGTTTCTGCCCAGCATCGAGGCCTTGCGTAACAACTATTTTGTGCTGCACGAACTCCTGGGTATCGCCTGGTACAAGCTACGCTATTGATCTAGTCCGGCACCACACTCAGGTCAGCGCCAGGCGTTCCATCAGATAACACAGACAGTCTTGCCGGATCACATCCAGATCCAGGGTCAGCATGGACGGCATTACCGGTACTCGCGTCTGGACCCAGCGATCATTAATCTCGAAATAGCGCTGACTGGCTTCCCGACCCTGTTCGTCGCGTACGTCAAAGGGCATGAAATCTGCCTCCCGCACCTGGCCAAAGGCCGTCCCGGCCGGCAGCTCATTGAAATTGAGCCGATCAATATCCGGCAGCAGGCACAGATCGCCACCCTGTTCACCAAAGCCGAATTCGAGCTGCAGCGGGATCTTGACGGTGGCCACCGTGTGAAACAGATCCAGCTCCTTTGCCGCCACCGGGTGGTCCGGAAAATGATCCAGATGCAGACAGGCATCGATGAATTCCAGCACATGTAACATACCTTGCGGCACACCCGGCTGACCGCATTCGATGGTCACCGCGGGACAAAACTGCGCCATCGCCATGGACATCACCGTATCCGGCTTGATGAAATACACAACGGTACGGCTGAACAGGCTGGCCAGGTGCAAATAATCAGGTTCCAGCCGGTTGACGCAGGCGTAGTGAGGATTCTTGCCGGTGTTGTTGTGCACATCCACCGCGGCAAACAGGTCCAGCCGCGCCAGTTCCCCCAACAGGTGCTGCGCCATACGATGCTCGGGCGTGGCCTCGTCGGCTGTCCAGATCCGGTTGTAGTCCGGTTGGCCAGGCAGGTGCCGTTGCGCGTGACGCGCCGCCTCAACATTGCCGATGAACAGGCACATGGCACGGGGCAGACCGCGACGTTGATACTTGCGAAGCAGTTCCCGGACAGCATCCCAGCCGGTTGTTTCATTGCCGTGTAGCAACACGGAAACAAACAGGGCTTCCGGGTGCAGGCCTGGCAAATGGATCAGGCTCGGCCCCGGCAATATTTCATGCAGGTGACGTGCATCACAGTCCAGCAGACCGTCCGGTAATTGGTCATAAATTGTCAGCATGTCGTGTTCTGCTATACGGTCCATTCGTGTACCGGTTCACCTTTCTCCTGACGTTCCACATAGGCGGCGGTCAGCGCCGCCATGTCACGGCCATGCCTGGCTACCCAGGCCCGCTGCCAGTGCGCACCATTCTGGCCGGTCTGCAGACGCCCGGCAATGACTGCCAACCAGGTGCGTCGTTCATCGACACCGATCCCCAGTCTCGCCAGACCGTTCTCTGCCAGGGGTAACAGGGTTTCTGTCAACAGTTCCCGCATTGGGCGTTGCCCACCATTCAGCCAGTGCTGACTGGCACGCAGGCCGAGCCGGGCGGCGGTATAGAAATTGTCTCGCACCTTGTCGAACCTCAGTTCGGTTTCCGGCGGGGTTTCCAGCTCGATCAACGACATGACCACACCATAATAGAATGCGGCATTGGCGAGGTTATCGATGTGCGTCGGGCCGGCCGGTACCACCCGATGTTCAATGCGTAAATGGGGATGGCCCGCCTCATCGAAGCCGAGGAGGGGCCGGTTCCAGCGCCAGATGGTGCCGTTGTGCAGACGTAAATGGCGTAGCTGGGCATTTTCCTCCCCGAAATCGACCGGCAGCAGAACCGGATAATGTTCCAGGTTTTCCTGAAACAGCTCCAGCAGGGATTGGCGCGCATAACCTGTTCCAAACGTAACCCGCCGGATCGGCCCAAACATCGCGCCATCGTAACCACCGACTGCCACCGCCTGCTCGAACAGGGGGATGCGCGTTTCATCCCACAGATCCTTGCCGAACAGATATGGTGAATTGGCCGACAGCGCCACCATCGGACCCGACAGGATCTGGCTCGCGTTGTAGGCCCGTACCGCCTGCTGCTGGTTCAGTTGCAGATGGATCTGGAACGAGGTGGCGGCGGACTCCAGCATCACATCCTGGTGGGTGACCCGCAGATGCTCCTCACCATTAATATCGAACAGCAACGGCTTGCCCTGGCGCATCCGAACCACTTCCCGGTTGAGGGCACGATAACGCTCCATTTTTGACATGTTG
>Ga0316585_10000164_pt1 | contig 13284 bp, 13 predicted proteins | sample S_170502SCrBrC_D_FD_204517 | JGI IMG/M metagenome (GOLD analysis project Ga0316585, IMG submission 204517) | Rhizosphere microbial communities from salt marsh grasses in Alabama, United States - S_170502SCrBrC | ecosystem: Host-associated > Plants > Roots > Rhizosphere | place: USA: Alabama...
ATTCGACCTCATCGAACTGATGGGCGAGCAGCTTTACGTCGCGCGACAAGTCTCATCGGTGGGTGAGGACGATGCCCCATAGGCCTGAACGAGGGCGCTAGAGTCATGGTCGCGCTGCGTTACTGCGCGCAAACGGTTTCAGGATGCCATGAGAAGCATTTGAAGCCGTAGCGCCACTCCGAGCGCGATCACCACACCGATCAGGCAATCCGAACACGGCCCATGACCTGTCGTTTTCGGCATCTTAGTCTTTCTGATTTCGAGGAGCTTCGGCTTAGATCGCGCGGGCCGAGGTCGGCGGCCGTCCGTCGTTCTAGCTGTCCCCCTTATGCTCCGGCTTTCCCTGCCGAGACGTGGAGGCCATGTCTTCCAGCTCCTTCTCGGTCATCGACTCGAACATACTTTTCGATGCGCCTTTCAGCTCGCTCACTTTCTGCTCGCCGCGCTTCGCGGCCAAAGCCGCGCCCGCGGCCTTCTGCTGCGCTTTGGATGTCGCTGGCATCTCAACCTCCTCGATGTTTTCACTATTAGCCCAACACCATGTGCGCCGTGGTGTTCCGGACCCAACGCGACGCTCTTCCTGACCTTGGCCAGTGCTCATTGTTGCCTGCGCACAAATTCGAGTGCGGCATTGGTGATGGACTGGCGCACTGTGCCGTAGCCTTTCCAGGGGTCGGATTTCAGGTGGGCGAGACGGGAGCGGATGTTGCCGAGCGTGTAGTCGGCGGCACTATCGATGCGCGGCAGTTCGCGCCAAGACACCGGGGTTGCGATCGGTGCGCCAGGGCGCGCGCGTAGCGAATAGGGCGCAATCGCTGTCGCGCCGCGCTGATTACGCATCCAGTCGATAAAGATCTTTCCTTCCCGTTTCTCCTTGGAGGCTTGCGCCACATAGGTTCCCGGCGCTGCCTCGGCGAGTTTCAGAGCGAACCCCCGCGTAAAGGCTTTGATGTCGGGCCATGCGCGCCGGCGCTCCAAGGGACAAATCACATGGATGCCTTTGCCCCCTGTGAGCAAGGCGAAAGACTGGAGCCCTGCTGCCTTCAAAACATCGCGCAGTTCCCTCGCGGCATCGCGCACGACTGCGAACGGTACCGAGTCGTCGGGATCGAGGTCGAACACGAGCCGATCCGGCCTTTCGATATCGTCGGCACGCGCGCCCCAAATGTGCAGTTCCAGCGCACCGATCTGCGCGGCGCCGACGAGACCTTCGGGAGAATCGATCAGCAAATACGAGGACGTCTTGCCATCCTTCTGCTCAATGCTGACGGCACGAAAGTGATCGGGCAGCGAAGTCTTGTAGTGCTTCTGGAAGAAACACTTTCCGCCGCGCCCCGACGGACAGCGCACGATGCTCAGCGGCCGGTTTTTGAGATAGGTAAGAACGCGATCCTTGAACGCGACGTAATACTCCGCGATTTCCCGCTTGGTTGCCCCCTGTTCGGGAAACATCACACGGCCCGGGTGGGTCAGCCTGACGCCAAGAACCTCGATGGGATCGTCGTTGTTATCTTTGCCTCGGTTGACTTGGTCTGAAGTGTCTTCCTCTAGCGCCGTGGACACGTCTTTGGCGGCCTTGTCTTCGCGCAGTCCCAGAAAGCTTGGGTGGCGGAGATGACCGTCCTCAGTGCGTTCCGTGTAGGAGACTTGGGCCACGAGCTTGGGCGTCACCCACACCGCGCCGCGGCGGGCATCGGCCGGCAGTTTTTCGAAGGGACTCGTCTTACGCTGCAATGGCTCCATCTTTCGATGCACCATGTCGAGTGTCTCCGCGTCGAAACCCGTGCCAACGCGGCCGCGATAAACGAGCTTGCCCTTCTCGTACTCCCCGATCAGCAGAGAGGCGAAGGGACGGCCGCGCCGCTCTGATTTGCGATAGCCGCCGATGACGAACTCGTCGTTCCCGATGCATTTGGATTTGATCCAAGCCGTGCCGCGCCCGGATCGATAAGGGGCGGTTCCCTTCTTGGAAACGACGCCTTCAAGATCGAGGGCACAAGCCTTCTCGATAACGGCCTGGCCCGACCCCTCAATGTGATCGCTGTAGTAGATCAGCTTGCTCGCGCCTTTCAGGACACTTTCAAGCTGCGCTTTGCGCTCCAGCAGCGGCTCCGACTTGAGGTCTTTGCCGTCGAGGGAAAGCAAGTCGAAGGCGTAGTAGCGTAGGTGAACGCTGGGATTGCCCGCCGCTTTCTGCAACAAACCGAACCGGCTGACGCCCGTTTTGTCGACGGCGACGAGCTCACCGTCGATCGCAGCTGAGCCGACATTCAGCCTGCGCAGCGCTTCCGCGATGGCGGGGTATTTTTCGGTCCAGTCCTTGCCGTTTCGAGTGAGAAGGCGAACGTCGTCACCCTTGATGAGCGCCTGAATGCGATAGCCGTCATACTTCAGCTCATGCAGCCAAGCCTCGCCCTTGGGCGGCTGATCCGCGAGCTTCGCCAATTGCGGCGGCGTAAAAGTCACGCTTGCCGGACCGGACTTTTTCTTTGCGGACGAAGCTGACCGCTTGGCCGTCGACTTTTTCGCCTTCGAGCCTCTCTTACCATCGTCGGTCCCGCCCTCCGCGATGGCATCCATGCCGCGATCCGTCGTGACGCTCTTGGTCCAGAGTTTCCGCGGGTCGCGGCTCTCGTCAGCGTCTTCATCGCGTTCCTTGACGAGGAGCCAGTTCTCCCGTTTCTCGCCCTTTCGCTTTTTCATGCGGACAAGCGCAAACCCGCCCTTCAAACGTTCGCCGTGCAGCTCGAATTTGAGAACGCCTTTCTCGAGGCCTTCATGGGGGTCCCCCTTGGGTTCCCACGTGCCCCGGTCCCAAAGCATCACCGTTCCGGCGCCGTAGCCTTCCGGGATCACACCTTCGAACGTGCCGTAGTCGACGGGATGATCTTCCGTGCGAACCGCGAGGCGCTTGTCGGCCGGATCGAGGCTTGGACCTTTGGTTACCGCCCAGCTCTTGAGAACGCCGTCCAGTTCGAGCCGCAGATCGTAGTGCAGACGGCGCGCGTCGTGCTTCTGCACGACATAGAGATCACCGCCCGGCTTCACGACGGAGCCCTTCGGTTCTGGCGTCGCTTTGAAGTTTCGCTTGGCGTTATAGTCGTCGAGCGTGGCCGTACGTGAAGCCATGATGGACTACCCGGCAGCGCGCTTCGTGGTTTTGCGCCGCGATGACTTGCTCTGTGCCGACTTGGCTTCAGACCGTTTCCGCCCGGGCTTCTTCTTGTCTTTCGCGATGCTCTTTTTGAGCGCGCTCATAAGATCGATGACATTGTCGCGGCTTTCGGCACGGTCGTCGTCCGTGCTTGCCGTCACGGCGCCGGATTCGCTCTTCTCGTTGATGAGATCGCGCAAGGCCGTGGTGTATTGCGATTTGAACGCCTCGGGATCGAACGGGGCCGATTTGCGCTCGATCAACTCCTCGGCGAGGTTCAGCATGTCCTTGTCGACCTTGACGTCGGGGATCTGCCCGAAGATCTGATCGCTCTTGCGGATCTCGTCCTCGTAGCGAAGCGTCTCGAGGAGAAGGCCCCTGCCGCTCGGCCGGATCGCCACGACATAGTCCCGGCCGCGTACAGCCATCTGGCCCAAGCCGACCTTGTCGGTATCGCGCAACGCATCCCGGATCACAGCAAAGCCCTCCTCGGATACGTCGAGGTCCTCCGGCACAACGTAATAGGGTTTGTAGTAGTAGCGCGGGTCGATCTCGCAACTATCGACGAACTGGACCAAGTCGATTGTGCGCTTGCTTTCGAGCTTGATCTCGTCGAGCTCCTCCGGCTCGAGTAAGACGTATTCGTCCTTCCCGACTTCGAAGCCTTTGACGATCTCGTCGATGTCGATGGGGCCGACGCCCGGCGCGACTTTCTGATAACGGACCCTCTGACCCGAGGGCTTGTGGATTTGATGCAGAGAAAGCCGGCTCGCCGAAGCGGTCGCCGCGTAGAGCTCGATACCGATCGAAACGAGAGAGAGGCGCAAGTGACCTTTCCAATAGGCACGTGTCGCCATGTCATCCTCCCTAATGTGGACGGCACATAGGATGCGCCGAAGTACACGGTCTGACCACCGAGATCTTAAGTCTACAGGCTGACCGTGCAGACTTTCTAAATGCCCGTGTCAAATGCCCTTGCTCAATGCCGTTGGGCTTGAGGGCATTGGCGGCAGAGTGGCGTTGGCGGCAGGTCCTTGCCGTGCGCGCACGCTGGGTGACGCATGGCTGCTGCCATAACAGCCTGTAAAGACCGCCGAATTGCGAATGTTCCCGCCTACCCTTCGTTGCTTCTGGTCGTGGCAGCGGCCACTCATCACGGCATTGACTGCGCGCATGACGCACGAGCTGATCTCCGCAGATGTGCTATGGGGAGACTGGATGACGAACGCTAGGACGGAAGCTCTTTGGAACAGGCAAAGATCGTCGACTTCATGTCCCGGGCTACCGCTTACGATCCTGCTCCCGAGGCGGTCGATCGGATAGAAACCCATGCGTCATTCGTGTTTCTCGCGGGTGATTTCGCTTACAAGCTCAAACGCGCCGTGCGGCTGCCTTTCCTCGATTTTTCAACCCTCGAAAAGAGGCGCGAGGCGTGCCTCAACGAACTTCGGCTGAATACCCGAACAGCACCCCAGCTCTACTTGGAGGTTGTTCCCATCGTGCTCACCGGCGATGGGACGCTGCGGCTGCGCGGCCCCGGTGAGCCGGTGGATTGGGTGCTGGTCATGCGCCGCTTCGAGCAAGAGGACCTCTATGACCGCATGGCAGGCGAAGGACGCCTCAAGCTCGATTCCATGCAGCAACTTGCGTCCGAGGTCGCAGCTCTTCATGGCGCGGCGGACCGCACGCTCACCAGCACACAGGGCGTCGCGCCACTCGAGGCGATCATCTCCGAGCACGAAGATGTCCTGGAGGCAGCACCTGACGACGTTCTTGCACCGGCGTCAGCCGACGACCTTGTACGGCGCACGCGCTCGGCCATGGGTGAGCTTCGGTCGCTGTTGAAGCGCCGGGCAAACACAGGCTTCGTGCGCCATTGCCATGGCGACCTTCACCTCGGCAACATCGTCGAGATCAAGGGAGCCCCGGTCCTGTTCGATGCGCTCGAGTTCGACGACAGCCTGGCAACCATCGACGTGCTTTACGACCTGGCTTTCCTGCTCATGGATCTCGGGAAGCGGCGCCTCGATGCCCACGCCAACGCCGTCCTCAATAGCTACCTCGACCAAAGCGAGACCGCGAATCTCATAGGACTTGCCGCGCTGCCCTTGTTTCTCTCCTTGCGCGCAGTGATCAGAGCCAAGGTCGCCCTCTTGCGCGGCGCACAAGCCTCGCCTGAAGAGGCCACCAAATCGCGCGACGAAGCCCGCGTGTTGTTCGCGCTCGCAGGGCGTTTCCTTGTGCCCCGAGCGCCCCAGCTGGTCGCCGTGGGAGGCTTGTCGGGGAGTGGAAAGTCGACGATCGCCCGCACGATGGCTCATGAGATCGGGGCTTTTCCCGGTGCGGTGATCGTGCGCAGCGATGTCGAGCGCAAACGGTTGTTCGGCGTGGATCTGCACGCAACATTGCCGCAAAGCGCCTATACGCCAGACGTTTCTGAGCTTGTATACGCACTGTGCCGGAAACGTGCCCGCTTTGCTCTCGAAGGCGGGCGATCGGTCATCGTGGACGCAGTCCATGCAACAGCAGCGGAGCGCGAGGCCATCGCCGCCCTTACCGGGGAATGCGGCGTCCCCTTCAAGGGGCTTTGGCTCGACTTACCGGCCGACCTGCTGACGGCGCGGGTCGCAAACCGCGTTGGCGACGTCTCGGACGCAACCCCTTCGGTCGTTCGCCAACAACTCTCCTACGACCTCGGGCCGATGGCCTTCGAACGCATCGATACAAGCGGTCCGGTCTTGGACGTCGCTCGGCGCTGCCTCAAGTGCATTCACGACACTTGTCCGTAGGACCCGCGGTGCCCTTGAACCAACGGAACGGGGTCGCCTCACGTGTGCCCATGGTGTCGAGGGCGGAGGCCGCTCGGGTCCGGCGCACCACTTTCCCGGATAAGGGTGCGCAAGCGTCGCAGTCTCCCCTCATCAAACCTCATGTTGCTGAAGCAGAATTTATGGTAATCGAAGTTTGATGGTCTTGGGTGTCCAGTTTGATGGATAGCCTCTATAAGACGGCATCGGAAAATCTCGCTGATTGAGAGACACAGGGAGGATCGTTTTGATGAAAAAGCTCGTGCAGAAGAGTTTGATCGCGGTCACAGTCGTTCTCGGCACTGCGGCGCCCGCGCTCGCGGCCGACGCCGCCGCGGGCAAAGCCGCGTTCGCCCAGTGCGCGATCTGCCATCAGGTTGGGCCGAACGCACAGGTCGTTGTCGGGCCACCCCTGAACGGTATTGTCGGCAAAAAGGCAGCGTCCTACGACGGTTTCGCCTATTCGGCCGACCTGAAGAAGCTTGGCGAAGAAGGCTATGTCTGGAACGAAGAGCACCTCGACGCATGGCTCGCGAACCCCAAGGCTATTGCGCCGGCTTCGATGATGTCACTCGCGTTTCCAGGCATCTCGGATGCTGACCAGCGGGCGAACATCATCGCTTTCTTGAAAACTCAGAATTAGCAGTCCGGGCCGCCGGCGACGTTCATGCCGCCCGCAGATCTCAGAAGCGCGCTTGTTTGAAGTGCCTTAGGATAGGCGGGCGGCCATCAACCTCGCCGTCAGGTGAGCCTTGACCACATCGCTCATACTGATCATGCCGATGAGAGCCCCATCCTCCTTCACGGGAAGATGGCGGATGCGCCGCTGCGTCATGTAATCCATGACCTCGTCAATGCTGTCCTCGGGCGAGCAGACCAGCACGACCTTCGTCATCAGTTCTGACACCGCCATGTCCGTCAGCGCCGCGCCGTGTTTGGCAAGGCCGTACGCCAAGTCACGCTCGGAGATGATGCCTTCGATGTTGTTCCCGTCCTCTGTGACGATCATGGCGCCAATGCGATCATCCTTCAGATGCTGGGCGAACTCGCGCATCGTCTCGCCCGGCTTGACCGTCTTGTAAATCTTGCCCGTGACTTTCAATATGCTGGCGACCGTCATAACCATTGGACCAACTCCTATCAGCGGCGAACCCGCGCGTAGTCGCGCAAGACTTCGGCCTCCAGCTGCACCTCGTCCAGACGATGTTTCATGACGTCGCCGATACTGATGATGCCGACCAGTTCCTCGCCGTCCTTGACCGGCAAGTGCCGGATACGCTCGCGGGTCATGACGCTCATCACCTCGTTGACCGTATCGTCGGGCGAGCACACCACGACGACCTTCGTCATCAGCGTCTCAACTAAGACCGTCGGAAGTCGGCTACTATGGGCTGCAAGGGCATAGGCTACGTCGCGTTCGGACACGATGCCGTCGATCGTACGGCCATCCATGCTGACGATGGCCGCGCCAATGCGCTCTGCACGGAGTATTTCGGCCAAGTCGAGCGCCGTTTCATCGCGGCGCACCGTTTTGACCGCCGGCCCTTTCGCCTTCAGGATGTCTGAGACTTTCATGTCGTGCCTCCGAAGCGAGGCGCGATGCACAGGTCCAGTTGCCTCGCAGAACGACCTGTTGTGTCAGAAAGTTTAGGCTCTTAGCACCCTCTGTCAAGCATTCGTGACGGTCATGAGTGCCTATTCGCATGAACTTCCGGCGCTTTTCTCGCGGCGCCAAAGATCGGCGAGATGGGCGCAAAGAGAGAGGGTCAAAAGAAGCAATATTGCCAAGGGCGTCGCGTCCACGAGCGCCGCGCGCAGGGCGAGCAACAAGCACACGCCCGGCAGCAACATCAAGAAAATGTCCGCGATGCACAAACCGCTTCGTGAGCGAACGCGATAGGCAATGAGCACGACGGCCTCGACGACGACAAAGGCCAGAACCAGGTCAACGATGCGGCCGCTCGACACCCATGCTTCCATCGAACGCTACCCGCCGCCAAACGGGGCGTTCAACCGGACGATTTCCCAATTGAGGAATGCGGCAAATGTAACCCAAGCCAGGTAGGGCACCAGCAACGCGCTCGCCATCTTCGCGTAACGGGCAAAAACAATGATCGGCACGAGCACGGAAAGCCAGAGAAGCACGACCTCAATCAACGCCCAGTCGGGACGCTGAAGACGAAAAAAGAGCATGCTCCACAGCACATTGAGCGTGCCGTTGATTGCAAACAGTCCGATGACCCATTCTCTCTGCTTCTCGGTTGGTGCGTTGCGCCACGCGGTGACGCCCGAAGCCGCGGCAAGAGCGAAGATGAGCGTCCATGCAGGACCGAAGAGCCAGCCGGGCGGTTGCCAGGACGGCTTCTTGAGCGCCTGATACCAAGGCCCCAAGTCGGTCATCGTCGCACCGAGACTGGCAATCAAGATAGCTGCGGCAGCGGCACCCAGAACCGGGAGCCATAGGCTAGATTGCCGCGCGGTCATGGCGAAACCAGGCGGAAAAGGTGCGCGAGGTCCTTGAAGAAGATTCGCACGTGAGCAACCGGCTTCTTACGCGTGAGCTTCTTGTTCATATAGGACTCCCAGGTCAGCCGCTGCACATCGCGGTCCCCGCACATCGTGACAAAGCGCTCACGCCGCCACTCACTACTGTACCAAAAGCGCTGCATCATCCCCAGGATCCAGAAGACTCGGCCATGCGCTTTCATGAAACGCTTGCGGGCCGTTGCCAGCGCGCGCGCATCGCCGGTGGCAAGGAACTCGTGCACGGCGTCAGCCGCCAAACGTCCCCCCGTCATGGCATAGTAGATCCCCTCGCCGGAAGCAGGCGCGACAACGCCCGCTGCATCGCCTGCAAGAACGACATCACGACCGTTGTCCCACCGCTTAAGAGGCTTCAGAGGAATCGGCGCACCTTCCTTTCGAATGGTATCCGTCTCTTCGAGCCCCGTTTCCTGGCGCAATGCGCCCACAGCCTGGCGCAGCGAGAATCCCTTGTTGGCACTGCCCGTGCCGATACTGGCCGTGTCGCCATGGGGAAAGACCCAGGCATAAAAATCAGGCGAGTACCGGCCCTGGTAGTAGATGTCGCATCGCGTAGCGTCATAGGCGTCGCCCTCGACACGCTCGGGGATTCGAACAATCTCGTGATAGGCGAAGACGTAAGGAATGCGCTGCGCACCCGGCACCGCTTGGCGCGCGACATGCGACAGCGCACCGTCCGCTCCGACTACGGAGCGCGCACGGACTGTCCGTTTTTCGGATTTTCCCGACTCCTTGTTCGACGCGTACTGGACCACAGCCGTGCCGTCCTCATCGCGCGACAGCGTCTCGAACGTGCCTTCGACACGAGCGGCGCCGGCGTCCGCCGCGCGGTCTCGTAGCCACTCGTCGAAGACGTCGCGGTCAACCATACCGACAAAGCCGTTGTCGATCGGCATGTCGACGCGCTTCGCACTCGGCGCGAAAATGCGTGCACCCCTGGCCCGAGCGACCAGCAAATGATCGGGAATATCAAACTCGCGCATGGCCACGGGCGGGATGGCACCGCCGCAGGGTTTTATCCGTCCGGCGCGGTCGAGCAGCAGCACCGAGTGTCCCGCCACCGAAAGATCGTGCGCCGCGGTCGCCCCTGCAGGCCCTCCGCCAACAACAACCACATCGTATGTCTGCCTGGCTTCCATGGTCACCCTCTCGCTACCTGCAAGATCACGTCTCTACTTGGATGGAGGTGGGGCGCTTGAGCTACCCCCTGCTTCGACTGCCCCAGCCGTGCGGCGAGCACGGCGGACAGAACGAAAAGAACACCCTCAAGGCTGAACACGATGGCGTAGGCCGTGACGGGCGATTCCAAGAGCGCGCGGCTCAGGTCGACGCCAACCGTGCCGATAAAGCCGCCAAGACCGAATGCAAACGCCTGCGCCGCACCCCAAAGACCGATGCGCGTACCTTCCCGTTTGCTCTGCCCCTCACTGGCCAACGTCATCATCGAACCGATAGCGGCGACGGCAAAGACGCCATTGCCAGCGCCAAGCGAGAACACGGCAAAGCGAAGGGGAAATACGTCCGCCATGAAGGCACCGGCCGCCAAGGAGACAAGCGCCAGCGCCGAGGCAAGGCATCCACCCACGATCCAGACACGGAGCGACCAGCGCGCGCGGCCGAAATGGCCGCTGCCGAGCAGGCCGGCAATGAGCATGCCGACCAAGACGCCGGCGTGTTGGAGGCCCGCAAGCTTCGTGGTTTCGCCCGGTGACATGCCGAACACGGTCCCGGCAAACGGTTCAAGGATAAGATCCTGCGCGCTGTAGGCGAGCATCGATAGGAACACGAACACTGTAAAGCCGCGCGCGAGCGGGTCGGCCCACACCTCACCCAAGGCCTTCAGGAAAGGCGTTTTCGGCGCCGCAGGCTCCTGAGGTTCTGCGCGAGGCTGCGCGCGCTCCATGCCGAGCGAGGCCAAACAGGTCACGACGAACGCCGCGCCGGCGACCGAAGCGGTTACCTCGATAAGCCGCGCCGGGGTAAACGGGTCGAGGAAGTGACCGGCGCTTGTCGCAGTCACGACAATGCCCGCGATCATCATCATCCACATGACCATCGCCGCCACGGACCGTCGGCTTGGCGCGACATGGGTCGCCATGAGCGCGAGCAGCGAGGTGCCGCAGGCTCCGACCCCGACGCCGATGAGAACGAAGGCAGCGACCGCGAGTGCGACTCCCGCCGTTGTATTGGTCGTCATCCACGCGGTGGCCACGGCCGCGCCGACACCGCCGATGGCAAGGACAGCCATGCCACCGATTATCCAAGGGACGCGCCGGCCGCCCCGATCGGAGCCGTAACCGAACCGTGGACGGAGCACCTGAAGAGCGTAGTGAAGCGTGACAAGCGCGCCGGGCAACATGGCCGGGAGCGCGAGCTCGACGACCATCACGCGATTCATGGTCGACGTCGTCAGCACCACGATCGCGCCGAGTGCCGTCTGAACGAGACCCAGGCGAAGAATGCCAAACCAACCGAGCGTGCCCGCGGTCATAGCACCCCCGCCTTGTCCATGCCGAGAGCGAACGCGGTGACGAGCATGCCAAGCACATAAAGCGTGACACCGGTCGCGTTGTACCAAGGCGCACGCTCCTTCGGGCTCTCGAGCAGCCGCATCATCAGATAGAGCTGAACGACAAGCAGAAGCCCGACCGCCGCGGCGTGCCATGGATAGCCCCAAAGGTAAAGCAAGGTTACGACGATCAGCTGCGGCGCGGCCATGACGAGACAGGCGAAACGGCCGGCTCGTTCGGCGCCAAGCAGTACGGGTAATGATCCGATGCCGGATCGTTTGTCGCCCTCCACAGACTTGAAGTCGTTGAGTGTCATGATGCCGTGTGCGCCGAGACTGTACAAACCGGCGATGAGGAACACACGAAGGTTGGGCATTGCACCGGTCATAACCGCCGCGCCCGTCAGCCACGGCAAGCCCTCATAACAGGCGGCAACGGCGGTGTTGCCCCACCAGCCGTTCTTCTTCAGGCGGAATGGTGGCGCGCTGTAGGCCCATGCGAGAGCCAATCCGACGCACGCGGCCACAAACACGAACACGCCGAGCTGGCTCGCGACGACCAATGACAAGCCCGTCCAGATAATGCCAATATAGAGGCCCCACTGGCCTGGGATTCGACCCGAAGGGATCGGCCTGTCGGGCTCGTTGATGGCATCGACATGCCGATCGTACCAATCGTTGACCGCTTGACTCGTTGCGCATACCAGCGGGCCAGCCAAGACGGCGCCCATGGCAATGAGAGGCCAGCGACCCGCCAAAGGAACCCCCGCCGAGACGACGCCGCAAGCAAAGGCCCACATCGGCGGGAACCAAGTGATTGGCTTGAGCAACTCGACGACGGCGGACGGCGCTGGATGGGCAATCACAGTCATTCGAAACCTACGCTTCTCAGTGTATAGTTTACTTTACACATGGTGCGATTGGAGTCCATAGACATGCGATTTTGGGGGCAGAATTGAGCGATAAATCGGGGTCGCCGCGCTTGCCGCCGGCGCTGGATGCGCCGCGCTACGAAACGACGGGCAAGGCTGGCCGGCTCAGCTACTACATGGGGGGTGACGGCCCCCCGATGCTCCTAATCCACAGCATCAACGCCGCTGGTTCCGCTTACGAGGTCCGGCCTATTTTCGAGAACATGGCGAAGACGCATTGCGTTTATGCGGTCGATCTCCCGGGCTTCGGCTTCTCCGACCGGTCGGATCGGTCCTACACACCGCAACTCATGACCGATGCAATCGGCGACATGCTCACCGTCATCGGCGAACGGCACGGTGCGGCGCCGGTCGACGCGCTCGCCTTGTCTTTGTCTTCGGAATTCTTGGCTCGTGCGGCTCTCGAACATCCGGATCGCTTCAGGACGCTGGCCTTCGTGACACCGACCGGCTTCAGCGAACGTTCCGGACATTTCGGCCGCAAAAGAAAAACACGTGAGGTCCCCGGACTCTTCGCCATCCTAAACTTTCCCTTGTGGAGCGATGCCTTGTTCGCCGGCCTGACGTCTCGAAAGATCATCGGCTTCTTCTTGCGCAAGACGTTTGGCTCGGAAGACTACGATCGGGGGCTTGCGGAGTATGCCTATCTGACCACGCATCAGCCCAACGCCAAGAACGGACCTTATGCCTTCGTGTCGGGGAAGCTGTTCAGCACGAACGCGCCTGACCTTTATTCAAGGTTGACGCTGCCTGTGTGGATGACCACCGCGAACAAAGGAGACTTCGCGCATTTCGGCGACACGAGCTGGGCCCGAGCCCAATCCAACTGGACGGTGCAAGACTTCGACACGGGCGCCCTGCCCCAATTCGAGTGCCCTGCCGCATTCTGCGAGCATTATCGGGGATTTTTACAGAAGTCCGAGGTAGCCGCCGAAACGCCGGCTTAGCGGTCGTCGTCGGAATCGATTTCGGTAATCCCGAAACGGCGCAGCTTTGAATAAAGGCTCTGCCGGCTAAGGCCCAGCATCTCCGCCGCGGAAGCACGATTGTCGCCGGTCAACTCCAGCGCCGCTTCGATACAGAGCCGCTCGATGACATCGGTCGTCTCGCGTACAAGTTCCTTAAGTGTCACCCGGCCGACAAGTTGCGTCAGTTGCTCGACGGAATGAGGCAACTCGCCTTGAGGCCGCGGCCGAAGCCCCGTGCGGCTGCCGGCATTGCGAATCGTGAACGCGTAGCAAGGGTAGTCTCCGGTCAGGACGGAGACGCCCGAGATCTCAACATCCTCGTTTGCACCGTACTGCCCGCGCAGGATCGTCTGGAAATTCCGGACCGATC